>JACCDT010143835.1_pt1 | contig 55164 bp, 62 predicted proteins | sample 7446291 | NCBI WGS metagenome assembly JACCDT01 (sample SAMN15323446, study PRJNA562643) | freshwater metagenome | isolation source: river surface water | place: USA:Blue River Watershed | collected 2017-08-17
GAATTTGTGGTAATTATCAGCCCTCGCCACGCCTAGGCGGGACTCGCCCCTAACTCTATTTTTTGATACAATAGGGCAATGTTAGGAAAACTTCGATTATTATTTTGGACCGGAATTGTGCTCCTGCTCGTGCCGTATATTGGCGTGACTGAGGGTGTAAAGACAATGCTGACGATTGCAATCGCACTTATCATTCTGATCACAGTCTTCAAGCTCCGACGTTCCTACAGAGAAATGAAATTCCGCCTCCGCCGATATGAGGAACCAGCTACTACCACCGACTCCATTCATGCCTGATCCAAACACACAACCTTCTGCCGCTCTCGGTATCAAGACACTTGTCGCAATCGTCGTCATTGCGGGGGTATTTTTCTCAGGTGTCTATGTCGGTTTTGAACACCGTCCGATCTCTGACAAAATAGCTAGTGTTATCAATAAAGAGATACCCGTGGCTGCGGCAGTAGGTACGACAGCTACTCCCACTGACTTCAGTTCATTCTGGAAAGCATGGCAAGTTGTGAGTACAAAGTTTGCTGGAACTCAGCCGACCACTGACGAACGCATGTACGGAGCTATCAAAGGGCTCGTCGGATCGTTCAATGACCCATATACGACCTTTTTCCCACCCGCAGAAAATAGTCAGTTCCAAACCGAAATCGCCGGCTCGTTTGATGGTATTGGGGCTGAAATCGGAGAGAAGGATGGTGTACTCACAGTGATTGCTCCATTGAAGGGCACTCCTGCTGAGCGTTCAGGATTGAAGCCTGGGGACAAGATTATGAAGATTGGAGATACCGTTACGACTGACCTCACTGTCGACAAGGCAATCCAGCTTATCCGCGGCAAGGCGGGTACAAGTATTGCACTTACTATTTTCAGAGAAGACTTTACTGAACCAAAAGTCATCATGGTGACGCGTGAACATATTACGCTTCCGACTGTTGATACAGAAACTCGTCCTGATAAAAAGGTTTTCATCATTCATTTATATAATTTCTCTGCTGACTCAGCAGGACTCTTCAAGACGGCGTTGCAGTCATATGTTGCTTCTGGGTACCCGAACCTTATTGTTGATTTGCGAGGCAATCCAGGAGGATATCTTGATGCTGCAGTACAGATTGGTAGCTGGTTCATTCCTGAAGGCAAGACGATTGTGAAAGAGATTGGAAAGACTCCTGATGACGTGACCGTACATACCAGCAAGGGTCCGGTGATATTCCCAAAGGCATCTAAACTCATCGTGCTTGTAGACAAAGGATCTGCCTCAGCATCTGAGATTCTCGCGGGTGCACTTTCAGAGCAAGGCATTGGTATTCTGGCAGGGGAGCAGAGCTATGGAAAGGGTTCGGTGCAAGAAGTGGTGCCAATCACTGCAGACACATCACTGAAGGTCAGCATTGCAAAGTGGTACACACCAAATGGTGTTTCTATTTCAGCAAAAGGTTTAACACCAAGTATTCTGCTCAAAGCATCTCCTGACGACAAGGCGGGGAATGATAGCGAACTCGAAGCAGCGGTAGCCCTATTTGCAAAACAATAAGATAATCATTGTATTCATATGAAAGTAATTCTTCTCAAATCAGTTCCAAAAGTCGGTAAAAAAGATGATGTGGTTGAGGTTGCCGAAGGCTATGCGCGCAATGCACTCTTTCCTTCAAAGGCTGCAATTGCTGCAACACCTGATACATTGGCTGATCTCAAGCGAAAGAAAGCCGGCATTGTCGCTGAAAAAGCACTTCGTCACGAACTGCTTGATATTGCAATCAAATCAATCAGTGGTGCTGCGGTGACACTAGCGGTGAAAGCCAATAATAAGGGTGGTATGTTTTCAAGTATTGATGAGCAGGATGTAGTTCGTGCACTTGCTGATGATCATCGCATCATGCTTGACCGATCATGTATCAAACTTCCACACAGTCCTATAAAAGAGCTGGGTGAGTACACGGTAACAGTAAAGGATGAAGACTACTCATCGACATTTACATTGCAAATTATTCAGAAATAGAAAATAAAAAAATCTCCGTTTTGAAACAGAGATTTTTTATTAGTTTCGTGTGTCAGTGATGTGAGCTGCTTTGCGTACAGTGCTGGTGCCATCAAAGTTTTGCTTGCGCTTGTTGGTGAATGACACAAACCCATCCTTGAGTGCGTAGAGGGTGTGGTCCTTACCGATACCTACTGAAGTACCAGCAACGATTTTTGTACCGCGCTGACGTACGATGATAGAGCCTGCAGTAGCGTGCTGGCCAGCATACAGCTTTGTACCAAGGTACTGTGCATTAGAATCTGTTAGGTTTTTTGCGGCCCCTTGGGCCTTCTTATGTGCCATATTGAACCACCATCTTACCCCAAACACCCCCTTTTTGTCAATCACCCTACAATACTTGTATAAATCTTTAGATTTCTGGGATATACTCTTATTATGCAAGCCTTTTTGAGTCGTCAGTATCGTCCCATATTCACCGTATTACTCCTTAGTATCATAGGACTCGCGTACTATGTCGGCACGCTGCAGGCCCAAAAGGGTAGTGGGGGAGGTATTACACTGGCCTGTAGCGATGAGGTACTATCAGCACTTTCCATTCCCGCCGCGTCAGCTGTCCAGGCAAAAAAGTCTGTACAAACAGGTGATTTGACAGCAGCAGCCACTGATCCGACTGATCAGGATCAGATCGCAGAAGAGGGAACACAGAGTCCCGCTGCAACCACAGGAGCATATATGGGATCAAAAAATGGCACTAAATATTACGCGCCTGACTGCCCTGCAGCAAAGCGCATTAAGCCAGAAAATGTAGTCTGGTTTCAAACTGCAGAAGATGCTAGTCTACAGGGGTACACCGCAGCCAGCTGCTAGACCCACATGATCAGAGCAATTCTCAGTATATGTATCATTGGAGCATTCGGGATCCTCGCTCTCGCGATTGTCCGGCCAGAACTCGCGACTACTCTCACCGATCACGTATTGAGTACGGTCACAGAAAATCATGAGAATGCACCACTCGAGATTCCTGTTGCACAAGATAGAAAACCAATTGCTGGTGTCCTTATTCCATCGCTTGCGTCGTACTTCGATCATGTCAGCACAAACACCAAGGGGATTGATACACTGAACGTACAAGGGATCATTGATGCAACAAACAAAGAACGCATCAGCAACGGATTGCCAGCGCTCACACCGAATGCAAAACTCATTGGATCATCGAAACTCAAAGTCGATGACATGGTCACAAAGCAGTATTTTGAACACGTGTCTCCAACGGGGCAAAATGTCTCAAGTCTCGGTACTAAGGTCGGCTATGACTTTGTCATCATGGGAGAGAATCTTGCGCTCGGCAACTTTACCGACGCCACTGACTTGCTCACTGCATGGATGAATAGTCCAGGTCACCGTGCCAACATTCTCAATACGGGTTATCAAGAGATTGGTGTCTATGCCGCCCAGGGTACCTACGATGGTAGAAAGGTGTGGTTTGCTGTTCAGCACTTTGGTACTCCTCGTACCGCATGTCCTGTGATTAACGCATCATTGAAGACATCAATCGCGTCACTCAATGCTGACCTAAAGAAAAAAGAAAAAGTTATCGCCGCTGCCCGAGCCGATCTTGAGAGTCCTGATCAAAGCAGTGGGGAAGCGTACAAGACCAAAGTTGCCCGTTTCAATACTCTCGTTTCGGAATACAATACTCTCCTGCTAGTCTCCCAACAACAGGTTGCCGCCTACAACAAACAAGTACTCGCGTTCAACAAATGTCTGACTGCATATCAGAATGACGAATCTCTGAGCAAAGAATAGGGGGAGTGTGTCAAGACCTCTTCGGAGAGGGCTACCTCTAATATATACGAGTGTCGCACAATATATCTTTTACGACGTATATATTCTTAAATAAGCTTTAATATACAAAGAAGCTAGGTTCTAAATCTAAACCACCACTTCTACTTAATCAGATATCTTTTGAGTAATCATCAAGCCATTATCTAAAGCCGCCAAATAAAAACTTTTTACACGATTATCAGTTTTTGATCCTGGTAAATGAGTTCCAGTAACTTTCTGTAAATAATCTTCCTATGCGGATACTGATTGCTTTTGTCGTGATATTTGCGAAGAAATTCATCAAACTCTATATATCCTTTTGTACGCAAGAGGTACAAGGCATGCTTTCTATAGAGTTCAAACATTTTCCCTGCGATAATAACACTCATCCAGCCGAATGGGTCTTTACCGTGACTTGGATTTACACTAAACTGTATATCATCGTCATGGTAACTATCTTCCATCACGACTTTGTGCATTTCAACCCATTGTCCCATGAATGATTTTCTCCGGAATGTCGGATAATGCTCATCTGGATTTTCAAAAGAATCCAACTTGTCTAATTCATAGAGAAATCTTTGGCAGTTGAAATTGACCAAATCAATGTATCGAGGTCCAAAAAAGTACCACCAAAACCTTGATTTTCTTGCTTTGTTATAAGCAACTCTTGCAAATACATATCCTCTACAAAGATCTTCGAGGAATTGTGTATCTACTAAAGAGTTTTTATCCAGAAGATATTGTTTGTATCTTCGGAAATAGAGAATGGCAAATGTTGCCACAGCGGCAAGCGGTACTAGGATACTTCCCACCAGCCAGATTGAATGTGTCGTCATTATTATGTTTTTTAAGAACTTCAGATTGTCCTGCTGAGACAGTTGCTAAGTTATATAGCAATAGCATTATGCATTGATTAAGTATTTTGTCAAAATCCTAGTTCTGAACTACAAGAAAAGTTCGAACATCCTCCAAGGTTCAGAGTAAAAAAATAGAGCTCATCAAATCGATAAGCTCTATATAATTCAATTGTCCTGACGTTGTCGTCGATCTTGTATCATCTTATCTATAACATCAATCATTTGAAATGACTCAACGTCACCAGTGGCTTCAAATTCCTTATTTGCAGCTTCCAGTTTTTGTTGAAATAATCCCCATCCAATCTCTGGTTTTTCAGGATCAAATTCTACATTAAGTACAAAAGCTTGATTGAGTATATCTGCATAAAAGATAAAATCATCAATAGTCCATTTAGCCATATTTTGTAGACGCAAGGATATCTTTTCAGTTTTTGTCATAGGTATACTGTTTAAATTTTCTTAAATTTTCCCCACTCTATCCCTTTTAATTGACAAAGTCAACTATGGGATGTATTGTGCAAAGAATATTAATTCCTAGTTACCGCACTAGGTGGTCAGCAATGATAACAGAGGAAGTCTTCACCTCTATCAATTGAAGATGTTCTTAAATAAACAAACAATGAGAATAATTATTGATTCTTTCGTGGGAGAATACCGATTTCTCTCAAACTTCTGGCCTTGCTATATCAGCGATGCAATGTATGAAAAACTTTTGTACCCTACCCTTCAGCATGCCTATGAGGCAGCAAAAGTCAGCGACCCTCTGACTAAAAAATTGATAAGGGATTGTGAGACACCGGGTAAGGCAAAAGCTTATCACGAAAAAAACAACACCCCAATGCATCCTTCCTGGAACACCTCAAAGAAACTTGAGGTCATGGAGAAATTGCTCATGATCAAGTTTGATGGTAAAGAGCCATTTTTAACAAGGGCGCTTCTTGCTACTGGAGATCATCAACTGATTGAAGGTAACACCTGGGAAGACACATTCTGGGGAGTGTATGAAGGTGCAGGAGAAAATCATCTGGGTAAACTTCTGATGAAGGTTCGTAAGTACTTGAACGCAGAAAAACAGGCTATTATATCGGCCCTTGCTGTGCACTCTAATAGTAGAAAGTTTACCGGTGCTGCCCTGGGTTTGTCCCAACGGGGGTTGTACCAAAAGATGATTGCGTACGAAATTGATAGTGATTCGCAAAGAGAAGCAGTTTCTGCTTTAAAACTGGAACAGTATCATGCCGCATGCAAACTAATTGAAGTTGATGGACTTGATGGTATTAAGTCTGCCGCTAATTTAGTAGGAACAGAAATTGCACTTGTGTTAGGTATAGCACACGTAAGAAGGAACTTGGGTTCGATCGACACGTATCCTGCAAGAGAAGGTATTGATGAAGATGCTAATGCAATCCTTAAAGGCGCTGCGATTCTGTAATTGTTTTCTTAACTTGTAAAAAGGCTCACTTGTGGTGAGCCTTTTTGTTTATTTCGATATTGAAAAATAAAACACCTTGCCAGGGTGTTATTGAAGACTAAATAGTTTTAAAAGAATTTTCCTTTCGGCTAACAAGATCTCAATGTAGAGCTTTTCAGGAAGAGAAGTTTTAGGGTTCTCTGGGCCAACGTTATGGTAGATAAAACTTCCGACTGTACTGACAAGTGCCCCTTGCACATCAATCGATTGACGCACCTTTTCTCTAATAAAAGCTGCAATAAGTAAGCGATGTTCGTTTGAATTATAGGGAATTATTTTATTATCCCAATAGACAAATCTTTCCTCATCTTCCTTTACTAAATTTGTCATTTTTCGGCCATACTGAAGAGCTGCCATACCATCAAGTGTGAAAACATATTCTCTTTCTTTCTGGTCTTCAAATTTAATTCCTTGGAGGGCTGCTTCAACGCAATTGAAATCATATCCCCCATAGGAAAACGGTGTTGGTGCAAGGTTGCTTAGTATCCGAGCAACAGGATTGCTTGATCCAGAAGTTATGTTAATTCTTTTCATTTTCGTATTTTTTTTTGAGTTAAAGAATTTGTGAAAGCTTAGCATGAGTGACTTGACTTGTCAATTATATCATGTCATGATAAGTAAAGATTTTTAAACCTTTTAAAACAATAAATATTGAAAAAGAACGAACAAATCTCGATGATGGCGGCTGCGATTGCTGGCACATTGAGTCTCGTAGCATTTCTTACGTATAGTCAGAAAACATTTCAAGGTCAGACCCATCCGAATATCACCTCCTGGTGTGTATGGAGCTTTATAACAATCCTTAACTTTACTAGTTATAAGAAAGTTACTGGAGGTTGGATAAAGAGCTTACTTCCTACTGCAAATGCCATTATGACAATTGTTGTTTTAGGTATTGCGCTATGGAAAGGAAGTTTTGGTCACCTTGGGTGGATTAATGCAATATGTCTTGTATTTGGCATTGTTGCAGGCATTGTATGGATTGTAGAAGACTCTCCTGCTACTGCTCAGGTACTGTTACAGATAGCAATTGTAATTGGATTTATTCCGACAATTACTGCTGTGTATATCAGTCCAGGAAGCGAGCCTTGGCAAGAATGGTTACTGTGGATATTCTCTTTTATTGCACAATTTGTTGCCGTTAGAAGTACATGGGAAAAGAAAACGTATATTGAATTTCTTTATCCGGTAAACATGATCATTTGCCATGCAATTGTATTTTTGCTGACAGTTAGGTAAGAAAAAAATTAGACTACCCTGCATATTTTAAATAATGTGTGGGGAGTTTTTTTATATCTCATAAGACACTCGAATAGCATCCTTTTCCTTTTTGATTTTTCTTATTGTTATCGTTCCAATATCATTTAGATTGGCCACATGTGTGCCGCCACACGGGATGCCAAAATCACCATAAAAGACCACTCTCATTGGTTTACCATTCTGTAGTTTAGAATCATCAAATACGAGTTTTGTTTGTATATTTCTTGCGATGATCTCGTGCGCTTTTGTTTCTATGTCTTTCTTTAATTTCTCAATATCATAGCCATCTAAATCTCCTGAATACTCTACGTATGCCCCTTGTGGGAAATGGTAGCCCTTGCTGGCAATCCAATCGATATGAAGCTCTTTGAGAACTAGATCAATCAAGTGTCCTGCACTATGGAGTCTTGTATTAAGTTTCCTTCTTTCTTCATTCACAAAGCAGTGCACTTTCTGATTAATATTCGGGATTCCAGCTTCAGCTTTTCCAATATGTAAAACTTTTCCATCAACGTATCGTACTTCCTGTACCTCAAAAATAAATGATCCATCTTCGCTTTTAATGAAGCCTGTGTCGTACGGCTGTCCTCCACCTTGTGGATAAAAGATTGTTTGGTCGAGTATAAGAGCAGCGCTATCTTCATAGCTGGTTTTCTCAATAATAGATGCAGAACAAGTGAGCGCCTGCATATCTTTCATATATAAAAGTTCTGTATTCATAGTTTTGAATTAGTATTAGCTTTATAAAAATGAGGAAGTCTTTCAACCTCCTCAGAAGATCTTTAATTGAGTGCTGGAAACGCTTTGCCATCTCTTTTAAACTCAACTTTGATTTCCCTGCCGATTTTCATTACTGCAACTCCAATGATATTTTTTCGATCATTTTCTAGTCTTGGTATGAGGACTGGGAAAGTGCAATTTGATTTAGTGCCGGAAGTGTTCCATTTATCGAATGTAAAGCGGGCAATTTCATTTGCCATGCCTGTGCCACTCTTACATTCCCAGATAGAAATGATATCTGTATCGAGGTCTATCTCAATCAAATTAACTAGGTATTCACGAGGAGTAGTTAACCTTGTTGGAGGTAGTGTGACCCCTGGTGCGACAATCACACACCATCCATATTGAAGATGACATAATGTTGCATTGGCATCATTGATAAATGCAGAGAAACATCCGTAATTAATGCCGTTCATTGGTTGAAATTTGATGTTGTCTACGTGCTTGAAGGCAGGAAATTCATTTGCGATTTCATGAACCGTTTGACGGTCCAAAGATCGGATAAACATGTCTAGGCTCATATTTTATATTTTTATGGTGAACAATTTTTCTAAGTATAACTACGTCTAAACATTAGGGAATTTTTATATCATATATATCTCATTTGTATCTTTTTGTTATATATGCTAGATTCTCGAATATGATCAAAATACAGGAGATTGTACGCGATATTGTGTACGCAGAAGAAGAGGCGCTCTATTCCCTTTCTAAGGGGTATATGAACCTTTCTGCGTATGCCAAGCAAATACAAAAAGAAGTAGAAGAAAAGACAAAAAAGGATGTAAAGGTATCTGGTATTGTTGTTGCGCTTTCGCGGGTACAAAAAACTCTTCACAAGGTTTACCCGCTTGTACAAGACATACGGATCAATAATATAACTACCAAATCTCCTCTTTCAGAAATTGTATTTGAGAAGACACCAGCAATTCTTTCTCGACTCTCCTCCCTCTACGAGAAAGTTAAAACTACAAATGACGATTTCCTCACCATGACATTAAGTACATCAGAAGTTACTGTTATCTGTTCTGATAAAATCAAAGCCTCAATTTTGAAACACTTTAAAGAGACACCTCTGATGATAGAATCTGGTCTTGCTTCTCTAGGTATCTCGATTGATCCTAAATATTATCCAATGCCCAATATCACGTTTTCGCTCATTCGACGTATTGCAAAAAAACGTATTCCACTTGCAGAGACGATTACCACTCATACTGAGATTATTTTTATATTTCCTCAAAAGAGTCTTTCGGAGGTTCTTGGGTTATTTAGCGAATAAATAAATAAGCCATACCGTTGGCGTATGGCTTATTTATCAGAATTTTAATTACTACTGTATAAGTGCTATTTTCATTTTTTCTTGGATTGTTGCTTTAATTTCTTGGTTTGTTAAAATACTGCCGGTTTATTGACAAATTCAATAGAAAGTTGTAAATTTCATCAAATTCACTTTTGGCGCTTTTGCACTTAAATCTTTAAAAAAAAGAATATGAAACAGAAATTAAAATCTATTGCAAAAATAGTATTCCTTTTGATGGTAGACAATCTTATTAATTTAGGGCTTAGTATTTTCTCCTACATGTATGGCTTTAGGCTAATAAAAGACGTAAAGCCTGAGTATTTTACTGGGAAGGGACATACACCACCTTATTTGGTAATGCTAATGGTTTTATTTCTTGCAATCTCTTTCTATATCAATACTAAAGCGGCGTGGAAGACTTTCCATACAAAAGAATCATTAGAAAGAACAAAGGCTGCAGTATCTATATTCTTCAGAAGTATTACGTTTTTTCCTATGGGATTCTTTATAGTGTTTCTAACATCAGCAACACTATTTGTTGATAAGTTGTCACTTATTTGGATAGAAATACTTTCTGCTGTTTTTGTCCTAAGTTTTATTCTAGCTGTTTTATGGAAGGAATATCATAGTGCAAAATTATAAAGCATGTTCTAAAAAAATGAGGCTGTTCACGAAAGTGGACAGCCTTTTATTATTGCCCAGTACATAGTTATTGACATAACAAAAATAGATGATATATTAAAAGTATGCACATATTTAATGCACAAATTTATACAAACCACATGTGGGTCGGGAACTGTTCCCTCCCCCTTATTCCTCGTTGGTCGGTATTTTGTGCAAGATAACTCTTTTGTCTGAAAGAACCGGCCTATGAGCCGGTTTTTTTAACCTTAAAAATTACATAGTATGCAAACAAAACCAATTGTTTTCCTTGAGGGAAAACGTGTCTATTTGCGACCACTTGACCTCTCTGATGTGGAGCTCGTCCAAAAGTATGCCAATGATCCTGACGTGCGTCACTACCTTTCGAACCTTCTCCCTGCTTCGCGGCAAGATGAGGAGAATTGGATAAAGAAAGTAATGGAGCGCAATCCAAATGAAATTGTATTGGCCGTGGTGCTCAAAAAGCAGAACAAACTACTTGGCTGCATGGGTCTACATAGGATCAACTATGTGGACGGTACCGCGGTAACCGGGACAATGCTGGGGGCAAAGGATGAATGGAACAAGGGATATGCCCAAGAAGCAAAAATGCTTTTGCTTGGATATGCATTTCTCACCCTCAATCTCAGAAAGATTTGTAGTGCGGCAATAGCTCCCAACAAAGGAAGTATTGCGCACAACCAAAGATGTGGCTACAACATTGAAGGGTGCCAAAGAAAGCACGTGTATCGTGATGGAAAGTATCATGACTTTGTTTTATTGGCAGTCTTCAAGAATCAATGGATGAAGTTAAAAAAATGATCACAAAGCTGGTGTACCCCACCAGCTTTTTTATTGTGCTAGCTCGAAGAGGGTTCACTCTTTGTTTCAATAACTACGTGGAGTCTATCCTGTAGCGTCTGTATGAGTCTTTCTCCTTCTGGTGAATAAATCCAGGCAAAAAGCGCAATAGTAGGATTTAGTTCCCTATAGTAGTTGATTGCTTTTTCGCTAAGAGCAAGTGCTATGCCCTTAGTTCGATGCTCCGGTAGTACAAATGCCGCGCAAAGATACACAGCTTCTGGTAGTTTTTGAATCGGTGTTTTGAATAGTAAATCTTTTTCTGAGATTTTGTTCTGTAAGAACATATCCTTCAATTCAAGTGTAGTGGGAATAACGAGCACCCACCCAATAGGTTTCTGATCGATATCTTTAAAAAAGAGTGTTTGATACCCAAGGGTGAGAAGTTTTTCGTATGATGCACTTGTTATAGGTATTTGACCCTCATCCTCAGTAGTCTGAAAATATTGCTCTGCGACATCGAGCATGAATTGTATTTGGTCTTCCGCTGTCATGTTGTGAGTATAGCATTCTAAATATCCCTTTGAGGGGTTCTAAGATAAAACTGTAACTATAAGAGCAATCTAGTTAGAAAAAGGTATCTCTGCCACAACTTGATACTTTTGCGTTGTGGGCTTGCTCTCGGGTGTGCCTTCCTCAAATTCCTTTCTCTGTACGAGGTATGCGAGTGAACCCTTTGTTATTTTAAAACGATATCCGAGACCTGCAGCGTAACACTGTATGTTTGTTGAGTTAGGTACACTATCGGCATCACGATCGGGTAGGTCGTTACATGAACCGGGAGTTGTATCAATCAACTTCGTTTGAGTTACGCCGTTTCCATAATTCACCGTAAGGAAAACATCAGTATTTGGCATTCCGTCAGGATTGAGAGATGTAGCTTTTTTATAACTCCATGCAAAAACCGGTGATTCAGCGCATGGGCCACTTTTGAATACGGACAGTGTAGACGAATCGTAGGTGATTTTTGAAAGATCGGTAAATTTGGTGCCATCAGCATTGACGTCCCCGTACCCGCGGACAAAGTCGCTTCCCTGTTTCTTGAATATTACTTGCATGACAGAGGTTGTTCCTTCAGATGCAAATGTATAATTTCCAAAGAGGACACCGTCAGTATAGGATCCGGCGAAAGTCCCAGTCGAGCTATCCTTTTCGAAATTCTTGAATGCGAGCGATCCAGAGACTAAGGAGGCGTCTTGGTTTTTAATATGTAATGTGTACAAGTCCTTTCCTGTAGTTGCTGTATAACAGCCTACGATAGTGTCACTTGGCTGGTTGGTTGTTGGCGAGATTGCGATCTTTTTGTGTGGCCATGCAAGTAACGCAATAATTGCGACTATAGCGATGACAAATACGATATGGGATGTTTTCATAGAGGTAAAAAATTTAATTATTAAGTTGCGCGCTTATATATGCCCGTGATTTGGGACCATAGACACCATCTGCAGTGAGTCCTACGGATGCTTGGTAGTTGATCAATGCCTGGCGAGTGATTGGGCCGAATGCCCCGTCGGCTGTTACTCGTGATGCAGTACCAATCCCTTTTTTGATCAAAAATTTTTGCAGGGTGACAACCTCGGGTCCTCGTGAACCAACCTTCAGTGTACCAGTTGAAGAACCAGATACCGTAGTGGTTACTGGCGCAACAATCTTTGCAAGTGCAGTTTTGATATCGTTTGGGAGCGTGGTTCCCTGCGCCTGTGCAGCAAGGAAATCTGATCTAAATTTTATTACGAGAAATTCCGCCAATTCATCCGAGTCGTTTACATCGTCAAGAATCGTATCAAGATATTCTATCTTATCTTTGATATTGAGTGTTTCAGTGATGCGTGGATAGGGATCCAGCGCTGTGCTATCTTCATCACGGATCTCAAAGTGCAAGTGTGGTGCGGTCGCTATTGCGTTGCCGGTGTGACCGACATATCCAATGATATCTCCTGCCTCAAGTACATCGCCTCGTTCAATATCTGCGATCTTGCTCAAATGCATGTAGGTAAAAGATTCACCCCCTGGGGCTGCCGTGGTAACAAAGTTCCCTGCACCTGTCCATATACCGGTCTGCATGACTACTGCATCGGTTGGAGACACGATGGGCGTGCCTTCGGGTGCCATAATATCAAGTCCTTCGTGCGCATGCCCTATGCGAGGATCGCCAAAGTTTTTCGTGAGGTTTTTTAGCGTCACACCAAAGAGTACGGGGATGGTGAGGTTTTCAACGCGGTCACTGTCCATGTCATCAATCTTGTTCTGTATATCGGTGGTATCGCGACGCCAGTCAGATATATCACGCCCAAAGCCCGCTCCGCCGTCATAATCTGTTTGCGCAGCGCGCGCAGAAAGAGGATGTATACATATCGCTATAATCAAAAAAGAAGTACTAAGAAAATGCCGTAGTGATGTAGTCATAGTGTATAGACTCTACCACAGGTGAAGTATTACTCGCAGCGTCTATTGACTTATAGTTTATTTGGAGTATCGTTGTGAAAAACCCCATTAACATATGAAAAGACTAGTAATCATGTGTCAGGGAAATTACACCCCTGGCATAAAAAACGCCCTTCCTACGGAAGAAGAAGTTCAGGTTGAAAAACTAAAACTTGAGTACGAACAACTCGGCAAGGTTGTCATTGCTGCCTGTGTAATGCCATGGGCAAAAGATACAGGAAACATCATTGCCAAACTTCTTCTTGGCCATTCTATTGACCACAGTGAAAAGATCGTGTGGTCGGATATTGTGACCAGGCAAAAGAAAGAAGAGGCGGATACAATGATTGTTGTTACGTGCAAAGATAATGCTCGTGGCCTAGCAAAGGATGCTTGTAAAGAGCTTAAAGGTTTCAATATCTTTAAGATTGACCACAAATTTTCCCCTACTGACATGCTGGTCTTTGAAGTAGATAACCCTACTCCAAGAATTAACCTCATCGAAATTGCAGTTGTGTAGATCTACAAATCTACTTCATTTATTTAAAAATCTATTGTTACAACAATAGGTTTTTTTGTTATTCAAAATAAAAACCCGATATAATATTATATCGGGTTTGGTTATCTCACCACTGCCATGTAAAATGAAGGTATGAAGCATTCTCGTCTCATTATACTCATCGTTTTTCTGATCGTTGCCAGTGCTGTTGGATGGGCTATTTGGTCGCCGTCTCAGACGACAGCCCCTGCCACTTCTATAATCCCTCCTCCAGAAGACGTACCGTTCTCATTGCCGACAAAAGCTGATACAGGACAGGTTTCCTATCGTGCACTCACACTCACTACTGATAAGCCTGGAAAGGAAATCGCTGATAGTGTTGGTATGGCCAATATGCAAGCAGTGTTTTTGATCAATCGTGTCGACGCTGGACACTTGAGCAAGGGTGCAGTAATGAGTATTCCTGACTCATTTGATGACCCTACAGCCTTCTCGTCATTCCCTGCTACTATTTCAGATCTTGCAGCAGTACCAAAGATCATGCTGGTCTCTCAGCGAGTCCAAGCATTTGGTATATATGAGCATGGTGAGCTAATACGATTTGGTCCAGTCAGTACTGGCAAAAAAACAACTCCGACACCCAGTAGGCTTTATTTCACCAACTGGAAAGGTAAGTTGGTTACGAGCACGGTGGACAATGAATGGATCATGCCCTGGTATTTCAATCTTGATAACAAAGAAGGTATTTCAATGCACCAACTTGAGTTGCCAGGCTATCCAGCGAGTCACGCCTGTATTCGTCTGACGGAAGACGATGCAAAGTTTATTTATGATTGGGCCGACCAATGGAAACTATCTGCTGATGATGTGGTGATTGCACATGGTACGCCAGTACTTGTCTTTGGTACATATGCATACGGCGTAGCCGCTCCGTGGAAGAACCTCCCTAGTGACCTTATGGCTGTCACGATTACTGCAGATGAGCTTACAAAAGCTTTGGAGCCGCATCTCGCGGAGATTGCACCTACTCCTTCTACTGAAGAATAATAAAAAGCGTTTTGTATAAAATACAAAACGCTTTTTTAAAACTGATTAGATATAGAGACCTACAGTATCGTGGAGTCTACTGGCGATATAATGATAATTGGATTCATTATCAATGTCTATATCAATGCTTAGCAGATGCTTTCTGATCAGAGACCCTGCGTTGAAGAATTCATACTTCTGGTCGAAGGTTCCTTTGATGCTGATATTAAATTCAGCTGCGCAGTCTTCGATTGCTATAATGTAATTTTCAATGCAAGGTATATCAATGGGTGCACCTTTACTCCTGTCACAATTCAATACAACATGTGAAATTATTCCAGCGTAGTCTTTCTGTAGACGCTTGGCAACAGTTGTCGGATGATCATGACAGAGTTCTAACTCCCGCTTATCAAGCTGTAAAATGATGGGCAGTGCATAGTGCTTTCTGAAATCATCAAGATCTCTTGGGTCGGGCCATGAACCAGTGATTTGGAGTGCATTGATATGTGAGTCTTTGCACCATTTCATCGCAAACAGTAGTTCCTGGTTAAGGTGCTGTGCATTTTGATAATCAACGTATTCGAGGCAGTTGATTACTGAAGAGCTGTTGATAGAAAGGGCCTTTTCAAGATCCTTATTTTTTACAGTCCCCGGGATAGTCTTTGTGGGATCTCCGTACAGCCTCTGATGGCTTGTAGTAGTCCGTATCAGTGGTTTTCCGATATAGCGGTATTTGGCGAGTGTTTCAACCGCTACTGCTATGGCTTGGGCATCAACGGTATTTCCCGTACCGATGTAGCGGCCTATTGGTGTGATTGTTGTCATGTTACAAGGTTTAGTTTCCCGTACCATACCACGACAATCTAAATCTATCAATCCTTTTTAATACTTTCTCATCACTCCTTTTACAACTGCAGTAATCTGTAGATCATGCTTTGGATAGATCGGTTTGAAGTCTTTGTTTGCAGGCTCAAGCCAGAAGTTGCCAGATGCATCCTTGCGGAGATATTTCATAGTGAATTCTCCATCTACTTGAGCAATGACTATATCTCCTACTTTTGCAGTACTGGTTCGCTCTGCAATGACCATGTCGCCATCGTCAATATGTGCATCAATCATCGATTTGCCATCTACCTCCAGAATATACGTTGATCCTTTCTTCTCTATAAGGTAGTCCTCAATGTTCATGCTGTCAGTGATCTCGTCAACTGATGCCGGGAAACCCGCTTTGACTGATCCGAGGAGGGGCACGCTATCAAAGAGATCTGTTGGGAGGAGTTTGCCGAGTTTGTCCTTGGTAACAATACCGGCGGCAATCATTTTTATCACGAGACGATTTACTGCATTCTTGGACTTGAACCCAAACAGTGTCGCCATTTCAGAGTACGTTGGCATGCGCTTGTTGGACTGATAAAAAGAAATAAGTTGTTGTTTGTAATCTGTTTGCATACTACAGAGATATAAATCGCAGTGCATGGACGAAATCGAAGAAACTCCATGATGACCGTGTTCGTGACTTCAGTATAGAACGCTGAAATCTGTTTGTATATGGATAGTGCGATACGGCAACAGTGCTGCGACGCTCCTGCTCGAGTCGGATGGACTGGAGACGTGCCATTTCTGCCTGGACGAGATCCTTGAAATAAGTGTTTTTCATATCAGAAGCCGAAATTAATTCCTGAAAACAATCGACCGAATGCACTCTTGTGTTCTTGCAACTTCATTTTCTGAAGTAATGATTTGTGTTTGCGAGACTCTTCGCTATAGCTTTCACCTCGCATGATCTTGCGATCAATCTTTTCATTTAATGCTCGCAGTTCCCGTTCGATTACTTTTGTATATTGTGTTCGTGTCATATACCAATCAGTATACGTGAACGAACGTTCACTCGTCAATCATTTCCCTGTGGATAACTATCAAACTATTGTTTCTCGTGTGCGAGTGCTATAGATAATGCTTCATTTGCGATGATACGTGCAGCATCAGGCTTGAAGAAGGCCTTTGCATGGGCTGACATTGCCTCATAGCGCTCCTTGCTCCCCAATATTGACTCTATCTCGTTTTGCAATACAGATGGTGTGAGATTTGCTTCCTCGATAACAACACATGCTCCAGTACGAACATAGTGATACGCATTCTTGCGTTGGTGGTCTCCATGAGCGATGGCATAGGGAATGAGAATGGATGGCTTGCCCCATGCTGCTATTTCAAACAGCGATGAACCAGATCGAGAGACGATGATATCGACTGCTCCCCCAAACATCTTGGTCTGCACGTCATTCATGAACTTGTATGGCTTGTAGCGGGTGCGTGTCGTGCTTTCTCCTAGACTGATACGAGCTTGTAATGTCATCTCATCGTAGTCCTTGTCCCCTGTCTGATGAATAACCTGGTATTTCTGCAAGAGCGCAGGAAGGATTTGCAGTACAGCATCATTGATGACTTTTGCTCCTTGTGATCCGCCCCAGACGCCGATTGTTGGCATGTCGTTTAGTTCGAAGTACGAGAGAGCACTTTCTCTGGCTGTGTGGTTGATAGACTTGCGCACCGGCTGACCAGTGATTGAAACTTTCTTTTCATCAAAATACTTTGCTGCCTCTGGAAATGAGAGTGCAATCTTTTGTGCAAATTTCCCTGACCATTTGCTGACGCGTCCTGGAACTGTATCGCTCTCGTGAATAATGACTGGTATGCGCAACAGCTTTGCTGCAATCAACACTGGAAAACTCGCATAGCCACCTTTTGAAATGATGACATCAGGATAGAGTTTGAAGACTTTAAAAATCGCACCAATCGTACCAAATATAGTCTTGAATATATCGATGAAGTTCTGCAATGAAAAATAAACACGGAGTTTCCCTGCAGTGATCGGAATGAATGTGATGAACTGCTCCTCGAGTATTTGCGCATTGAATGGTTTGTCCGCCATGTAGTAGAGCTTCATGGTGATGATGCGTTCTTCGTCGGCGATATGGTTGAGTTCTTCGGCAATGGCAATCAGCGGGTAAAAGTGTCCGCCAGTTCCCCCTCCGGTGAGTAAGATTTTCATTACTTCTATTTTAGCTATTTTCGCCTTGTGATACAAGCTATTTACTGCTATTGATTTATCTTTATATGTATGCTATAATATCTACAACTAAACTTTAAAAATTATGCTCTTTTTACGTCACGGTCATGCCACCAAACATAAGTTTGGTATTGATCTCCTTCGCCCCTTGTCTGAAGAAGGCATGGAAAAGGTTAAGAATATAGAATTCCCCATTGAATTTGGCGATGTAATAATGTCTCCCGCCATGCGCACAAGGGAGACAGCACATATTGCTTTATATCAACAAAACAAACGTCTTAAAATGAATAAAATAAGAGACGTACGTTTTTCTCCCAATCTGTATGCTCCGATTCTTCTACCAGAAATGGACGCCATGTATACAAAGCACGGTGACCATGTACTGGGATATTATGAAGATAAGGACATTGCAAACACCATGCAGATAATAACGATGGCAACAGATGAGGTAATGGGACTTAACGCAGAGGATACCTTGGTTGTTGCACATAGTGCAATCCTTAATTTTATCGCCCACCAAATATTTGGGTTTAAGGAGTTATTGGAGATAGATCTGGGAACTGCGGAAGGATTTTATGTTAAGAACGGCTGGGATAAGGAGAATTATGAAATCATACGATTCTAATCCTAAAAACAAATTACTATAAACCTGAAGATGAAAATTCTTCAGGTTTATTTTTTTACGGTAATGATTCCAGTATTCGTGTCTATCTCTACTGTATCTCCGTTTTTTAATATCTTGCTTGCAATTCCAGTGCCTACAATACAGGCGATATTCAATTCTCGTGCAGTGATTGCAGCATGGGAAAGTAGTCCACCGGTATCGGTGATGACGGCAGATGCTTTTGCAAGTACTGGCATGAGATCAGGATCCGTTGTTTCTGAAACAAGTATTTCGCCCTGATTCATTTTATTCATTTCTTCCTGCATGGCCTGAGGTGAAGCGTAGTTTCTGTTCATGACGAAAACAGTGCCCGTAATGATTTTGCCTTTACCATGAGCAACCATACCTTTTATTACCTCAGTGACTACCTCTGGTGTATCAAAAACTTTGATGAGTTCTTCTGCCTCACTTCCCTGGTAAATCTCATACCCTGATGACGTGTTTACAAAGATGTGACCTGACTTTCGATCAGATATGGTATTGTCTTGTATTTTTTTGCCATCAAAAAGATCGAGTAACTCTTTTTCCGTATGCCATTCAAGATCTGATTGTGAAATTCCAAATTGCTGAGACAGTTTCTCAATAGTAGTCGGTAAGTATCCTTCTTTATCAAAAAAGATAGGATTCAGTTCTGTGCGGATAACGTTCTTAAAATTCTGAACCAAATCAACAAGTTCTTGTGCTGAAGTGTTTGTTTCAGATTCTTTAAAGGCTACATCCCAATACCGGTAATCAAAATATTCATACAGTCGACATACACGGCCCATTTTTTCAAACATTGCAATTACATCTTCTTTGGTAAGAATATCTTTTGCTTGGAATACAGGGATTTCTTTTTGTACCTGAGCTACAAGTGCTGTAAGTGTTACTATTACTTCCTTTGTCTTTTCTACGGTTCTCTCTGTGCCTTCCTTGTCCATATTGCGGACTACATCATGTGAGAGATAGACGGTGTTTTTACCATTTTTGTGGTATGTAACGGAGTCACCAATCGGGTTATAGTAATGTGCCACGATATCCTGGAATATAAAGGTAGTACCTTCGGATCCATAGTTATAGACGTAATCTGATTTTTTGAGATTTGGAACCATGTTAGATAATTTTTACTACTCCTGTATTTGCATCAACCTCGAGCGTGTCACCATCTTTAATAAGTTGGGTGGCAACCTTAGTACCAATAATACAGGGAATATTTAGCTCTCTGGATATGATTGCTGCGTGACAGGTGATACCTCCCTCGTTAGTTATTACAGCTCCAGCCTTTTTCATGAGCGGAACAAACTCGGGGCGAGTCATACTGGTAACAAGAATGTCCCCTTGCTGAAATCCTTTATTTTCATGAGGGTCAAGTATTACCCGGGCAATTCCCTTCACATTCCCTTTGCAAGCGATCTGTCCTTTTATACTGTCAGTTTTTTCTACTTTGTGTTCAATAAATTGAGTGAGTTCCTGGGTAGCGATATGTATATCACAATGCTCAGTTTTATAGGAATAATCTGGGTATGTTAAAAAAATACAACCGTTGCTTCGCTGCTCGATCTCATTTTTATTTTCTGAAAGATAGGTAACACCTTTCATATATTCATGCATTAAAACAAGGGGTGCTATTTTTATATCGACACCGGCTCTTTCGAGCATTACTACTGACAATTCTGCAAACATTGTTTGCATCTGAGCGATAGGGTCTTTACGAAGATCGCGCATGTGCATCACTAGTTGCGCAAATTGAGCGATACTTCTTGAATCAGTGTCGAGTGTCTCAAGCCAGAGCAGTTGCTTGCGCATCTTCTCTTCTGAAGATATACGAAGATCTTCGTACTCTTTTTCCTTTTCAGGTAAATTTTGGCTGATATCTTCGAGTGCGCTGGATATGTCTGAATCGCTTTTTGTCCAAAAATAATCAGTGAATATAAATTTTGCCTTACGAATTTTGTTTAGAGAATTACCAGTGACTACTTCAAGGAGCTTCTTTAGTCGTCGGCCTTCGAAGGAGATAAATACATTTTCTATTGCCTGTTTCCAAATCGTATCAAGTGTAGCTTTATGCGCCGGGCCTATAACTGAAAGAATTTTCTCATAATCCACATTTTCAATATAGAGCGTTTCGTTCGCCATTGCCAAAAATAATTCGTTTACTTTCTTTGCATAGTTTTGCAAGTCAGTATCTGACAAGTCTGCTAGGTTTTTATCAGTAAATTCATCGTAGAGTGCCTGAACATTTTTTTCAAAAGAAAAATAGCCTTGCTCTAATTCTTTGATAGATGTTTCTTGATTAAAATAGTGTCTAAACTTATCCAGAGCAATCGCAATGTATTCCTTTTCATTGAGAGCAAGATAGGTAGTGCGGTCTTTCGTTATACAAAAGATATGCAACGGGTGCACTTTCTCATGCCATGTGACTATCATGAATAAAGGTGAAAGTGGTGCTTGCAATGAAAAAACAGGATCTTCTCCAATAATGCTTTTGAATTCTTCAATAAGTTTGTATGACATATGTTATAAAATTTTAACTATTCCAGTATTCGCATCTAGTTCCACCATATCTCCATCCCTGAGTACTTTTGTAGCATTCTTTGTGCCAATGATACAGGGTTTTTTCATTTCTCGAGAAACGATTGCTGCATGACAAGTGATACCTCCTTCGTCAGTAATGATACCCTTTGCCATGCGCATCAGTGGAACGAATTCAGGGCGGGTCATACCAGTCACCAATATATCCCCTTCTTCCATTTTGTGCGAGTCATTGTATGGATCAATGATAATCTTGACCTTTCCTGTCACGAGGCCTTTGGAGCCGATATTTCCTTTGATTTCGCGTATATCGCTGCCTATTGCGAGACCATGCTGAGTCGTAAACAGATGCTCCATCTTTGTTTTGTTTGTATCCGCATCGTACTCTACGTATACCTCACCATCATCATAGTTTATAAAAAGTGCAAATCCGCCAGTCTGTCTTTTCTCAAGGTCTGTCTGAATGGATGAGATAAATGCAGGACCCTTAAGCATTTCTTCAAACGTAGCAAAATCAAGAAGTGAGACTGGTATGGAGAGTTCTTCACTAACTATCTTTACGTATCGATATATGGCTGTAATGGTCATACTCAATGTGTCACGTAATGAATCGCGAAGCTTAATGATGTGTTTTGTATAGACAGCGAGCCTCTGCTCCTCTGCTGAAAGTGTTTCAAGCCATGCCGCATAGGCTGACTGCTTTGCTTGAAGTTCCTCTGCTATTTCCTGTCGGATATGGGCCCTATCCTCGGCGGTTGCATACTGAAGATATTCTTCCTGTACTTTCTTCTTTGCAGTTGCATGATCAAGTGATCCACCAAATCCTGCATAGAAATATTGTGTTTGCGTTGTGAGATCATCAAGTGATACATCACGATCAACCATATCAAATACTTTCAATGCACTGCGCTTATCAAATGAGAGACTTGCAGGCAAGGTCAGTGTCTCCCATATCTCGTCAAGTCGTTCATTGCTGATACTACTCCCTGCTTCAGCAAGCATGCTTTTCACGAACTCTTTCTCAAAACCAAATGCATACCAACCATTGCAGTTCGTGTATCCTTCTGCGTCATTGATAGCTTGCAGGCTCTCTGCAATTTCTACAGCAGGCATTGCTTTGATGCGTTCTTCTGTGAGCTCTCGATACAGCGTTTCAATCTGAGCAACATATGCTTGGCGCCCCTCTTCAAGTTCTGTAATCACTGACTGATCATTCCAGTATTTCAAAAACACTTCTCGTGAGATTGAGTTGAAATGAGTCTCGGTCACCCAGTACGTACTACTTGTGCCTTTTGCAACGGAAAAAGAAATACACGGTATTGTTGTCTCAAACCATTTCTCAAAGTATTTCTTTTGAGTCCAGGCGAGCGAGTTGTTGAGGATGGTGAAGTTATGAACGCCATTAAAAAGTGTCTGGTCTCCGACTTTGGATTTGTAGAGTTCGAATAGGTTTTCGGCGACTTTTTGCATGGCTATTTCCCAATTATAGTCACAGTTCCGTTATCAGCATCTACTTCAACCACATCACCATCTTTAAGAATTTTTGTTGCTCGCTTGGTTCCGATAACACATGGCTTCTTGAGCTCTCGAGCAATAATTGCCGCGTGGCAAGTAATACCTCCTTCGTCAGTGATAAATGCCGAAGCCTTTTTCATCGCAGGTACGTATTCAGGACGAGTCATTGATGCGACAAGAATTTCGCCATCCTTAAAGTTATCAATCGCTTCGAGTGAAAGACAGACACGGATTACCCCGGTGACTTTTCCAGCAAAAGCTGCTTGTCCGTGGAGTATAGTCACGTCTTCATCAATTACTTCTGAGAATTGATCAATGAATTCTTGTGCTTGTGAGCCCGTGAGTATTGTTCTTTGTAAAGTTTTTGGAGCGTAGTCAACAAAGAGTTTTGCGCGTTCAACGAGCTCATTTTGGAACGATGGATCAGTAGTCTTTTCAACCTCTTCGGGTAAAAGGAATTTGATTGACTCTTCAGATATATTGAGTTTTCGAGCCAGCGCATCCAATACGGGTTGGCTGTAGTAAATACTCGAGAGTATGTTTGCTTTGCGTTCATCTTGCCATGAGAACAAATGCGATAGGATTTCAGTGAAATCGTGTCGTCCCCCATTCTCTATTGTTTCGATATGCTCAGTTTTATTTTTTTGAGCCAGCTCTTTGATGAAATCAATGGAGATCGTGTTGCGACCTAAGTACGAACTTTGTATCCAGGCATATTCTTTTTCAAATGCTTGCAATATCTCCTGCTCACTTTTTCCTGAATCAAACAATTCTTGAGCATACAATTCAGCTTTACGTAGGAAGGACATTTCTGATGGTTTGATAGTCTGCGGATCAATCTTGTATTCCTGCTTTAATTTCTGCTCAGCAACATATGAGGCGCATTCTACGATGTGCGCAATCCCACCACTCGCCCACAATCTGTCCACCTGTTTTTTCAAAAGATCCTTCAGTTCATCGACAGAAAGCTGGTCCAAATCGGCCTCTTTGTATACAGCACCCAGTACCGCTTCTTGGTATGTATTTCTGTATTCAGTTATCAGTTTTTGGATATCGTCCAAGTTTTGTACTTTATTCCAAAATATTTCGCCGAGTTGTTGGTAGTCGTTCTTGTCGTAATGCCACTCTACATTTTTGCTGTGTGAAATACAGAGGAAGTGTTTATACGATAGATTCCATGGAAGTTTGAAGCCAGAAAGTGTTGCGACACTGCTGATGAAAAATGGATATGCGTTAAAACGTTGTACATCCCAATCAATATCCTTCAGCTGATCTACTAGAGATGTGCTTTTAGTAAGGATTTTGACGATTCCGTTATCCGCATCCACTTCTACCTCATCGCCATCGTTCAAAATCTTCGTGATATCTTTTATGGCAATAATACAAGGCTTGTTCAACTCGCGCGAAACAATCGCTGCATGACTGGTGATACCACCCCTTCCTGTGAGAATCGCGGCAGCCATTCGCATAAGGGGCACGAATGTTGGAGATGTTTCTACAGCAACAAGGATTTCTCCTTCTTTAAAGTTCTCGAATTCCTTTGCTGAATTAATGATTCGTACTTTTGCAGTTACTTTGCCCTTTGAAGCACCGATCCCTCTGAGCTCTGTGGTTTGGTCATTTTTATGAGTGTCGATGTAGAGATCATAGACGATAGAATACTCCTTATCCTTTGCGGTCAGGATCGTTTCTACGCCATGAGTATCAACCACACAAAAGAACGGGTTCTTTCTTTCCATGACTTCATCTTTGTTTGCAATGTTCTCGTCAGGATTTTTAACAAGTTTTTGCAACTCTTGAGGTGTAAGGAGGAGGACATCTGAAAATTCTAAACCATTAACTTTTCCAATAGTTGTGAAAATGCTATGCATTCGTTCAGCCATCATCATCTCGAGCATTGTTGCTTGTGCTCTGTAGTACGCAGCATTGACTGATACTGCTACCAATCCATCGCATTCATCAATATTGTTTTTGTACATTCGGTCAATATAGTTCTTCTCTACGACATTGTTGATTTCTTCAGCAAGTCTTTTCTGTGCGTACTCTATGTCGATAGGATCCCCGGCCCACTTGCTGATACGTGCCCATGAGAACTTCTTGAGATAGACAGCTATTGTATCCTTGAGTTCAGTGTCAGAGTCAATACGAGATACGAGTTCAGTCACTGAATGATCTGGGTATTTCTCGACATACTGCTCAGCAATGCGACGCATTGCTGCAACTTCTTCTTCAATCCATGATTCGCGTAAATAGGGATGAACTTTTTCAAACAGATCGGCTTCTGTTGATACAACGCCCATCTTCTTTGCAAGAGGTGAAATCTGGTTACCGATGACAGTGGTAGCAGTCCAAAAACCAATAAATTCTTGGTAGTTCTTAAACAGAGATTCAAAGTTAGTAAGGATGTAATCGTCATCTTTTTGAAGAGTAGTAATTATTTCTTTGAATAACTTGCTGCCCTCAGCGTCAGTTCTTAATGCCAAATCTTTTAGCTTTTCTCCTTTGTAGAGCTTTTCCAAATAGGCATTCAAGTTATTGAACGTCTTGATATCGTGAAATGCGTATCCATCAATCGTGAAAATTCCACCAAGATCGCAATTTTCTGTTATCCGCTTTACAACAGATGCATCACTCCAATGAGTAAACAAAGACCATATCAATGGAGATTGCACCCAGCGACCATCTTCGATCCAAAGATCTTTATTCAAAATACGTAAATCTCGCAACAAATCATTGGTGCTGATAATCCTTACTATCCCATTATCTGCATCAACTTCAACGATGTCCCCATCCTTCAGGAGTGCAGTCGCAAATTTTGTTCCAATAACACAAGGCTTATTGAGCTCGCGAGCAACAATAGCGGCATGGCATGTGATACCACCTTCATCGGTAATGATTGCAGCGGCTTTTTTCATGGCAGGGACGAACTCAGGAGTCGTCATTGCAGAGACAATAATGTCGCCTTCCTGGGCTTCATCAATCTGCTCTTTGCGTTTGAGAATGCGTACAACGCCCTTTGCATAACCTTTGTTACCAGCTTGCCCAACAAGTGTCGTCGCATCTGTTGGAGGAGTTTCAATTTCAAATACATAATCATTGTGCAAAGCTCGGTATTCAGAAAGTGAACCGACAAAGAGTTCACTGCCATTCATGATGGATGCGCGCTTTCGGGCTTGGAGGATTTCTTTTGCAGGAGGATTGTCTATTTCATTAAAAAGTATGGTGCTTTCCAACCCCTTGAGTTCAGGATATATCTTTTGGAGACTGAGACGAATCATGTCGTCACTTGTGCCAAAGTAGCTATCCACATCACGGATCTTGAGTGCGCGTGTGCGTAGATCTGCTGGGGTGCGCTCATCCACACCAGAGTAGTACATGAAATCAAAAGCATACATGTAGTCATATACTTTCCGCATGAAATCTTTAAGTTCTTCTTTTGTAGTAACAAATTTCTTGTCCCAGTATTGTTTGATATCAGCAAGTTCACGCTCATGCTGGTCGAGCATATTGGGAATAAATGAAGGCTCTGCTTGTATCTTGACCTGCAACGTATCGAGAATCTATGGTGTCGCACTAGTATTTTCCCATACTTCAATAACACCATCGTTCATATAGAAAAGTACTGGTGGGACGTTCGGGTTTTGTGGGCCACCGTAGCGTACGAACTTGTTGAGAACTGTTTCGTACCAACCTTCCTCGATCATATAGGTGTAGTCACGCGTGTATTCCTTGATGAATTTGATTGAAGTATCTTCTACGAGAGCAGTAAGTGTGGTAATCGGTCGGCTCTGCACCACATAGAACTTCCCTGCTTCAAATGCCCATTCGATATCGCATGGAAAGCCGTAGTGACGCTCAATGGTCATGATGATATTAGAAAATTCATGGATCTCGTCTTCGGTCAGTACCTGAGATGCTGCCTTTGCATCATCAAGGTTAATCCATTCATTCCCTCCTCCCTGTTTTCGATACATCGCGCGGGTCTGGTTTGAAACGTTGATATCGATGATGCGGCGTGGCTCTTTCTCAACAACATAACTGTCAGGAGTTACTGAGCCGGATACGATCGCTTCTCCGAGTCCAAATCCAGCCTCAATGATGAGTTGGTTGCGATCTTCGGTAACCGGGTGCACAGAGAATGCAATACCGGACACTTCTGAGTTCACCATTTTCTGAACGACAACAGCAACGGAGATTTTCGTGGTGTGAAGTCCTTTTTCAAAGCGATAAAAGATTGCACGAGGAGTAAACAATGATGCCCAGCAATGCTGAACCTTTTCAAGAAGAGTATCTTTGGTTGTGTTGAGGTAGCTGTCGAGTTGTCCTGCCCATGCGTGATCAGCACCGTCTTCTGCCGTCGCACTTGATCGCACTGCGACGAATTCACTGTCGAGTGCTGCAAACTGTGTCTCGATGTCAGCTGCAATGTCGGCTGGCATGTTTGCATGCTTGATGAGTCCTTGGATCTGTTCTGATGCTCCATCAATACTGTGCACTGCCTTGTGATCAACTGCATCCAAAATAGCGTCAATCTCCTGGAGGAGCCCTGCCTTGTGGAGGAATTCATCAAATGTAGTAGAGAGGACGACGAAGCCGTCTGGTACCGGGATGCCGGCATTCATCATTTCACCCAGAGAGGCGCCTTTACCGCCGGCGATGAGCGAATCACCTTTGTTTAATTGACTAAATTTCCTGGTCAACTCCATATGACACCCATTATACCTTTTTTTCGTATCTTGACACGTTCAGTATTATCCCCACCGCAGCCAAGGCAATAGCAAGTGAGCTTCCTCCGTGACTGATGAATACGAGCGGCACACCGGTCAGTGGGAAGAGTCCAACCAGAGATGCAATATTGAGGAATGACTGCGCCAATATGAGTGAGATAATACCTACTACGAGATATCGTGAAAATGCATCTGGTGCGCGTATAGCAATCTTGTATCCACGGACTGCGAGGAATACGTACAGGATAACGAGGATCGTACTACCGAGGAATCCAAACTCTTCACCAAATACTGCGAATACTGAATCTCCTTGTGGCTCAGGCAGGTAGTTGAACTTCTGAACACTCTGCCCCAGTCCCCGACCAAAATATCCACCGGATCCAACAGCGATGAGTGACTGCTGGAGCTGGTATGACGCGCCTCGTGGGTCGCTCGATGGGTTGAGATATGTTGTGAGACGATCACGGACATATGGACGGAAAAAGACGACTGCAGCAAAACCGACGATACCGATACCGATGACAATCAAGATCTTCTTCCAGGCGACTCCAGATACAAACAACATGCCGCATGATGCAACGGTGATCAGAATCAAGCTCTTTGTATCAGGTTGACGAAGCAAGACTGCCGCAACAATGCCGAGCAATACGATCAATGGTGCGATCTTGTATTTCACTTCTTCCTTTTTCTTGTGCGTCCATGCAAGCCATGAGGAAAGGTATATAACGAATCCAATTTTCAAGAGTTCTGCCGGTTGAAATGATAATGGTCCAATAGAGAGCCATCGGCGAGCTCCGCCATGGGAGAATCCGAGGTGTGGGATGAATACTGCTGCGGTGAGGATGAGGCTGGCGATGAATATATAAAAAGCGTGCTTTCTCCAAAACATGTACGGAATCTTTGTTGTCAGCCACAGGGCAAGTAGACCCCCGACGTAGCCAAATACTATTTGGTTGAAGAGAACGCCATAGAACTTGGTCTCGCTCTTTGCAAGAATACCAAGACTTGCCGAGACAAAAGACAACAGGCCGATTGTACTGATCAATATGACAATACCAAAGAAATATCGATCAAATGGTTTAAGAGGTTGCTTGGTGGCAGTTGGCATTGGATAAATGTATTAGCTAATGAGTGCGATGACAACGCCCATGATTGCGCAAATAACAGAGACGACCCAATATCTCATGACAACCTTTTCTTTTGACCAGCCAAGTGCGGCAAAATGATGATGTAATGGTGCTATTTTAAATATTCGACGCTTGCCACAGTATTTGTATGAAAATATTTGAAGAAATGATGACGCACTTGATACGAGGAGTGGAAGTGCAATAAGTGGCAGTATCAGTACTGTATCAGTGAGAAATGCAACAACGGTCAATACAACGAGAAGTCCCATCATACCTGTTTCACCCATATAAAATCGTGCAGGAGGAATATTGAACCACAAGAATGCGAGTATCGCACCTGAGATGACACCACAGAGCGCCGCAATATCGATTTGGGATTTGCCGAATGCGATGGCTGCATATGCAGCAAAAATGATTGCGAGTACCCCACCTGCAAGTCCGTCCATGCCGTCAATAACTCCACCGGAAAATACTGCAATTAACACAACAATGAAAAATGGGATGAACAGAACACCAAGAGGAAGCACAAGTGAAGAAAACGGAATCGCAATACTGGTGACCCCTAGTTTTGCATAGAACCAATATCCAATGACAAGACCAAGTACGAGAATGAGAATAATTTTGACGTACCGAAACATGATATCGCGATCATATTTCTTTTTCACCACAGCTTTGCCCCTGATCTCAAAGATATCGTCGATGAGACCGAGAAAGCTTGCGAGCAAGAAACTTGCCAAGGGCACAAGTGTCTGGCTACGGCTGTAGAAGTCGAGCTTTGTAGTGAGATCTGACGGAACTACCTTTGAAATAATCCACATGATGGAAATTGTGATGACAACAGCAAGCCAGATGAGAATGCCGCCTACTCGCGGCGTGGAAACTTCGGCCTCGCCATTGTGAATCTTTGCAAAGTCAGTATTGGTAATAGTTTCGTTTACTGCACGATTCTGCTTTTTCCAGAGCTTGCGTCGATACATAAATCCAGTAAGTCGTGGAGTGATAGCAATACCTATCATAAAGGCAAGGATTGTCGGCAGGAAAATTTTGATTGCGTTTTCTATCATGCAGTTTGAAGTGTTGTTACTGGTTCATCTTTTTTGCCAAGGAGTGCGTCTATTTTTTGCTTTGTTTCAGTATATTGGGGCAATTCTTCGATTGAACTCACCCCATATGACTGCAGGAGCTCAAGTGTTGGAGTATATGCAAGCGTTCTGCCCGCAGTTGTTGCCTTAATGAGTCCACGCATCTGGAGTGCGCGGATACTATATGCAGAGTTGACCCCACGGATAAACTCGATCTCAGTTTTGGTAGCACCGCTATGATAGGCAATGATTGCGAGCACTTCGGCACTAGCTTTTGAAAGATCCTTGGAGAGTTCTTCTTTACGAATGGTTTCAATCAGTGCTGTATGCTCAGGACGGATAACGAGTGCAACTTCCCTTTCATCTTTGACGAGCATGTATGCGTGTCCTTCGAGAGTTGCACCAAGCTCCGTTACAGCAGCTTGTATGTCTTCAGATGAAACATTCAGGCGTTTTGCAAGCGAAGAAATACTCTGCGGCTCGGCGGTGGCAAAAAGGATTGCTTGGAGTTGTAATGTGGTGTTAGACATAGGATTCTTCGGCAGATTCTAGGTTTGGGATAATCGGCACTTCATCATTTTTCTGAAGCGTGATATCACTGAACAAGTTTTCTTGTTCAGCGGCGACCAGTCCTCTGCGTACCAGCTCTAGCATACCAAGAAATGACACAATCGTGTAGACGCGTTGGCTTTTTTCATCAGCGTCGGGCGACTGTACGCGGATTGCATTGAACGAATACTGCATCGCGCGCTCCATACGCTCGGTTAGTGTCGCAAGCACATCAGATATTGAAATGGTCTTGAATACTCGTGCCTCAGGTTTTGAAGCAACCGGTACAGGTATTCGTGCAAGGGTTGCATCAATAAGTCCTGGTAATATATCTGCTGTGATCTTCGGGTCAGGCGCAAACACAGGTGTATTTTGTCGCGCTATACCTCCGAGAGCTATCTTCTTGCCGTATGTGCGGACGAGTTCACCTGATATATGAGAAATAATAGAGTACAGTGCAACACGTCGTTCGAGATCGGTAATACTTTCAGACTCTTCGGTAGTAAGTTCAAGATTTGGCAGGAGGGATCGTGCTTTTATTAAAATAAGTGTTGCCGCAACCGACAAGAAATTTGCAACCATATCAGGTCGCATGCCTTTTGCCTGAATGTATGAGACGAAGTCGTCGGTGACGGCTGTAAGGGATACATCGCTTACAAAGAGTTTGCGTTTTTCGATCAACTCTAACAAGACCTCAATTGGTCCTTCGAACTGTTCGTGTTTTATGAGAAATGTCGTATCAGTTTCCATGAATTCATACAGTATACCCCAAAATGTGAAACGGGTATTCTTCTAGAAGAATACCCGGGGGCGAATGTGATATGAAATTGTTTAAAAATGAACGAAAAGGAACAATAATAATGAAGGAAAGAATGGGGTGATATCTAAAAAGTTTTAGATATCGGGGGGTGTATACATATAAAGAATATATGTATACAAAATAAAAAGTGCACGATGGTCCTGACGAATGTCAGATAAATACATTATGTGCAGACCAATTTGAGGGCTTGTAGTGCCGTGAATATGATGTGCATTTGCAGTGATCATATTCCCTTTTGGTTTGCTCATTTGAAATGAACGTTTGTGAATAGAGAAACTATCTACTCACACCATATAGACGGCTGATACGGGGATATATTACAAAAAAACCAGGACTTTCTTATGAAATTTCGTCCTTCTTGTACACCCCGTAGACCCTCAATTCTTCTGTCAGAGGGGTTATGGCATCAATGGCAGCATAAAATTGGGCTACTGTGTCAAATTCGACATCCATATAAAAACAATATTTCCAGTCACTACCTGCGAGCGGAAATGATTGCAATTTGCTCAAGTTTATATCCGCTCCTGCAACTACGGTGAGCACCTTGGCGAGGATTCCCTTTGAATGATCGGTATGAAAATATACTGATGCTTTGTTGGCATCAGCGGGGATCTCGTGTAGTCCATTCTTTTGTTGTAGGACAAGGAATCTCGTATAGTTATTTTTATATGTTTCGATATTTGGGTTAATAATATCAAGGCCGTAGAGATCGGCGGCTCGTTTACTTGCGATCACTGCAATATGAGTACTTTTATGCTGGTGAATATGTCTTGCACTCATGGCAGTATCCTCAGACTCTACCAATTTCCAGGGGTGTTTGTTGAGGAAATCAAGACACTGCAAAAGGGCCATTGGATGAGAATGCACTTCACGGATGTCTTCCCGTTTAACCCCTGGATTGACCATCAGGTTTTGATGGATCGGGAGATAGACTTCGCCGACGATTCTCAGGTCGCTTTTTTGCAATAAATTATAATTAGGCAAAATACTGCCAGCAATTGAGTTTTCAATGGCCATAACTGCCCCATCGCTTATAGTAGTATCCCCCGCCACCTTTACGACTTCTTGGAAATTTGAGCAGAATACGAGCTCAATATGTTCTCCAAAGAATCTTTTTGCTGCCTCTTCATGAAAAGATCCTTCAAGTCCTTGTATCGCGATTCTTTGGCTCATAGATTACTCTGACAAAAGTTGATCGATACGGTTGATGTCTCGCGGGAAAGCCGTCGCTTCTTTAATATTTGGGAGTCCGAGAAAGCGCGCAGTCAGACGCTCAAGTCCCATGCCGAGTCCTCCGTGTGGTGGAAGTCCGTATTTAAATGCCTGCAAATAAAATGAGAATTTTTCAGGATCAAGACCTTTCCATTTCATTTTCTCAACCAACTCTTCATAGCGGTGTTCGCGCTGGTTTCCAGAAATAAGCTCAAGACCTCTGAACAACAAGTCATAGCACTTTGTTCGGCCTTCAACAGCGGGGTCATCCATTGCGTAAAATGGGCGCTTGGTTCGAGGATAGTTTGTAATAAAGATGAAGTCTGAGTTAAATTCTTTCTTGGCATATTCACAGAGCCATCGTTCATGTTCTGGGTCAAGATCTGGTTCCTGTGTGCAATCCACACCTGTTTCTTTAGTAATAAGAACTTGGGCATCTGTGAGCTTCATTGAAGGGAACATATCGCCATCTGGAATCAATGGGAATGTCGCACCAATGAGTTCAAACTCCTTTGTGCATGTTTTTTTGAGGTGCTCAGTCACATGCCGAAGTAGGCGTGTTTCAAGCTTCATCACATCCTCAGGTCCTTCGATAAATCCCATCTCAAGGTCGAGTGATGTGTATTCGTTGAGGTGACGAGCGGTCGCATGCTTTTCCGCACGAAATACATTCGTAACAGTAAATACACGTTCAAATACTCCAACCATCATTTGTTTGTAGAGCTGTGGACTTGTTGCAAGAAATGCCTGTTTGCCATAGAAGTAATCAAATTTAAATACTTCGGTACCTCCTTCTGCATCACCTCCTACGATTGCCGGTGCACGGAATTCAGTAAAGTTTTCTTGGGTAAGAAACTCTCGGAAAGCATGCAGGATGTGGTGTTGCACCTTAAATATAGCTTTTTCTTTTGGGCGACGAAGTGTGAATGGTCGGTAGTCGAGCAAGGTATCAAGGTTGAGCTCTGCATCAAGAGCAAAAGGCAATTCCTTTGCTTGGCTCAAAATAGTGATCGCGGTGACTTCAAGCTCAATATCGCCATTTTGTTTGTCAGCGACAATATTGCGTTCAGGGCGCTTGTTGACGATACCTTCTACTTGCACCACTGACTCAGGACGAGCTGTCTTTGCAATCTCGATGACCTCTGCACGGTTTGGTAGCACAACACCCTGGATCATGCCGCTCATGTCACGGAAGTCAAAAAAGACCATTTTGCCCTGGTCGCGACGGACATCAACCCATCCTTTCAAAAGAATCGTCTCCCCTGCGTGTTTTCCTGCATCTCCAATATATGTTCTGTTCATAGTTTCCTCATTCTACTAGAAAACAGGTAAGAAAAAAAGCCCCGACATATATCAGAGCTTCAAGAGAAATGGGGTTCATCATAACAGAATTGGTTGACCAATATTGTTGACTCTCTACCCATTCTCCAAGCAGTTGCTACCGGCATCTCGATGAGCTGTGCTGGCAGCGCTGGCTTGATCGTCAGTACCCTGGTGTCAGGATTGTTGTATTCGACAAGCACTTCTCCGCGTTTGAGAGGAAGCGGCTCATGAACCAAAAAGAATTCAAATATTTCTGCATAGTCACCTAATAAGACGAACGCATGAATGAGAACTCGTTTTTCAAAATCCGTCAGTGTCTTGCGTTGGATCAGGTTGTGTTCTGGATCTGTTTCGCAGTAATACTGGGAAGCGACAATCTGGCCATTGATCATTGTCCACGCAGTTTCTGCGGCAGTGGCGATCACGGTGTCGTCGGCGCATGGGCTGATTGTCAGCACACGGACCGCTGGATCAGTACGACCTACGAGCAGTTCCCCTGTTTCGAGGTGAAAATGGCTGTGTGTGCGCCGCAATCCAAACAGTCTGATCTGGTTGTTGTATTTTTTGAAAAAACGCAACAGCTCATCCACAATCGTTTGCTCAGGTACACTGAGCTGGAGCGAAGTATTTTTCATATTCGTTGTTTTTTGAGGGTTAGGAAACGTTTTACTGAACGTACTCCTTTTTTAGGGAGGCGTCAATAAAAAAAGCCCGGAGTGTTTCCGGGCTTCAATCTAAAAAGAAGTGCTATTTTGTCCGCTCTTTAATTATTAAGAAATTAGTATCATCACAAGCGTGATCGTATAACTTTGAAAGTCTTTCTAATAACTGATCAGTATGTTTTTTATACTGTTCAATTATTTATATCCAAAATGCCTGGATGAATCTTTGGGTATTGAATGTCTTGAATGATTCTTTCCTCCAGAGTTCAAAGGCATATGTCAGGAGCTGATCTGAAATAGGTAAGAAGTGTTTTTTGAAGTCGTTGTTGATTGATCCAACATTCATTTTCTGATACCCCAGTTCTTGCGCTATCTTTGCTTTCTCGTATGAGACTTGAAGTCCGAGGTTTGTGTATCCGCGGAGTGTCTTGTTGAAGCCGCTCAGGCAGTATGTGACGCCATGTCTGATACCAATAGAATATGCCACTAGTGCAGGTCCATCGTATGCTGCTATACCGAAATACTGAGCGTCGTTGAACAATTCCAAAAACCGTTGGTCATTGGATGTCCGGTCAGTAAACTTTTCACTCACTGCCGCACGTTGTTGCGCCCATGTCCTCCAGAATTCCTTCAGGTCATGTGTAGGAATATTTTCAAAAGGCTTGAAAACAAGATGGGTATTTTGTCGGAGTGCCTGGTTATAGTGCTTTCTGATTCGCGTATCTTTTAGATTCACAAATGCATCGATATCCATGACAACTTCTACATCTTCAAGACTGTCTTCTTTACGAGAATTTTCTACTAATAAATTATATGCAATGAATTGTGGATTAAACTGTTTTGTGAGTTCTGAGATAACCTCGCTGGGATACAAAGTAAACAATAACCGTAGTTCGTTATGTTTTGTCTTGTGGATGAAGAAATAAGTTCTATTTTCATTTGTAATGCTATAAAATTCTATCCCTATATTGTTCAAGAAGTTATGCATTACCTGTGGCTGGGTAAAGAACATCTGTGGGAGGTCTGAATTTCCGACCGCTGCCACTATTTTTTCGTACGAATCAAGTCTGGATATATTACTCATGTCTAACAATTCGATCTGTAAATTCCTTAATAAAGAAATCTGAACCTTTTTCTCTTACCATTTCTATCGCTTCTTTATATCCGGGTGACATTTCTTGTGAATAATAAGCCTCTATTTCGGATTGTTGTTCTATTGAGAATAAGCTTGGAATAATTTTAAGTAATACAGCAAAAACAATAAGGTGGTATTGTGTTGCAGGTAGAAAGTCTTTATATGTTTCGAATATGTACTCCCAATATCTTTTTGTTGAAAACCCTATCTCTTTTCTAGGAGAAGCTGCAAACCTATGAATAATTTCATGAATAATGGTGTCTAGTAGTATTGTATCTCTAAATCTGTCGCCATCTCTAGTATAAATATTTAACATTAGCGGCACTGACATTGCGCCTAGTCTGCCCTTGCCGTATAGATAAAATTCATAATCATATCCAGGATTTACCCCAAGGGTTCCTATCAATGCTTTAATTACCCTGTCTTCATTGTTAAATTTCTCCCATAGGCTTTCAACTTTTTCCGTATCCTCAGCAACTTGATCAACAGATGGATATGAAAAATTACTTTCTAGAGAGAGTTTCCTGTAATAACCATCTAATGGAAAAGCGTATAGTATATGTACTTTTGGTATGTATTGATTCATATTATTTTTTTATAGCCACTATACTAATAATGTGCCAATGTTTCATATCCTGAAGATTGTTAATTTGTGCCCAGCCAAATGTATCTTCAAATTCTCGTTCCCCAACAAAACGTATCTCAAGATCAGAAAAATAATCTTTTACTTTTTTGATAGTAAGAAAGGTTTTGGTTGATTCAGGAATGTTCCATCCGTCTCTCTCGCCAAAGAAGTTGCCACAAAAAATGCCTCCGGGTTTCAACGACTTTAGTATTTTAAAAAGAACCGCTTCAAAATCCGTAGGTGGAATATGCGATAAAATGTGCGTTGCAACAGCCAAAGAAAAAGTATTTTCACTAATTTCTGTCTGTTGGATGGTGTCTTGAATGAAATTAAAATCCGGGTTGATTATTTTATTTGCAAGCTCTCTCGAGGCCTCGCTACTATCGATTGCTGTTACCTGAAATCCTTTTTCTAGTAAAAACATGCTCTCAATCAAATGCCCTGCTCCTACATCAAGCGCCTTTCCTTTATCAGGTAAATATTTTTCAACTACAACACGAAGTAACTTTGCCGGGAGTGCGTCCTTGGCAAGCTCATAATATTTTTTCCAAAAGCTGTTTGAGTTTCTGTCCATGATCTTGTACATACTAGTTTGCCACAAAACCATTGAAAACAAAAGGTTTTATAATTTTCTGGGATTGCGTTTTATGAGATTTCGTTATATACTACTGGTATTAAAGAGGATAAATAAAAAAGCGGTCGTTTTGACCGCTTTTTTATTTGTTTGTATAGGGTTTATTACATCAACCCAACTGCTTCATACACACTACTCAGCTTCTCCATCGCAATATTATTTGCTTTCATTGCACCCTGGAGGAGGATTTCCTGTACGAGCTTTGGATTATCTTCGTATTGTTTGCGGCGGGCACGCATTGGAGTGACAAATGCAATGATATCCTTGATAAGGAGTTTTTTTGCGTCACCGTAACCAAGACCTTTTGTATATTGAGCCTTGAGTTCTGCTGAATTATCAAAAAGTTTATGAATCTGGTACAGGATCATGTCATCAGGGTTTTTCTCTTCATCTTTGCCACGTGAGTCAGTTGCGATACTCATGACAGCTTTGGCGATCTCCTCATCTGTTGCAAACAGTGGAATCGTATTGTTGTAACTCTTCGACATTTTCTGACCATCAGTACCTGGTACTGTAGCCATGTCTTCAAGAATCAAATCCTTTGGCAGGGTGAATGTTTCCTCAAATTGATTATTAAACTTCTGTGCAATATCGCGTGCGTACTCAATGTGTTGCTTTTGATCCTTGCCAACTGGTACCACATCAGGTCCGTAGAGAAGAATATCTGCTGCCATCAATACTGGGTAGTTAAAAAGTCCCATACTTGGTTCAATATCCTTTGCAACAGCATCTTTGTACGCATGTGCACGCATCATAAATGGCACGGTAACCAGTGTATCAAATATCCAGCACAGATTTGTATGCGCAGGAACAGCTGATTGCTTGAACAGAATGACTTTTTGTGGATCAAGCCCGATACCGAGATAGTCGAGAATCAGATCGTGTGAGAGTTTTTGCATCTGATCTTTATCCTGGATGAAGTTGAGTGCATGAAGATCAGCAAGCATAACAAATGTTTCGTACTCATCTTGCAGGTCAACGAATTGCTTCATGGCGCCAAAATAGTTACCAATGTGTGGCCGACCGGTCGGCTTTACACCTGAAATAAGACGTGGTTTTGTACCAGATTGTGGGGATTTCATGTGTATATAGTATCAAAAATAACGTTGTAATGGTAGTAAACAGTGCATTTCGTCCCCCATGAGCCAAGTGCTACAATGAACGCAATGGCAAATCCCTCCCACCCTTCTTCTCTCGCGAACCTCCGCGTCCCCCCGCACCACCTCGAAAGTGAGCAGGCAGTACTCGGCGCGCTCATGCTTCGTCCGGCAGCTATTCACGATATTGTCGATCTCATCACTGCTGAGATGTTTTATGCAAAAAAGCATAGTCTCCTCTTTAAATGTATCAGTGACCTCTCATCAAAAAATGAGCCGATTGATGTGCTCTCAGTTGCAGCTCGATTGAAAGAGAAAAAACAGCTTGCGGATATTGGTGGAAACTCATACCTCAACGAACTCATGGGAAATGTCCCATCGACGGTAAATATCCGTCACTACGCGGAAATCGTCTACAAGAAGTTCATTCTTCGCTCACTCATCGATTCATCTGAAGCAATCGCAAGTCTCTCATACGAAGAAAACGACATGGATGTTGCCGATATTCTTGATACCGCTGAAAAGAGTATCTTCAAGATTTCATCAAGTATGAACACAAAGAGCGCATTTGTCTCAATCAAGCAGACATTGATGGAAACAGTTGAACAAATTCATCATCTCCATGAAAACAAAGACGAGCTTCGTGGCGTACCGACTGGCTATGCCGATCTCGACCATCTCATTGCAGGGCTTCAAAAGTCAGATCTTATTATTCTCGCAGCACGTCCAAGTATGGGTAAGACAACATTTGCGCTCGACATGGTGCGCAATGTCGCACTCTCTGGTACTCCAGTCGGTGTGTTTTCTTTGGAAATGAGTGCCAACCAGCTCGTCCAGCGTATGCTCTCTGCAGAGTCTCGTGTAGACGCATGGAGCATTCGTACAGGGCACGGACTCACACCAAACCACTTTACTGCGCTCCAAGAAGCTGCCAGTCGCCTGCAAAAGGCACCAATCTATATCGATGATCAAGCTGGTAACTCTATCGTTAAAATGCGTTCCGTTGCTCGTCGTCTCAAGAGCGAACACGGACTCGGACTCATTGTTGTCGACTATCTCCAGCTCATGACGACATCAAAGAACTACGACAATATGGTCAACCAAATCACTGAAGTGTCTCGATCGCTCAAGCAACTCGCCCGTGAGCTCGATGTGCCAGTGCTCGCACTCTCACAGCTTTCTCGTAATGTGGAGCAGCGCGGTGGCAAGCCTCGCCTCTCTGACCTTCGTGACTCTGGATCTATCGAGCAGGACGCCGACCTCGTGATGTTCATCCACAGTGAAGATCGCTACAAAGATCATGCTGAGCGCAGCAATATCATTGATATCCTCATTGAAAAACACCGTAATGGTGCGGTCGGCGCAATCCAGCTCATGTTTGATGCAAAGACGACATCCTTCTTGCCGATGGACAAGGCGCACGCACCAGTCAAAAAAGCTATGTCACTTGATGACTTCTAATACTATTGAAATCTATGGATGAACACGTTTCGCGGCTCTCAAAACTTTTCTTGCAATTCCCTGGTATTGGCGAACGTCAGGCGCGTCGTTTTGCATACTTCATATTGAATCAACCTGAGAGTTATGTGGGTGCACTTGCTGCAACACTCAAAGACGCACGTGGTGCAGCACACACCTGTACACGATGTCTCCGTATATTTGAAGGACAGTCAGGACTCTGTAGTATCTGTCGTGACGGTTTGCGCGATCAAAACATGCTAGTGGTAGTAGAAAAAAGTCAGGATATTGATTCATTCAAAAAGACTGACTACCACGGACTCTACTTTGTGCTTGGAGGACTGATTCCCATCGTTCAGAAAAATATCCTTGATGGCACAAATGCAAAGCGACTCGTAGAGCGTGTGAAGACCGATACAGGTCTCGACGAAATTATTCTTGCATTCCCTATCACACCAAACGGCGACCATACTGACCAAGCGATTCGTGAGCTTCTTGCACCCGTTGCTCGCCCGGATCTCCAGATTTCTAGCCTCGGCCGAGGACTCTCTGCGGGAGCTGAACTCGAGTATGCTGATGCTGAGTCGTTGTCTGCCTCGCTCAAAAAACGGGAATAAAAAAATCTCTTACAAGTTGTAAGAGATTTTTTATTTAAATAGAAGTGATAGTTACCTTGAGTTGTGGCTGTTGGTGACCGTTCTTTTTGAAGTATCGTGACTTCTGTTTGTACTTGATCACGGTGAGCTTTGGAGCGCGTCCAACACTTGCAACTTCACCAGTTACGGTAGCGCCTTTGATAAATGGAGCGCCGATTACTGTAGCTGAGCCACTGTCAGTGAGGAGTACTTCTTCGAAGGTTACTGCATCGCCCTTTTTGAGGTCTGCTATCTTTTCGATAGTGATAGTCTCACCAACTGCTACACGGTATTGTTTGCCGCCTGATTTGATGACTGCAAAACCGTCATCGGTGGTCTTTTTTGTTGCTTTTGTTGCTGTTGCCATATAAGAGCCCCATTATACCTATCCTGCTAGGATTTGCAAGTGGGTTTCCGGCTATGTTTTATAGGCTTTTCCTCTGGCGACTCTTCTCGGAATGCTCTATACTACAAGCAATGATTTCCCGTTATACACACCAAGGTCTGACTTGGATTGACCTCGAGTCCCCAAGCTCTGAGGAGGTACGCCATATTGCTGAAGAGTTCAGCCTCCCCAACCTTGTCACCCAGGAAATGTCCACATTGATGCTGCGCTCCAAAGTCGACTCATACCCCGACTTCATGTACCTTGTACTTCATTTTCCAATGCTTGCAGGACAGTCTGATAATACTGAACAAGAAGTGGATTTTATCATCGGCAAGGAATTCATCATTACTATTCGGTATGAAAAAGTGGCAGCAATCAGTGAATTTGCACAGGTGTTTGAAAAGGCCTCGCTTGGTGGTGGAGAGCACCAGATGACGCATGGAGGTTTTGTCTTCACTCAACTCATGAAAGTATTTTATTCTCGACTACTGAACGACCTGGAAGACATCACTACCATCATCAAGGATGTCGAATACTCTATCTTTAGCGCACAGGAAAGCTCGACAGTGCGAAGACTCTCTACCGTTTCACGTACGTTGCTGGACTTTAAACAAGCAGTTCATTTTCACCGCGATATCCTACAGTCATACCAGACAGCAAGTGCGAGATTGTTTGGAAACGGCTATGTACATGCAGCTGAGAACATTGTGTCAGAGTTCAACAAGGTTTCTAACGTGCTTGAAAATCATCGTGATGTCTTGATGGAACTTCAGCGCACCAATGATTCGCTCCTCTCTACAAAATCAAACGAGATTATGAAGACATTTACTGTCATGACGTTTATCATGTTGCCACTGACGCTCATTACAGGGATATTTGGTATGAATACGCTTTCTGATCTTATTTTCATTCGCAGCACCCAAGATTTTTATTTTGTCCTTGGTGCAATGCTTCTCACTGGGTTGGTCATGTTTTTATTCTTCAAGCTCCGTAAATGGCTCTAATATATGGCACTTCATCTCTACAACACCAAAACTCGCTCGATTGAGGAATTCTCTCCGCTCAATGCGCCGACCGTCACAATGTACGCCTGCGGTCCCACTGTCTATGATTTCACACATATTGGGCACATGCGCAAATATATTGGGGATGATATTCTTCGTCGCACGCTTGCGCTACTCGGCTATGAGATCAAACACGTCATGAATATTACCGATGTTGGACACCTTACCAATGACTCAGATGAAGGTGACGATAAATTTGAAAAAAAAGCAAAACTTGAAGATAAGAGTGTCTGGGATATCGCAAACTTTTACACTGACTATTTTCACAAAAGCATGCAGGCGGTCAATATCTTGCCCCCAACTATTGAATCAAAAGCTACAGAACACATTCCACAAATGATCGCGCTTGTTGAGAAGCTCTTTGAGAAAGGCTTTGCGTATGAAACTGACCAAGCAATCTATTTCGATGTTTCCAAAGACCTAGCCTATGGTGCACTCTCAGGACAAAAAATATCTGATAAGGAAGTCGCTGTTCGAGATGATGTAGTTATTGACCCTAACAAGCGCAATCCTGCAGATTTTTCACTTTGGTTTAAACGTGTTGGTAAATTTGCTGACCACACCATGTATTGGCAAAGTCCATGGGGAGACGGGTTTCCTGGGTGGCATATCGAATGTTCTGCGATGAGTATGGCCTACCTCGGCGAAACAATCGATATCCATACTGGAGGTATCGATCACATTCCTGTGCACCATGAGAATGAAATCGCGCAAAGTGAGTGTGCGACTGGGCATGAGTTTGTGCATTTTTGGGTGCATCATGACTTCTTGCTTGTCGATGGTGTAAAAATGTCGAAGAGTTTGCAAAATTTCTATAATCTGGATGACATACTTGCAAGAAATATCAACCCTCTTGCGTTGCGCCTTATGTTCATGCAAACGAGCTACCGCAAACCATTGAATTTTACATGGGATGGTCTTGAGGTTGCACACACACAGTTCAAAAAAGTCCAAAAATTCGCTTCTCATCAAGATACTATCGGTACTATCAATGAAAGCTACCTCGCCGGCTTCAAGGACGCACTTTCTGATGATATTAATACTGCAAAGGCTATTGCACTTCTCTGGGAGCTCGTCAACGACATGACCCTAGCCGATCCTGATAAATGGGCGACATTACTTGCCTTTGATGAAGTGTTTGGTTTTGATTTAAAAAACACACCAAAATTCAGTATTACCAAAGAAGCCCAACAACTCGTTATTGAACGTGACAATGCCCGTGCCGCAAAGGACTTTGCTACATCTGACAAGCTCCGTGCAGTACTCGAAGCACTCGGCTACGACGTCAGTGATACTCCTGAAGGAACAAGACTTTCATAGTTGTTAACTCGGCATAGTGTCGGGTGTCACGTGTGCACCAACTGCAGGAATATAGACTTTGAATACTGATCCCTTTCCAAGTCCTTCGGATTCAATAATTACGTCACCCTTATGGGCGATTGCAATCTGTTTTGCGAGATAGAGCCCAAGACCAGATCCACCAGTATTGAGTCGTCCACCTTCACCTCGACTAAATTTCTCAAACAATTTTGCTCTCGTCTCAGGTGAAATACCGATACCACTATCGCGCACTGCAAACCATACAGTAGTGTCATCCCTCGAAAGAGAAATCTCTACAAAGCCACTCTGTGTATATTTAATACTGTTGTCAGTGAGGTTGAGGAATACTTGCTTGATCTTTACCGGATCGGCGTTGACCATGAACTTGTCATAGTTCGGCAAACTGAGCCGGAAGTCGAGTCCTTTTGCCTCTGCAGGGATTTTCATTTCGTTATAGAGGTTCGTAATAATAGTTGAAAGGTCGGTCGGCATGAATTTATATTTCATTCCACCCTGCTCGATTTTTGATACGTTGAGCAAATCCTCCACGATACTCACGAGTCCTTGCGCGGAGCTATAAATGCGCTTTACTGCAACATCTTGTTTCTCAGCAAGCGGTGTAAACGATCCTTCGATCAGCATTGAGGCATACCCTTTGATCGCAGTGAGTGGACTGCGGAGCTGATGGGATGCTAGGGACAAGAATTCCGTCTTGAGCTTATCGAGCCCTTTGAGTTTTTCGTTTGCTTGGGCAAGTGACGTATTTAAGGCTTCAAGGTTTGCAGAAAGTACTTCAAGACGTTCTTTTTGCTCGATCTCACGTTTTACTGATCGGACAAGTGCATACCCAATCATAATAACTAACAATAGTGTCGCCAAGAGTACGATACGAATATTTCCTATTGTACGAACAAATAATGCTGCAGATACAAGAAATCCCAATGCCCAAACCAGCGCCTGAGTGGCAATTAATTTAATATCAAAAGCTTTAAATTTAATAATAAGGTATGCCAAAATTCCAACAAATACAGGAACTCCGACCAAGCCAATTTGTCCAATACCCCAATTATCTGTAAAGACTTCAACAATATTACCAAGAGAAAACGATAAAAGAAATATAACAAGTGCGGTTGTTATAATGAAAATTTGTGCTCGAGTTTCGCGGATTACAGCACTATGATATCTACGAATTCCTAAAATAATAATCCAAACAACAAACAATATTTCAATTATGTATCCGTACTGTGCCAGAGGGCCTTCAATCGCAGCTCTATCACAATCAGCTAAATTAAATCCAAGTAAACTAAACTTTGTTGATGCAAAAATTATGACTGGCAAAAGCATTGCACCAAAGACAATCTTCTTGTTTAGCGATATATCTTTTTTATCAATAAAGACATAGAGGAAATAAACTGATCCGGCATATATAAAGGGTTCAAACAGGTTAATAAGCGACCAAAAAAACATAACAAGTGAAGGTTTTTCAGATGCCCACAGCACAAGATCTCCAAATATCCACAAAGAAAGAAATACCGTTATAGAAAAAAGTATATTATTAAGAAGTATTTTTCTACCCTTTAAATAAATCAAAATGCCTAAAAAAAGAGACACAGTGATTGCAAAAAAATGCGAGTAATAAATAAGCGGTGCGAATACATTATCCGATATGATCAGATACTGTGAAGGCGCCCATTGACATGCAGTAATTAATTCTTCCATAGTAGAATATGCTCATCTGGTTTAATATTTGACACTTCGTTTGCATTCCATACTGTAATCGAAGGTATGGTTTCCTCATCTGTAAACACAAAAAAATCTTCACGAACAATGTAGCGTTCATAACTCATTACAAGAGATGTAATTATTACTACAAACAATACGATCATAAAAATTTTTGATTTTGTATCAATCATTACTTTGCGCGAGCGTATAATTTTTGAAAATAACGAGGCACATAGGGCATATATTTGTCGAAAACTTTCTTTGGGAGATGCTGAATTGAACGGATACTCTTGCGACAAACAGAATGACCACAACTACAAGACATTTCCCATCGTTCATCAGCTTCAATCGTGGAGTAATCAATTGTTATTTCTTCGCCTTCCTTGAGGTCGCGCAGTGCAATAATTGCAACTTTACCTTTTATACCTGCTGTCGGATTACAAGAATGATTTAAAAACTTCCAAGGCTTTTCGGGATCAATCCATTGATTCTCGGCAATACCAACCCAGTTTGGGTTATCGAGTGCATCTTTTTTATTCTTGTTGATTTTAAATTTTATGTCGCCCTTAATATAGCGGATCAAATCACCTTTCTTTGCTGGTTCGCCAATCATTACTCCCATACCAGCAATCTTACTTGTTGCGATATATATATGTTTCATAGTGTAAGTTATTATTATACCATTTTTATAATACTAAAAAACCCTCAGCTTGTCCAAATTTAGACAAGTAAGGGTTTTGCCCGAATAACTATAATAAATATGACTAGGTGCCAAAATGCATAGTGAATCGGGTAGATCATTTTTAATTGGCTTTGTTGTGGAATCTCCGCAATCAACAGAAGTGTGTACGCAACAGTCCATATCATCCATGGTCCAGCTTTTTCAGAAGCAGGATCTCCTTTTGTCTCAAGTACAATAGGTATAAATGATATCAAAACAGAAATTTGTAGTACTATAGCGGTAGTTATATTTTCACCACTCAGTTGCCAGTAAATTGTTATACCTATATCGGCAATTAGTATTACTATTTCGTACCATTTTGGACGCTCAAATTTTCCCAAAACAAGGAAAATTATTGCTGACATAACACAACATATTGCACACACTATCGGCAAGCTTTCAATAAAAGAAATTGTTTTATGAAGACTTAAATAGTTGAGGCAAACAATTGCATTACCATACGACCATATGACCCAGCTTCCCGTATTGGGTTTGATTTGTCCTGTGATGACATAGTAGTCATACCAGACATAGCCGATGATTTGAAGTATTCCTGCACAAAGACCAATAATTTCAAAGATGTTCACGTAATGTATTTTTTATTATTATAGCAAATAAATATGAATTTGTCAATCAAAAAACCGTCTCTGTGTACAGAGGCGGTCATTTCATTTTTTACTCTAATCTAATCAGGTGTAACACTTCCGTTCCACATAAGCCCTATAGTAATAAGGTTTCCATCAGATTTTCGTTGTAATCCATAGGCAACCCATGGTGCAAAACCTGCAGGAAGATTGAGTTGGATACGAGGGCCAATTGCAGACTCTGTCTGAAAAAAACCCCCAACTCCAAGCCATTTCGTAACCGAGTACATTGCATACCCTTGCCACCATACCCCGGCAGACTTTGAGTAGTAAGGATTGAGTAATATAGTCACCTTCCCTTTTGCTCGCTTGTCGTCGGCTTTATTTTCGGCGTAGAGATAGCATGATGCTGAAGCTGTAAGCGCCTCGTATTCATCCCATTCCAGTCCGGGAGCAATACCTCCTTCGACATACCAATTTTTACCAAAAGTTTTACTGGTTATATATCCCAACATAAGTGTTTGTGCCTCAGGTTCCTGTGAGCATTGTAGGTACATACCACTCCCTTTTTTACCTATAACGGAAACCCATTGTTCCGCATAATAATTTGTAGGAATAGCAGAAAAATTTAGCTCTGAACCTGTTTGTGTTGTCTGCACTTCAGCAAATAATGAAACCTGCTGTGCAGAAAGATTAGTCTTTTTAAAGAGAAAAAATAAAAGAATAAGTACTAATAATATTTTTTTCATGTTGCGTAGTTTTCACTATTTAAGCATGAAATATAAGATTAGTCAATATTATTCCTTTGGTTTTAAAAGTGGAAACAGCTGTGTCTCCCTCAGTGGCTTATCTACAAGGAACGCAAACAGTCGCTCACCAAACCCAAATCCGCAGGTCGGTGGCATGCCGTGCTCAAGCATTTCGACGAACTCCCATTCGGGCATCATTGCTTCGTCATCCCCTCGCTCGATGAGTTGTTGTTGGAGATCAAATCGTGCGCGCTGATCGATCGGATCATTGAGTTCTGAAAATCCATTCCCTACTTCTGAACCTGCAAGCAACACTTGGAATCGTTCAGTAACTCGAGGGTCGTCAGAACAAGATTTTGCAAGAGGGGAGACAAGTTTCGGAATACGCACAAGAAATGCCGGACCACTGATACTCTTGCGACAGTATTTCCAGAGTGTATCCATGAGACGCTCACGATTTTCACCGGTATAGACCACATTGAGTTCTTTGAGTTTTATTTTCATCTCCCCTTCACTTGCTTCGAGCACATCAATCCCCGTCTGTTTCTTTATTTCTTCGACATAGTCAACAGTAGTCCATGTGTCATTGAGATTGAATGTGTGACCGCGTGTCGTAAATGTTGTTGTACCAAATACTTTCTCAGCGATTGTGCGATAGAGAGATTCCACAAGCTTCATACCATCCTTGTAGTTGGCATATGCCCAATAGAACTCCATGTTGGTGAACTCCTGAAGATGATCAGGACTTGATCCTTCGTTACGATACACACGACCTATCTCAAATGTCTTTGGAAATCCTGCAGCCATCAGACGCTTTTGCCAAAGCTCGCCAACAGAGATGCGCATAAATACATCGAGATCAAAGTCATTGTGCTTGGTCTTGAATGGACTTGCTTCTGCACCGCCGGTCGTAACCTCAAGTGTCGGAGTTTCCACTTCAAGAAAACCAGATTCTTTCAAAAAGTTTCGAGTGACTTCCCAGAATAATGACTTCTTGTAGAACAAATCACGCAGTTCCGGATCCATGAGGATATCAAGATATCGCTTACGGTATCGTTCATCATCATTGGTGATGCCATGCCATTTCTCAGGAAGTGGAAGGAGACTCTTTGCGAGCATGTTCCAGCTGGAAACAAAAAGTGCCTGTTCACCTCTTTTTGTTGTATATGCAATACCGGTTGCCTCAATGAAATCCCCGATGTCAGTTGTCTCATTAAAGAGTGCATACGCATCTGCGTCCATTTCATCACTCTTGAGAAAGAGTTGCATTTTCGCAGTGCCGTCAAAAATATCACAGAAGGTGAGTCCTCCTTGTCCACGCTTGGACATAATGCGTCCCGCGAGTGTGATAGCGTCCTTGCCAGTCTCATAGATAGTAAAGCGATCCTTAAAGAGCTCGATGCTGTCAGTACGTGCTGTCTCTGCAGGGTACGGATTAATTCCCTTGTCTTCCAATATTTTCTTTTTCTTGAGTCGCTCGTCGCGCAGTTCTTCAATGGATGCCATAGTAAGGCTATTTTAGCAGGAATTATATAATAAAAAAACCCCACACTTAATAAGTATAGGGTTTGTTAATTATTTCCTATTCAGGAATTACAATGTCGGTTTTTAACCATCCTCCAATAGCACCACCCCATGATCGTATTGTTATGTTTCGATCGTAAGATCTTCCCATAAAGGTTGTATTTTGTTCTTCAGCTCTAGTGTTCTCGAATGCATCTTTATAAGTAATTTTAACTCTTACATGCAGTCGATCACAGTTGTTTTTGATTTCACTAAGAAGTTTTTCCAAATCATGGTTAAATTCTACGGTTATGCCTTTTAAGGGAATCTCTTGGAGAGGTCCTGCCGAGAATGAAATAATATTTGCTATCATTTAATTTATTTTTAATTGTGATAAGAACTGGAATAATTATAGCATATCTAAGTATAAAAGTCAATATAAAAACCCTTGTTTCCAAAGGCTTTTCTGGTCACTATTTTTTAAATCCCCTCCTTTTTCAACTCTTCAATCACCTCTTTCGCATGTTTTGAAAGTTTCTCTGGAAGTTTGATATCAAGCTTGATGATGAAGTTACCGCGCTTGGATGAGCCAGTTGCAGATGGTACGCCATAGCCTTTGAGTGTCACTGTATCCCCGACTTTCGTTCCAGCAGGAATAGTCACTGGTATTGAGCCGTCCAATGTCTCGACTGCATACTGCGCTCCAAGGAGTGCATCGGTGAGCTTGATTGGAAATGTCATGCCGAGGTCGTTGTTGTGACGAAGTATGGTCTTGTGTGGAGTAACCGTAATGCGCACATAGAGATCCCCTGACTGCCCACCTTTGATCGCCTCACCCATTTCTTGGAGACGCAATGTCTCGCCGTTTTGAATACCGGCAGGAACAGATATCTTGATTGTACGAGGTTCATTGACCACACCTTTGCCACGACATGTCTCACACGATACCTTTGGAATCTTGCCTATACCTTCACATTTGCCACAAACTTGGCTTGTCGCAATAGATCCGAGAATGGTTCGCTGAATATTTTTTACAACTCCTGCACCATTACACTGGCCGCATGTTTCGACTTCTGTTCCCGGCTTTGCGCCATTTCCTTTACAGGTCGTACAAGCTGAAGGTTTAGTCACGCGAATTTCTTTTTCTATACCAAAGATAGACTCTTTGAAGTCCAGACCAATAGATGTCTGCAAGTCATTGCCACGGCGATTCTTTGCACGACTTCTCCCTCCACCAAAAATATCTCCAAACATATCGCCAAGGTCGAATTCAAATCCTTCTTGTGAGAATCCTCCGTTTTGAAAACCTCCAAAGTCAAAACCGCCGAATCCTTGGCCGCCTCCGCCCATCTGTGGGCCAGCTGAGCCGAACTGGTCATAGCTTGCGCGCTTCTGCTCATCAGAGAGCGTCTGGTATGCCTCGTTCACTTCCTTGAACTTTGCTTCATCTCCGGTCTTTTTATCAGGATGGTATTGGTGTGCGAGCTTGTGAAAAGCTTTCTTGATCTCGTCTTTTGAGGCCTGTTTGTCTACTCCCAAAACCTTGTAATAGTCTTTACTCATATGTGTATTTTACCATATTTAGGCAAAAAGAAAACGCCCCTTTCGGAGCGATATTCTCTAGCGGTGGCGCATATTGACGGTCTTGCCCTCCTTTTTGCGCTTGTTCTTTGCCGCGATTTTGCGTTTCTTGTTCATAGTGGGAATACTATAGCATAGATTGGAAATAAAAAAAGCCTTATAAATATATTATCTATAAGGCTCCATCATTTTTCTAAGCAGTGCTACTTAACAAATACTAAACATGCATGCTTATAATTTAAAAATACATGATAAGTATCTCTGGCAGATTCATCCATAAACTTACCATCGTCATCTTTGCCAACCGTACATAATGTGTATGGAGTAAGAATTTTAAGCCATTTGAATGCTGACCAATTTCTACCGGTTTCACCATCAGAATATGTTTTAAATAAACTATTCGCTACATACTCAGGACAAGGTCTGTATCCTTTTGTAGCAGCTTGTGCAACTATGTCATCGTACGTTGCAGCAATAACATTTTTTGGGTAACCAAGATCAGCAGGACTGACAACATATAGTTTTAAGTCACCAACCTGCATCGTTCTAAATTTTAGAAATTCTATCTGAGCAAATGCTGTTGTTGTAACAAGCAGTAATGCTATACAAAGTATTTTCTTCATTGCTATAGATTTGTGTAAGGAATTTTGTGTCCTATATATAGTAGCACGATATATATAGCTTGTCAATATATAAAAATAAAAGGCACATTTTTTAGATGTGCCTTTTTGAGAATTTTCAAAATAAACTTACCACCGAAAGCTAGGTTCTGGCTGGTACTTTTTTTGTTGAGGCTGTTTCTGGTAAGGATTAATGTTATTCCCTGGTGAAAATAATTCATCCTTTAATAACATTAAAAGTATAGTCAGTTCCTGCTGTTGAGATTTTGCTTTTAATAACCTAACAGTTTCTTCCAAAACTTTAATCCGATCTTCAAGTGAAGACTGCGTTTCTACTACGTACGGTTGATTATCCCTGAACTGAGGCTCAGGAGTTTTTGGTGCTTGATTGTAATAGTAGTTTATCGCCGGCGGTGCTGTAACTACAGATGTGTCATTTTTTGTTTGCTGTGCAAACGTCGTTGTTGCAATCATCATGAGTGCCACGGAAAATACTTTTTTCATTGTTATAGATTTGTGTAAGGAATGGGGTGTGACCTATATAATAACATATTTAGATATATAAGTCAATATACAAAAAGCCCTATTTCTAGGGCTTTTTGTGAGAGTTATTGGGATTTGTAGATTACTTTGCTTCGCCTGTTGATTCTTCACCGGTGGTGTCGGTTGCTTCTGCATCCTTGGTAATTTCCTCATTCTGCGGTTCTGCAGTTTTGGTTTCAGTATTCTTTGCGATGTGTTCACCGATCTTTTGCATTTCAGTTGAGAGGGCGATGTTTGCTGCTTCGATTGCTGCCTTGTCAGTTCCCTCTTTTACTTTCTTTGCTTCATCGATCTTTGCTTGAACACCTGCCTTGATATCATCAGTGATATTTACACCGTGTTCCTGGAGGGCTTTCTCAGCTGAGAAGATCATCATTTCAGCAGTATTCTTGGTATCGACGAGTTCCTTTTTCTTCGCATCTTCATCAGCATGAATCTCCGCATCCTTCTTCATTTTTTCAATGTCGTCTGGAGTGAGTCCTGATGAGGCTTCGATACGGATAGACTGTTCTTTTCCAGTCGCCTTGTCCTTTGCCTTTACTGAGAGAATACCGTTCGCGTCCACATCAAAGGTGACTTCTACCTGAGGCATACCGCGTGGTGCTGGAGCGATACCATCGAGGACAAATCGTCCGATAGACTTGTTGTCAGCTGCCATTGGTCGCTCACCTTGGGTGATGTGAATCTCTACTGACGGCTGGTTATCAACGGCTGTTGAGAACACCTGACTCTTTGATGAAGGGATAGTCGTATTACGTTCAACAAGTTTCGTTGCAACACCGCCAAGCGTTTCAATACCGAGTGAAAGCGGGATCACATCGAGCAAGAGTACGTCTTTGACATCACCCTGGAGCACACCGGCCTGAACTGCAGCACCAAGTGCGACAACTTCATCTGGGTTGATCGTAAGGTTTGGTTCCTTACCAAAGAGTTTCTTCACTTCTTCGACGATCTTTGGCATGCGAGTCTGACCTCCGACGAGGATGACTTCGTTGATGTCACCAACCTTGAATCCTGATGCTTCGAGTGCACGCTTGGTGATCTCGATAGAACGGTTTACGTATTCGCTTGCGAGCTCTTCGAGCTGTGCGCGAGAGATCTTGAGGAGCAAGTGCTGTGGCCCTGCGTCAGTTGAAGTGATGAATGGAATATTGATCTCAGTTTCCATTGTTGTAGAAAGTTCAATCTTTGCCTTTTCAGCTGCTTCATCGAGTCGCTGGAGTGCGAGCGGATCACCGAGCACATCTACTCCTGACTGCTTTTTGAATTCTGATGCAATCCAGTTCATGATTTTCAAGTCGATATCACGACCTCCCATGAGTGAGTCACCATCCGTACTTTTTACTTCGATCACATCATTTGATACTTCGAGGATAGATACATCGAATGTTCCACCTCCGAAGTCGTACACTGCAATCTTTTCTTCACCCTTTTTATTGAGTCCATATGCGAGCGCTGCAGCAGTCGGTTCGTTGATGATACGCTTTACGTCCAGTCCTGCGATTGCTCCAGCGTCTTTGGTAGCCTTGCGCTGTGCGTCATTAAAATATGCAGGAACGGTAATGATCGCTTCGGTTACCTTTTCACCAAGCTTTGCTTCCACATCTGCCTTGATCTTCTGAAGGATCATTGCTGATACTTCTTCGGGACGATAGGTCTTGTCAGCGAGTTCTACCTGCGCACCGCCGTCTGCGCCTTTCGTTACCTTGAATGGAGATGTCTTGATGACGTTTTCCATGCCGTGGTCATCGTACTGGTGACCCATAAATCGCTTGATACCGTAGATGGTATTGTGCGGGTTGGTTACTGCCTGACGCTTTGCGAGAAGTCCGACAAGTCGATCGCCATTTTTACCCATCGCAACGATAGATGGCGTGGTGCGTGCACCTTCGATATTTTCAATGATTTTTGGCTGACCACCTTCGATGATGGCGACAGCTGAGTTTGTAGTTCCAAGGTCAATTCCAATGATTTTTGCCATAGATTTTGTAGTATTACCTAATAATGACTGGTATTTCGCGACCGCAAAATACTTGTACAAATAGGAGTATAGTGATAGTCTAAAAGCATGTCAAGTAAACCTGAGTTTTCGAAGAAAATATTGAAGCTTTTGGCGGAAAAACCGGCTATTTCTGTCTCAGATCTCACCGAAACGATGGGTCCTCAGAGCGCCAAAACTGCCATTACACGGTCTTTGAAGGGACTCCATGAAGCAGGACTCATTGAGCATGTCTCATCTGGCCACAGCGACTACGCGCGGCTGACCAAGGATGGAAAGAAAAAGGCTCACAGCATCAAACTCGATCATGAGAACACACTCGTAAATCCAAACTGGGACGGCAAATGGCGCATCATCATGCTCGACCTCCCCGAGAGTCGCAAGACTGATCGCGAGAGCCTCCGCTACCTCCTGAAAAAAGCAGGATTTGTGTGTTTGAAAAATGCAGTATGGATTTCCCCCTTTCCATTCGAGCATCTCTTCATGAACATAAAAAAAGACCTCGGTCTGACGACAGAGATCATGATTTTTGTCACTGATAATATAGATAGTGCTACTGAGGCTGCATTTCTGCAACTGATGCGTCAGGAATAGCATCTGCTTTTGCAACGAGCTTCTTGTAGAGTACAGCGCGAGCGATATTGGTCAATGGGCCAGTGTAGAGCGTCCCAACAATAAGACAAATAAATCCAAGTAGGTTGATGAGAGCGCAGACAGTAAGAAATCCAAGAACCTTCCATCGGTACCCTTTTGTAATACGTTTACTTTCTTTGAGAGCTGCCATTGGAGAAAGCTTTTTATCAACTGCGATGAGCTTTACAAAAGACAAACGAACAGCAAATACGATTCCGGGGACGATGAGAAGAATAAACCCACCAAATATCGAAAGTGCAACAAGGAGTACTGCAATACAGAAATAGAAGAATGTCTTGAAGGTGTAGCGATCAAAGAGATCTCCAAAATGGAATACTCGCCCTTCGGCATATCCAAGTGCCAAGTCACTCAACATAAAAGCAGTAACAAGACTTGCAATACCAGCGAGCTTGCCCAGGGCAATGTATAAGACAATAGGAATCAATAGCGAAATAATCGCATACTGTCCGATAATCTTCCAACGCATCGGCTTCATGTGCGCCTTTGCTTCTTTTAATACTTCACCAATTGAAAATGTTTCAGTCATAATGCTTGATATGATACTAGATTTATTTCGCCTTGTACACAGCAACTCGTGCAGCGCGTAATGTATTCTCACCAAGTTTATATCCCTGTTGGAGCACTGAAGCAATGGTATGATCAAGTTTCGTATCATCCGTTTCTGTCTCAGATACTGCCTCGTGAAGTGTCGGATCAAATATATCCCCCACTGCACCAAAAGGCTCGAGGTTGTGATCCTTTAATGTCGACATAAGTTGTTGGTAGATATACTCCACACCCATGCGCCAGTTGGCATCCACTTTCTCCCAGGCTTCTTTGTTGGACATTGCCATCGAGAAACTATCCATCGCAGGCAAGAGCTCTGTTATGAAGTTTTCTTCCACCATGCTTCGCACGCGCTTCTTGTCCTCATCAGTTTGCTTCTGGAGGTTTGCATAGTCAGCACGTGATCGCTGCCAACCGTCGAGGTACTCAGCCTTTTCCTTTTGGAGTTCCTTTATTTTTTCCTTCAGTTCTTTGACCTTCTGGGTGCTCGAAAGTTCTGCACCGTCTTCGTCAGTGGTCTCAATTTCCGGATCAAATACAATGTCATTTTCTTCTTCCATAATGCCCTCATTATAGCGATTTTTGGTAATAAAAAAAGTACTCCGTTGGGAGTACTTTTTTCGTATTAACGCTTTGACCACTGTGGGGCTTTTCGAGCCTTCTTGAGACCGAACTTGCGTCGTTCCTTTGAACGTGGATCACGCTTGAGGAATCCTTCACTCTTGAGTGTAGTCTTATTTTCCTCATCTTCTTTCACGAGTCCGCGAGAGATACCGTGACGAACTGCCTCAGCCTGAGAGTGGATACCACCACCGACAACCTTTACGGTCACTGCAAAGGTGTGCTTGCCTTCGAGGGTAGCAAATGCGTCACCGACGATCTTCTGGAGTTCTTCAGTTACAAAGTATGTTGCGAGATCCTTGCCGTTAATCTCATAGCTTACCTTTGTTGCTGGGTGCAATCGTACGCGAGCAGTAGAGGTCTTGCGTCGGCCGATTGTTTCGATGTATTTCTTTTTGTCTGTAATGGTTGCCATATGTAAAATTCTTATTCAGTTACGGTTAACGCTTTCAACATGCCTGCTTTCAGTTTGTTGTCAGGGAGCATACCCTTGACTGCGCGGATGAAGATCTCGCCATAGCCTTTCTTTTCAGTCATATGCGCCATGCTTGTCTGTTTGAGACCTCCTGGGTATCCAGAGAAGCTGTTGTAGGTCTTTTCCTGCATCTTGCGAGGATCGATCTTGAGCTTTGATACGTTTGTTACAGTTACAGTGTTGCCTGACAATGCATTGTTAACAAATGATGGATCATTCTTGCCCTGGATGATAGCAGCGACTTCTGATGCGAGTCGTCCGAGAGTCTTATTGGTAGCGTCGATAGTGTAGTTTTTCATAAAA
>JACCDT010863531.1_pt1 | contig 54957 bp, 58 predicted proteins | sample 7446291 | NCBI WGS metagenome assembly JACCDT01 (sample SAMN15323446, study PRJNA562643) | freshwater metagenome | isolation source: river surface water | place: USA:Blue River Watershed | collected 2017-08-17
CCATGCGGATTCTCCTTGCGCAGGATCTCCTCGACGATCTGCTCTCCGGACGGAACGCCGATGTTGGAAGCAACCGTCCTGGCGATCGCCTTCGGGTCGACGATCTCCTCGGTCGTCGGCACGCGGCCTCCGCGATCCGTGAGGACGAAGTCGTTTGGGCGCTCCGGGACCTTGTCGTCGTCGTTGAGGAGCTCGCCATTGACGGCGAGTGAGTCTCCGAACTCGGCGACGATCCACGCGCCTGGGTACCGGTCGTCAGGGGAGCTCCAGGCCTCTGCGGCCTGGTTGTTCGCGACGGTGTCCAGTGCGTCGGAGGCGTCGTCGTTGATCCGTCTGCGCATGGTGTGCGAACGGAGCGCCTCCATGAAGCCCTTGCGAGCCAGGTCGAGGAGCAGGTCCTCGTCCTCGATCGCGTCGGCAGCCGTCACGAGCTTGGCGGCGCCAACAGTGCCAGGAGTCGACGCCGCGACGTGATCCTCAAACGCCTTCTTCGCGTCCTCGGAGTCGAGGCGCTGTTCGGCGAGTGCGATGAGTTCGTCGACACTGACGTTGCGTCGTGGCTCGGCGTTCTTGCGGCGAACTGGCTTCTTGCGGGCCATTGTGCCTCTCCGTCGTGGACGACCTCATTCTCTCTGGCGCTTTCTCAGGGCGCCACGGCGCTCAACTCGCCTTCTCCGCTGCTATCGCCCGGCCGGCGCCCATGAGCTCGTCGTAGGAGAACTTCTTGCCAAGAGCCTGGCGAATGCCGATCTGATCTCCCTCGAGCCTGTCGAGGACGTTGTTGTAGATCACGGCCGTGCGCGGAACGGTCGTGCGGCCGTGAGCGAAGTCGTAGCCCTGCTTCGTCGGCCTCCAGACGCCGGAGTGCTTCTTCGCGGGGTCGTCGTTCGGCCTGCACTCGATCAGCCCCCAGAACGGCAGGAGTGACGGTGCCTCGCCGGAGCCGAGCGACGACCCGAACCCCTTGCGCGAAGCCGCGTGCTGGATCACGTCTTTCGTTGAGACCCAGTTTCCGGACGTCTCTGGACTCAGGGTGACGAGCGCCAGGAGCCACCGAGCCACGCTGCTGTTGATCGTCCTGTAGTAGCGCTGTGCGTGCTGGTCGCAGCATGGGCACTGAGCGCCGTCGTCCAGGCGCGTGTGGAGCCAGGCGCGCGCCTCTGACAGGCCGCCTGGCACGATCGACTGCGGCTTCTCGGCGCCGGCGAGTCGGACGCGGAGCTGGGGGAACGGGTGCTCGAACGGGTTGATCTCGGAGAAGACGGCGTTGCGGAAGGACTGATCGCGCCATTCGACGGAGACGGGGATCTGCTGTCCGCACTGGAGACACCAGAAGGCGACCTGGTCCGTAGGTCCGTTGGGGCCTTCGATGAACCCGGCGCCAGGCTCGGCCTTCGTTCGGCACGCTGGGCAGAAGAGTGCAGGGATGCTCATGTCGAGAGGCTACATCAGGCCACCGACACGCCCGAAGAAAGCCCCTTGTAGACTTTGGGCTTCCGAGGGCTGACATGGACGAGTACGAGAGCATCCTCGTCAAGCACGGCGTGGGCTTCGAGGTGACACCGGGGCTCGACCGCGCGATCTGTGAGGCGGCGCACCAGCTTGCGGAGGATAGGGTCCGCAAGGACGTCCTCGTGGCGATCGAGCGCGGTCGGTTCCACGACGGCCGACGGAGCCTTCTCGTGCTTCCGCCTATCCGGAACGTCCTCCTCGGCTTCCAAGACGCCGCCCTGACGGTCGCAGACGGGCGCGGCGCGGTTGCCAGACAGGCCGACGGTCTCGCCGACAGGATCGCGAAGGTCGTGGGGTATAGGGTGGCCCCGAGACGCTTCAAGGTCATCCTCGCTGATCCGCCTTGGGAATACCTCGAGTACGGCTTCCAGGGACACGGAGCGGCGAAGGATCACTACGAGGAGATGTCCATCGAGGACCTCAAGAACCTCCGCGTCGATCTCGGCTGGGGACCGCGTCGCGTGAAGGACCTCGCGGACCCGAAGGGGTGCGCTCTCGTGCTCTGGGGGACGGCGCCGAAGACCGAGCAGGTGTTCGAGGTCATGCGTGCATGGGGCTTCGAGCCGGTCACCAAGGCCTTCCTGTGGGTCAAGAAGACGAGGCATGGGAAGCCTCATTTCGGGCAGGGGGTCTACACTCGCAGTAGCGACGAAGACGCGTGGCTCGGCAAGATCGGCAAGATCACACCCAAGCGCAAGGACGTTCGGCGCGAGATCGTCGCGGCGCGCGGCAAGCACTCCGCCAAGCCAGACGAGGCCTACAACAGGATCGAGTCGCTCTGGGATGGGCCGTACTTGGAGTTGTTCTCGAGGAGTCGTCGCGCCGGGTGGTGTTCCTTCGGAAACGCTGCTGCTGTGTCGGTGGCAGCCGGTAGCGTGACCCGCTGCCCGAAGAGGAACGGTCCATGACTCCTGACGAGCTCGCGTATCAGGACTCGCTCCTACATGGCGGCGGCGTCGCGATCCCGCTCGCCGTGGACGAGGCCTTCAAGCCGAGCCTGAACGAGCTCCTCGAGTTGATCGGGAGACAGGACTCTCCATCTGGACAGGTTGTCCGGCTCGGTCGCTTCACGACCGGAGATCTGGACGTGCTTCTGATCCCGAATGACCCGGAGGTCATTCGCGCGCTGGTGACGACGGCGAGGATGTTCTCGGGTGACGCGTCGATCGGGACGCGGCTGCAGATCAGGGCCAATGACCTGGCGGAGATGATCGAGGAGACGACAGGGACGTCTCGGCCGGTGGCGATTGACGAGCCCTACGTCAAGGCGCCTTGCGGTGGTGGTGTCAGCGTTCCGCGCAACGAGATCGACGCCGCATTGGCGTCTGTCAGTGCGCCACGGGTGAAGCGTCGACCACTGCCTTCTGACCCACTGGTCGTGTCTTACGGCCTCGGCGTTGACAGCACAGCCATGCTCGTCGGACTCGCGGCGCTCTTTCGCGAAGGACGCGAGGAGTTCAGGCCAGAGATCATCTTGTTCGCGGATGTCGGCGCCGAGAAGGACGAGTCCTACGCCTACATGGGGCGTATGAACAAGTGGCTCAAGAGCGTCGGCTTCCCGACCGTTCAGGTCGTGGCTTGGGCCACCGAGCACACGGCCAAGGGCTACGGGGCGGCCAGGACGCTCGAGCAGCAGTGCCTCATCAACCAGACCATGCCGTCGATCTCTGCGTCGAAGTTCGGCGCGAGCCTGTGCTCGGTCCTGTGGAAGCAGGACACCATGAACCGCTGGATGGAGATCAAGAGCGGTCTTCTTGAGCAGCGTCGCGGAGAAGGCTGGGTCACGAAGAGCGGCGGCAAGATCGTGAAGGCGATCGGCTACGACTCCGACGAGACGAAGAGGGCGCAGAAGGGTACGTTTCGAGTCGACCAGGAACTGCGCTCGCTCAAGGACAAGGGTCGCGCCCCCATCTATGAGTACTGGTACCCACTTCAGGCGTGGGGCTGGGATCGCGCTCGCTGCATTGCAGAGATCGAGACGGCAATCGGAGCAGCGCCACCCAAGTCCAGTTGCTGGTATTGCGGCGCCATGAAGAAGCCTGAGCTGCTGGAGCTTCCGAAGGAAGAACTCATGCGCGCTTTGCTCATCGAGACTGTGGCTGCTCGCGGCCGTCATGGAGAGAACCAGGACTTCGGCCTCGGTGGCACATTCCGCTGGCTCGACTTCGCCAAGGAGAACGACCTGGTGACCTCGGCTGATCTCGCCAGACTGGAGCGTCAGGTCCAGGTGGTTCTCGATGCGGCGCCGTCCGGGAAGGGCACGGAACACACCGGAGCACAGGAGCGTATGGCAAGACTTCCCGCGTTTTCTGAGTTGCGCGGGTTCAGAGGGAAGAAGCTGCCGATCTGGGATCGCTACGAGGCGGGGTCGCGCGCGTGACCTCCGACGAACTCGCCTACCAAGACGAGCTCCAGCGTAGCGGCCTAGCGATCCCGCTCGATCTCGACGAGGCCTTCAAGCCGAGCTTGAACGCGCTCCTGGAACTGATGGGGCGTGCACCAGGGCCGGTCTCGCATGCCGTCCGGATCGGCCGCTTCACGTCTGGTGATCTCGACGTGCTTCTGGTCCCGAACGACCCAGAGATCATTCGGGACCTCGTGACCGCTGCCATGGTGATCGCCGGCGACCAGACGGTCGAGATGCGTCTGCGGATCAGGGCTCAGGACCTCGTCGGTTTGATCCGGCGCGCCACCACCGAGACGGCTCAAGACGCTGCGTCGGCATGTGCTGTCGACGATCCGAAGGTGACGGCGGCCGACCTTGCCAGAGCTCGACGCGAGGTCGGATCTCCGAAGCTCAGTGTCGAGCGACCGGAAGGTCTCCTCTACATCGCCTACGGGCTCGGCGTAGACAGCACGGCGATCCTCGTCGGACTTGCGCAGCTCGTTGCTGAGGGGCACGAGGAGTTCAGGCCCGACTACATCGTGTTCGCCGACACCGGCGTCGAGAGGTCTGCGACCTACGACTACATCGACGTCTTGGACCCGTGGCTTGACAAGGTCGGGTTCCCGAGGGTCCAGGCCGTCGCCTACGCCACGGAGTTCGCGTCCAAGAGCTTCGGGTCCTCGAGGACGCTCGAGCAGCAGGTCATTCTGACCCAGCAACTCCCGTCCTACTCGGCCACGAAGACCCAGAAGTCGACGTGCTCCATGCTCTGGAAGCAGCAGGCGCAGCAGAAGTGGCTCGAGGTCGCGTCCGGACTCTACGAGCACATCGGAGGCAGGTCGTACCGTCCGAAGTCCGGCCTCAAGATCGTGAAGGCGATCGGCTACGACGCCGAGGAGGGTGACCGCGCCGAGCACGGTGACACGTTCCGCGTCGAGGACGACAAGCGGCTCGTCAAGCAGGGCAGAGAGAACCCGTTCTCATACTGGTTTCCGCTCATGTCGTGGGGATGGACTCGCGCCAGGTGCATTGCCGAGATCGAGGCAGTGATCGGCGTCGTTCCACCGAAGAGTGCGTGTGGATTCTGCGGCGCCGCCAGGAAGAGCGAGATCGCGACACTCCCGAAGGACGAGCTCCTGCGCGCCCTCCTCGTCGAGCAGCTCGCGTTGAACGGGTGGCACGCCGAGACCTACGCGGTGAACAAGAACAAGGGGCTCGGGATCGACTTCTCCTGGACGGAGTTTGCGCTCGAGGAAGGCCTCATTTCGCGTCGCGAGCACGCTGCGCTCATGAGGAAGGTCTTCGAGCTCGCTGCACTCCCACAAGACCGTGGAGAGATCAACCTGGCCGATCACCCCGTGATCCGTCGACTGCCGGCGTTCAAGGATGTGCGCGGCCTGCGTGGACGTCCATGGACATGGGATCGCTACGACGAGATTCCAGACGACAAGAAGGCGAGGGCCTGAGCCATGGTGAGGCGACGACTCAGGGCGGCCGACATGTTCGCCGGCGCCGGCGGCATGACCACCGGAGCGGAGGACGCCGGAATCGACGTCGTTGCTGCTCTCAACCACAAGGAGTTGGCGCTCAGGACGCACGAGAGGAACCACCCGAAGACCAAGCACCTCGAGTGCGACGCGCAGCAGGTTGATCCGCGCTGGTACAGGGACGTGCTCCCGGACATCGACGTACTCATGGCGTCGCCGGCATGTCAGCCTCACACATCGTCGGCGACAAGAGGTGAGACCGCTGGCCGTGGCACGGCCAGCAACCACGAGCAGCTCCGCGCCACTGCCCTGACGATCACTGCCGCGCTGGACGGACTCAAGGACCGCAGGGCGCTCCCGAAACTCCTCGTGATCGAGAACGTGCCTGGCTTCACGCAGTGGAGCCACTCGCCGGACTCGAACGACGGCTCGCAGTACCGCTGGTGGATCAGCGGGATCGAGGGCTACGGCTACAAGATCACCGAGGCCGTCCTGAACGCTGCGGACACGGGTGTCGTGCCGCAGGATCGCAAGCGCCTGTTCATCGTTGGCTCACTCGGAGACGAGGTCGAGATCCCGCCGCTTGACGGAGAGCACGTCGGCTTCGACTGCTGCGTCGAGCTCGACGAGGGAGACTGGACCGCTGTCTCGGATACGGCCGGACCGACCCAGGAGAGGGCGAAGCGCGGGCGCAAGAAGCTCCCGGACGACGAGGCCTTCCTCATCAACCTCGGCGACTCGGCTCACTCGGGTCGGCCGCTCAGCAGGCCGATCGGGACGATCACGACCAAGCGCCACTGGTACCTCGTCAAGCGCGGTTCGCGCGGCAAGGACTACGTGCGCGGCCTGCTTGTGGACGAATACAAGAGGGCCATGGGCTTCCCGGACTCCTACCTGCTGCCCGAGGTCCCAACCCAGGCCATTCCGCTGCTCGGGAACGCGGTCTGCCCCCAGGTGGCCACCTACGTCCTCGAGCATGCCCAGGAGGCGATCTGACGTGAGCGGCGAGGAGGCGTACAGGAAGGCGCTACTGAAGCATGGCGTGGCGGTCGAGCTGCCGTCGCCGGCTCACATGCAGGACTTCTGCTCCGACGTCATGTCGGAGGCTGGCGAGATGACGCGCGTCGTCGTCGAGAACGGGAGGTTCTCGTCCGAGAGGAAGAGGGGCGGATTTGTCGTCGAGCGCAACTTCATCATGATCCCGTCGAGCGAGGATGTCGTCCGCAACGTCGTCCTGGACCTCATGCCGCTCGCGTCCACTGGCACGAAGGGCGGTTGGGCTGCGCTGGAGGTCCTCAAGACACTACGCCCGAGCGGCTATCCGACGGTCAAGATGGACTCCGCTCGCCTGGTCAGGGACCCAGAGAAGAGCGAGTACGGCGACGTTGCCTCGGCCTACGCCGCCTTCGAGCTCACCGGCATGCCGTCGTCCGACTACGTCAAGGTGAGGTCGATCAAGCACGACGGCCGCGATTGGGTCGTCCTGCTCGGCGTCCAGGTTCCTCGTACGAACCTCTACTCGTGGGACGCCGCCGAGGCTGTCCCGGAAGACGAGTGGGAGGCCGACCCTGACCTGTGGCACTCCTACTACGGACGCAGGGTGCTCGTCGGGAAGAGCCGTCGCATTCTCGGTCAGCGCGTGACGTTCGTCCCCGACAAGGTCAAGGGGCGCGCGACCGGGAAGAAGAGGAACAAGCCGCCGGAGCCGAAGCTCGGACTGCCGGACGACGTCGAGGTCTTTGTCTACTGAAGAGCATTCGCGCGAAGCCGCACGCGGCTGCTGCGATACCGACGGCCGCTGCGTCGAGCATGTCCTCGCACTCGCGACAGCGCGTGTCTCGACCGTCTGACGGACGACCAGGTCCGTAGATCGGCAGGATGTTCTCTGACATCGTCAAGAACGTCGTTGGGTCGGTCCATAAGCGTCCATCCGTGACGTCTCTTCCGCAGAGCGAGACGATCAACTCGTCGCAGACGGTCGAGAACGGCGCGCAGTGGTACTTCATGCTGGCATTGCCCGTCTGACCGTGAGGTTCATGCGGCCCCCGCCTGGGATCAGGTCGCTCGTACCACGCAGGATCTTGCTGACGCCGTGCCACGCGAGCCTGGAAGGACCTCCGAAGACCACGACGTCGCCAGAGACGAGCGTCCAGTCCGTGAACGGGCCGCCCTTGGAGAGCCCGCCGAACTTGAACACGCACGAGTCTCCGAGCGAAACGCTCACGATCGGCGAGACCCTGTCCTGCTCGACGTGATCCCTGTGGATCCCGAGCTTCCCGTCAGAGCGGTAGAGGTTGAAGAGGCAGCTATCTGGCGTGAAGCCGGAGAAGCCAGCCTCGAGGGCCGCCGCCTTCGCGAAGGACGTAATCGGCTCAGGGATCTCAGGCCAAGGTCTTTTGGTCTCGGGGTGTACACGCGCGTAGCGGTAGCCGGCCTCGTCGGACAGCCAGCCGATGTCGCCAGCGCTCGTCATTTGCACGCGGAACGGCGCGCCACCTCGCATGACAGGCGTGTAGAACGGCGCATCGTCAGCGACCTCGAACGCGAGCCGGACGAACTCGGCCTGCTCGGCGCGGCTCAGGCGTCCGCGCAGGACGACCATTCCGGCCGGCGTCGGCGGGTCATCGGAGTGCCCGAAGAGGTTGAGGTTCACGAGGCGAAGCGTAACTCGTGGGTCGGACACGGGTGTCGGTGGCGACCGCTATCCTCGCCTGACTATGACCTCGCCAGCCGACTTCGTTCATCTCCACGTCCACTCGGACTACTCACTCATCGACGGTGCCGCGAAGACAGAGGCGCTAGCCAAGGCCGCGAAGGCGAACGGTCAGGTCGCCGTTGCCCTGACGGACCACGGCTCGGTCTCTGGCACCATCGACTTCTGGAAGGCGTGCAACAAGGAGGACGTGAAGCCCATCATCGGCTGCGAGGCCTACCTTGCGCCCGGCCTCGACGATCTCGCGCACACGCGGCGAGGCATCGACAAGGACGGCAACCGGATCGAGGACGAGAAGGGCAAGAAGAAGAGCTTCGACTACGATCATTTTACCCTCATCGCGAAGAACCTCGAGGGGTGGCACAACCTCCAGAAGCTCTCATCGATCGCCTCGCTCGAGGGCTTCTACTACCGACCACGCATGTCGTGGGCGCTACTCACGAAGTACAGCAAGGGTCTGATCGCGCTCTCCGGATGCCTCTCCGGGCAGCTCTCGAACTCGCTCAAGGTCGGCAAGGAGGCGGAGGCCGAGGCGCACGCGCGCCGCTGGAAGGACCTCTTCGGTGACGACTACTACGTGGAGCTCATGCCGGTCATCGACAAGCCTGGCGAACTTCACCAGCGCCTCGCGGTCGATCAGGCGAAGGCGAACGACGGCTGCCTCGCGATCGCCAGGCGACTCGGGATCAAGACCGTAGCGACGGCAGACGTTCACTACGTGGCGCCCGAGGACTCAGTGACGCAGGAGGTGAAGATCTGCGTCAACGCCTACAAGACGCTCGAGGAGAACAGGGCGTCCGGCCTGAACATGCCGCCTGTCTTCTACTTCAAGTCATCCGAGGAGATGCAATCGCTCTTCCGTCACTACCCAGAGGCGGCGCTCGCGACCCGCGAGATCGCGGACAAGTGCGAGAAGATCAAGGTCCTTCCCGGGAAGTACTTCCTTCCGAAGTTCATCACGCCAGACGGCTCGTCATCAGTCGACTACTTCCGTCGCCTCTGCTGGGATGGCCTGGTCAGGCGCTACGGCATCGAGGGGTCGATGGCGCAGGCCAGCCGACTCCAATACGAGATGAACTGCATCGAGAAGATGGGCTTCGTCGACTACTTCCTCGTCACCCAGGACTTCACGAGCTGGGCGAGGACGCATGGCGTTCCGGTGGGGCCTGGCCGTGGATCGGCTGCAGGTTCTATCGTCTCCTACTGCCTTGGAATCACAAACATCGACCCTATTCGCTACGGACTGATCTTCGAGCGATTCCTAAATCCAGAGCGCGTGTCCATGCCAGACGTGGACATCGACTTCGATGAGCGCGGCAGAGGTCGCGTAATCGAGTACGTGAAGCAGAAGTACGGAGAGAACTGCGTCGCGCAGATCATCACATTCGGCGAATCGAAGGCCAAGAGCGCGATCCGCGACGTTGGTCGTGTCCTCGACATGTCGATCGGCGAGGTCAACAAGATCGCGAAGCTGATTCCGGAAGATCCGAAGGCCGAACTCAAGGATTGCCTCGACACAATCCCAGAACTTGCGGCCATGCGCGACACCGACGCCACAAAGAAGCGCCTGTTCGACTTGGCGCTCGGACTCGAAGGCCTGTTCCGTAGTGAGGGCAAGCACGCGGCCGGAGTCGTGATCGCTGATCGCGACCTCATGGAGCGCATTCCTCTCAAGAAGGTCGGTAAGGGAGACGAGGCAGGGATCTGCACCGCATTCAGCATGGAGCAGGTCGAGGAGGTCGGCCTCCTCAAGATGGACTTCCTCGGACTCCGCACGATCACGCAGATCTACGACACGGTCGCGCTCATCAAGGAGACGACCGGGAAGGAGATCGACCCGGACACGATCCCCGTCCGCGACAACCACAGCATGGAGACGACACGCGGCGACCACCGCTGTGGCGTCCACGAGGTCGCATTCTCGGTCTGCCGGTGCTGCGACAAGGCGCTCGAGATCTTCAAGAAGGCCGACACCAACGGCGTCTTCCAGGTCGAAGGGTCTGGCATGAGGAAACTCCTCAAGCAGATGAAGCCGGATCGCTTCGATGACATCATTGCGCTTGTTGCGCTGTTCCGCCCCGGACCGCTCGGGTCTGGCATGGATCAAACCTACGTGAGGAGGAAGCACGGAGAGGAACCGGTCGAGTATGAGCACCCTGCTCTAGAGTCAATCACCAGGACGACTTATGGAGTATGGTGCTTCCAAGAGCAACTAATGCAACTTTCTGTGGCCATTGCTGGGTTCACACTGCCTCAGGCCGACGAACTTCGCAAGGCCACGGCCAAGAAGAAGCCGGAGGCTATGGCCAAGATCAAGGACAAGTTCATTCCTGGATGCCTGAAGCACGGAGGAATGACGATCGAGCAGGCGACGACGATCTGGGACAAGATCGTCTTCTTCTCCGAGTACTCGTTCAACTGCATCGCAGGCGATGGTGAGATCGTGTGCGCAGATACAGGGCGTGTCTGGACCATGCGCGAACTGGCCTGGAGCGGCGAGTCCATTCGCGTCCACGCTCTTGGCGACGACTTGAGCATCAACAAGCGACGTGCGCTTCGTGTCTGGAGCACAGGCGACAGAGAGGTCTTCGAGATCAAGACGAGGACTGGGCGCAATGTCCGCGCAACAGCCGACCATCGGTTCCGGACATTCGATGGCTGGGTCGAGGTCTCGAAACTGAGGCCGCGCGACTGCATTGCTGTGGCCAGGAAGGTCGATGTCACTGGCGTTTCAAGCATGAAGCATCACGAGATCGTGACACTTGCCGGACTGCTCTCCGAGGGTAATACCTGTCATCCAGGAACGCTTTACTTCACGAACAAGGACAGCCCAGAACTCCTCGAGGAGTTCGCTGAGTGCATCGGGAAGTTCGACGATACTGTTGTTCGGCTGGATCATCGTGACGGGAAGGCGACAAACGTCGTCGCGAACATGGGCGCAGGAGCTCGCGGATCGCACAGACGCGGGGATCGCTCCGGCGCCTTCATGTGGGCCGAAGAGCTCGGAGTCCTCGGCAAGACCGCTACGCAGAAGGTGATCCCTGAGGTCGTGTTTGGCCTGGGCGTCGCCGACCTCCTGAAGTTCATCGGCAGACTGTGGGCCGGTGACGGCTACATCGGCTGGACCAACAAGCCGGGTCGGAATCCACCGTTCTACGCCACATCCTCTCGTGTCATGTCGAAGCAGGTTCAGACGCTTCTCTCTCGCATTGGAATCGTGGCCGTCATTCGCGAGAAGCGCTTCAAGTACCGGTATGAACGGAAGGGCATGCGAAGGCGCCCCGCTGGAGCAGCCGATGGCGACCTCGAAACAGGCGAGGACGCCAATGGTAAATACGTCATGAGGGGCGGCTATACCGTGAACCTCGTCGGACGCCTGTCGCTCGAGATGTTCAGGGACAAGGTTCTTCCGGAGATTGTCGGCTACGACATCCAGAAGAAGCACTTCTTGGAGCTCTTGGAGTCGTTCGATGACCAAGCTTCGAGGGACATGGTTCCTGTCGGCGTCAAGCGCCTTGTGCAGAAAGCCAAGGACGCCTCTGGCGTCACATGGGACGACCTGGAGGCTCGCTCCGGAGTTTCGATGAAAGAGCTGTACAGAAAGAACTCGCCCAAACTAGGCTTCGGACGACAGACGATTCGAGCCGTAGCAGCGGCCACGCATGATCGCTCCATCGAAGTTGCCGCCTCGTCAGAGGTCTTCTGGGACGAGATCATGTCCATTGAGAAGGCGGGCGTCGCAGACACGTACGACATGGAGGTCGAGCAGGACCACAGCTTCCTCGTCAACGGCATCGTCGCTCACAACTGCTCTCACTCTGCCGCCTACGGCCTGATCTCCTGGCACACCGGCTGGCTCAAGGCGAACTACCCCGTCGAGTTCATGGCCGCGCTCATGACGTCCTGGAGCGGCAGCACGGACAAACTCGCGCTCTACGTCGACGAGATCCGTCGCTTCGGCATCCCGCTCATGCCGCCGGACGTGAACGAGAGCGAGGCTCACTTCAAGGTCCGCGTCGGACCGACTGGTGACCGCGCGATCATCTACGGCCTCGACGCGCTCAAGGGCGTCGGCGCAGAAGCCGTTCGCTCGATCACGGAGTCCCGCAAGAGGGTCGGTCGCTTCACGTCGATCTTCCACTTCTGCGAGACCGTCGACCTCAAGGTCGTCACATCTGGCGTCCTCGACACGCTGGCCAAGGCTGGCGCGTTCCGTTCGACCGGCGCCTCGCGAGCTCAGATCCTCGAGCCTGTCACCAGGATCGAGCGCAAGGGGCGCGGCGCGGTCAAGGAGATCACCGAGAACGCGGTCGAGGCCGCCACCCGCCTCGCGAAGCTCGAGAAGAAGGACAAGGCGTCGGGCCAGATCGCCATGTTCGACCCGAACGATGCCGGTGTCGACGCTGTGGCGCTGCCGCAGGTCAAGGACTGGACGCTTCACCAGACGCTCGACGCAGAGAGCGAGGCCCTGGGCCTCTACCTGACGGGGCATCCTCTCGAGGAACACGCCGATGTTCTCGCCAAGTTCGCGACGGTCATGTCGGCGCGAGCCGGAGAGGCCCAGGACGTCCACGGCGTCATCATGGGCGGTGTCGTGCGCGCCATTCGGAAGCACATCACGGCGTCCGGAACCGAGATGGGCTTCGTCACGCTCGAGGATCTCTCGGGCAAGATCGACGCCGTCGTCTTCTCTGGCGCCTGGGAGAAGTACCAGGAGCTCTTGAAGGTCGGCAGAGTCCTCTTCTTCCGTGGAGACCTGGACACGAATCGCGAGACCCCTTCGCTCAAGGTCGACTTCGTGTGCACGATCGAGGACGCAGAGGCGCGCCTGTCAGACCCCTCGACGGTCATCATCAACCTCTTCGACAAGAAGGCCAAGCCCGAGGCCATAGCGAAGATCAAGTCGATCATCTCCGCATACCCAGGACAGCAGCGCGTCTACTACTGCTGGCACTTCGCGGAGACCGGCACCTTCTCACCCATGAAGGAGTTCCCGCAGCGCGTCACCGTCTCGAAGCCGTTCCGCGCAGAGATCCGTCAGGCGATCTCAGGCTCAGGAAGCGTCAAGTTCACGCGCGACTGACGAGCACTGGTCTTGTCTGGACTCATGGCATACTCTTCCTCTCGAGCGATCAAGCCAGAGAGGTCCTGTCATGGCCCACGACAGCAGGCAGCGCAAGAAGGAAGAGCGTCGGCGGAAGCGCCAGGCGAAGAAAGAGCGACAGCAGGCCGCACGCGAAGTCAGGCTTCAGCCTGTGACGTGCCCGAACTGTGGCGAGCGCTACGGCTCGGCAGACGATCCAGAGGTCGTGCACCGTGCCGGGCCATGCGACTGCACACCCAAGATCCTCAAGGCCATGAACGACTTCCTGGATGCTCGTAACGAGGCCTACGAGGAGGCGCCGGACGGCAAGATCGCCTGTCGGACGTGCGGCGTCATGCACGGCGATCCGGAGCAGTCGACGCACTTCTTCGAGGGGCGTCTCGTCTGGGACGGCTGCGATCACTGCTTCGAGGCCCAGGCCGCGAAGTTCGAGGCGATCCGCGAGGAACACCGCGAGCGCTGGTTCGGTCCTCGGCCGGTCATGCCGAGCAAGTACGTGCCACCGACCGTCGGGCCTTCCTCGCTCTACGCCGGCTCATTCGCGAGGCCAAGGAGCGGCTCGTGAGGCTCGTTGAGAGGGCCGTCATGACGCTTCGCCGACGTCTGGCGCGGTCTCTGCGCAGCATGGCCTGCCTGATCGACGGCGGTCACCACTGGAGTCTCGGCGGCTTCTGCAAGAGGTGCTAGAGGCAGCCTTATGTGGCCGACTTGGGGTGCATGCCGACCATTAGCGGGTTGGCTTCGGCCCTGCGAACTGATTGCTTGAGCGGCTTGGGCCACGAACTAGACGTCTCGTCGATGTGTTTTGCGGCTCTCTGGACCCACGCTACGAAGCGACCAAAGTCGCATCGTCCTTTGATCCAGTTACAGCTTGCGCAGCATGTCACGACGTTCCCGCGCACATACCCTTTTGTGCTGTCGATCCTGTCGATGCCGTTGTAGACGAATGCGCCGTAGCTGCCTGGTTTGTCGGCGACAGACATCGGCGGAGATCCGCAGTAGAAGCAGAAGCCGCCCATTAGCCTCTTGGCGTGAGCTTGTGTGATCTTGAATGGAAACTGCCTTCGCTTGGCCTCGCTGGAGTACCTGCGGAACACGATGTTGAAGTTCGACTCTCCGTAGCGAAGCCTCTTGCTCGGCTGCGGACCCCTGCCCCTCTGGCACCCGCAACTCTTGGTGCAGCCAAACGTCAGTGATGCGCCGCGGACCATCTTCTTGGTTCCGCATTGGCATGTGCAGGCGTAATAGGTCTCCGGTGGGACATTCGGGTTCCTGCGAAAGGCCGCATGCCTCTTGTCTACCGTGAGCAACCCGAAGACGAGTCCAGTCAGGTCTGCGCCCCTTGGCATACACCACCCCCGAGTCATCGTAGTCTAAACGAAGCGACCCCGGCTTGCGCCGGGGTCGCCTGCGTTCCGGGCTGAACTACGCCTACTTGGCGTGCTTCAGGGCCTTGCCGACCTCGTACATGCTGATCTTCGACTTGCTGCCCCAGATCCCAGAGCTCTTGAGCTTGCCGTCGAGGCGGATCGTGCGTCCGCTGCTGAGCCCATGGCGCTTGAAGTAGCTCCAGAGCTTCTTGATGATCTCGGAGTACTGGAGCTTCTTGCTGCCGATGAGCGAGGCGAGCTTCTTGTCCGGCTGCACCGGGCGCTTCAGCGCTGCAGGGAGCTTCCGCTTCGTCTTCTTGCTGCGCTTCACCGCGACGACCGCGGTGCTGCCGGACGAACGACGCTTCGCGCCCCCGCGCTTGCCCCGCTTGCCGCTCTTGCGGCTCGCGCTGCTGCGCTTCGCGCTCTTGCGCTTGGCGCCCTTCTTCTTTGCCTTCTTCTTCGCCATCTGACGATCTCCTGTCTGGTGTGGTCTGGACTCTGGAATGAACCGACGAACAGGAGCATCCGCTCTCTATTCTCAGGGGTCAATGACTCTCCCTGACAATCGCCGCGTGTAGGATCTCGACCGGAGGCCCGCGCGCCATGGACGACATCCAGCCAGACTCTGGTCTCGGCGCCTGGGACATTGCCGGGATTGCCGCCAAGCGCGTTGGCGGGCGCGTTCTGAACGGCGTTGTCGAGCGACACCTCGGCGTGGACGACGTGGACGTCGCCGGCGCCCTTGGCATGGCCAGCGACGCACTCGTGCCAGTCGTCAAGAACGCCTACTCGGAACAGCCTGGCGAACCGTGGTACTCGACCTGGGGGCGCCGCCTGAAGTGGACCGCCGCAATCGTCGGCACGACCGCGGCGGTCGGAGGTGTCTGCTACCTCGGCTGGAGGTTCCTCGGACGGAAGGAAGAGGTCGACGAGGAGTAGTTTGCGAGAGGGTCGCCGTTACGCGGATGCGCGATAGCGCAAGTCTATGTGCCGCAAATGTCAGACGGTCGCTTTACGGGGGAACGTAACCGGGTCCGAGTCCTTCCTGAGGAGCCCACAGAATGCTGCTTGCGCGCCAGGAGTACGAGACAGCTCTCGCTGAGGCCAAGAACCTCGGACGGACGCTCCCCGAGAGCGATCACCGCTACCGACGCGTTCTTCACTCGGACTCGCGCGATGCGCTACTGACGGTTCCTCACGGCGCGCCTGGGAACGACGCGATCGCTCCGCCGGTCGCGCTGGCTACGCACGAACACGGTCGTTTCATCGGGCTCGACCTTGGCCTAGTGATGAGCGTCTGCGACCGCTACCTCGTGGTCGACATGAACCGTCCGCAGTCGAGAAAGACCGACTTCAGGAAGGCCGTCCGCAAGGAGATCGTCGAGAGGAAGCCGAAGATCCTGGTCGACGTTCACTCCTTCCCCAACAAGTACCAGGTCTACAGCGGCCTCGACATGGTCCTGATCCACACGCCAGGCGTCACGGACGAGGCGTTCCTCAAGCGCTATGCGGCGCTGCTCGAGCGAGCCGCCGTATTGGCTGGGAAGCCGAACTTCAAGGTCGAGGTGCAGCGCCAGCACCAGCCTGTAATCCACGACATCATTGCTGAGGCGCGCGAGCTCGGCATGCCAGCCGACGCCGTCATGCTCGTGGAGCACAACGAGGGCGGTCCCGGCGGCCTTGGCAACGCGCCGCTCTACGGGCGCTTGCACGCACTCGCGCTCGGGGCCCTGCTGACGGGGAGTGTCGGAGTCGCCAAGTAGACTCCGCTCCATGCGCAGGAAGCCTTTCGCGGCCACGGATATGGACGGCGTCTCGGCTGATCTCGTCGGAGCGGTCGTCGTCGTGTTCAACCGCCGCCACGCGAAGCAACACGGCGCGATCAACGCCGAGTGGCGCGAGTACCGGATCGAGAAGCAGTTCTCGAGGCCAGTCGCTGATCTGATCTACGGGATCATGCACGAGCCCGGCTTCTTCGCCTCGATCGAGCCATACCCGGACGCAGCACAAGCTCTTCGCGAACTGGGCGAGGTCGCAGACATTGAGATCTGCTCGTCGCCGCCGCTCATGGAGATCAACGGCAAGAAGACGCTCAATGCCTACGTGGCGGCCGACAAGATCGGGTGGCTCTTCCGGCACTTCCACGATCAGACGCTCTCGGCTGACGTGACGCTCACGCTCAAGAAGGCCAGGCACCACGCCGACATTCTGATCGACGACGACGCAATCGGGAACGTGATCCCGTGGTGCCGCGCTCATCCAGACGGACTGGGCTACGTCGTGGCGCGGGCCTGGAACGACGACCTCGCTGGACGCGGCGTCGAGACTCCTGCGAACATGCGGCGCGGGACGTTCGCGGAGGCACCGAAGGTGATCCGTGAATGGTGGGCCGCCAGACCGGAGGACTGACCGTGGAAGACCACTACATCCGCACCTACGAGGACGTGTACAGCGTCGAACTGGTCGAGCAGGTCAGGTCGCTCTTCGATGGCGACGCGCCGCTCACCGAGGCCTTCTTCGCCCTCCACGGCCAGCTCGACATGCTGGTTGAGGAACACGACGTCCGTCTCAGCGACGGCGAGAAGCAGGTCCAAGACAACTGGACGCCCGAACTCGTGCTCGAATGCGTCGACGAAGTCGTCCTGCTCGCCAAGCAGCAGAACTCACCGGCGTGGCCTTCGATCATGGCGATCGCGGCCGCCATGCGCGTCATCGTCAGGACGGTTCCGATCATGCCGCCGACCGAGTTCCCACAGGAAGAAGGTGCAGGGATCCCGCCAGGCCTCTTCGCGCTCATGCAACGCGAGGACACGCGGCCGTTCGAGTTTGCGGTCGCGGCGGTCTCGGGCGATCTTCCGCTGGAGTCCATGGTCGGCGCAGCCGTGCTGGCCGAGCGCGTCCGCTGTGAGACGGCTGTGAAGGAGAGGATCAAGGACGTCGTGGGCACCGGAACGCCGGAGGACCTCAGCTCCGAGGAGGGCTGGATCTACGAGCAGCTCGAGCGAGCCAGGGCCGAGATCGCCTGTGAGCAGGCGGCTGAGTCATGATCCTGGCCTGCGCTGGCGACCCGTACGACATGGGGCGGATCGGGTTCGAGTGCCCGTCGCTGCCGTTCGATCCGTCGGCGCTCGAACCGGTCTTTTCCCGCGAGAGCGTCCTGGCGCACTACGGACAGCAGCAGAACTACTTCCGCAAGGCGGCTCGACTCGCGGAGGACCTGAACCCGGCGCTGCTCTCGCTTCCGCTCGTCGAGGTCGTTCGTCGGACAGCGTTCCGTGAGACGACTGGATTTCACGAGTCCGGCCTGGACCTCTACCAGCAGGCGAGCCAAGCCTGGAATCACGCCTTCCTCTGGCTCTCGCTGCGGCCGACGTCTCGCTTGTCGCGCTGGGAGGCCATGCCGCACGGGCACCGTCTCGAGACTGCGCTCGGAGACGCGGCTGGCAGATCCGGGATCGACGGCTTCCGCGAGCTCCAAGAGAGGATCTCTGGCCCTGTCGCGAGGAGCTTCGGGAGCCAGTGGGTGTGGCTGGTCTACGACGGCGCTGACGTCAGGGTCATGGTCACGGACGAGGCTGAATCGCCGATCACGCAGTCCGGCGTGATCCCGCTTCTGGTCGTCGACTGCTGGGAGCACGCCTTCTTCCTCGACTATCGCTTCGGGCGAGCGAAGTATGCGCGCGACGTGGTCGAGAAGGCGCTCAACTGGGACCGCGCCGACATGCTCATGACGCTCGAGTTCTGCGACCGCTAGGTCTCTGTGCCCTCCCTGACGAAGCCAGAGGTAGCCTTCTCGTCATGAGGACTGAGCGCAGCCCGATCTTCTCGAATGAGCCGAGACAGCCGAAGCTCGACGCCGGCGAGAAGGCACAACTCAGTCGACTCATCGACCTTGAGGAGATCGCCAAGCGGACCGTTGGCGGCGACAGGGTGAACCTCGACTTCATCGCCGATCGCCTGCTCGTGACCGAAGCGGTGCAACTCAAGGATAGGAGGCGAATCGCTGATCGCCGAGCTCGCGCCCTGTTCGACGAGGCAAAGTTCCTCAAGCACGTCGTGTCGTTCCAGCCAGACCCAGAGGCCGACGAGCACGCGCAGTGGGTCGTGACGTTCAAGGATCTCAATGGCTTCCTCCGTGCGGTCGCCAAGAAGATCGAGAGTCTCATCGGTCGCAGCGACCCTGACGGCAGGCTTCGGTACGAGCGCACGAAACTGGCTGGACTCTGCGTCTTCTGCAAGAAGGCCCCGCCAAGGCCCGGCAAGGTGTCGTGCCGGGAATGCGCTGACGACTTCCGCGAGCGGCGTGAGCGCAGGATCGAGGCTGGTCTCTGTCCGGATTGTCGCGGACCCATTGGCGATCCGTCGTTCTCGTCGTGCGCGTCGTGTCGAGCCGAGCAACGCCGCCTCGAGGCTCAGCGTCGCAAGAAGGGCCTTTGTCCTCAGTGCGGAGACCCAGCCATTGAAGGTCGCGTCATGTGTGCAACGCACGCCATGGCCGACACGGAGTACCACGCTCAGCGCTACAAGGATCTCAAGGAGATGGGTCTCTGTCGCTGCAAGAAGCCGCTTGAGCCTGGCCTGTCGACGTGTCTCGAGTGCCACAACCGCGTCGAGGCAGCCGAGGCCGCTCGAGAGGCAACCCGTCGCTCCAAGGGTCTCTGTCTCAAGTGCGGCGCTCCCGTAGTCGACGGCCTCACCGTCTGCGCAAAGCACCGTGAGGCTTATGTGGTCGGATCTCGCTCCAAGCGCGAGAAGCTCAAGGCGGCTGGCCTCTGCCGTACGTGTCGGCAGCCATGGACCGGCGAGGCGCTCGACTGCGAGGAGTGTCGCAAGAGGTTCGCGGCTGCGAAGGCCGCGAAGCTGGCGAGCGGCCTCTGTCAGAACTGCGGCGAAGGCCAGGTCGTCTCTGGGCTGAAGCGTTGCCAGAAGTGCATCGACGAAGCCAAGGCCCGCTACGAGGCGCTCAAGGTCCAAGGTCTCTGTGTCACCTGCAAGAAGAACAAGGTCGCGGTCCCAGGCGAGGACACAGTCTGCCAAGACTGCCGGCGACGCGCTCGTGAACGCTACCTGGCGAAGCGCGGAGGATAGCCATGAGACCCGAGTTCCTCCCGCTCTCCCCCGACGACACCGAGATCGACGCCTACCGCGACGCGCTCTTGAAGGTCGGCGTCGGCGTCGAGACGACCGCCGAGGCGCTCGAGAATGCGTGCAAGCACGTCACGAGCGAGAACGTCTGCATCAGGAGCGACGTGATCGCGGCCTACCCACAGGCCATCAACATGATCGTCCACGGCGGCTTCGAGGACACTCACGGCCGCACGCTTCTCGTTCTGCCGCGCGATCGCACGGCGTTCAGGATCGTCCGCGACGCGCTCGCCGACAGCCAGACGTCGATTCCAGGCTTCGCCCCCGAGTATGTCGAGACCGACTTGATCCAGGCACTCGAGGAGACGGCGGCTCGGCTCGGCATGCCGCTGGGTCCGAGGTCGACGCTCAGCTTGCCCGGGTGGTACACGATCTTCCCGTCCTCAGGAGACGACGCGCATGGTCGCCGCCACGATCCTCGTCCGGCCTTCAACAAGAATGGGAAGGTCGTCGAGGATGTCGGCGACGGAGGCGGGCATATCTCCGGCCAGGTCTCGAAGAGCGCCGAGTACGCGGCCATCGACATTCCGGACCCGGCCTCCATGGGACTCCCAGGGCCATGCTTCCTTGCGGCCTACATGACCGCCAAGACGTCGACAGCGGAGATCAAGCCGGGCCTCGCGCGCGTCGACCGCGACCGGTGCTACCTGGAGCCGCTTCCGCACAAGCACCACTGGACGCCGTTCTGGGCCTACGTTCCTGACTACTCCGAGGCCAGACAGTGCGCGTTGCTCACTGGCGAGCGCTGCACGGCCAAGATCGAGTTCGCGCCGTCCGGACGCGGGAAGCAGAAGAAGGAGACCGGCTCCTGTGGAGTGACCAGGAAGGTCAAGGCCTCACGGATCAAGAAGGCTGAGCTCCTGCCACAGCCTCCGGCCGACTGGAGGCGCTACCCAGGACTCGAGCCTCAGAATGGTCACGTTCACCTCTGGCGCAAACAGGAAGTCCGGTGGGCTGGCGCGTCGATCTTCCGGCTCGAGTCCTTCTACTGTCCGCTCTGCGACGCCGAGGCGTGGCCAGTCGATGTGCATCCAGACCCCATGGCCTACGTGAACTACGGCCCGGCGGTCGACAAGGTCGTCAAGAGCCTTCGCTTCCCGAAGGAGGTGAGGACGGCCTTCGCGGAGGACGAGGGCCAGCGCGGGGCCTATGTCGCCCCAGGGGCCTGGAACAAGCCCGAGGGGATCCAGAGGGAGTTCAAGGACCTGACCGCGAAGGTGGAGAAGGAGCTCTCGAAGGAGATCAAGGCCTTCAAGGCAGAGGTCGAGAAACTCGGAGACAAGCAGCGCCGCAAGGCCCCGCTGTCCGTCTTCCTGGAGATCTCCGAGCGCGTGGCCGATACACACAAGCGTCGCTGGAAGCCTCCGGCCTGGGTCGTCGACGTCGAGATCGAGACTGGAGACGACGAGACGTCAGAAGCCGAGGAAGACGCGGAAGACGAGTCCTGACCGGCGCCCTGACGATTCGGGTGGCATACTTGAGCCCATGCGTCGTCGCCACAACCCCTCTCACGAGGCGCAATCCTTCTCTCGCGACCTCGCGGCCGGCCAGATCACGCCCGCCGCCGTCGAGCGGCGACTTCGTCAGGTGCGCGACGAACTGAGCGACGCGATCCATTTCAAGTATCCGTCGGCACAGATCGAGTCGCTCCAGGCGCGAGTCGCGGACCTCGAGGGTGTTCTCTCGGGTGCTTCGTCGGTTGTCGAAGGACCATCCGCCAGGCGTGAGCGTCTTGAGCAGACGGCGTTTCGTCACGCCGCCGTGATCGAGCGCCTGAACTCGCAGGCCACCAAGCTCGCGCGACAGATCGAGAGCATGGAGAGCGATCTTCACGAGTCGATCCGAATGCGCGATCCCGCTCGTGAGATCCAGGCCATGCGCGAGCAGATCGCGGCTCGATTGGCCGAGCACACTGCGATCATGCTCGAGCTCTCCCTGGCGCAACAGGAACTCGAGTCCATGGCGAAGGAGGCGCGCGCCGAGATCGGCCCGCAGCTTCCTCGAGCGACTGTCGTCGACGGACGTTCCGAGGCCCTTCGGAAGGCGAAGGTCCGCCTCGCGTCCCTGGTGAGCGAGCTCAACGACCCGACCATCGGTCGCGATCCGAGGCTCCTGCAGACCGTACGCCGTGAGCTTCGAGAGGCCGAGGAGGAGGTCGAGGCGTTGACCGCTCGCGGAGCCGTCGCGAACCCGAGGCGCCGCTCTGTCCGCAAGACCTACGAGGAGGAGACCAGGTCCGATCTCGCCTCGGGCAAGCTCTCCATGAAGGACGTCTCGCGGCGCGCGGAGCGCTACCGCAGGCTGCTCGCCGAGACCATTGCCTCGGACCCGAATGCGCTCGAGCGGATCGCCGCGCTCCACCTGCGCATCAAGGAACTCGAGAGCATGACTCCACAACCCAAGAAGGCCGTCTAAATGGCGTGGGTCATTGTTCCTGGCTACGGAATCTGGCCGAGCAAGTCGTACCTGCCGCGTCGCTCGAGGATCATCGGGCAGGCGTCTCAGGACTTCCTGGGCGACAAGCGTCCGCCGATCCGCTGGCCCAACATGTCACCCGAGGGCCTGGATGCACACCGTCGGTTCGCGGTGGCGTTCGGCGCCGATCCAAACAAGCGTCACGGCTTCGACGCATTGCTGGAACTCGTAGAGGAGGACGAGCGCGCCTTCAAGAACCCGACGCCGAAGCAGGCCCAGGACCAGGCCGAGAAGATGGCCGAGACCGTTCGCGAGCTCTCCCGCAAGGGGATCGCTCACGAGGTCGACTGGCTCACGCTCACGTCACCGGAGATCAGGAACGGCAAGCCGACCGTGGTGATCGGCGTGAACCCCGCGGTCGTGGTGGGCAGGAGCCGCTCTGGTGTTCCGCTCGTCAACGTGCGCGGGAAGCCGCTTCCGGTCGCTCCGAGCAAGATCCACGGCAGGCCCGTCGAGTTTCGGGTCACGATTGCCGTGCCTCACGTCGGCAATGGGTCCACGGAGATCGCGCCGTTCAACAACCTCAGCGACGTCGAATGTCGCGCGAACGACGACTCGACCGTCGTCTCGAACAACTGGACCGGTACGCGAGGCGGCTGGTACGACTTTTCCGGGCCCGACATGGCCCCGGGTGGAGCAGACGACATGGCCGACATCATCAGGCTCGACACCGACGTGGGCGGTGCCAGGCTCAGCACGCTCCTCATCGACAAGATGCCGGCTCACTGCGGCACCTACCTCCGGCATCGCGACAACTCGTGGTCGTTCTTCCTCGACCCTCTCCTCAGGGTCCGACTGCTCCTGCGCGGCGTGAAGACACCAGTCTCGGTCCCAGCAGACAAGCTCGTGTGCTGGAACACGATCCCCACGGAGCCGCTGGTCGGTGGGTTCACGCACCCGGAGACCGGCTTCCACTGCCGCTCGGCCTCGATCCCGTCCGAGTGGGACACGAAGACCCACGGGACGCCGGCGGTCTACCTCACCGGCGCCAACGGCGGCATTCCGAACATGGACGACGCCGGAGCGCCACCAACCGCGCTCCAGCGCGCCGAGTTCCTCGCCAAGCAGATCAACGACAGGATCGGGGCGGGCACCAAGAGCCAGGCGCCGTGGTGGCTCTACACTCTCCCGCTGGTCAAGGACGGGAAGCCGGTCGTCAAGGTCGGAGTGAAGGGCGACTATCAGCCGGACGCGAAGGAGCTCAAGGCGCTCCCGTGGACGCAGTGGGTCGCGCTCGGCGTCGAGATCGACATGGAGTTCGTGCCGCCGGCGGGCAGCAGCGTGAAGGGCACGGTCGCGAAGATCACTCCTGAAGGCCTGGCTGAGGTCGGCATGGCCGACGACGACATGGGGTCTGCGCCGATCGACTCGGTCTGGCCGACGAACTCGCCCAACTACCGCGAGCCGACCGGGCCCGCGACCGGGGACTTCGATCAGGCCATGGGCGAGTTCTCGTACTCCGACTTCCCGTGCCCGAAGTGCGGAGCTCCTGCGCAGGGTGCTACGAGGTGCATCCCTGGCGAGTACTTCTGCGCCAACGGGCACTCGTGGTCGAGGACGAACGCGAAGATGTTCGACGGAAAGACGTTCGAGGAGAAGGCGGGATCCATGGGCGATCAGCGGTGTGGTTCCGGTGTGACGCTCTCGGACCTCGCGCAGTCGAGCCACGGCTTCCCTGCCAGGTGGCGCTACCCTTCGAAGTTCGCGCAGCCGCCCATGGTCGATCCGGCTCGCGCCGCTGGGATCAGGCCGCGTCCGTCGCCCTTTGCCGAGGACACCGGCATGGGTTCTGCCCCGATCGTCGCCATGCCGACCGGCATGCTGAACTGGGACCGCGTGTCGGGCTACGAGGGCCAGCCGTGGGTCACGAAGGACTGGTCTGGCCAGGGCTTCCTGAGCGGCAAGGAAGAGACCGTGTTCGACGACACGTTCATGGGTGACATGAGTGACGTGCCTGGCGCCGCGCCTGCTGCGCAGAGCCCTGGCCTCGGACGCACGCTCGGGTTCGGCGCGGCGGCCGCGGCGGTCGGCGCCGTGACCGGCTGGGCGCTCGCTCCTGGCGGCGACTCGAGGCGCGGCGCGGTCGCGCTCGGGATCGGCGGCGGCATCGCAGGCCTGATCGTCGGCAAGATGTTCGGCGGCGTGCAGGGCATGATGGAGACGCTCGCGGCAAGGCCGGCCACGGGACCCGTCAAGGCGTGAGCTTCGTCGAGTTGCCTGATCTTCCTCGTCACTCTCGCGAGCAGATGGGCGCCGAGCTCGCTCGAGACATGGAGCGTCTTGCGTGGGATGCAGAGGCTCACCGCCTCGAGTGCATCCGGAAGCTCCATGCGAAGTACCCCGTGGACTACCCGCGTGCGCTCGAGGCAGCCGACGCACTGCGCATTCGCCTCGGGCTTCCGACGGGCGCCAAGGCGGCCTGTGCCGACCGAGACAACACGCCGATCTGGCTGGCCGGACTCTCGGGCAACGTCGATCCATGCGGACGTCCCTACGTTCACGTCTCGCTCAACCAGTGGCCTGCGCGCGGCGGCCTCCGACAGAGCACGGCGCCGGACGGCGAGGTTCCGTCGCTGCCGAAGAGGATTCTCGGCATCCCGGTGTTCGTGTCCGTGTCCGGATGCTTCGGGGAGAAGACGCCGGGTCGCAACGGCGTGCCGTGCGTCGACGAGCCAGATCCGGCGCGAGCGATCCACTACGGTGGTCTGACTGAGGCCCACAAGCGGTTCGCGGCCACGTTCGGCGACCGGCCGTGGTTCCTGGCCTCGAGGCTCGCGGCGCGACCTGTCGAGGCGATCGGCCCGAACGTGATCGAGGTCGTCGTCCGGGACGACATGGTCGATCAGGCGCGTGCTGATCTTCCGAAGGACATGAAGTTCAGAGACGTCACCGTCGTGCCGCTTGTGAAGTCGAGGCTTACGTTCAGGGTCGAAGAACTCAAGAAGACTGTCGACGCCCAACTCGGCGACCTCGGCGAGTTCTCGTACGACGAGGACGACGCTTCGCTTCCGTCGGGGCGGGCCTGGGTTCGACTCGTGCGTGACGGCGATGTCGGTGCGCTCGGAAGCGTGATCGCGCACACCGGGCTGCGCGCGACGTTGATCGGGGCTGGGCTCTGGGCGGTCGGAGCGCGGCGCGGGACGATCGTGAGGGACGCCGTTGCTGGCTCGCTCGGCGTCGACGCGTTCATCCTGGCGTGGTCGCTCTGCCGTCGGTGAAGCGCTAGTCGAACTCGCCCCAAGGGTCGTGCGCGTTCTCGGCCTCCTGGTTCGGCGAGTCGTCGATCACGTCCTCGTCGTCATCGTCTGCGTCGTTGCTGTTGTGCGCTGGTTCGTGCATGCGGGTCGCCTCGACCTCGACGACCCCGTCGCGACGCTTCTTCTTGTCCCTGGCCTTCTTCGGACGCCGCCGGTGGCGCTCGTCTCCGAGCGACGGGAGCGACTCACCGCCTCCTCCGGCCAGGGCACGCAGCTCACCCATGAGCGGACCGGCGATCGCCTTGAGCCCCGTCGACCCCCTGAGCAGCGCCTGAGGAGAGAGGTCATGCGAGTGGTAGACGTCGGCTGCGAGCGCGTCGCGCATCTCGTAGGCCCATGACTGCGACTTGTGGTTGCCCATCTGCAGCAGCATGTTGACGAGGCCGATCTGGTTCGCCTCCGTCCACTCGCCGCTGCCGTAGCCGAAGAGGCGACGCAAGACTCCCTTCACGACCTCCGGCAGGTTCTCGCTTCCAGGGATCGGCCTCGAGTCCGCGTAAGGGTCCTTGGCCGGTGGCGCTGCGAGCCTCTTACGCTCGTGCTCGAGCGACAGGCGGTCCATCTCGGCCTGAGCACGCATGGCGCGCTTGTGGGCCTCGATCGTCTCCTTCTCTGCGAGCTCGGCTCGCAGCTTGATCCGCTCACGCTGGATTCGATCGCCCTCGCGGTTCAGCTCGTAGAGCTCGAGCGTGCCCGTGCGCTCGAAGTCCTTCTTCTCCATCTCGTTTGCGTCGGCGGGCAAGACGAGAGCCGTCGACTCCTTCTTCCCGAGCTGCTCGCGGAGGACCCGCTTCATCTCCTCGGCCTTGGCGGCATCCGCGAGCTCTTGGCGGAGCCTGATCTTCTCCCTGGCGGCCTTGTCGGCCTCTCGACGGAGTTCGTAGAGCTCCAGCGACCCGGTGCGCTCGAAGTCCCTGCGCTCGTCGTCGGTGATATCCGCCGGGAGCACGACCTTGACCGCCGCAGCCCTGTCGACGCCGCGCCGAAGCTCGTAGAGCTCCAGCGACCCGGTGCGCTCGAAGTCCCTGCGCTCGTCGTCGGTGATGTCGACCGGCAGTTCGGTCTTCTCTGACACGGGCGCGGACTCGACGGTCTCGCCTTCCGTCTCGCTGCCCTCCGTCTTCGTCGTGCTCTCGGACATGCGATTCCTCCCGTGCGGTTCGGGTCGCGATCTTACTTGGGGTCACTGACAGGTGATGCGACGGACGCGCTGCCTCGTTGACCGAGTTCTATCGCGACCAGACGTCGCTTGTCGAGCACATCGAGCGCCGATCAAAGAACCAGGTAGCATGCCGACGCCGGAGGACGGATGTCTGGCGAGACACGGAGGAACCGAAAGCCACCCGGCGTCGTCGCTCGAGCCGTCGAGCGCGTCGCGGGGCCTGGCGACTGCTACCCTGCCGCCGAGGTCGTCTACCACGCTGCCGGCGGCAAGAAGGCGGGTCTCACGCCAGCCCAAGTCGAGCACGAAGGCCAGAGCCACTGGTTCGTGCGCGGAGGAGACGGCGAGGTCTACGACCCGACGGCCGATCAGTTCGAGACCCCTGTGCCGTACGACGAGGCGGTCGGGCGCGGTTTTCTGACGAAGAAGCCGAGTCGCAGAGGGAAGGACATGGCTCGCGAGGCCGGCCTGAGGCTCAATGGCTTCGGAGCGGAGCACGCCAAGCGACTGGGCGAGGCGATCAACGACTTCGCGCCAGAAGCGGCCGAACAGATCGTCAAGGGGATGATCTCTGGCGGCGAGTACAAGAGGACGATCACGAACTTCAAGGACGGCGGCTGCTACATCCTGGCTCGCGCGCTTGTCCGGTGGGCTGGACCGTCGGCGGAGGTCCTCGGGCTCTGGACTGTCGACCCAGACGACCTCGCGGACAGACTCGATCACGTCGTGCTTCGGATCGGCGATTGGTTCTTCGATCAGGACGGCGCCTCGACGGAGAAGGAACTCGTCGAGCGCTGGCGCTGGTGCGACACCGACGACGAACTGGTGACGGTCGAGCGCGACGGACGGCTTGTCGCCTGTACTCACTTCAACCGACTTCTGTGCGCATGGCTTGGATCGTTCGATCCGAGCGACCTGCGGGCGCAGGGCTATCGCTTCCCGTCCGACAAGATCTACGCACTCGAGGACTCGATCCGAGAGAGGCTCGGAAGCCCGTCTTCTTGGGGGATCAACAGGCATCCGACTACACGAGGCGCGGAGTCGCGCTTCCATGGCCGCCCTCGCGCCTGGACGGAGCGTGAGTTCAGGACTCTTGTAGTCTCACAGCTTGGGTCGTCGCATGGGACGCTCTGAACCTCGACTCGGTCGTGACGAGCGACTCGACGCCGGTCACGGTCGAGACGTGAAGCATGGTCATTGCCGACTCTGCCGCCGCGCCATGATCGAGCACCCGTCGCGAGCTTGCCGGACGTGTAGGACAGGAAAGCCGCAGGGCTGGATCGTTGGCCAGACTGTGAAGGAGATCGAGTCGCCTGCCGACGACGAAGAGGACGAAGACGAGCCCTGATTGCACCCTGACGAAACTCGTCGGATCATGCAGACATGAGCTCCGAGCCATACGTTGAGATGCTCAAGGAGCACGGGATCGGCTTCGAGGCCGCACCGCTCCTGCTCAAGCGGCTCTGCACCACGTTCGAGGAGTCGGCCAAGGCGTGTGCTGACGTCAACCGCGACGGGAGCGTCCTCGAGGCTGACGTCCATGTGAACCTCGTCGCAGCGACGGACCCTGAGGTCGCAGCAGCCTTCACCCTCGGGATCATGCGAACGAAGCAGGACTCGCTGCTAGTCCTTCCTCCGGACTGGCTCTTGGCGACACGGGTCCGCGACGCGGTCTGGGTCGAAGGCGACTCCGCCTCTGTCATGAGGGGTCCGGAGAAGAAGGAGCGCCGCCAGGAGGTCTACGCAGCCTCTGCTCGCGGCCTCTGCGTCGTGATCCAGAGGACCTTCGCGCTTGGCGGCGCGCCACTCGGACCGAGATCGTTCCGGTGCCACCAGGACTACGTGCTCGCGGCGACGCCACCGGGCGACCTGTTCGACGGCGTCGGGAAGCTCTCGGACAAGAAGGCCGAGCAGCACCCACACGGACACGACGCCTGGGAACGCCTGGTCCTCGTCCTTCCTGCGCCGTGGCCCGCCGACATGACACTGCACGTCGACGTCTGCATGCGCTGCATGGCGACCACGAGATCGACGACGCGTCTCGGACTCGCGGTCACGTACCCGGCGCACGAGCACCGTCACTCGTGGGTGAGGTTCACGTCGGCCGTCCAAGACGCGAAGGGGCACGCTGGCCTCGTCCGTGGCGAGGTCTGCCTCGAGGAACTGCCGTCGGTCTTCCCCGAGGCGCGGCCAGGCCGCTGCATGCAGACCAGGAGCGTCAAGTTCGACGGTCGGACCCCCGCCCTGTCGATCGCGCCGAAGTGGACCCGCGAGGACCGCTCGATCCTGAGGCCGCCGACCTGGGCGCGAGGTCGCGACGGCAGGGAGTTGATTCAGAACGCCGTCCGTCTTTCGCGCAACCACGTCCACGTCTGGGACAACGGGCGCTACACGTTCGGGCCGGGGGCTGCGCTTCCGTTCGTGCGCTGCTTGACCTGCGAGAGCGAGCTCTGGTCAGACAAGATCGAGGGCGTGTCGGTGCCAAGCCTCGTCAAGGAGCTCAACCGCAGGATCGCCGCGGTCGGCGGCTTCTCTCGAGGCGACATCGGCGCCGTCGACGAGGTCTTGGAGGAGTTCCGTCAGCGCTACAACAGCGACGGCGAACTCCGTGAGTTCTCGGATCAACTCGCGCTCGAGGCATGCGACGACGGGCTCAGGAAGTCGTCTCCCGCGCAGCGCCAGGCGATCTGGGACGCGCTCCACACCAAGCGAGACGACAACGTCGCCTGGAGGAAGGTCACCCTCACGATCGAGCGCTACGGACGCGAGCACAAGGTTCCAGGCCACGTCTTGGCCGAGGGTCACGAGAACTCGTACTTCGTCTATCAGATCGGAGGTGCGTGGGAGATCGCCCACGCGCCGACACTCCGGTGCTTCTCGGTTCACGCTGGCGATCTCGACGAGGCCATGTCGATCGCTGCGGGACACCTCGAGAGCGGTCGCGTTCCTGTTCGCAGCGGACGCGAGTCCGGGATCATGGGTGTGGAATGAGGCTTTACCTCGGCTGCACCAACGTCGACTGGCTGAAGCAGACAAGCGTGCCGCTGTTCGTCCAGCGAGGACCCCTGAGCTCGGCTGGCGTGGATCGCCTTGGACGCGCCAGGGGTCCGTGGGCGCTCGACTCCGGCGGCTTCACCGAGATCGGGAGCTTCGGGCACTGGACCGTCTCGCCTGAGGAGTATGCACGCGAGGTCCGCTTCTGGCAGCGCGAGATCGGGAACCTCGAGTGGGCCGCGCCGCAGGACTGGATGTCGGAGCCACCCATGCTTTTCAGGGCGCTCCTCCACGACGGGAATCCGGATGCGGCGAAGCTCATGTCCAAGAACTGGGCGAGCAAGAAGCCGGCTGCGCTCATGAAGGAGATCAAGGGCCTGTTCACGAACCTCGGCGTCGACGTTCTGATCGGCGAGGCGCTCGAGCAGGAAGGACTCCTCAAGGACAACCTCGACGAGGCGGTTGTCGAGGTCGGTCGGCGCAGGCGCGAACTGGACAAGCTGCACGACACGCTTCGCCGCCAGGTCTGTGTCCACCAGCAGAGGACGATCGACAACTTCCTCGAGCTCCAGCGGCTCGCTCCTGAAGTCCGCTGGGCCCCTGTGCTCCAGGGCTGGGAGCCGAAGGACTACGTCGCGCACGCCGAGGCCTACGAACGCGCCGGCGTCGACCTCAACAAGGCTCCTGTCGTCGGACTAGGCTCCGTGTGCCGGCGTGACAAGCTCGACACGGCACAGGCCGTCGTGACGCAGCTCACTGGCGGGAAGTGGAAGCTCAGGCTGCACGGCTTTGGCCTCAAGAAGACGGCGTTCAAGGACCCGATCCTCATGGGCGGCCTCGTGTCGACGGACTCGCTTGCCTGGAGCGACGACGCCAGGAAGTCGGGTTGGGGTGACAAGGAGCAAGCGCTCAAGTGCGGAGGCGGCGCAGGGCACACCGGCGGGAAGAAGTGCAACAACTGCTTCAAGCGCGCCATGCAGTGGCGCAGCGAGGCCGTCGAGCAGTGGGAGCGCACCATGTTCCAGCATCAGGGCGAGGGTCATCGGAAGGCCGCGAACCCGTCCGACGAGGCCTCGATCTACGCGACGATCCTTAGCAAGATCGTGCTTCAGAACCTCAGGCGCGGGAAGTTCATTCGGTCGGCAGGCGGCAAGGCCGAGTACATGGTCGCGTCCGCAGACGCGAACTGGATCGAGGTCACTCGCCTTAGCACGGGTCGCGGGGTCCGCGTTCCGACGCGCAGGGTCGTCGAGGCCGCCGTGCGCCTCTTGTCTGGCGAGAGGATCCCGGTTCGCGGGATCTCCTTCACGGTCGCGATCGAGGCCGTGATCGTTGAGGGGCTCGAGGGCTTGGTCGACCTGGATCATGGCGAGTACTTCGCTGCGGACGACTCGATCTCCTTCCCTGGCCTCCTCAAGAAGCTCAAGCGCGCGGTCGCGGGCCTCGACAAGCGGAGGAGGAATGAGCCGACGCGCGTCGCTGGACGCGGCGGCGCTCGTTGGTGGACGCGTCGTAACCCGGAGCTCGAGGATGCGCCCACGGTCCTCTACGAGACGGGCGGAAGTCTCTACGTCGACCTCGCGCACGCCGCCGAGGACGGCGGGGAGGACGTGCGGGAGGTCATGGTCGCGGACCTGGACCTGAAACACCTGTTGCCAGACGCGAGCGGCGAACTTCAGGTCGCTCTCGACAACGAGCCGGATGTCGTCGAGGCCTTCGGCGGCCGCGCCAACGCTCGTGACTACGACGGCGTCGAGAGTCTGAGGATCGTCGGAAGAGCCTCCTACGCGTGAAGCCAGTGGCGCCCTGACGATTGACGTAGGATCATGGGCGACGCGAGGAAGATCCATGAGCCGTCGTCGCGCCAAGAACTCTGCTCCGGCCGCAGTCGAGGAGCTCGTCGACGTTCACTGCGGCTGCGGCTGGGGTCGCCTTCAGTGCCCGCTGAGCGAGGCGCCGGCAGGCTGCCCGCTGTGCGGCGAGGCCTTCGACCGTGAGATCTTCGTGGAGAACCCGCAGGAGGCGGAGACGTCCGGTCGTTGCGGCCACTGCGGCTCCGATCCATGCCGCGACCTCGAGAACTGTGACCTCTGGTGGGGGACGAACGTCGGCCCGAAGGCGCTCGCCGAGGCTCGAGCGAGGGCGGACTTCGCGTCGCGTCCTCGGCCTGCCGCTGAGCCGCCCGGCCCGGACTACGAGGCCATGATCCTCGAGGAGCAGGACGAGCGGTACGAGATGAACCGGAGGAACCCCCGCGCCTCAGAGATCTCCAACACCGGCGCTGCGCTACCGGACAGGGGGTTCCTCAAGACGCGTGGTCGCGGCACGTTCCGAGTCGAGCCGCTCGACGGGTACCGCGCCGTCAAGGTCACGCCATACGAGCGTGGGCTGCCACAGAACGAGATCAGGGCCGCCCGCATCGACGTGACCGACGAACTGGAACTGTCCAACAACCCGCGCCGGATCGCGCATCCTCGCGGAAGCAAGAAGCCGCGTCGCGACTGGTGGAAGCGGCGGAACAGCGGCCATGAGTGCCCGCCGGACGGAACGGACCAGCGTGGTCGCTGTGTCGGACTCTGTGGCCAGTGTGGCGAGCACGGCCTCACGACGGGTCGCTACACGTCCTACTGCCCGTCGTGTCAGACCTGCGAGGCGTGCGGCTGTCCGGAGGCGGACGGCTTCTCGCACTACGAGGGCTGCAAGCTCGCGTCGGCGATGTCGAACCCGCGCCACGACGCGTTCTGTCCGTGTGTGCAGTGCGAGGTCAAGAAGCGCTGCAAGGCGGGCTGCCGGTGCGAGAAGTGTAAGCGGAACAGACACTGGAGCGCTCAGTCTGGCCACTACCCAGGCCAGAGTCGCTGCCAGAAGTGCGAAGGGCCGTGCAGGGCGAACCCCGACACACTCGGTTCGGCGCTCACGCTCGAGCAGGCCACGGAGCGCGCGGTCGAGAACGCGGCGTCTCTTCGTGAGGCCAGGATCGTCATTCAGGACGACTATCGTCCTGGAAGCTACGTCGTTCGTCCGCTCGCCTCATTCCCGTGGGCCGACGTGAAGGACTGGCGTGTGCGTCTTCCTGGCGGGTCGGTCAGCCCTGTCTACGTGATCGCCTGGGAGAACGGCGACATGGACAGGCGTCCTGTCGACAAGCTGGGTCCGCTTCCACCTCCACCGACACCCATGATCCCGAACGGTGGCCGACGCAAGACCCGTCGCAACGACAAGTCCACCGGGCGCAAGGCCGTGATCGTCGAGGTCGACATCGGACTGGATGACTCGGTTGACGACGTCATGGCCGACCCGAACGTGACCGACGCGCAGATCGACGCGGCGCTTGCCGGGTTCGATCCGTCGCGGACCTTCACTGTGCGCAGCGACGTCGAGGAGATCCTCAGGCGCGCAGGGATCAAGGCGGTGGCTCGCAGCAGCCAGGTCGACGGCACCATGGTGCTCGCCTACGCGATCCCCGCGACGCACAACCCGGTCGTCGTGGCAGGGGCTCTGAAGAAGTTCTTCAAGGGTCAGAGGGACGTCCGGGTCTCGGTCTCGAAGTAGTTGAGGCCATAGGTCGCTCGGCGTCAAAAGAAACAGCTCCCGGCTGCTTGCAACAGCCGGGAGCTGCGCGGCACACCAACCCGAGGACGGGCCAGAGGCCGACCGGAACACCGTCGATTATAGCCTTTGGCCGTCCTCTTCAGGGATGCCATGCAAAGACTCCTGTTGGCGCCCTGACGATTCGACTCCGATGATCGGTGGTGACTTGGGCGATCTCGCCTGTCACCACGCGAGGGGTCTGTCATGTCCTACATCAGCGGCGGAACTACCAGGGGCGTCCTGCGCCTCAATGCCCCGGCCACCACCCCGGCTCTCAGCGTGGCCGGCGAAGGCCGGATCTACTTCGACGGCACGCAGTTCCAGGCGAGTCAGAACGGAGCGGCCTACACGCCCGTGGTGGGTGGCGGAGGTGGCGGCGGAGGCTGGACCGACGACGGAACCGTGGTGCGCCTGACGACCGTTGGTGACGGTGTTGGTATCGGGATCACCTCGATCGCGGTCGGATCGAAGCTCGAGGTGCTGGGCGACGCCACGCGGAAGAACGTGTCTGTCCTCGGTGGCCCGGCGCTCGTTGGCGGCGACGTGACCGTGCTCACTGGTCTTGGCGTCGGTGACGGATCCACGAGCGGCGCTGTGGTGCTTGGCTCCGGGACGGCGGACTTCGGCACGACCACCCCTGGAGCTACTGGAGCAGTGACGATCCGTAGCGGCGCGTTCACCGGCACCACGAACGATCAGGGCGACTCGACGGGCAGCATCAACATCCTCGTCGGAAACGGTGTCTCGCTCACAGGTCAGAACGCATCGGGTGGATCGGTCACGATCTCAGCCGGCTCGACGCAGGACGACAACGCGTCGTCCGGCAGCATGTCGATCAGCGCCGGTAGCGCAGCCGGCACGAACTCGAGTGGCGGCAGCGTCTCGATCAGCGCTGGCGGCGGCTACACGTCGGGCAACGCGTCACTCAGCGCACCTGGCGGCGGACCTGGCGGCGGTGGCAACGTCTCGGTCAGCGCAGGCAGGGGGGTCTCGGTCACCGCCGGCGACGGCGGCTCGGGCGGAACCATCTTGATCGAGTCCAAGGGAACGCCGGACACGATCACGCTCCAGCGGAACCCTGGAACGCCTACGACGAGCGTCATCCTTGACGACACCTACTTCACGGTCAACGCGGTCCTGCTGCCGTCGTCTGGGATCGGAGACAACACGAGCAACGTCAACATCGAGACGCAGTCCGGGTCGCTCGGCGGCAACGGCACGAGCCTCTACATCACCCCGAACCTCGGGATCATTCTCGAGATCGGCAACACCATCAAGGTCGACCCGGACGGCACGAACAACTGGATCTACGGCGACGACGCGACGGTCGCCGCGACGCCCGGCGAGCCGCTCACGCTGCGTGGTGGCGCCGGCAACACGACCGGCGCCGGCGGCGAGCTCAGGCTGCGCGGCGGCGCGGGTGGCGCGACGGGGGCTGGTGCGAATGCGGTGATCGCCGGTGGCGCCGGCGGAGCGACGAGCGGAGCGGCTGGAGGTGTTTCGCTCGCCGGAGGCACGCCTGTCGACGGTGGCGGCGGCGACATCTTGCTGCTTGCATCGAACGGTGTCGGCACGAACCGTGCCGGCGGCGGCGTGTCCCTGGAGGCCGGTGACTCGACGGGGTCCGGCACGGCAGGGGGCGTGACTGTTCTCGGCGGCACGGGAGGGAACTCCAACGGGGCTGGCGGAAGCGTCAGTGTTCAAGGCGGATCCGGCGGCGCTACGAACGGAGTTGGCGGAGTCCTGAACCTGAACGGCGGCGACGGTGCAGGCTCCGGGGCCGGCGGCGCGACCACGATTCGCGGCGGTCAGGCCGGTGCGACAGGGGTGGGCGGACTCCTCTCGCTGATCGGAGGAGCGGGCGGCAGCACGAGCGGCAACGCAGGGTCTGTAGAGGTCCGTGGCGGGGTTCCTGTCGATGGCGACGGTGGGTACGTAGCGCTGATCGGCGCGAACGGCGTCGGCACGAACAGGGACGGCGGCAGTGTGTCGCTGGAGCCTGGTGCGGCGACCGGTTCTGGCACGGCTGGCACGGTGCGCCTCTGCACCGCGACGACGCAGCTCCTGGCGTTCTATAGCAGCGGCACCGGCACGGCCCAGCAGACGGTCACTGGCTCGAGGGGCGGCAACGCCGCGCTCGCGAGCCTGCTCACTGCGCTCGCGACGCTCGGCCTGATCGTCGACAACACGACGGCCTAGTTCCGCCGACGCCCTGACAAAACAGCTCGGATGATCGCCCCCGCGGACTACAGGAGGCGATCACCTCGTGACCTACATCAGCGGCGGCACGACTCGCGGTCTTCTCAGACTCACTGCCCCGGCCACCACCCCGGCTCTCAGTGTGGCCGGCGAAGGCCGGATTTACTTCGACGGCACGCAGTTCCAGGCGAGCCAGAACGGAGCGGCCTACACGCCTGTGGTCGGAGGCGGAGGCGGTGGTGGTGGCTGGACCGATGACGGCACTGTTGTCCGCCTGACCACGGTCACCGACGGGGTCGGGATCGGGACGGCGACGCCGGCCGCGAGCTCGAAGCTCGAGGTGCTGGGAGACGCGACGCGCAGGAACCTGTCGCTGACCGGCGGCACTGGCGTCGGCGTCGATCAGCCAGGCGGTGGCATCTCGATCACAGGCGGCAACAGCACCGGGGCTGGCCTGGCAGGGGCCATCACCATCACGACCGGCCTGCCGGAAGACACGAGCGGCAGCCCCTCTGGCGCTTTGACGGTCACGACCGGAGACACCTCCGCCATGACCAACGGCGAAGGGTCTGGCGCGATCAGCATCCTTTCGGGTGGAGCGGCCGGAACATCTGGCGACATCGAGGTCGTAACAGGCGACGCCGCCGGCGGCAATACGGGGTTCATCCAGATCGCGACTGGCGGCGGAGCAGCCGGAAACAGCGGCGACATCTCGCTGACCACTGGATCTCCAGCCGGCACGTCTGGAAGCATCTTCATCACGGTCGGAAACGCCGGCGGACTGGCGCCATGTGGCGGCATCTCGATCTCAACGCCTGGTGGATACTCGGCTGGTGGTATCTCGATCTCGTCTGGCAAGGGCGCGGTTGGCGGCGGAGGGAGCCTGGTTCTATCCGGTGGTGAGTCGCTCGTCCTGCGCACGCCGGACATTGCCATCGGTGACACAACGGCGAACGTCATCGTCTTGACCGGTGACGCCGCTGGCATCGGAGAACAGACCGGGTCGATCTCCATCGACGTCGGCGTGGCTACCGGCGGCGCGACGCCAGGCCAGATCAACATCGGCATGACGAACCAGACGACCGTGAACATCGGCGGTGGAGCCGGCGGCGGAACCACAACCATCTTTGGAGGAGTGGGCGCGGCCGGAGGCGGCACCGGAGGCTCCTCGATCATCCAGGGCGGCGCTGGAGGCTCGCCGGGCGGCAACGGTGGCGGCGCCTTCGCTGTTGGTGGAGCCGGCGACGACACAGGAATCGGGGGCGCGGTTCAGCTCACCGGCGGTCTTGGCGGCCCGACCGACGGAGAGGGCGGCGGCGTCCTCGCCAACGGAGGAAACGCACAGGGCTCGGGAACCGGAGGCGCGTTCCAGGCGGTTGGTGGTGCAGGCGGAGCCACCGGAAACGGCGGTGGGATCATCCTGACGGGCGGAGCTGGCGGAACGACCTCTGGCAATGCCGCAGGCGTCTCCATCTCCGGCGGTACGCCGGTCGACGGAAACGGCGGAAGCATCACGATCACCGGCAGCAATGGTGTCGGGACAAACCGCAACGGCGGAAACATCACCTTGACGCCAGGAGCAGCCACCGGCAGCGGTACGCCGGGCGCCACCTTCGTGACCGGCGTCTTGAACCTGGACGCTGCGATCTACACCGGCGGCGTCACCTACTCCGGCGGATCGTCGTATCTCCTCGCCAATCGTCTCGTCGATCCACAGGCCGGAGATCTGACGCTCACGGACCAGACGTCGCGGACGGTCTACACGAACGAAGGCGCGGCCGCGAACATCACGCTCACGCTTCCGGCGGCTGTCGCTGGGCTCAGCTACACGTTCTTCGTTCGCGAGACCGGCGGCGACAGCCTCATCATTCAAGCTGGAGCCGGAGACACGATCAGGATTGCGGCGAACGTCAGCACTGCCGGCGGAACGGCCGAGAGCAACGTGGCCGGAGACTGCATCACGCTCGTGGCAATCAACTCGACGGAGTGGGTCGCTGTCTCCGCCATCGGGACGTGGCCTGTCACGTAGCGACCTTGAACCAGTTGGCGCCCTGACGATTCGGTCCAGATGATCGCCTGGCAGCCAAGCGGAGGGCATCATGACCTACATCAGCGGCGGAACACTCGAAGGTGTTCTGCGCCTTCAGGCGCCGGCCACCACCCCTGCTCTCAGCGCAGCCGGCGAGGGCAGGATCTACTTCGACGGAACTCAGTTCCTTGCGAGCCAGAACGGCGCGGCCTACACGGCCGTGGTCGGCGGCGGAGGTGGCGGCGGCTGGACCGACGACGGAACCGTCGTCCGACTGACGACCGCGACCGACGGGGTCGGGATCGGGACGGCGACGCCGGCCGCGAGCTCGAAGCTCGAGGTGCTGGGGGACGCGACGCGACTGAACGTCCTCGCTACCGGAGGCAACCCCGGCGGAGCTGGCACAGGCGGCGCGGTCACGCTGACGGGCGGCACCGGAGGCGCCACCGGCACCGGAGGCACGACGACCGTGCGCGGAGGCGCCGGTGGAACCACGTCTGGCAACGCAGGTGGCATCCTGCTCACGGGCGGCACGCCGGCTGAAGGTGACGGCGGGCAGGTCGAGATTCGCGGCAGCAACGGTGTCGGAACGAACAGGAGTGCTGGCGGCATCCTGCTCTACAGCGGTGACGCGACGGGCTCTGGCAACGCCGGCATCCTTCAGCTCGAGGTTGGCACGACACTCACCGGCGACCCTGGCGGCGTCTTCGTCATCACACCCGCGAACAGTCCGTTCGACGTGAGCGTTGGCGGCAACGTGAACTTCCTGACCGTCAACGGCGGCAACACGACCTTCTCGCTCGGCGGGGGCGTGTTCACCGTCGGCACGACCAACCTCGTCATCAACGATGGCGGCGCCATCAACATGACGAGCGGCAACAACCAGCCGATCAACATCACGTCTCCGGCTTCGACTGGCAGCATCGTGATGACGGCCGTAGCGATCACTCTCAACGGCACCGTCCACAACCTCAACGCGCAGAACCCGCAGCTCACGACACCAGACAACACGGCTGCGTACGTGCTCAGGCCGGCCGGTAGCTACTGGACGAGCAGCGGCTCGCTCATCGCCATGCCGGCGCTGTACTACGACCCTCAGTCCGGTCAGACGGTCACGAGGTTCGGCAACTCGGTCGTTGTCGACGGCGACGGCGTCAACAACACCGTGAGCGGACTCGACGCGACGGCACAGACACGGCAGGCGCTGCTCGAGAACGTGCCAGGAGCCACTCAGGACCTGGCTGACTACACCCTCACGGGCACGCCACTCGTCCCTGGCACGGTGACGATCAGGACGATCCTGAGCGGCCAGAGCACGTTCTCGACGGTCACGGACGACGGCGCCGGCAACTTCCCGGTGAGCTCGATCTTGGCGTCCGGCGGAACGGTCAACTACTCGACGGGCGCGATGACGGGTGTAACCCAACTCCTTCAGGCCGGCGCCGACCTGGCGGCCTACTACGTGACCGAGGATCAGCCCGGCGAGCATCTGACGCCTCGTGGCGGCAATGGTCAGGGGACTGGCGCCGGCGGAGAACTCAGGCTGAGGGGCGGGGCCGGAGGAGCCACGGCTGCTGGCGGAGCCGTGGCGCTGACCGGCGGCGCTGGCGGATCGACTTCAGGCGCAGCGGCTGGCGTGTCGATCACTGGTGGGACCCCGGTTGACGGAAACGGCGGATCGGTCTCGCTGACTGGCTCTGCGGGCGTCGGAACGAACCGCAACGGCGGATCCGTCACGCTTCAAGCAGGCGCGGCGACCGGCTCTGGAACTGCCGGCTCGGTGATCTTCAACACGAACGGCGCGACCGAGAGGGCCAGGATCACCCCGACGGGGCGTGTTGGTGTCGCGACGACCACTCCCGTGGCGACGTTCGACACCGACGGCTCCGTGAGCGCAGGTGACGTCACGAGCGTCAGCACGAACACGACGCTCGACCTCACACACTCGGTCGTCTTGGTCGACGCCACCGGCGGCGCGATCACCATCACGCTGCCGGCTGTGGCCTCCAACGGACGTCTGCGCTACACGATCAAGAAGACGGATGCGTCAGCGAACGCGGTCACGATCGACGGCAACGGAGCGGAGACGATCGACGGCGCCACGACGCAGTCGCTTCCAGCGCAGTACGACTCCATGGAAGTCGTCACCAACGGCACCGAGTGGTTCATCATCTGAGCGCGCTGATCCTCGCAGCAGGACGACAGGAGCGCTGGCGACGCGGCAAGGAGCCCAAGCAGCTCCTCCGCGTCGCCGGCGAGACCCTGCTCGGGCGTATGCAGAGACAGCTAACGGCTGGCGGCCTCGAGCCAGTCGTGGCCACAGCCGACCCGCTGATCGCGGCTGCGTCCGACAAGACGTTCGAGCCACCTGCGCGACGCTGGACGGCCGAGACGCTCCTGTCGTGCTCCGAACTGTGGGGTCCTGGGCGTACTGTCGTCCTGCTTGGAGACGTCGTCTACTCGACGTCGTGCATGGCGACGATCCTGGGCGACGGGTCGCCGCTCGCGTTCTTCATGAAGCGCAAGGAGAAGTGGACGGAGATCGTCGCGCTGACGTTTTCAGACGACTCTGCGGGACTGGTCATGGATGCCTCGATCTCGGCTGTGAAGTCGGCGACCGACGGGAGGAAGTGCGAGGCCAGGCTTGCGCACGTTCTGGAGGGCCTCTCGCCGATGGACGTCAATCGCGTGTGGATCACGGACTGGACGCAGGACTTTGATCGCCCAGAGGACTATGACCTATTCGACCAGAGCCTCGTCGATGATCGGTTCCTGGCACCCTGACGAATCCATTCGGATGATCTTCCATGCGAGGACTCGCCATGAAGATCGTCAGTCTCGACGGCGGCGGGATCAAAGGGATCCTGACCGCCAGGATCTTGGAGCGACTTGAGGTCGCGCAGCCAGGCTGGCTCGCCAAGGCCGATCTGTTCGCTGGCACGAGCACGGGCGGGATTCTCGCACTTGCGCTCGCATCCGGCATGTCGGCTACCGACTGCGTCAGCCTCTACCGCGCGAACGGCAAGGCGATCTTCGCGAACCGAGGGGTCGGCGATGCTCTCGCTGGCGGTCTCGACGAGATCTTCCGCGCCGACTACGCGCAGGACGGCATTCGGGGGGTTCTCGAGCGAGCTTTCGGCGACAAGAAGCTCAAGGACCTGAAGAAGCGCGTTCTGATCCCTGCGCTTGACTTCCGGCGCTGGTGCCCCAAGTTCTTCGACCAGGAGCATGATGGCGAGACGAGGATCGTTGACGTCGCGCTCGCCACGAGTTCGGCTCCGACCTACTTCCCGGCGCACGGTTGGGCTTCCGGCCAGGACATGACCTGCTACGCCGACGGCGGTCTCTTCGCGAACAACCCCTCGGACTCGGCGCTGGCCTATGTGTCGTCGGCCGGCGCTGACGTCTCCGACGCAAAGTTGATCTCGTTCGGCACGGGTGCGACGTCCCCTCCGGCCCCCAAGGCCATGCTCGACGGCCAGGCGCAACTCGACTGGGGGCACAACCAGTGGATCCTGTCGGCTCCGCACTACCTCCTCTCCGCGCTCTTCGACGGGAGCGTCGCCGCGTCGCACTTCAGGACGCGGCAGCAACTCGGAGAGCGGTACTGCCGTGTGCAGCCGACGCTCGACGGCCATGTAGAAATGGACGACCACGAGAAGATCGAGGAACTTCTGGTCGCCGGGGATCGCTTCCCCCTGGATGACGTAGCGGCATGGATACTGGGTCACTGGAAGGACTGAGCATGGCGAGGCGCACGCAGGCTCTCTTCGAGGAGCCATCCGAGAGGAAGCCGAGCGGTAGATCCAGGAAGCGCGCTGAGCGTGGCTCCATGGAGTCTCCGGTCAAGGCTAGAGGCGCGCCCCCGGACGCTCCGCTCACCCCGCACGCCGGGTCGCTCATTCGTCACGGGTCACTCGAGTCCGAGGCGCACGCTCGTGGCGAGACGATCAAGTCTCAGTGGAAGAAGGTCGGCGCCAGGCGTGGCGGAGCCAAGGGGATCTGGTTCCAGGGCAAGTGGCTCCTCCAGGCCGGCTTCTCCCCTGGCGACATGGTCGCCGTCCAGTACGACAAGGCGGCCGGGACGATCACCATCGCGATCAACGAGGCTGGCGAGCGGCTCTTGACGGTCAGTCAGCGCGACGGCGTGCCGATCATCGACGTCTCGAACGTCGACGTGGCCGACGTCGTCGGCAGCACGGAGATGGTCCACTTCGAGACCGTCTACGGGCGAATCACGATCACGCGCGAGGAGTCGGCGATCATGGTCGCCGAGCGCACGCGCGAGCGGAACAACCTCGAGGGCTCTGTCTTTTCTGGCGCCGGGTTCCTCACACTGGCCGCCGAGCAGGCCGGCTATGTGCCGACGACGGCGGTCGAGATCGACCCCGTGTGCGCCGCCGTGTACCAGACGAACCATCCGTCGGCGAACCTCTATGGCAATGTCCTGGACCTGACGGCCAAGATCGCCAGAGGAAAGGTCTCTCTGCCGCACGTCGATCTCGTGACGGCGGGCATCCCATGCCAAAACTACTCGGTCATCACGCGCGGGGCGGTGGCGGACAGGGAGGCGAACGTCCTGGATGCCATGACGCACGCTTACCTCAATATCGCCATGGCGCAGAACCCGTTCAACATCGTGATCGAGCAGGTCAAGGACTACGTCAAGACAGAGACCTTCAGGGGCCTCGTCTCCTTCTTGACCTTCCTCGGCTATCAGGTCCAGTACGCCGTGCTCGACGCGAATGACTTCGGGTTGCCGACCGGGCGCGAGCGCGCTGTGATCGTCGCCACCACGCTGCCGGCGCCAGGTCTTCTCGAGCGCGTCGCCAGCAGCTTCCAGCGCCTCATTCCGCCGACTGCCGGCGACATCCTGCTTCCTCCGTCGGCCGTCGAGCGTCTCCACTCCTGCCAGGGCGGGTGGTTCACGATCAGGACACAGGAGGAGCTCGACGTCATGCCGCGCGAGGTCCTGCGCGAAGAGGAGAGCGCATCCGGCTGGAAGGCCCGCCCCGGTCACTGGCTCGGCAAGGAGTGGGCGCGGAGCCACCACCCGCCTCAGTTCATCACCTACGACACGAAGCGTATTCCGGCGATCGTGAAGGGCTACGCCAAGCCGACGCAGACCGGGCCGTTCGTGAAGCACCCCGACAGGCCGAACACCTACAGGCTCCTCACGGTCGAGGAGATCAAGCGATGCCACGGAGTCCCGGACGACTACCGCCTGACCGGCGACTACAAGACGGACGTGGAGCTCCTCGGACAGGGAGTCGTTGTGGACGTCTTCCGCGCCGTGATCGAGGCGCTGCCTGGTGGCAGCAGGATCAAGCGGAATCCGGTCGACGCGTTCAGCGCCGGCATCACTTCGATGCTGCGCGCCGTCGGTGGATAGCCTTGCTCGTGTAGCAGATCTTCGCCAGAGCTTCGCGGGCTATTTTGTGCACCTCATCATGGCTCTTGAGGCTCAGCGAGCTGGCGACGACGCGACACTCAGACCTGCGTGAGTTCTCCTCGAGCGCGAAGAGCATGCTGAGCACGCGCCTCTCCATGGCCGTCAGGACCCTGGATCGCTGTCGAATGAGGTAGGAGATCCACTTCCTCTCCTCAGTCTCGCCCGGCGTCTCCCAGAAGCGAGCGCCTGGAACCGCGTTCGTCATCGATGCGTCGCGGGTCATCGGCGCACAGTGCGTGCAGCCGCTCTCGGCTTTGAAGTTCTGCATGAGCCCCCCGGCCGACGATGAGTCTAGCAAGGCGTGTCGGTCCTTGCTGGTAGCCTCCGTGCGGAGGCGTCAGGTGAGCGAGCAGCGCAAGCACAAACTCAAGACGTGGCCCGAGTCATTCGAGGCCATGTTGTCAGGCAGGAAGACTCACGAGTGGCGCAGTGATGATCGCGGGTTCGCCGTGAACGACCTCCTCGTGCTCGAGGAGTTCGTGCCGTGCAAATCCTGCGCAGGAACAGGGCGCGTTCGCGACTACATGGAGTCGGAAGACTGCGGTTGCGAGAGGCCGCACGGGAAGTACACGGGGCGCTACCTCGAGTTCTTCGTGACGTTCATCACGCGCCACCCGGAGTTCGGCGTCCCGAAGGGATGGGTCGTCATGAGCGTCGGGTCGAAGCGCATCGAGCTCCCTCCGCGTGACCCGAGAGTCGACCCGCTGCAAGGTGATCGCGTCGAAGGCGGTGTGGATGGAGAGAGGGCGGAGGTCCTCAAGATCCTCCGTCACCATGGCGATTCGGACCCTGCGCTCGGTCCGCTGCCGCACGTCGTGGCGCGCGTCGACAGCCGGTGGGGCCAGAGGTCCACGTCCACCATGAGTCTGGAGACGTGGAGGAAGACCTTCGCCGAGAAGCCGTCTGGCGAGATCGCCTACAGGCTCAAGATCGTGGACAGCGTGCCGCTCGCTGACGCGCTTCAGGCTCTCGCGGATCGCGTCCGAAAGGACGGCCCAACGGCCACGACGTGGCTAGCCAAGGAGCCTGACGTCGCCGTGCTCCTGCGCGATGTGAGTGCGCCGAAGCCGTCGTAGGCGTCATGTATCATGCCGCGTCCTTGGGGGCGATGCGCGTGAGGCTCGAGATCGTCGTTGAGGGTCGCGACGACCAGCGGCTCGTCTTGGTCGTTCCAGACGAACTGTGGGCGGAGATCGAGGCGTTGGCCGAGAACGACTCGCGCACGGCAGAACAGATCGTCGCGGATGTGCTCGGTGTCGGGTTGTCCATGACGCACGGAGTGGGCTGATGAGCGGCGGGTCCATGAACTACCTCTACAGTCAGGTCAACGACGCCGAGTTCAGGCTCGACACTCCGCTCCGGCGTGCGTTCAAGGAGCACCTGAAGCTCGTCTCGACAGCGCTCCGCGCGATCGAGTGGAACGACTCTGGCGACGGAGACTCCACCGAGGACGAGGCAATCACGGCCTGCTTGCCGGACGACACTCGACTCAAGCAGGCCGCCATGGAGGCGAAGGTGACGGTCAACGAGCTCAGCAAGGTGCTGGACGGACTGAAGAAGAAGTCGCGGTCCGGCGCTACCTGGACGGTCGAAGGTCCGCCATGAAGCACAAGGCCCTGATCGTTCTCGCCCACCTCCTCAAGGGCGGCCGCTCCTTCCAGGTCGTCTTCTCCGGCGAGAGCGAGCCGCGAACGCTCGTCCTCGACGAGAACTATGAGCTGTGCGAACTCCGCAAGACCTGCGACGACGAAGAGATCCTGCTCAGGGTTCTCGGGATCGACATGGGTCCGTTCGTGAAGCTCTGCGAGAAGATCTCGGACGATGACGCCTTCGCGATCGGCGGCGCGACAGCCATGATCGAGATGGCGAACGAGAGGTCGCCGCGCGTCGTCGGAGGCAACCAGTCACATGGCGACTGAGATCCCGTGCGCTGGCACGGACTGCTTCGACCCGGCGACGCACGAGGTCACTCCTCGCGGCCGCTGGCGCAACCACCAGGTCGTCAAGGCATGCAAGAAGTGCGCTCAGAAGCTGGCGGCGGCCTACGTGACGAATGCCGGCGAGCGCGGGTGGGCTGACGTCGAGAGGATCGTGACGGCTGTGCCGGCTGTCAAGAACGCACGCGCATCCGGACGCAAGAGGGCATCCAGGTGAGACGCATGATGCTCGACGTCGAGTCAATCGGACTCTACGGCGACGGGATCGCCTACGGGTTCGTGATCTTCGATGACGACAAGATGATCGAGGAGGGGCTCGCGATTGCTAACCCGGATGCATGTTCCGGCGAGCGTCGTGACCTCGACTGGATCAACGACCACGTCTTCCCGTGGATCGACCGCATGGGCGCTCTCGAGTTCCCGAAGGACGGCGAGCGCAACCTCATCATGACGGACCCGACCACTGGCGTCCTGACGACGCTCTGTGACGGGCCGGCCTCGCTGCGTGAGGCGTTCTGGTCGCTCTGGGAGCGTGAGAAGGCTCGCGGAACGGAGCTCTGGGCTGACGTATGTTACCCCGTCGAGACGAACTTCCTGGCCTCGTGCGTTCGCGCAAGGACGGGACGGAAGTTTCAGGGGCCGTTCCCGCTGCTCGATGTGGCGACACTCACCGCGATCTCCGCTGGCTCTCCGTTCAGGGTTCTCGAGCGGACGCCAGACGAACTCCCTGAGCACCACCCGCTCATGGACTCCAGGCACTCAACGAGGAAGCTCAGGCTGAGCATCAAGGAGTTCGAGGCGACATGAGCAGGATCTACTTCCACTCCGAGCACGACGATGCCGCGGAGGTCCGAGGCTCCGAGCGGTACCTGGGCAGCGGCTTCGGACGAGACATTGCGCTCCACGCGCTCGATCTCGGCGAGCCGGACTCGTTCTCGTGGAACAAGGCGCTCGCCGCGCTGATCCAGCCGAAGTTGCCGGAAGACCTGCGGCATGCGTTGACCTCTCTGAAGGTCGACAGCGACAAGTACGAGTTCGTGCTCCCCGACGGCTCGCGTCACGGCGTGTGGGGCACGCTCATGAACACGACGCTCGCACTCGGTTCGCCGCCAGTGCAGCTCATGGTGAGGCTGCACGCTCAGTGCGAGATCCACGCATGGGTCGCCGGCGAGGATCGCGCGTGGCTCGCGGACGTGATCGAGGAGGGTCGCGCGAGCGGCGTCATGCGCGCCAGATCCGGCTGGGAGGAAGTCGTCGCGCTGCTGCGTTCGAGGTCGGACGGCGAGGTCGTGACGAGCTACAGCGTGACGGAGCCGTTCCCGAATGCCAGGCACGCCGGACGTCCGTGCTCCAGCGACGCAGACGACGAGGCGTGGTATGCACTTCCAACCGCCGAGCGCTGGAAGCTCGGCGTGGCGGCGCTCAGGGCCTCGACGGGTGAGCTCCAGATCACGCCCGACAACCTCGGTGATCCGACCTTCTTCGGGCGCACCGCGACGCGCACCAACGGCCTCAAGATCATGGAGATGCTTGGCGAGAGGGCGCTCCAGGAGCAGGCCGAGAAGCTCGCGGCGATCAAGGCTCGTGGGGAGCTTCCGTCGATCTACGACCTGTGAGGGACTCATGACCTGGACACTGGAACTTGAGCGTCTCCGCACCGCAGCCGATCCTCGCACCGTCGAGTGGGTGGAGCGGCTCTTCCAGCACCACGGCCTGACGCCGCTCAACGTCGAGGAGCGCCTGAACGACGCCTATCGTTTGGCGCAGGAGGCCGACGCACGCGTCGTCGGGATGCTCTGCGGAACGATCCAGAGCCCCGAGGCGGATGATCGTGAGCGCGGTTCGATCGGCGGCCTGCAGGTTCACATCGTCTACAGCGAGCTGTCCGCGAAGAAGATCAGGGACGACGTTCTGGCGGCCGAGACGGCTGCTCGCTCGGCCTTCCCCGAGAAGCTCTGGGTCAGGATCTCGCCGAGGCTGCTGAGCGAGCAGCGCGACATCGAGCGTGAGGAACGCAGGGGTAGGTATCAGCCCATGGCGCACAGGGTCGGTCTCGAGGCGCTGTCGTCGTGAAGTCCCACGCGGTCAAGATCGTGACGCTGACGGTCGTCGTCTTCGCATCGGCAATCGGCATGGCAGTCGCGTCACAGCCGGCGAACACAGGGTTCGCGTTCCTGCTCGGACTGCTCGGCCTCGAACTCGTCAGGACTGTGAGGGCCGACTCGTGAAGATCGCCGTGATCCACAAGTGCGGCGGGTGCGACGTCGAAGGTCGCAGTCCGGTAGAAGGCCTGCCAGACGGCTGGGACGAGGTCCAGATCCTGTGGACGTCTGTCGCCCTATGCGCGCGGTGCGCCGAAAAGGCTCGCTGCCCTGGAACAGCGACGGAGCTTGCGAGAGCTCTGCGTGGACACCTCGCCAAGGCGCACGTCGGCGACGAGGTCATCCTTTTGGTCGACGGCTTCCGCGGGAAGTTCAAGGGCGAGAAGGGCGTCATCCAGAGCCACGACGGTGGTGACTCCTACGGCATCCGAGTGCCTGGCAAGATCGCGCCTGGTGAGAAGGAGGAGTACGTCGGTCCGTACTTCCGGAACCAGTTCCGGTTGATTCACGAGCCGCCGTCTCTGGTGGAGGCGTCGTGAGCGACCATCCACCTCGGGTCGACTGGCGCAAGGCAAGGGCTGAATCCCCAGTCCACGCGGCCTGGCGCGAGGGGAAGGTTCACCCGGATGCCGTGAACGAGTGGCTCTGGATCGTGGCGCCCGTTCCGTTCGGAAGCGACTGGTGGCCAGTGCTCGCCTTCCGCGTTTACTCAGGGTTCGGCGCCGCTCTTGCGCTTCAGAGCAGCGCACTCGACACGGTCGAGGACTGGCAGCCTGTGATTCCTGGAACGCCGAAGGGCGACCAGTGCCTCGACCTCGTGCGGAGGCTGGCGCCAACGATCAGGCCAATCGACCCAGACAACGAGGCGAAGTACTTCACGTTCTCGGGAAAGCCAGGAGGTGTCGCGTGCTGACGAAGGAGAAGCCGGCGAAGGAGAAGATCTACAGGACGTGCGGTCCTGGCGATCTGGAGATTCTCACACGCGACGGTTGGTTGCTCGTGAAGGTCATTCAGTCCGACAGGATGATCGACGTGCAAGAGGACGTGGCGCACTTCGACGAGGCGCCGCCTCGCAGCGACGGTTACTACCGCGCGCCGGGGTGGCAGCACGCGTCTGTCACGAAGAAGGTCGTGGTCACAGACACGCTCTTCCTGCTGGAGAAGGACGAGTCCACCGTGATCGCCGAACTCGAGGCCAAGATCAAGGAGACCGAGACGAAGGCGTCTGCGGCTGACGTCGAGAAGAAGAAGGCCGAGAAGGACCTGGCTGAGCTCAAGGCGCGCGCTGTCGACGAGCGGGCGTACGCCGCTCGTGTCAACGACATGCTCGAGAAGTCCCGCCGGGAGGTCTCTGACCTCGAGAAGACGAAGAACCGCATGGAGGCCGATCTCGCGAAGGTCCAGCGCGCGGTCGGAGAGCTCCGCATGCGCGAGATCGTCGGAGGATCGGCGTGAGCAAGCTCGACTGCCTATGGCGGTTCCGCTACTCGTGTCGCGGCGGGACGCTCGAAGGCCTCTTCGTGGCGACCGATGCCGAGGTCGACAAGGCGTGCGGCAAGACGGTTCACTACGGCGAGGCGCTTGGCAAGCACAGTGAGGTCTCGATCGACCTCGAGCCAGAGCACTTCGAGAGGCTCGACGTCGACATGGAAGCCGTCGCGAAGCTCACAGCCGTCCTCGGGAAGACGCTGTCGGGCAGGAACCCGCTGGCGCGCATCGCCGAGCAAGAGGAAGAGGAGCAGGAGGCCAACGCAGATGCCGAACGAGACGACTGAGGAGCGGGAGACGAGCGGCGATCCGTCGGAGATCGAGTGCCCGTCCTGCGGCAAGGCGAACGACATCACCGGCGACCAGATCGACGAGGGTGACGAGGCGGTCTGCAGACACTGCAACGCGCCGTTCGTCGTCACCTGCGTCGACTACGACGTCACGATCTACGTGAAGAGGAAGTAGGACACCATGGAAGACGTGAGCGACGACGACATGCTCTCGGACGCGAAGGCGGATGCCGAGGAGCGCGACTATCGTGGCGACGTGGAGCGAGACAGCCTGCTCGCACAGATCGCTGAGCTCCAGGCGAAGCTCGACGGGCGCAAGGCCGTCGCGACTGAGGTCGCTTCGCTCGAGGAGCGCTTCGCCGACGATCCAGACAACGAGAAGCTCCGGCTCGAGCTCCACGTTGCCCGCGTGAAGGCCGGTTGGAGCGAGTTCCGGGTCGACACAGCCAGTGGTGTCGACCCACGTACCGTGATCCCGTGGGTCACGTCGCGCGAGGTGATCCGGACCGAGGAGTGGGCCGGACCTACCGAGACGCCGGATCAGACGTGGCTTCGGCCCGTGGTGAACAAGACTCCGAAGATCGGGAACCACCGGATCTGCGACGACGGGAAGTGGCGTCGCGACGTGGTCCAGAAACTCGATGTGGTCGCCGTTGAGGACCTGGCTCACCTGTGCTCGATCGTGAAGCGCATGGAGGACGTCATCCTGACCAAGTCCAACGAGAGCGGGCTCCAACTCCTCACGATCTTCGATCAGCGGATGTACTGACATGACGGCCCTCCTCGACGACAACAAGGTGCTTCGAAAGGCCGTTCGCTGGCTCAGGCGACGCGGCTTCGTCGTTGAGGAGGGGCGTCGCCACGCCGATCCGTTCAACGCAGGGATCTGGCTCGACGGCGACTGCGTGGTCTACGATCCCGACGAGGCGCATCCAGGCGACATCCTCCACGAGGCTGCTCACCTGGCCGTGCTGCCGGCATGCATCCGAGAAGTCGCGGCCCCAGGCGACATCGAGAAGTTCATCGGCCCGGCGATCACGAAGTACATGCGTTCGCACCCCAACGCCTTTGCCTACCCGGAGGATCCGGTCGCACGGGCGTGCATGCAGGCCGGCGACATGGAGGCGATCGCCTGGGCTTACGCAGCGGCGATCGACGCCAAGGTCGATCCGTGGCTCACCTGCGCGAAGGGGTTCGGCGACCCTGAGACTGGTGAGGCGACCTTCATTGGCCTCCAGCTACGCCAGCACCTCGGGATCAACGGGCTTCAGTGCTCCGGCTTCCTGGACTCGACGAAGGACTTCCCGAAGCTCAAGTTCTGGAGACATCCAGCGTGAGCGACGGCTATCGACCTGGGAGGATCGTGACCAAGAGAGGGGATGAGGTCTACCTATCCTGCGACAGGGGACACGAGTTCACCGTCACGCTCTTGGGGCGCGAGGCGGCTCGCGAAGACATCGAGGTCAAACACTGCCCGTTCTGCGGATCGGTCAAGCTGGATGAGATCTAGGGTGTCGGCCACGACCGTCGTCTTCTGCGACGTCGACGGCCCGCTCGCGCCGATCCGCGCCTACGCCCTCGGAAAGCGACCAGGACCTACGCCGAGCTCGAGACCCATGGCGAAGTTCGACCCTGTCGCCGTGGCCATGCTCGTCGACGCCGTCGTGCGCGCGAAGGCCAAGATCGTCGTGTCGAGCTCGTGGGCGGTCTGGGGGCTCGACAACGTCCGCTTCCACTTCGAGGCGAACGGGATCTCGTGGGACCTTGTCCACGAGGACTGGATGACGCCTCGCGACCTACCTCGCGGGGCGCACAGGTCCGACGAGATCAAGGCGTGGCTCGCCAAGCATCCCGAGGTCACGCTGTGGGTCGCGCTCGAGGACGGTCACCTCGACGTCGAGAACCTGATCCGGTGCGACACCTACGACGGCCTGCTCATGGAGCACTGGCGACTCCTGCGGGTGATCCTCGGCCTTGAACCGCCGGAGCCGGTCCACACAGGCGAAGGCATCGACGGCTGTCGTCACCAGTGGCGCGGCGTCGGGGATGGGACCTACGAGTGCGTGCGCTGCGACTCGAAGGCGAAGCGAGGTGACCAGCACTGTCCGTGGACGGCTGGGCCGCCGTGGGCCGGCTAGGCGAGGAGGTCGTCATGACGAAGGCGCACAGCGCAGACATGAACCACCTGTTCGAGGTCGAGATCGGCAACGAGGACTGCGGCGGCACCAGCCGCGACAAGGGCTCGTCGCCAGGCGGTGTGAACCCAGCGACGCTCGGCTCCGCGCTCGACAGTGTGGAGCAGGGACTCGAGCTGTCGGGCGACGTCGACATGGATGCGCTTGAGATCGAGCTCCGCGCACTGATCGCAGAGCACGGGGCCGACTGCGAGCTCGTGGACCTGGTGCGGGAGATCGACTGATGTCGGAGCGCACTCCAGAGTGGATGGCCGACGCGATCATCGAGGTCCTTCGCCGCGAGAAGGATCTGCTCAAGCGCTTCGGGGCGCGCGAACTGGTCTTCGCGCTGCTCAACGGCGCGGAGATGGAGATGCGGCCGTGCCAGGACCGGCGCTTGAACGAGGCGTGTGGCAGTGGTGGGCGCGGCAAGGTCAAGGTCACCTGCGAGTCGAGCGGCGGATCGTTCTACGACGAAGTGAGGAACTGCGAGAACTGCGACGGCAAGGGCGAGGTTCGCCGACTCAAGTTCAAGCACGCGGCATACGACTAGGAGGCGGCCCATGGACGACGACGAGATCAAGGCGATCCGAGACGAGATCAACGAGCCAGCCAAGCGCGACTACGACGCTCGCTGCGAGAATGGGTCGTGCCACAAGGCCATGAGCCTCGCGAATCACACCGAGGAGTTGCTGGACGAGGTCGTGCGCTTGCGGGCGTGGATCTCGCGTCGCTTCTTGGGTCTTGGCGACTTCATCAACTACGACTTCGGCAGCGGAGACGGGCCTGGGTCGTGGGCCAAGGCTGCGCTCGACGGCGCTCCGGCGCCTGACGAACCCAGGGGAGATCCCAGGCTCGTATGACCGAGAACACCTTCAAGCTCTGCGCGTTCTGCGGCCGTTCCGGCGGCGACATCTGCGACTACCGCATGTGGCAGAAGACCGACGCGAAGGACAATCCGGTCGACGACTACATGATCGTCTGCCGCGGCGACGCGTGTCGGAAGAAGATCGACGACGACCCCATGCTGTTCATCGAGGTGCCGTGGGGCGCCGGCGGACCAGGCAAGTTCATGTTGCTCTGCGGCGACTGTCCGCATCGGTCTGGATTCGCCTGCAAGCACCCGTCGCTGAAGGCCAACGGCGGGACGGGTCTCGAGGTGCGGTTCAGCCAGACGATCCCAGGCATGTTCCTCTGTGGATCGCATGGCTGTCAGGTCCTGCCTTCGCCAGCCGTGTCGTGCGTCGGGAACACGCGAGAGATGCTTGACGTGGGCATGTCTCGGCCATAACGAACTGCCGCCCTGTAGATTCCTCGGCTAGAACGGATCCGTCGAGCCCGATCGACGGAGGCTGAGTGAGCTACCGAAGCGCAGGCACCATTCGCGGGCCACTTCTTTTCGAGGGTACTGCTCCACCCAATGTCTCTGCACTCGGTGAAGGAAGGGTCTACTTCGACTCGACGTCAAACACGTTCAAGGTATCGCAGAACGCTGGCGCCTACGTCAACCTCCTCGGCCTCCAGTCGAACTACGAGAGCGGACCTACGATCAACACATCGAGTGCGGTAGGACCTGTGGCGCTCTCCGGCCAGGACGCCAACGACGACAACGTCCTGCAGATCGACAAGACGCCAGTCGGCGCACAGATGGGCCAGGCGATCAATGTCAGCATGGGCGCCAACGCGACTGGCGATGGCATTCGGGTGTCGAACGACGGTAGCGGTGTTGGGATCAGGTCCACGAGCAGTTTCGGCACACCCGCTGCGAGCTTCGTTTCGGCTTCAGGCCCATCTGGTGTGCAGGCCGTGGAAGGGTCGTTCTCTCGCTCGGTGCCACTCAACCCAAACTCGGCAGCGATCGTCTACTCGGCCGGCGTGAACCAGTTCGCGGGTGATGCGGCGGGTTCGTCGGTGGTGGCCTATCTCTCGAGCGCTCCTGTCCGCGACCCTGCTGCGAACTCGTTCTGCGTCGCCAACCTGGTCTTGAACGACCCTGCTGGCGTCGGCAGCTACGACTTCTCCATGCTCGGAGTCTTCGACGACCTTGTGATCGGAGCCATTGACCCGCTTGGCTCAACCGTCTACGTCCAGTGCATCTCTCCGTTCAGACTCTCGACGGGCGTCTCCGGCGCCCCGCCGTATGTCGTCTTCGACGACGGTGCGCTTGCCCCCGCTTCACTCGCAGCCACCGGCAGCCTTCGCTACAACGACACGTCGAAGCAGTTCGAACAGAGCATCGACGGCGGCCCGTGGGCTCTGGTCGGAACGCCGGCGGTGACCACGATCACTGGCGCCGCGGTGCTGGCGGACGCTCAGTCCATGGTCTTCGCCGACTCATCTGGTGGCGCGTTCGCGATCACTCTCGCTTCGGCTGCTACAGTCGCGGCTGGGTCCAAGGTCACGATCAAGGACTCTGGAGGCACCGCCTCCGCGAACAACATCACGCTCACGCCTCCTGGTGTCGAGACGATCGATGGAGCTGCGAGCTACGTCATGTCCGTTGACTATGAGTCGGTCGATCTCGTCTCGAACGGCGCGAACTGGTTCTTGATCTGATGGAGGCATGATGCTCATTCCGCTGGCTACTGGTCGCGCGCAGCAGAACATCGGTCGACCCATTCGTGAACCGATGGTCATGCGGACGTGTCACGACGCGTGTGTGCCTGCAGATGCGCCGGCATTCGAATCGGCGCATCTTCTCACCGCTCGCGAGACGGCCGCGACAGTTGCTGCCATGGCCCGTGATCTTGACGCGGCTCGTTCTGCTGGAGGTCGCTACGTCGCGCGGGGCACGAACACTGACCCGTATCTGTCTTGGTGCATGATCTGCGCCTCAGAGATCCGGCCCGGCGCCAGCGTCGCGATCATCTCGATCCGTGCTTGACCTGAGCGCATCGTCCACGTAACTTCTCCTTCGGCTCGCGCTAGAGCCTTCCCGAATCCTTTGTTTCCGACGTGGGGATTCCACGTCTGCAAAGGAGGATTCGGTGCGCGAGTTCGATCTTCGGAAGGCGTGGGAAGAGGCGATCCAGGCGGGAACCGCCTTGTGTCGTGGCGGCTGTGGCGACAAGCCGACGATCATGAGGCTCCACGGCAGGAACTCCGGCTGCTGGTGTCGCGGCTGCTGGGCTGAGGTCTCGAGGGGTGTGATCCCGAGCCTCGACAAGAAGCCCCGTCGCTGACGGTGGCTGCTGGTATTGAGAGCCCAGCGAGGTGAATCATGGATGCCCTTCCTGTTCCGGGAGACCGACTTCTTCGCGCCGACGGGATCTTGTGGCGCGTTGTCTGTGTCGACTTGAAGTCGGTGCGCTACGAAGTCCTGGGCATGGGTGAGCAGCACTCGATTTCGCTCGAGCACTGGCGCCGGCTGAAGCGCTACGGCCATCTGGTCGCTGCGTAGAAGCGAAGACGCCCGGCCTGTCGATCAGGCCCGGGCGTCTGTTCTGCGGCGGAGCTCGTGGTGCTGGTCGTCTGTGCGATCGCACGGGGTCTTCTGGCGGCGCGCCTCTCGGCGGCGGCCTTGCCTTGACGCGGCGACGGTCTTGATCCGCAAGCAGCTCGCTGAGCACGCTCCAGTCAGCCGCGATCTTGGCGAGCCTGCGCTTCCACTCGTCGAGGAGTCTCTCGAGTCCGTCGGCGTCGGCCCAGTCGGGTTCGACCGGCCTGGTGTAGTAGGTCGTGCGACCGTCTTGGTGTGGTCTCGGCCACGATGTCGAGCTGGTCGTGTTGGCCGAGATGTAGGTGTCGGAGTTCGAGAAGACGTTCGACGCGACGTTCCCCCAGGCGCCCACGTCGTCAGTCTATCAGGGCGCGCTGGCGCTGTCGGTGCGCCCATGTAACATGCCGACGACGAGGGGACGATGCGGAGCTACCACGAGACGGAGCACTTCGGTGCTGGCGCCGTCGAGCTGTTTCGCAGGGCGCAGGAGATCGTCAGCGCGATCCCCGATCCCGAGACTGGCGCCGAGCCATGGCGCTGCCATGAGGTCGCCAGGGTTGTCGGCGGAGCTCTCGGACTCGAGGTCGTTGACGGGTCCTACGGCTCTGTCAGCCACTCATGGCTCGTTATGCCTGGCGGCGGGACGAG
>JACCDT010350475.1_pt1 | contig 54563 bp, 47 predicted proteins | sample 7446291 | NCBI WGS metagenome assembly JACCDT01 (sample SAMN15323446, study PRJNA562643) | freshwater metagenome | isolation source: river surface water | place: USA:Blue River Watershed | collected 2017-08-17
CGTTGGTTCTTTGTGTATCAAGTTTATGCCTTCGGAGGTCTGTTTTATGAACCTTATCAGAACGCAACTTATTATGGTCGCAAGTATCTGAACCCTAAAACTTTGAAGTGGAATGGTAATGACTGACAAACAACAATTCATCGCTGATTGGTTGAAAGACAATCCAGATGATGACATTTCTGATGCTATGGATGCCTGGAAGTCTGAAGTCAAGTGCATCAACCATCACAGAGACTGGGACGATCAACTGGACTGGGATGATGACTGACGCAGAAAAGATTGATGCTCTGATTGATCTCTGTTCTAATGTGATTCACTCTCTGGAGATGACACATTATCACATTGAAGATGTATCAGAAGCAGCAAATGTGGTTCGTGAGGCAAATCACTATGATCAACAAATGCTAGACATTCTTCACTCTGAGGGCAACTGAAATGATTACCGCAACCGAACTGCTGGACTTTCTCTGTAAAGCACAGAAACTTTCTATTATTGATGTAACCTATACTCAAACAGATGAAGGTTATGTAATCACTCTGCGTGATGATTGGCACGATGATGCTAACTGGTATAATCAAACTGTTTTCATCACCAACGAAGGTGAATCTACTTGGGTTAAAGGAGATTGTGAGTTTCACACAATGAATAGCATTTTGGATGAGAAACTTGAAGAACGGAAACAGAAAGAAATCAAGGTACAAAAGCGTAAAGAACTGATTGAATCTCTCACGCCAGAGCAAAGAGAATTGCTGGGGGTGTGACAGTTGAGAAGGTGGCACAAGACCCCTTCCACTTTCCTCCAATCCACCCTATAATAACCAAGTAATCAACCTTAATTATGAAATCCATTGCTTCTATTGCTGCACTTGCACTTTTGAGTGTAACTCTTGTTGGTTGTGATGATTTCAGTAATTCTGATCAAAAACAACGAGAACAGCAAGAGCGTATTCTTCAAGAAGGTACGGCACAAACTGGTATGCCTGCCATCAAGAACTTCCGTGAACGCAAACTGATGAAACAAATCATTGAGATGCGTGATCAAGATGGTTTGGTGACTTATACTTACACTGTTCCTGAAACTACTGGTCGTCCAGTGTTCCTGTGTAATTCTATTGGTTATGGTTTGCCTGCTGCAACTCAATACACCAACCCAGAAAAAATGGAGTATCAGGGAGCAACTCTTCCACAGGCAGACCCTAATGGTTTGTTCTCTCCCAGTAGTGCAGAAGGCACTTGGGTGATGTGTTCTGATCCTAGTGGTAATGGTAAGACACGCCCTGTGTATGTTGAACCTCGTATTATTGTTTCTCCCTTTAAACTCTGATTATGATTAAACAAAACGGATTTATTGATCCTGCTATTGCTGATTTTCTGAACGGTTATTGATCTTATCATGAATACAATCTACATTCTGACTGAAGGTGATTACTCCGATTATCATGTTATTGGAGTGTATTCTACTGAAGAACTTGCCAAAAAAGCACAGTTTGTTTATAAAGATTCTCAAATTGAAGAGTATGTATTAGATGATGTACCTGACTATCCTCCTGGTATGAAAGGATGGTATGTGAATATTGATGATGCAAAACCTGATGAACCCCATAGTTATCAAGTGACTCCAGAATGTGCAACCATTCCATCTGAGAGTGAATACAAATATCATTATAATAAACAGACAGGTTATTATGTTTATTGTTGGGCAGTAGACAAGGATCATGCCCTAAAGATTGCACGGGATAAGTATTACCAACATCAAGCACAAAAGGCAGGTATCGCATGACTGACTACGGATTTTACACTCAGGAAGAACTCCAAGAACTGGATGATTCTGATCTATCTGGTGAAATTGCAGACACTGCTCTTCTTAAAACACCAGATGCAGATGAATACTTAAATCTTCTTATCCATGAACTCCAACGCCGTGCTTCAACATGATTAATCCTTTATATTGTAATCATGTTTTGAAATAAAAACAATTAAAAAATATATTAAAAAATATATTTGTGTTGTTTATTTTGTTGTATAATGTTAGTGTTATATTCTTATAATACCCTCTAAATGCTTATAAATGTGTCTGGGTCTTGTGGGTTAGGCGAGCGTAGCATAAGACTCGCAGTTTGTCAACCCCCGACCCACCAAAAAGTTCACAGACCGTCACATGATCTCGACGAGACTCATAAGATCATCATATAACGATATCATAGTGCATATATATTCTTATGTGAATCTCGACGAGACCTGCAGTACTTGCATCTAGTCGAGTTTTATGGTACAATAAACACAGTTATCTCGACGAGTTATGTACGACGACTACGATCTCGACTATACATACAGCAACGATTACGCGGATCTCGACGAGGACACATATGCCGAACTAGGCACATCAGATCTCGACGAGGATTATGCACGAGATGGGCAAGATTATCAAGATCTTGCATATCGACACTACGCATGATAGAATCTAGTACACATTACATCGAGTTCTTATGCTAATGCAAAAACGCAGGGTCATTGTTACTCTAGACATTGATTGCTATGATGATCTAGATGTACATGATATTGATTGGAAGGATCTCCTAGACCTAGAAGGGGATGAGAGCATTCATGTAAGCATTAAAGAGTATGATCCTTTCTGATGGTGTGACAGTTCGATAAGTGTCACAAGGAGTCTTGAGTACCCATGAGATCCAGTGGTACATTGACCTTGTTCGACACCTGAACCCCAACCATGTCCATCTACACTGAGAACGGTTACGAATCCCGCACCGAATACCTCAACGAACTGCGTGAGGAGTACGGTGATTTGGTTGACATCCTTATTGGTGTGCTACCATCGTCAGAAGATTTCGACGGTCTTGTAATCGCCCTGGAAGACGCTTTGGAATCGGGAGAGTACGCAGACCTCCTGTGACACTCTGAGAACTGTCCACGGGGCACACAGGAGTCTCTCCGGTGCCCTATACTGATCAAGTCAACCCACCTCTGACACTATGGGTACTCGCTCTCGCATTGGTTACGAACTTCCTGATCATTCAGTGGTTTCTGTCTACTGCCACTGGGATGGTTATGTAGAACACAATGGTAAGATTCTGGTAGAGCATTATCAGAATCGTGATGATGTTATGGAACTTATTGATGGTGGTAGTATGTCAACATTGCGCACTCGGGGCACTTGGGATCATTCTTCCCCGCTTCGTGATGAGAACGGAGAATATATTTGTGATGCTGCAGGTTATCTGATGTATGAGAGTGATCGTGATCCTCAACCACTGTATCATTCAGAGCGTGGTGATGGTGAAGATCCCACTCACACCACTTTTGATGAGTTTGTGTCTGGCAAACTTGGAGGTGAAGAGTATGCGTACATGTTCGATCTGAATGGTAACTGGAAAGCATACAAGACTGGTCTGTTCTCTCCTGTAGAGCGTGTTGAGATTCCAAATTATGTAACTGCATAAATAAATCATCAGAAATCTTCTAACTTCTGATCAGCACTTGAACTCTCCTACGGGATTCAGAGGTAACAAACTCGAAAAGAAGTTAGAAGATTCTACAAACTACATCATAAAAAGAGGGAGTTTAATCCTGTCTCCGTCGCAATAAAATAGGAAAGAATAAAGAAGTGGCACAATTCATCAAAAAGAAGGAAGATTCCTGATTAGATCTCTGCGTTTAATTCTAATCACTTAGGAATCGTTTTGTTGTATCTATAATTCCTCTTATATCAATTCGCTTCGCTCATTCACTCCCTTCGGTCGTGATCCTTTCTAAGTATTCTATAGTTCCTCATCTTCAACCGGGACAAAGGTAGTCTACAGCAGATTTGAGAACTTGTCAACCCCTCTATGTGACACATGAAGAATTGTCACCAGAACCCTCCAGAATCCCCTACAAGGGTCTTATACTACAAGAGTCAACCACACACACCTAACCACATGGAAGACACCCTCTGGACTGAGATCATGGAAGCACCCGGTGAGATCTGGGACATGGACATCCCTGAACTACGGGATGAAGATGATGATGAGCAGTCCTGGAATGAGTTTGTCAACAGCAATGTGACACTCTAAGAACTGGCACAAGGGGGGTTTACATGCCCCCCAATCCGTTCTACATTACCTTTGTTCCTGAGACACCACATGCCTGACACCCTCTCACGAAACATCTACCGCCAACTGTTCAGTGAAGATCAGTGGGATCTGATCTATGCTATGGTTGGTCATGCTCTGGATGATGATGACTTCGATCCAGAAGATGTCTACTCCATTCGCAACAAGATTCACGCTATCTTTGGAGACTGATGTATCTCACTCCTGATGATCTCAACAACCTCATTCGTTTGGTTGAAGACAACAACCAGTACAATGATGATGAGGACAAAGAGTTTTGGGATGACATTCTGATTCGTCTCAACCAAGATTACCGTCACTGTTTGGATGATTTCTGATGCCTGACCTTCGTTACTCTACAGGTACAGAACTCTTTGAGTTTCTGTATGCTAAGTGTAGGGAAGATCATGACCTTCTCGCTATGATTGTCGATGAGTACATTGTCTCTCTAAGTGACAGCAAACTCATTGAACTTGAAGACTTCCTCACCAACAACTTCGGAGACGACTGATGAACCGCAAAGACCTTCAAGACCAAATGGTTCAGCAAATGCTGGATGACATGGATCTCAAGACAATGACCCAACTCTGCTATGATTATCTGGACGAGGGTTATGCAAAGTATTCGGATGAAGAACTAATCACCGAATGTGAAGAATACTACCCTGAACTTCTAGAGGAGACTGCACAATGACACCTGACACTCTGAACTTTACTGGCGACTCTGTGACAGTTCTCGGACTGGTCGGAGTCATCTCTACTGGCATCATTCTGGTGCTATGCTTCACTCGTTACTTCAATTCACCCCTGAGGAAATGACCTATCTTGAACTTCTGAAGAAACTCCAAACCCTTGAGAAGAACCAACTAGATCGTGAGGTTCTAGTTTACAATGAAGAACAGGACTTCTTCTATGATGATGGAACAAATCTTCGCGTCACAGATCGTTCTGTTCCTGGTTTGATTGATGCAGACTTTCCGTACCTTGTAGTATGATTCTCTTGCTTGGCGCATTTATTGTCACCATGTTCTTGGTGATGTTCTATCTCGAAGACCGTCAAGGTGGCGGTCTTTATGATCCTGATCCAACTGCACACTATCGTTATCGTAATCACAAATGACCAAACAACTTCTGATCTCTCAACTTCGCACTGGCAAAAATGGGAACGACATCCTTTTCATTCTTGATGCACTGTGTAATGGGATGGACAGCAGTGAATCTAGTCAAGATAATGTTCCAACACTAGACGAGATCCAATTCTGAAACTCGTCGAGGTGTGCCAGTTCATCTAGTGGTACACCTCTCTCGACGAGATCAGCAAGATCAACTAGATTATGCACATCTCGACGAGATCATCATGCAAACTGCATCTGTTACACCAATCTCGAACAAGGCAAAGAATCGTTTTGCCAATCTTATGGATCGCATCGAGATCTGCATCATTGAGCAACACACAGGCAACAAAGTGTTTCTCACATCATTGAACGGTCGCAATCACTTCTGGGCAATGATTGACAACGATCCAGACTGGATGGTATCATTCTAAAACCAAGACGGAAGGGGTTTGCCGTCGCTTTCTTGTTAAAGTCACCCAGCGCGAAAGAGAACCGATAATTATAGGGTCTAGGTGAGGTGGTTAAGGAGACGGGGTGGTGCCTGTCTCCTTTTTTCTTATTATAATAATACAGTATAACAGTAGCGTTATACGATTATGAGATTCTACCTCCATCCTAGCACGGTGCTTTGGGTTCTGGTTGGTACGGGTTCCCCTGCTGCCCAATACCTATAAGTGCAAAAAACCCGTGCAGTGTGTCAATCGAATCAGTGGCACAAGGGTGGTTGTGCTGGTCGGTTCTGGCGGGCGATCATTCACCCAACGGCGCACCACTGACGCCGACCACCACCACCCCACCAAGATGAACACCCCCACTCCTTTCTTCTCCCCCGTTCTGCCTCTCCAACTGACCGAGGAAGGTATCAACAAACTGGATGAAGTTTGCTTTGAGGTTACACAAAAGTTCTTCCGTAAGGATTACGCTGAGCGCATCATGGACGCCCTAAAGTATTCCCGTTGTGCAAAGAAAGGTTATTATCGCACAACACCCGATTTCCGTCACTTTATCGGAATCTATCACTGGGTGAAGTCTCACTGCAACTACGATGATTATGTCGTCTTCCGTAAGTATCTGCAGACTCTAAGTGCAGTCTACCGCTGGCATTTCGGACACTATCAGTCTGTAACTGTCTACAATTATCTGCACGAGCGTGTTAAGATTGAAACCCATTGTGAGCACTGTGGTTCACTCTCTAAGGCGCTGATTGATCGCCTGATTGAAGAGAATCTCTGGGCAGCGTGACAGTTGGCGAAGTGGCACAAGGGGGGCGTCAGTGCTCCCCTTGCTACCCTTAAGATAACCTCAGTTCACACCACACCACCATGCTGAACTTCACCAAGGGTAACGCCAAACTCGGCAAGCAAACTCTAATTTTCAACCTGCCTGCAGGAAAAACCTGCCCCGGTGCATTATTCTGCAAGTCTTTCGCTGTCGTTGATGCAAACGGCAAGCGTAGCATTCAAGACGGCGAGCACACTCAATTCCGTTGTTTTGCTGCATCCTCTGAAGTGCAATACGACGCAGCATTCTACAATCGTGCTCAGAATCTGCAGATGATTTCTGATGCAATCAAAGACGGAACTGCTGCCGATTTGATTCACAATTCGATTCAAGAACACCGCACAAAGAATACTAAACTGGTGCGGATTCATGAGTCTGGCGACTTCTTCTCTGGCGCGTATTTGGATGCCTGGATTGAAGTTGCACACCGCAATCCTGATCTTAAATTCTACTGCTACTCTAAGAGTTTGCAACTCTTTCTGAACTTTAAGATGCCTGAGAACTTCTACATGACGGCATCCTATGGTGGCAAGTGGGATCACCTAATTGATGAGGGATTCTTCACTCGCTACGCTAAAGTTTTCATGACTGAGGATGAAGCAAACTCTGCAGGGTTGGAAGTTGATCATGACGACACACACTGTTTTGGTGATAAACCGTTTGCGCTGTTAGTGCATGGAACTCAACCGAAAGGTAGTGCATGGGGCAAGGCAATCCGTGCCCGTCGTTCTACTCAACAGTTCTCAGGTTACAGTAAGAAAAAGACTGTGACGGTCTGAGAACTGGCACACTGGGGGGATCGGATCCCCCCTTCCATCCTGTAGACTTACAGAGTCAACCGCAAACGACACCATGGCAACCGCAACCGACTTTACGATCAGCGCCAGCGTTCAATCCAGCGCAATCTCCCACCTTTCTATTGTTCGCGCCGAGGGCGATTGTTACGATCTGTTGGTAACATTCACCAGTAGCGATAAAGTATACCGCTACGCTTGGGAGGATGAAGGAGAGTGTGAACGCTGGTTTGCACTTCTCTCCAACGATGAAGACAAAGCGGCAACATCTTGGGGGCAACTGTTCAACCGTGCTCTGAAGCATGGTGACATTGAACAGATCGACATGTGATCGCTAAGTAACATTTAAGGGGGCACAATCCGCCCCCTTTCTTTATACTTTTTTTGCCATTATTTTATGGCAGGGGGCGTGGCGACCTTTTTCGTCTACGGTGATACCCCCCACCTCATCTGATTGTCCCCATAGTCTACAGGCACCACCGACCCATAAACCCCCACCAGTGGACAGTTCGCAAGGTGGCACACCCCCCTGTTGCATGTGGTCGGTGGTGCCTGTATTGTGATCTCAAGTTCACCACACCACCGATGAACCTTAAGACCGCAATCCGCGCCGCCGTCCGCGCCACCCTGATTCAGAACGGTGAGCAAACATGTTCTGAGATCGTCAGGGGCATGGGAATGGATCCCAGAAAGCACAAGGGCACCGTTCACGCCATTATGGTTGAAATGGAGCGGGAGGGCATCCTAGGGGCATGGAGAACCGACAGTGGCAAGCGCGATAAGTGGTTCATCTGGGGGAACCGCATCCGTAAGCGTGATCGGTTCTTCGCTCTGTTCGCCTGATACAATACGGGGGGCACCAACCCCCCATCCTACCTACCATGAAAGCACTCCCCTTCCTTTTCTGCCTGCTCGCCTGCACCTTTGCTAAGGTCGCTATGGCAACCGTTGATCCTAGCACAGAAGCGGTAGCAGACCGCATCTGCCTCACCCGTCCTTCCGCTTGTGGTCTCAAATGAAAGCACTCGGCAAAGCAACCTCCAATCCTACCATGCTGCGCCTGATGATCGCAACCCTACTGGTGTGGTTGCTATGGGAACCGATCCGCCCCATCCGTAGTGTGACAGCAGAGGCACTGTCCACCGTCTCTGAGATGATGCGCCGCTGACCCCTTATACTGATCTCAGTTCACACCACACCACTGAATGAACTACCCCATCACAAACGCTTTCCAACTTGAAGAGGATCGGGCGTTAGATCTTCAAGAATACATTCAAGAGAATTGGGAGGATCTTCAGGAATTCTGGAATCACGAAGACTTCCCGATTGATGATAACGGATACTGCATTCAAAAGTAACATTCACGGGGGGCAACATTCCCCCCCACTCAATTACACCACACCATGCAAACATTCCTCACCGCTGAAGAATTGATCCAGTTAGTTACAACTGGAATCGTAGAATTGACTGATGATTTGATGCTCAGAATGTCAGAATCTTATGAAGATTCAGAATGGTACAATGACCCCAACAATGTTATGTCACACCACCACTACTGATGATTAAATCTTTACATTCTGAGTGGCAAACTGCTTTTGCTGAGTGGCATCTTCATCGTACTGATGAGTGTGCAGAAGTAGAAAAAACTGCACGACAAAATTATCTTTCACTCATTCGTGAAATGAGAAAAGCAAAGGTTAATTCTCGACGAGTATAATCTAGTCGAGAGCGCACACATTATCTCGTCGAGACACACATACATACATCTCGACGAGATACACACACCTAACACATCTAGATTCATGAACAATCAAATCAATTCAATTGGTTTCACAATCACTTATCAAACACCATACAATAATTGTGAATGGAGAACACAATCTTTCACCACTAAAGAAGAGGCAGAAAGAATGATCAGATTCTATCAGTCTTGTGGTTCACCTGCTAAGTTTATCTGAGGAAGAACAATGTTTGGAAGATGGATTCATAAGGATGGCAAATCCCGTCCTGATAAAAGATTCAAGAATGTAAAGTCTCAAGCAAAGACTAACGGAGCAAAGAAGGCAGCGAATACTAGAAAGAAGAAAAAGTAGTTCTTAATTCTTTATACTTACCACTGAGTATAAAGAATAACTCAGGGTTGAATGTAATTTATTGTCAGTGGTGTGGTTTATTCTTTACATTCATCCCTGTCTTATTCTTTATACAAACTGGGGTCTTGTGCCAATCTGCAGACTGGTCAAAACCCCTTGACCTGGCGTGGCAGGTATGGGAATCTATAAGGGTCAAATCACCACTGACTCATGACTTCCTGGAACCCCTACTCCCCCTGCAGCGTTGGCGATCTGAACCTGCCCGCTCAGTTCCAACCCGTTTGGCATCTCCTGTTTTGCGATACCAAGGCGGGGCATCCTACCCGTGCGTGGATCCACCTGCCTGCTGATCTGGTGCTGAGCGTCAACTGCAAGACCGAGCACGGGCACGAGGTTGAGATCTGGCGCTGCGGATCGGTGACCCTCACCCGTCCCGCAACGCAAGATGAGATCGACGCCTACTACGAATCCGACTGGGCGTGATCTTATGGGGGAGACAATCCTCCCCCCTTTCTTTACTCAAACCACACTGCACTTTTGATCATGACTGCTACTCTCACCAACCAAATTCGCATCGATTGGCAATACTCTGGTCTGGAGGATACTGTTAAAGTTCTGATGCAGATCAACCGCTTAGGATCACCTAACGCGGAATCTAAGGCGTCCTACATTAGAACAATCGCCTACAATTATGCTTGCCGTTGTGAGTCTAACTGCGAGGTTCCAACTATAACTGGAACTGGCGGATGGTACGTTACTTTTATTCCGTCAGAATCGGGTGACTACGATTACACTGTAGAGGTCACACTCATGCCTTATGTTGTAGCTAAGCACCTAGGATTGCGCGACCGTTAGTGTTAGTTAGTGGGCGGCAGTTGTTTATACTCTGCCGCCCTAATCACGAACGATTAGAATACTTTATTCGTTCGTGTTTGACAGTTAAGCGATCCTTATAGGCGGGTCGGGGGTATGCGATATAAAAACCCAACACTACCCTAACCTACAAAGTGTTACGGAAGCGAGAGAAATATAAGAATCAAAATAAAAAAATTCCCCGCTATATAAAAAACAAAAATAACTTTTATATTCCCCTATAATGAAAAAAAATTCCGGAGATATTTTTGAGTCCATAGAGATCGACCCAATTAGCGGACAATATTACATCACCATACCAGAACAAATTATGAATGAATTGGAATGGTACGAAGACACTCGAATTAAATTCTCAGTTGAAGGTGGTGAGGTCATTCTGACAGAGGCGGATTGACTTCTTATAGATACTGCTGTATGATATGAATGTAATTACTTTCTATTATGGCTAAAGGTTTTACAGTAAAAGCAAAGGCACCAGTTGCCTCACAAGAACAAGAATGGGACTATAATCTAGCAAGAGAAATGGTAAAGGGAAAATCCATTGTCTTTTGTCTACCTGGAAGAGGTGTCTCATATACCTATCTCAAGAACTTTGTACAACTTTGTTTTGACCTTGTACAATCGGGAGCAAGCATCCAGATCTCGCAGGACTATTCATCGATGGTAAACTTTGCAAGATGCAAATGTTTAGGTGCGAATGTACTGCGTGGACCAGATCAAATTCCCTGGGACGGTAAACTGAATTATGATTGGCAACTTTGGATTGACTCTGACATTGTATTCAATAGTGAAAAGTTTTGGCAACTGATTCTGATGGACAAGGACATTGCTTCTGGATGGTATGCAACAGAAGACGGTCACACAACCTCAGTGGCGCATTGGTTGGATGAAGATGATTTCAGAGGTAACGGTGGTGTGATGAATCATGAAACCGTTGAAAGTATCTCAAAGCGTCGCAAACCATTCACAGTTGACTATGCAGGTTTTGGATGGCTTCTGATTAAAAATGGAGTCTTTGAACATCCTGAAATGAAGTATCCTTGGTTTGCTCCAAAGATGCAAGTTTTTGAATCTGGTCAAGTTCAAGATATGTGTGGAGAAGATGTATCATTCTGCCTAGATGCAAAAGAAGCAGGATTTGAAATTTGGTGTGATCCTCGTATTCGCGTTGGACACGAAAAAACAAGAGTCATTTGATACAATGGCAGAAACTTACAATATCCTTTGTAAGGGGCGTAGAATTTATACAAGTCTTACAGAGGAAGAATATTTCAATGTTATGGAGGATCTGTCGATAGAGTTCTATCAGACAGGTTCTCCAAGACCTGAAGATCTTGAAACTGAAATTTTATTGGAGAATCAATTATGGCAAAAGGCGGATCACTGAAAAACAGTTCTTATATTCCAGGGCCTCCTAAGAAGTCTCGTCAAGGAGACGGTGGAGGAACCAAGTACGCTTCGTCTTCTCGTAATGGGGCGCGTAAGAAGTATAGGGGTCAAGGAAAAGGATAATGTATAGTAGAGATCAAATTTTAAATTCGATCAAAGACTTAAAAACATGCCTCAAACCCAGCACTATTCCTGGTGCTGGTGTTGGGGTTTTTTCTTTGATAGACATTCCTAAAGACACTCTTATTTTTGAAGTTGAAAGAAAAGATGATTACTTTTTTAAAAATTCAGAAATAAAAGATCTTCCACCCAACATTCAAGAATACATACTAGGAATGACGGACGGGATAGAAGGAGAAGGTTTTTATCTCGATGTTCCGGCATTTAAAATTTATACCGCTTATTATGTCAATCATTCCCACGATCCTAATGTATTTTGGGATAGAAGAACTGATGAACTTTTTTCCATAAAGGATATTCGATATGGAGAAGAATTAACGACATACTACAAACCTAATGAGAGAGATTTTAAATGAATGTAATCAATTTACCTCCAAAAAAAGTTTGGATTCGTAAAGAATATTTAAGAGACCTTCGTGACGGACATGGAGAGTATGTAAAAGCATGGTGGGTTTCTTTAAAATCAATTTGGGGAAGATCTTTTTACTTTGAATCATATATTCCAGAGTATGGTGCCTTATATGATAAACTTCCAATTTCTGCTTTTTTAAATTGGGAAAGTGACCATCCAGATAAACCAAGGATACTTGAAAAAGATCTACCATTATCCGATCTTCAGTATTGGGATTCCTTCGATTACGACTCTGAGATTGTTGAAAAGCAATTTTTATACACAATGAGTGTCGAAGTTAAGCACAGATCAGGTTATGTCTCAGAGGGTGGTAAATATTTGTTCACAATTGATGCTTCTCATCGGGATAGAAACATCCCAGATCTAACATTTGCAGAATTTGCAGAAGAACATAAATCACATAACTGTATTATTCTCCCAAATGGTCAAATTGGTCTCTATCCAAACAATCGGTGTAGATGGAAAGATGAGAGTTTAACTCCAAAAATACTCAAAAAACCAGATTTTCTCGTTTCAACAAGGCATTTTACGACTGAAACTGGTGAATATAATGAATATTTGGGACATACTGAAGAATATTTTTGGGAAGCAGAGCAAAATACTCAAAATAAATAAGTTGTTTTGGATAAACTGAATTGGAACAGTACTCAATGGGTAAACACCTGCTTCTAGAGGTGTATGATGTTGATTTTGAAGCGATTAATAATGTCGAATTGCTTCAAAATGCAATGATTAGGGGCATAAATCGTGCAAAAATGACGATTTTGAACACGTTTTCGCACTGTTTTCTTCCTCAAGGGTGTACAGTGGTCATTGCACTCGCAGAAAGTCATGTTTCATGTCATACTTGGCCAGAAAATGGATGTTTAGCAGTTGATGTCTATACTTGTGGAGACGGAAATCCAAAATTAATTGCTTTAGAACTCCTAAAATACTTAAATTCGGACAATTATAACATTAGAGAATTAGATCGTTAAATAGAAATAAGGAGATAGCAACCTCCTTTATAAAAGTTCTGTTTTATTCATTAAAACAGGAGCTAAAATGTCAAATTTACCAGTTGATAGAGATTGGGAATACATGAAGTCAATGTGGGGAACCACTCATCTTGCGACTGATTATCAACCTCAACCTCAAAAAAGAGTAATTCAAGAAGTTATGCACGATCTTGCACCTCGTCATGACTTAAAAAAGCAACAAGAGTTGCATGAAAAGATTCGTAATGATGATGACTATGATGATTGGGACTATGGAACTGAACCATCCTATGGTACTCCCTGGAAATCATCATAAATAAGTAAAGAATTTATCTAAAAATGTCAGTCACCAGGATATCCAGATCTTTTAAAGATATTAGTTTATCTTTTGACCCACATCCGGTGACTAAGGATCTGTCTGTTTTAACAAATGAAAGAGCAATTATTCGCTCCGTTCGTAATTTAGTTGAAACAATTCCAACTGAAAGATTTTTTAATCCTACACTTGGATCAAATGTAAGAAGCAGTTTGTTTGATTTTGTTGATTATGCAACTGCTTCTGTCATTCAAGATCAAATCGTTGAAGTGATTAATAATTATGAACAGAGAGTTACAAATGTAATTGTTCAAGTTGATCCCATACCAGATCTAAATGAATTTGAAGTGACTATTACATTTGAAATTATTGGTCAAGAACTTCCAGTACAGCAGTTTTCATTCATATTAGAGGCAACAAGATAAAATGCCTTTTACTAAATTTACGAATCTAGATTTCGATCAAATAAAGACTTCGATCAAAGATTATCTCCGTGCTAACTCTACATTTACGGACTTTGATTTTGAGGGATCGAACTTTTCTGTTTTAATTGATACCTTAGCATATAATACTTATATTACAGCATTCAATTCTAACATGGTTGTGAATGAATCCTTTTTGGATTCAGCAACTGTAAGAGAAAATGTTGTATCTCTTGCAAGAAATATTGGTTATGTACCGTACTCCAGGAACGCTGCAGAAGCGACTGTATCGTTTACAGTAAATGTGTCACCAAGTAGTTATTTACAAGATAATACGCCCGTTTATACGCCTACAATCACCTTACAGGCAGGTCTTGTTTGCACTGGATCGGTAAGGGGAACATCTTATGTCTTTTCTGCTCCAGAAAACATTACAGTTCCTGTTGTGAATGGAGTGGCAACGTTTGATAGTATTAAAATCAAAGAGGGAACATTCCTAACCAAAAAGTTTACCGTAAACGCATCTTTAGATCAAAAATTTATACTTGATAACTCTTTTATTGATAGTTCTACAATTAGAGTTTATGTAAAAGGATTGAGTGATAGTGGACTAGGAATAAAATATTCATTGGTTGATAATATTTTTAAAATTGATTCAAATTCTCAGATCTTTTTAATTCAAGAAGTTCAAGATGAAAAATATCAACTTCTTTTTGGTGATGGATTCTTTGGACAAAAATTAGAAAATGGGGCAATTATTACCAGCAACTACATTATAACAAGTGGAAAGAGTGGAAATGGTGTAGAAACATTTACTTTTGCAGGATCTCTAAGAGATGCTGATGATGGTAATGTAATTCCTCAAAATACAATTACAGTTACTACAAATCAAAGGTCTCAAAATGGTTCAGATATTGAAACCATAGATTCTATTCGTTACTTTGCTCCAAGGTTATACGCATCGCAGTATAGGGCAGTAACTGCAAGTGATTATGAAACGATCATTAAATCTAAAATATATGGAAATGCAGAGTCTATTTCTGTAATTGGTGGAGAGGAATTAACACCTCCACAATTTGGTACAGTCTTAATTAGTATTAAACCAAAAAATGGCACTTTTGTTTCTGATTTTGATAAGGAGAATATACTTTCAAAATTAAAGCAATATACGGTATCTGGAATAAACACAAAGATTATAGATCTTAAAATTCTTTATGTTGAGATTGAATCTTATGTTTATTACAATGAAAATAACGTTGCAAGTTCTTCTGATTTAAAAACAAGAGTAAACAACTCTCTCACCAAATATTCAGAATCTGTAGATTTGAATAAGTTTGGAGGAAGATTTAAGTATAGTAAACTTTTACAAGTTATAGATGGCACTGATACTGCAATCACATCAAATATCACTAGAGTAAGAATAAGAAGAGATTTAAAAGCACTTGTAAATAGACAAGCACAATATGAAATTTGTTTCGGAAATCAATTCCATGTAAATCAATATGGATATAACATCAAATCAACTGGATTCAAAATTTTAGGTGAAACGGATACTGTTTACTTTAGTGATGTACCAAATTCGGATGGAAAGACAGGAGTAATTGCAATAGTAAAACCAGCAACAGAAGTTGCTATGGAAACACAATCCAATGTTTCTTTACAACCATTCATTATTGTACAGTCTGCAGGTGTAGTTAATTATGAAACTGGAGAAATAACAATTAATACAATTACAATTACATCTACAGTTTTAAAAAATGATATTATTGAAATACAAGCATATCCAGAGTCAAATGATGTTATTGGATTAAAAGACCTTTATGTTTCTTTTGATATCTCAAAAAGTCAAATAAATATGATAAAGGATACTATTACATCTGGTGAAGATATTTCTGGAGTTGTTTTTGCCAAAAATTCTTATCGCTCAAGTTATTCAAATGGGAGTTTAACGAGGTCATAATATGGTACAAAATGGTTTCGAGACAAGAGTAAAAGTACAACAAATAATTGATAGTCAATTACCAGAATTTGTTATAGATGAAAATCCAAAAGCATCTGAATTTTTAAAGCAGTATTATATTTCCCAAGAATATCAGGGCGGTCCAACAGATATTGTTGAAAATCTAGATCAGTATATAAATTTAGATAGTCTTATTCCTGAAGTTATAGTAGGTACTGTAACTCTTAGCAATTCAATTACAAGTACAAGTTCTACAATAGAAGTAGAGAGCACCAAAGGATTTCCGTCACAGTATGGGTTATTAAAAATCGATGATGAAATAATAACTTATACAGGTTCAACTGAAACTTCTTTTACTGGATGTATTAGAGGATTCAGTGGAATTACAAATTATCATAAAGATCTCCAGTATGAAGAACTAGTTTTTACAAAATCTTCGGCAGCATCACATAGTGCAGATGCAACAATTGAAAATCTTAGTTCATTATTTTTACAAGAATTTTATAAAAAAATAAAATTTAGTCTAACTCCAGGTCTGGAAGGGGTAAATTTTACTGAAAATCTGAATGTTGGTAATTTCATAAAAGAAGCAAGAACTCTTTATGAATCAAAAGGAACAAATGAATCTTTTAGAATTTTATTTAATGTTTTATTTGGAGAAAAACCAACTGTAGTAGATTTAGAACAATTTTTAATCAAACCATCTGACTCTAGATTTATAAGAAGAAATGTTGCAGTAATTGATGTAATTTCTGGTGACCCTAATAAATTATCAGGTCAAACAATTAAAAAATCTACTGATGAAAAAAATACCAGTGCATCAGTTTCTGAAGTAGAGACAATTACTAGAAAAGGAAAAACTTATTATAAACTTAACTTTTTTGTTGGGTATGATGATACTTATCCAAACATTACTGGCACTTTTTCTATAACTCCAAATACTAAAGTAGTTGAAGACGTTACATTAAGTAGTAGTCAAACAACAATTACTGTTGATTCTACAGTTGGGTTTTCAGAATCTGGAAGTATTTTTTATGATGGTACTGAAATATTTTATGATGAAAAAACTATTAATCAGTTTTTAGGTTGTTACATAAATTCCAACCAATCAATTACTATCAATAAAACTTCTATAGTTATATCTAATGACACTTATTTTGGATATGAAGATGGGGATGAAACTAAAAAAGTAGAATTTGCAATAACAGGTATTTTATCAAATGTAGTTGTTGATTCAGATTCGTACAACTTTTTAGAGGGAGAAGAATTATATCCACAAAATCTTGGAAAAATTATATCAAAAGGATCAAAAGTAAGTGAAATTTTTGCAAATACTTGGATTTACAACACCAGTTCTAGATATCAAGTAGATTCTTTTACAGGAAATAATATTATCACAAAATCTGTTGTAGATAATACAAGTTTGGCAGTTGATGATAAAATAGAGTTATTACAAAGAAATACTGAAATTGTAATTAATGGTTTTGATGATGTAACAGTAACAGCAATTTCTGGAAATGAAATAACAATTGATGTTAGTACTTTATCATTAAATTCAACTGTTGAGTATGATATTAGAAGAAAGGTTAAAAAAGTATTTTCAACAACAACACCTGTTCAATTTGGAAATAATAAAATAACCTCTGATATTCAGAATGTTTATGAAGAAAATAATGAGAATTTGTATGTAGCATCTAACTCTCTACCATCATATCCAATAGAAGTAAATATATTTGAATATACTGTAAGTGGATTGTCAGAAAAAAATGAAAATGAAAGTTACAGTATAATTGAATTTGGAACTAATAATTTTGTTTCTTTTATAACAGGAGATAGGGTATATTATTATACAGATGGAAGTACACCTATACAAGGATTAAGGGAAGGTTCTTATTACGTTGATGTACTGAAGAATTCTGATTCTAACATTAATAACACAAGAATTAGATTATATTTAAGTAATACTACGGTTGGATCTAATGATTATGTATCTTTTGGAGAGTTATCAAATGGTTTAGTAACAGGTATTCATAAATTTGTATTATATTCTCAAAAGTCTGCGTTAATTTCTCCTCAAAAGATTCTTAAAAAATTTAAATTAAATCAAACTATAGGTGATAATAAAAAGCATGAAACAGTTCCTGGTGGAATTGGTTTATTAAAAAATGGTGTTGAGATATACAACTATAAAACACAGGATAAAATTTATTATGGTCCTTTAGAAAAGGTTGATGTATTGAATGGAGGAAGTGGATATGATGTTATAAATCTTCCACTATTAAATTTATCTACTGGAAGTGCTCTTGTACAACCAGTAATAACTGGTTCTGTTGAAAAAATATATGTCGATCCTCAAGACTTTGATGTAGATGTTGTAGTTTCTGTAGCACTTACCGGTGGAAATGGATCTGGAGCAAGTTTTCAACCAGTTATAGAAAAGTATGTTAGAGAGATTGAATTTGATGCTAGACCACTTTCTACCGGGGGTGGTTTAGATTCTGTCAATGAAAGAATTGCATTTGTAAAAAATCATAATTTAGTTAACGGACAAGCAATTGTTTACAATAATAATAATTTCAGTTCGATTGGTATTGGAACATTTGGTGGATCTGATTTAGATCAATCTAAAACATTAATAAATGGGGCAACATACTACTCAAAGGTAATTAATGATAGAACTATCGAACTTTATCAGAGTCTTCCAGATTATGTTGCAGGAATTAATACTGTTGGATTTACTACAATAGGAAATGTTGGAATTCAAAAGTTTAAAACTGAGGTAAAAAATAAATTAAGTGAAATAAAAATTATAAATGGTGGTGCATATACGAATAGAAAACTTAGAGTAAAACCAGTTGGAATATCCACTTACAATCACACTGTAGAATTTGAAAACCATGGATTTTCTGATGGAGAAATAGTAACCTATGATTATGAAACTACTGGAATAGTAGGACTATCAACTTCAAACAAATATCAGATATTAAAAGTAGATTCAAATAAGTTTAGACTTTGTGACGCTGGTATTAATGGTGACACCGTATCAAATTATCAAAGAAAAAATTATGTAAAGTTTTCAACAAGTGGATCTGGATATCAAATTTTTAGTTATCCTAATATTTCTCTGTCAGTAGAGTATACTTCCGTAGGACTAGGTAGTACGCAAGTTAGGGGATCTATTGTAGCAACTCCAATAATTAGAGGAAAAATAGATCAACTTTACGTTTACGAAAAAGGATCTAATTATGGGTCTTTTATTTTAAATACACATCAAAGACCCCAAATCGTTGTAAAAAATGGAAAAGAATCACAATTCAAACCATTAATTCAGAATGGTAGAATTACTGATGTTACAGTTCTATATGGAGGACAAGATTATTATTCTACACCAGATTTAGTAGTTTTGGGTAGTGGTGTAGGAGCAAGTCTAAGACCTGTAGTTTCAAATAATAAAATTGTAGATGTTATTGTTGTAAATCCTGGTGCTGGATATAGTATCACAGATACCGTAGTTCGTGCTGTACCGGCAGGAAAAAATGCAGTGTTTGAGTCTAGTGTTAGAGCATTAACTCTCAACAATTCATATAAGTACGGCGTACAAAATGCAAACTATAGAGATCCTGCTACAGAAATATTAATTGAAACTGAAAATAATTTAGAATATGCTGTTATTGGATATTCTGAACAAATAAAAAATAATATTAAAGATAATGGAGGAGACACGACTCACTCTAATATTATTGGTTGGGCTTATGATGGAAATCCGATTTATGGAACATATGGATACTCTGACCCTAATGAGGCAAGGTTAGTTAAAAAACTAGAACCTGGTTATTCTATAGTTGATATTGAAAATAGACCTTCTACTACAAATTTCCCACTTGGATATTTTGTTGAAGATTATAAGTTCACAAACAGTGGTGACTTAGACCAATATAATGGAAGATTCTGCAAAACTCCAGAGTTTCCAAATGGAACATATGCATACTTTGCAACCATTCAAAATAATCCTAATGGAAATGTTGTTGGGAAGTTTCCATATTTCATTGGAAATGAGTATAGATCCGCATATATTGAGGAAAATTTATCATTAAATCAATCGTTTGATTTTAATAGTTCCTCTTTAATTAGAAACACTCTTCCATATAAAGTAAATGAAGAATATGCAGACAATGACTTTATTGTAGAATCAAATGAAATTATTAAGCAAAAAACTTTAATTGAGTCAGTTTCTTCTGGAAGTGTTTCTGATTTAGAAATAGTAAGTTCTGGATCTAATTACAAAGTAAGTGATGAAATTACTTTTAATTCAAGTGGAGAAGGAAGTGGAATATTTGCAAAAGTATCCGAAATAACTGGAAAAGAAATTAATCAAATTAACACAACTGTTCAATCTTTCAATAATTCTTTGATTACTTGGATTGATGAAAATACTGTTAAGGTTAATGTATTGCCTTATCATGAATTTTTAAATAGAGATAACATTAATATATCAGGATTGTCTACACAAGTATCTAATTTAAATGGTACTTACAAGATAGGAATCACAACTTATTCTACAATATTAGATAAAGAAATACCTGCATATGCTTCAACTGGAATAGTTACAGACATTTATCTAACATCTATTCCAGAAAATGTTTCTGTTGGAAGTAGTTTTAAAATTGATAATGAAATTTTTTCAATCCTTAACATTTATAATAATTTTGGTGTTGTAAAAGTAAGGAGAAATACTAGTGGTGGAATACATACACAAACAACACCAGCATACTTCCTTCCAAACTCGTTTACTGTAAATAAATCTACAGAATATTTTGAATCAAAAGTAAATGATATAGTATATTATAATCCAACAAAATCAGTTGGAATTGGAACAGTAGTTGGAACAGGTATAAATGTAAATTATAATATTGGAATTACATCATATAGTACTTTTATTCCAACACAAAGTATTTTTATACCCAATCATCCATTTAACACAGGTCAGCAAGTAATTTTTAGAAAACCTAACGGTGCTGATCCTATTGCAGTTTCTAATACTTCTACAAGTCTTTCCTTTAATATTCTAAGTGGAGATTCTACAACACTTTATGTGATTAATAAGTCTAAAGATTATATTGGCATAGTAACTAATGTTGGACTAACAACAAATACTGGAGGATTATTCTTTAGAAATACTAGTTGGTCTTCAGCAAATGACAATTATCAATATTCGATTGAATCTAATTTCAATCAAATTAATGCTAATGTAAACAAAATAAATTCAATAGTTTCTGTATCTACATCACACAATTTATCAGTTGGTGACAAAATATCTTTACGTTTAAATCCAGATTTATCAGTTGGAATTGGAACTTCAACATCGGTTAAAGTTAAACTTAGTTCAATAACTAATAGTTTAATTATTAATCCAATCGAATTTAGTTCTTCTGGAATTAACACTACAACTAATCAAATTCAGATAATTTCACATGGACTTAAAACTGGTGATAAAGTTTTATATGAAGCAAACTCTATACCATCTGGAATATCTACAGGAAATTATTATGTTTATAGAATAGATGATGACAACATAAAATTATGTGCAACCTACTTAGATTCAATTTCAACTCCACCAACTTTTATTGACATAGTAAGTAGTGGTATTGGGACACAAAATGTTAGTTTGGTTAATCCACAAATCCAAGTTATTAAAAATAATAATCTTGTGTTTGACTTATCTGATTCTTCTTTATTAGATTACAAATTGAAAATCTATTATGATCAAGATTTTAATAAGGAATTTGTTTCAGTTGCAACTACAGAATCACTTTCGATTTTAGGGGTTGGAACTGCCGGATTTGCAGATGCCTCTTTAACTTTAAATTACACAAGTTCTATTCCAGAAAAACTTTACTACAACTTAGAAAAATCTGGATATATTAGTACAGCAGACTCAGATGTTACAAATTACTCTGAGATATTATTTGTAGATAGTGAATATAATGGAGTTTATGACGTTATTAGTGTAGCAAGTACAACTTTTACCATTTCTTTAAAGAGAACACCAGAAAAACTCTCATACCAAAAAGGTGACTGCGATACTATAGAATATTCTACAACTTCTAATTCTGCATCTGGTGGAATTAGTAAAGTAAATCTAATTTCTGGTGGATATGGATACAAATCACTTCCTCGTTTTACTGGAACTAATTCTGAAAATGGATCTGGTGCATTCATTATTCCATCTTCAAACAGTGTTGGAAAAATTACACAAAGTAGAATCATAAATGAGGGATTTGAATATGCTTCAGATAAAACTTTAAGACCAACTGCAACTATCCCACAATCAGTTTATATTTCTTCTTCAAATACGATTGATAGTATAACTATTTTGAATGGTGGTCAAAATTATACCTCAGAACCAGATTTAATATTAATAGATTCGGATAGTGGAGAACTAATTGAATCTGGATTTTTAAAAGCAAATCTAACTGGTTCTTCAATTGGTGAAGTAAAAATTGAAGTAGAACCCAAAGGTCTTCCAATTAAACCAGTAACAATTAAAGCAATTAATAATTCCAATTCAATATCAATAAGTAGAGTACAATCATCTTCTTCTGGAATAGTAACTTGCATTTTAACTACACCTATAGCAGGATTTACTTCATCTCCATTTGCAGTTGGTGATAGGATATTTGTAGAGGGAATTGAAAAAACAAACTCTTTTGGAGATGGATTTAATTCGTCAGATTATGGTTATAGATTTTTCACAGTAACAAACTATTTTGCATTAAATCCCGACATACTGGAATTTAGCGTTTCTGGATTAACAACTAACCCAGGAATTGCAAAAACCATTCAAGAATCTTATGCATCTATCACAAATTATAAGAATTATCCAGAGTTTGAAGTAACTCAGAAGTTTTTACCATTCTCAGTGGGTGAAACTTTATTATCTGATAATGGACTAGGATTTATAACTAGAGACTTGATTGTCACTTATTGTGATGAAAATACAATAAGAGCAACTGGAAATTATACACTTTCAGCAAATGAAAGAATAAGAGGACTTCAATCACTTAGTGAAGCAACTGTTGATATAGTTAAGACTACTGGAGGAATTTATAACATTGATTATTTTAATCTCCAAAACTTTGGATGGAAAGATCAAACTGGAAAAATAAGTGAAGATTCTCAGGTAATTCCAGATAATGACTACTATCAAAATCTTTCTTATACAGTGAAGAGTACTAAAACATGGGAAGAAATAGTAACACCAGTAAATAATTTATTGCATACTAGCGGAACCAAAAACTTCTCAGATACTCAATTAAAACAAAGTGTTCAATCTGGAATAGGAACTACAGAATCATCCATATCACTTGTTAACATGTTTGTTGAAGATAATAGAGTTGATACTATTAATAATTTTGATCTCGTAATTGATGTAGATACTGCAAATAATAGATCTAAATTTATAAAGTTTGATAATATTCGTTTATCTGATTATGTATTATGTAAAACAAATAGAGTATTAAAAATTGATGATATTAGTTCACAATTTTCTAGTTCTGATGATGAAAGAATAAATGTTTCTAACATTTTTCCAATAGTTACTTCAAATCAATATAATAAATTTTTAGTACAAGTAAAGAACATAGCAAACAATGAAACTCAATTTAGCGAAATAGTCACTATTAATAATGATCAAGATATTTTTACTTTATACAAAGGAGAGTTAAGCACTGGAACTGTAAGTTATGGATCATCAATTTTTAATCCAGATTCTTTACTAACAAATATTGTAGGATATGTAGATGAAGATGGTGTTTTCTATCTAAGATTTGAACCTGAAGATCCTTTCGATTCTACTTTTGATATTAAAATACTACAAGATACTTTTACAAGTAAGTCAGGAATTGGATCAACAGAAAGTTTAAATTGTATAGATTTAATATCAAAAAATAAAGTTGTTTCTAGTGGAATTACTACGTCTATTATTCAATTAGATTCTACAAAGTATTCATCAATTTATTCAAATATTCATGTTTTGAATAGTGATAGTTCTCTTATGAACTATGTTGAAATTTATGCATCTCATGATGGTTCAGATACTTATATTACAGAATACTATTTTAACAATGAGTATGGTGAAAGTTATGGATCCATAGGATCATTTGGTGCTTCACTATCTGGTGGAATATTATCATTAAATTATACAAATACAGAATCTGAAGATATAATTGTAAGAACTAAAAATGTAGGATTTGGGACTACTGCACTAGGGGGAGATTTTTATAGATTTAAACTTCCAGGACAAGTAGACTCTAATGAAAGAACAGTAGTTTTCGAATCTAATTATAATAATGTTTCTTCCGGTTCTACAAGTGTAATTATTTTAGATAAGACCTTATTTACATCAATTAAATCAACAATAAGAGTAGGATTAGGACAAACTAGTTCTTTACATCAGATAATGACCATGTATGATGGATCTGATGTTTATACTTTGCAGTATCCATTCTTATCAATTGGAAGTACAAGTGGAATAGGAACTTTTGGAGCAAGTGTAGATTCAAATAATATTATACTTAGTTTCTATCCAGATAACTCTATCTCTGGCAATATAGAAATAATATCATTCAATGAGTGTTTCTATACAGATTTAGATATTGTTAATATTCCACCAGACTTAATCTATTCTCCTGTTAGACAATCCGTAAAAATAGCACAATATTTTGGAGTTAATTCTTCACTAATTAATAAATTAGATTTTGAAACTAATTATGAAGGAAGTCCAATATTCATGAAAACTTTTGACCCATCAAATTCCTTAGATTTTGTAACTGGTATATGTACCATTCCTAATCATTTCTTTAACACTGGTGAAGAACTAATTTATAGACCAAAATCAACCTTCATCGGTATTGGATCATCTCCAATAGGAATTGGATCTACAGAAAATTATGTTGGAGTAGTAACAACATTATTACCTGAAGTAGTTTATGCAATTAGAGAAACTAAAGATACCATCAGAATTGCAACCAAAAAAGAGTATGCTGAACAGGGTATTGGAGTTACATTTACATCTGTAGGTTTAGGAAATGCTCATGAATTGGAAATGTTTAAAAAGAATGAAAAATCTTTGATTACGATTAATGATCTAGCACAGTATCCAATTTCTTATTCTTATGTAAGTCATATCTTATTGAATAATGGTGGTCAAATTGACACAACATCGACAATTTTTGCACTGAGTGGAATTAGTTCAATTAATCCTACAGATTTATTAAAGATAGATAATGAATATGTAAGGGTTGAAAATGTTGGGTTAGGAACCACAAGTATAGGTCCAATTACATTTACTGGAAGTGTTCCCTTAGTGGAAGTTACTAGAGGATTTGTAGGGTCTTCCGCAGGAGTACATACAGATACCACAATCACTAGGGTCTATAGAGGATCTTACAATATTTCAGGAAATAAAATTTATTTCACACAACCTCCAAGAGGAAATCAGTTAGATTTAGTGGGACCTGATGAAAATTCTCTTCCAAGAGAAAGAGCAACATTTACTGGTAGAGTATTTTTAAGACAAGATTATACTTCAAATCAAGTATATGACGATATTTCTGAGCAATTTACTGGAATAGGTCAAACTTTTGTTCTAACATCTCAAGGAATTAATACTGTTGGACTAGGAACTAGTGGTGGGAATGGTATTGTTTTTATCAATAGTATTTTCCAATCACCAACTACTGCTAATAATTCTGGAAATAACTACATTATTGAAGAAAATTCAGTATCTGGAGTAACAAGTATTACATTTACTGGTATTAGATCTGATACTGGATTATATACATCAGATTATGATATTAATATGAATCAATTACCTCGCGGTGGCATAATTGTTTCATTGGGATCTACTTCTGGTTTAGGATATGCTCCTTTGGTAGGTGCTTCAGTCACTGCTGTTATTGGTGCTGGTGGAACAATTGTTTCTGTTGGATTGGGAACACAAGATATTCTTGGATCTGGATATAGAGGAAATGTCTCTGTAGCAGCCACAGAAACGGGTCACACTGGATCTGCAGCAACTATCACTGCGAGTGTAGGTGCTGGAGGTATTTTATCATTTACGGTCGTTGGAGGAGGTAGTGGATACACTAATCCAACAATTAATGTTTCCTCACCTTCTTATGAAAACTTACCAATAATTGGAGTTTCTCGTTTGGGTGTAGGTGCAACAACAGATTGTGGAACTGGATTATTATTAAATGTTGAGGTTGGAGCAAGTTCTACAACTGGAATAGGATCTACTTATTTTGAAGTAACAGATTTTAAAATTACAAGAAATGGTTATGGATTTAGAAGAGGTGATGTATTCAAACCAGTAGGACTGGTAACAGATGCAAGTCTAGCATCACCAATTAGTGAATTTGAGTTAACTGTTCTTGATACCTTTACAGATTCTTTCGCTGCTTGGCAATTTGGAGAATTAGATTATATTGATTCAATTAAAAATTATCAAGATGGTACAAGAACTAGATTCCCATTGTTCTATAGATCTGATTTGCTCAGTTTTGAAATTGATGAAAATCAACCAGATTCTCAGTTAATAGATTTAAATAATGTTCTTCTTATTTTTGTGAATGGAATTTTACAAGAACCAGGAACTTCATATCAATTTAATGGTGGCACATCATTTATATTTACAGTTCCTCCAAAACCAGAAGATGATATTGCAGTATTTTTCTATAAGGGAACTGATGGTGAGGATATTGAAAATATCACAAATATCAATGAAACAATTAAAGTAGGAGACACTGTACAGGTATTCAGTAATAATGCTAATATTAATAATACGATTACTCAAGATAAGAGAATAGTTTATGATATTGCTGGATCTGATAGAGTTGAAACTAATCTATATGTCTCTCAAGGAATAGATTCTGTCAATGAAAAACCACTTTACTGGACTAAACAAAAAGTTGATTTATTAATTAATGGAGAAATTGTTTCTAAGTCTAGAGATTCTATTGAATCGCAAGTTTATCCAACTGCAAATATTATAGGAAATTTTGGAAGTAGTGATACTGAAATATTTGTAGATGATTCCTCATTGTTTAATTATGAAAATGAGTCTCCAATAAGTTTCAATGCAGTTATAATGACTGGTAAACCAAATACAGTTTCTGCTAAAGTAACTGCTGTAGTTTCTTCTGCTGGAACAATTTCATCATTAGTTATTACTAATCCTGGTAGTGGATATGTTGGATCTGCAGTAACTTTAAGTATTTCAGCACCACCATCTATCAGTTCTGGAATTGGAATAAGAGCAACTGCAACTGCAAGTATTGTAAATGAATCATTATCAACGATATCAATCACAAATCCTGGATTTGGTTATACTACAAACATAGTACCTCAAGTTTTAGTTCCACTACCAGATCCAATATATGAAACTATAACCAATATAAATGACGTTGAAGGATTTGTGGCACCAGTTATTGGAATTGCTACTACAAGTGGAATTGGAGTTCCTTTAGCATTTAAGTTTACATTACAAACTCCAGTTTCAACAGACTTACAAGTTGGATATCCAATTTATATTTCAAATACTTCTGTTGGAGGTGGAGTTACATCTATAGATTCTTCAAACTCTAATATTGTTGCAATTAGTACATCCTTCATAAACAATGTGTATAAAGTTCATGCATTTGATTCAATAACAGGTATTGTAACTTGCAACATTGCTTCTAATACTTCTACGGTAGGAATTGCAACAACAGGAACTTCAAATTATCCTGTAGGTAGATTATCTTGGGGTCGATTATCTGGATTTACTAGATCTTCATCACCAATTTCAATCGCCGTTACTGGATATACATCAAGTATAGGCATAACTAGTGAGGGATATAGTGCAGGTCTTTCAACATATCCAATTATACAAAGGAGAGGGTTTGGTTTAAGAAGAACTGGATCTCTTGATAAAGATAAAATATCGTGACCCCATATAAATATAAAAAAAACAGCAATATAAATGTCTGCACTTGTAACAGATCAATTTAGAATTTTAAATGCTACCAATTTCATAGAATCGATAGACAATGATTCGTATTATGTTTGGGTTGGATTAACCAACCCTAATAGATACACTGGATTTGGCAGAAATACAAATTGGGATGGTGGTAATGGAGTAACAAACGGTGTTGTTCCAAATCCAATTGATAATTTAGATTACTTAACACAATATGAAGATACTCTTTTGTTTGGAAAAAAAGTTACATCATCAAATATAAGAAGAGTAATAAAGAGAGTTGATTGGGTAAGAGGTAAAAAATATGATATGTATAGACATGATTATAGTATTAACAATCTTAGTCCTGTAGCAAGAAGGGCAAGGTTGTATGATTCAGAATACTATGCAATGAATAGTGATTATAAAGTTTATATTTGCATTGAAAATGGTTCTAGTGGAATCAATACAACAGGAAATCAGTCTTTATATGAACCAACTTTTACTGACTTAGAACCATCAGTAGCGGGCACTGGTGAAGATGGATATATTTGGAAGTATTTGTTTACTGTTTCTCCTGGAGACATTGTAAAATTTGATTCCACAGAGTATATTACTCTTCCAAATGATTGGAGCACTTCTACCGATTCTCAAATTGTTTCTGTAAGAGAAAATGGTGACTCTACACTAAATGATAACCAGATTAAAACAGTCTATATTGATAATCCAGGAAGAAATTATTCTTCTGGAGAGGTAGATATTTTAGGAAATGGATCTGGAGGTAGAGTTTTTGTAGAAGTAAATTCAAATGGAGAAATAATAAACACCACAGTTACTTCAGGTGGTAGTGGATATACCTATGGAATAGTTGATTTAGGGTCTCTGCAACCTGGGGGAAATATTTCAAACCCTGCAAGACTTATTCCAATAATCCCACCCTCCAGAGGTCACGGATACGACTTATATAAAGAGTTAGGTGCTGATAGGGTAATGATTTATAGCAGATTTGATGATTCTTCTAGAGATTTTCCAATCAACACCAAGTTTTGTCAAATTGGAATATTAAAGAATCCAACAAAATTCATATCAACTGAAGTTTTTAGCGATTCTCAATTTTCAGGTCTCTATGGCATTAAATTTGATACAGTAAATAATACTCCTCCAACAATAGGTGAAAAAATTACACAAACAGTTCCAGGCGGAATTGCAGTTGGATATGTAGCATCATACGATTCTGATACGAAGGTATTAAAATATTTTAGAGATAGATCTTTGTATTATGGTCCGACTTATGATCAAACAGATTATGTTGGTGTATCAACTCAAGCTGATGCTAATATTAATTTTAGCAACTCTGGAGGGAATGTTGTTGGTGAAACTAGTGGGTTTAATGGAATTCAAATTTCATCTTTAACAGGAATTACTACAACTGTAAATGGTGCAATTATAAATTTGGGAGTTTCTTTTACAAATGGATTATCAAATCCTGAGATAAATAAAAAGACGGGAGATATAATTTATATTGATAATAGACCTCTCGTTTCTCGCAACATCAGACAAAAAGAAGACATTAAAATTATCCTGGAATTTTAAGAAATGGCACAAAAGACAAATCTAAATGTAAGTCCTTATTTTGATGATTTTGATGCTGGAAAGAATTTTTATAAAGTTCTTTTTAATCCGGGAAGACCAGTACAAGCAAGAGAATTAAATAATATTCAATCAATTTTACAAAATCAAATTGAATCTTTTGGTAGTCATTTATTTAAAGAGGGATCTGTAGTAATTCCAGGAAATATTACATATGATCCTAATTTTTTTGCAGTAAAATTAAATTCAACTTCTTTTGGTGTAAACGTATCTAGTTATATACAGCAATATGTTGGAAAGTTAATAGAGGGGCAGATTTCTGGAATTACTGCTTTTGTACAAAAAGTTGAAATACCAAGTTCAACTAATAATTTGGATTATATTACGTTATATGTAAAATATATTGATTCGGACAATGATTTTAAAATCAATCCATTTCAAGATGGTGAGACATTAGTATGTAATGAAAGTATTGTATATGGTAATACTACTATTTTTGCAGGAACTCCTTTTGGATCTTTAATATCTACGGAAGCAACTTTTACAGGATCTGCCGCATCTATTGATAATGGAATTTATTTTGTAAGAGGAACATTTGCAAAAGTATCTCAACAAACTATTATTTTAGATTATTATACAAATACTCCATCATATAGAATTGGTTTAAACGTATCTGAGGAGATTGTATCTGCTAAGGAAGATCCTTCTCTTTATGATAATGCAAAAGGATTTACAAATTATGCTGCACCAGGTGCAGATAGATTTAAAATTTCATTATCACTTACTAAAAAAACAATTGATAGTGTAGATACTGACACCGATTTTGTTGAATTACTTAGGGTAGAAAATGGTGAAATTAAAAAGATTAATACTAAAACTCAGTATTCTTTAATTAAAGATTATCTAGCACAAAGAACTTTTGATGAATCTGGAAACTATTCAGTAGAACCATTTAAAATTTCTCTACATAATTCTTTAAATACTAGACTTGGAAATAACGGTTTATTTTTTGATAATCAAAAAACAGAATCTGGAAATACTCCATCTGATGATTTGATGTGTGTAAAGTTATCTCCAGGAAAAGCATATGTAAAAGGTTATGATATTGAAAAAATTACTACTACTATTTTAGATGTAAATAAACCTAGAGAAACTCAAAAAGTAGAAAATGTAAGTGTTCCTTTTGAGATGGGAAACTTATTAAGAGTAAATAATGTATTTGGATCTCCAAAACAAAATGAAACTATAGAACTTCACTCAGAAAGAAGAAGTTCCTCTGGAAACCCATCTTCAAGTACTAAAATTGGAGATGCTAGAGTTTATAACTTTAGATTAACTGATGCTGCTTATTCAGGAGAATCTACTAACTGGGATTTATATCTTTATGATATACAAACTTATACAACTTTAACTTTAAATCAACCTTTATCTGCTACAGAACTACCATCTTCATCATATATTAAAGGAAAGAGTAGCGGTGCGAGTGGATACGCATCTGCTGCAGGAGATGATACAACAACTATTAAACTGAGACAAACATCAGGTAGTTTTATAAGAGGAGAGCAGATACTAATAAATGGATTAGAATTATATCCCAGATCTATTACGCAAATTACTGCGTATGATAGTAGTGATATTAAACAGATCTATCAACCAACATCAGTCTCTGGGTTTACTACATCATTTATCGGAGATTCTGTACTAGATAAACAACTTCCTATTGGATTTAATGCTTCCGATACTATTCAGATTTCTGCAGGTGGAGTGGTAACTTCTCCAGGAAAAGTTTTCAATGCTATAAAACCAGGATCTATTTTAAGATATCAAGCACCTGGAAAGTCTAGCGAAACTTTTAATATAGTTTCTAGTGTAAGTTCTACTGGAACATCTATGACTGTTGTAGGAGTTACTACAGTCAATGGAGTTTGTGATGGTGCTGTAGGGATTGAAACAAATCTTTCATTTAGTCTTGGAATACCAAAAATTAGAAACTCCAGTAAGGGGTACTTATATGCAGAATTGCCAAATTCAAATATTTCTCAGGTAGACTTAAATAATTCTATTCTTACTTTTAGCGCACAATCTACGAGTGCTAAGTCTTCAAATAGTCCAATAGTTCTTTCAGTATCTGATTTTTCACTACCTTCTGGTTTATCAACTGCATTATTTGCATCTTTTGACGAAGAGCGTTACTCTGTTCATTATACAGATGGTACTACACAATCCTTAAATTCGGATCAGTTTTCTTTATCAAATAATCAAGTAACATTATCAAATCTTACTTCAGGAAAAACAACATCATCAATCAACGCAACATTTATTAAAAATGGTGTACAAACTAGGAAAAAGCAATATAACCGTAGCAATACTTTAAATGTAATTTATTCCAAATATCCAGAGTCTGGCACTGGACTCAGCACTTCTATCAATGATGGGTTAGAGTATAATCAATATTATGGACTAAGAGTTCAAGATGAGGAAATTTCTCTCAATTATCCAGATGTTTCTAGAGTATTATCGATATATGAATCTTTAGATACATCAGATCCAACATTAGATAGTTTATCATTTAGTTCTATTTTAAATATTGGAATAAATGTTATTATTGGTGAAAATATTATAGGATCTGAAAGTGGTTGTGTTGCTAGAGTTGTATCAAAATCTACAAATAGTGTTGGAATCGTTTATTTAAATTCAAATAGGTTTGCTGTCAATGAAGTTGTAACCTTTAAAGAATCAAATATTACTGGAGAAATAGATGTTATAACTCCAGGAAATTATAATGATATCACCAATAAGTTTATTTTAGATAAAGGTCAAAAAGATCAATATTATGATTATTCCAAATTAATCAGAAATAAAGGGGAAACTGAACCTTCAAAGAAACTTTTAATTGTATTTGATTATTATAGCGTACCTTCAACTGATAATGGAGATGTATATACAGTAGCAAGTTATAATAAAGAGCAATTTAATTCTGATGTTCCCTTAATTGGAAACAATAGTATTAGAGCATCTGATACTTTAGATTTTAGACCAAAAGTACCTGTATTTACCACAAATACTTCTTCACCCTTCGATTTTCCAAATAGGAATTTTAGTTCATCAATTAAACTTAATTTAAGTCCAGACGAAAGTAGCATTATTGGTTATGATTACTATTTGGGAAGAGTTGATAAAATATATTTGAGTAAAAATGGAAATTTTGTTTATGTAGAAGGTTTATCTTCTCAAAATCCAACAGCTCCTTTAAAAATAGATGATTTAATGGAGTTAGCAACGGTTACTTTACCTCCATATTTGTATAATGTAAAAAATGCATCGTTATCTCTTGTAGATAATAGAAGATATACTATGAGAGATATTGGACTAATTGAAAATAGGGTCAAAAATCTTGAAAGAGTGACTTCATTGTCACTTCTAGAATTAAGTACACAAACTTTACAAGTACAAGATTCTCAAGGTTTCAATAGATTTAAAACTGGATTTTTTGTTGATGATTTCAAAGACACACAAAGAATAAACAGTCTTTTTTCTTCCATTGAAGTTGATCAAGAGTCTCAAGAAATGAGACCGATTATTTCAAGAAATAGTTTAAAAAATTACCTTGCACCTGCACAGAACATAACTGATGAAAATGTAGATCTATCTACAAATTATGAGTTACTAGACTCCAATGTAAAGAAAACTGGATCAACAGTTACTCTTAAATATGAATCTGAAAAGTGGTTATCTCAACCTCTAGTAACAGAAATTAATGGAAGTCCTCAGGTAGAAAATGTAAACCCATATCATGTAGTAACATATATTGGATCAATAAAATTATCCCCCGAAAGAGACAACTGGGTTAGAACAGTACAACTACCCGATAAAGTAATTTCTGTTACAGATTATGTATTAGTTGAAAGAAATGCAATAGAAACTGAAAATAGAAATATAACAATTAATAATAGAAGAAGAGTTGCTGATGTTGATAGGAGAGGGCAAACTACAGTAACCGGAGATCAAACTACTCAGAATCTTTCTAGTAGACAAGATGTTTCTGATGTTTCAAACACGACTAGATCTACTTCATCTGTTAATAACTTATTAGAAAGTAGACGAGAAGAATACATGAGATCTAGAAACACTGAGTTTTCTATATCAAACTTAAAACCTTACACAAGATATTATCAATTTTTAGATGGTAATGGTTCAATAGACTTTGTTCCAAAACTTATTGAAATTGCAAAAAGTAGTTCTTTACAAAATGATGGAGCATCTTCTGCATTTGCAATTGGTGAAACTGTCTTTGGATATGATAGTCAAAATAAAAAAATTATTTCCTTTAGGGTCGCACAACCAAATCATAAATTTGGACAATATAATTCTCCAACAACAACATTTAATGTAAATCCATATATTAAAACAGAATCTCTACCAAATGCTTATAGTGCATCATCAAAAATATTAAACGTAGACACCTTCTCACTTTCTGAGGAGTCTCAAGGTCTTTATTCAGGATATTTAGTTAAAGGTGCAAAACTTGTCGGACAAACAAGTGGTTCTATTGCATATGTAAAGGATTTAAGACTAATATCTGATAATTTTGGTGATATGATTGGATCATTCTTTATCAGAGATCCAAATACTGTACCAGCACCTGATGTAAGAATTAATACTGGAAATAAAACATATAAAGTTACATCTAGTTCAACAAATGAAATTCCTGCTTCAGGAAGTGCGAGTATATCATCTGCAGAAACTAATTATGTATCAGAAGGAACTTTAGAAATATATGAAAGAACTATTACTAATACTGCAACAGTAACTACTACAAGAACGACTACTACAACTATAACTCTTACTACAACTAGGACTATAACCACAACAGAATATTATGATCCTTTAGCTCAGTCATTCAGTGTTGGGGGAAGTCAAACAGAAAACGATGACGAAAATGGTGCTTATGTAACAGCGGTTGACCTATTCTTCTATAAAAAAGATACTGCTAATAACCCGTTAACGGTTCAAATTAGAACTGTAGAACTTGGAACTCCAACAAGAACAGTAATTGGAAATTCAGTTACACTTAGACCTGATCAAATTAATATTTCTAATGATGCATCAGCAGCAACAAGAGTAACATTTGACTATCCCATTTATCTTGCACCTAATTTGGAGTATGCTATCGTTCTTCTTGCACCAGAAAGTGTACAATATGAGGTATTTGTTGCAGAGCAGGATAAAAAGTTATTTAGAACTGCCAACTTGCCACAGGGAGATTCGGGAAAGTATGCACAACAATTTGCTATAGGAAGTCTATTTAAATCTCAAAATGGATCTATATGGACTGCTGAGCAAACAAAAGATATGAAGTTTATTTTATATCGTGCAAACTTCATAACTAACACACCAGCAACTGCATATTTCTATAACCCAACACTTAATGAAAGTAATGGATATATTAAAAATTTACAAAATAATCCATTAACTGCACTTCCCAGAAAACTGAGTATAGGTATTACAACAACTACAAACTCAAGTACTGTTGGCATTTTAACAACAGGAAGAAAAATAAGTGAAAGTGTAAAAACTTATAATTATGGATATATTGTCGGAACAGGTTGTTCAGTATCTTCCATTGGTATAACCACAGGTGGATTTAATTATGTAACAGATACTAGTGTATCTACATTTAATGTAATTGGTAATGGATCTGGTCTTACCTTAAACATTACTGCTTCTGCTGGACAAATAACAAATGTAACAATTGTAAATCCAGGAAGAGGGTATGCAGTTGGAGATGTTGTTGGTATCGTAACTTCTTCCGTTTCTAGTAATAGTGGAAGAGATGCAAGAATAACAATTACAGGAAATAATGGTGGTATTGATACTTTATATCTTAATAATGTTCAAGGAAATTCATTTACTACAGATGGAACTGCAAACTTAATTTATTATAATAATTCCAATAACCCTGTTACTATGGGTTCAACTTATATTACAAGTTCTACTCCTATTGGGGAACCAAATAATGGTAATTTTGTTAAAGTAAATCATTTCAATCATGGAATGTATTCACCAAATAATAAAGTTTCTATATCTGGTGTTTTACCAAGTGTTTCCCCAACCACATTATCTCAATCCATAACAGCATCTTCTACTTCAATTTCAGTTGCGAGTACTGCAAACTTCGTCATTTTTGAAGGAAAACAAGTTAGTGGAACAAATCCTGGATATGCAATTTTAGAAAATGAAATTATTAAATATGAATCTGTTGGAGAAGGATCTTTAGAAACAATAACAAGAGGTCATTTATCAACACTTGCAATTCCCCATGATAGTAATGCACAAATTTACAAATATGAATTTAACGGAGTTTCTCTAAGTAGAATTAATACTACTCACGACATTAGTGATTTTGGATTAGATACTGATAGTTACTATATTGAAATTGATAGATCTTCTAATGGAGTAAATAGAAATTCTGATAATACACCTGCAGGATATCCACAACTTTCATTTACTAATGAGTTAAATTATGGAGGAGATAGTGTATTTGCTTCTGAAAATATTCAATATGATTCTATTATACCATTTTATAGAATTATATCCCCAACCGATTTAACTTCAGTTTCTGCAAAAATAAGAACTGTAAGCGGTACAAGTGTTTCTGGAGATGAAGTGTCATTTGATGATTTAGGATATGAAAATATTCAATTAAACTCTCTTAATCAGTTATCATCCACCAGAATTGTTTGCTCTAAAGTAAATGAAAATACATATCTAACTGCTTTACCAAGATCTAAATCATTTACTACAGCAATTACTTTACAAACAACAGATAAGTATCTCTCTCCTCAAATCTTTTTAGATGGTTCTTTTACAGATTTTCATAGTAATAGAATTAATTCTCCAATATCCAATTATTCAACAGATAATAGGGTTAATTCACTTATTGATGATCCACATACATCTGTTTATGTTTCTAATGAAGTTAGACTTTCTCAACCTGCAACATCACTCAAAGTTATTGTATCTGCATATAGACATTCATCTGCAGACTTCAGAGTTCTCTATAGTTTGATTAGACCAGACTCTAGCGAAGTTTCTCAAGCATTTGAGTTATTCCCAGGTTATAATAATCTATCTGTTGATAATAATAATGATGGATATTTAGATGTTGTAGATCCAGCAAATAATGATGGATTACCTGATGTATTTGTTCCTTCGAGTAGAGAAAATGAATTTTTAGAATATGAATTTTCTGCCAATAATCTTGGGGAGTTTAGTGGATATACAATCAAGATTGTAATGTCATCTACAAATCAAGCATATCCACCAAGATTTAAAGATCTAAGAAGTATTGCAATCAGATGATGATACCAGTAAAAGGACACCCAAATTTATATAGAGATGAGGAATCAGGTGCAATTGTCAATTGTGATAACATATCATATAATCAGTATGTTAATAGTTTAAATAATAGAAATTCTCAAAAAAGAGAATTAGATGAGATGAAAAAAGATATTGAAGAGATTAAACTGCTTTTAAAGGAGATTATCAATGAATCCAAATGAGATAAAATTAGAATCAATAGATAAATTGTTTGAATATGAGAAACATGTTAGATGTATTGATAGTCTAGATTTTGATGAACTTAAAAAATTTTCAAAATTATACTGCAAATTATATTTAAAACAGCAAGAGGTTATATCTAGTTTAGGACTATAATATAAATAAAGTGTAGAAGTAGACTAATTAGATGGCATCAGTATATGTAAATAATTTAGTCATTAATTCTGGAGCAGACTTTGGACAATCTTTTACACTTGAAGATCCAACTACAAATTCTGCTTTTAATTTGACAAGTTATTCTGTTTCTTCTCAAATGAGAAAGTGGGCAGGTAGTTCTACAGCAGTAACTTTTACTTCCACTGTAGTAGATGCCCCTGATGGAAAAATAAGCATTTCTCTCACAAATGAACAAACTACTTCTTTGAAACCAGGAAGATATGTTTATGATATTGTAATTACCGATACATCTGGACAAAAAAATAAAGTTATTGAAGGAATGGTATTGGTAAGAGAGGGAGTGACTAGATAATGTCAGACATAAAAGTTAGAGTTGGACAACAAAACGCTGTAAAAGTAGTTTCTAGTATTTCTGGGTCTTCAATTGCAGCAATTTCTGAAAATGTTATTGGTGGAATAGCATCAGTATCTCAACTTAATGTAAGTGGCATTTCAACTTTTGTAGGAGTATCTACTTTTAAAAATAATGTTTACATTGATGGCGATTTATATGTTGGTGATGATATTAATTTTGACGAATTTACTGCCAGAAATGGAAATATTACAGGAATTCTGACAGTTTCTCAGGAATTTTATTACACACCAGGGGAATCTTTTGGAGTTGCATATTTTAATCAAAATGATAAATTAGTTTCTACTGGATCCACTTCTTCAGCAATAACTGATACAAATTATATGTTAACAACTAATAGTTCAGGTATTCCAACTTGGTCTAGTATAATAGATGGAGGATCTTACTAATGTCAAAACCATCATCAAGACAGCAATTAATAGATTATTGTTTAAGAAAACTTGGTGCTCCAGTTTTAGAAATAAACTTGGATGATGATCAAATAGATGACTTAGTAGATGATGCTTTACAATATTTTCATGAACGCCATTTTGATGGTGTTGAAAGGATGTACTTAAAATATAAAATTACTGAAGAGGATATTAAAAGAGGAAGTGCAAAAGGAACTAATGGTGTCGGAATAGTAACTACAACAGGAAGTGCTAATATTAGTGGTATTGGATCTACTTCATTTAATTTCTATGAAAGTTCAAATTTTATTCAAGTTCCAGATTCAGTTATTGGAATAGAAAAAGTATTTAAATTTGATACCAGTTCAATTTCAGGTGGAATGTTTAGTATTAAGTATCAGTTATTTTTAAATGATCTTTACTATTTTAACTCTGTCGAACTTCTTCAATATGCAATGGTAAAAACATATCTTGAAGATATTGATTTTTTATTGACAACAGATAAACAGATAAGATTTAATAAAAGACAAAATAGAATGTATCTGGATATTGATTGGGCAGCACAAAAAACAGACGCATTTATAGTTATTGATTGCTATAGAATCTTAGATCCAAATGATTTTACTAAAGTTTATAATGATAGTTTCTTGAAAAGATATTTAACAGCATTAATGAAACGTCAGTGGGGACAAAATTTAATTAAATTTAGAGGAGTAAAACTACCAGGAGGAATTGAATTGAATGGTAGAGAATTATATGAAGATGGAGAAAGGGAAATAGAAAATATTATTCAAAGAATGTCTATGGACTACGAACTACCACCTTACGATTTTATTGGATAATGGCACTTAATCCATTTTTTTTACAAGGATCTCCCAATGAACAAAGACTTGTTCAAGAATTAATCAATGAGCAATTGAGAATCTATGGGATTGAAGTAATTTATATTCCTAGAAAATTTGTAAGAAAGCAAACAATTTTAAAAGAAATTCAATCATCAAAATTTAATGATAATTTTGCAATAGAAGCATATTTAAATAATTATGATGGATATACTGGACAAGGTGATATTCTATCAAAATTTGGAGTAAGTTTAAAAGATGAAGTAAGTTTAATAATATCTAGAGAGAGATTTGAAGATTTTATCTCTCCATTTTTATTAGAATCAGAACAAGATCTTGAGTTGGAATTATCTAGTCGTCCAAGAGAAGGAGACCTTGTTTATTTTCCACTTGGAGAAAGATTGTTTGAAGTTAAATTTGTTGAACATGAAAATCCATTTTATCAACTAGGTAAATTATATGTTTATGAATTGAAATGTGAATTATTTGAATATGAAGACGAAGTTATCGATACAAGTATTGATGAAATTGATACTCAAATAGAAGATCAAGGTTATATTACAACACTACAGTTGATTGGTACAGGATCTACATCTACCGCCACTGCAGTGATTGATACTGGATATATTAGACAAATATTTTTAAATAATGATGGTTATGATTATACATCTACACCATCTGTTTCCATTTCTACAGCACCGATAGGAGGAAAAAATGCCTCTGCAGTTGCAATTACAACCGCAAGAGCAGGAGTTTATTCTATTCAATCAATTGTTTTGACAAATGCTGGAGCAGGTTACACTGTCGCACCTACTATTTCAATTGTTGGTGGGGGAGGAACAGGTGCAATTGCAACATGTTCAATTGAAACTAATAGTAGTGGAATTAGTTCGTTTATTGTAGTGAACAATGGATCAGGGTATATAACATCACCAACAGTTAGTATTGCTGGATCTGTAGGAGCAGGTCAAACTTCTACAGCACTTGCTATTGTGGGATTAGGACAATCAATACAATCCATAAGAATATTAAACCCAGGTGTAGGATATACTGAAGCACCTACAATTACAATTGCACCACCACCAGTTTTGTCTGGAATTGGAACATACTTATTTAATGAAGAAGTTATTGGATCTTTATCAGGTACTAAAGGACGTGTTAAATCTTGGGATAAAGATACTAAAATTCTTAAAGTTTCTTTTGTAGATAATGCTGCTACAAAAGGATTTTATCCTGGTGAAATTATTGTAGGATCTTCTTCCAGTGCTATATATTCTATTCAATCCTATGACAGATGGGATCAATATGATAAATATAGTGAAAATATAGAAATTGAAAATGCGGCTGATGGCATTATCGATTTCACAGAGTCTAATCCTTTTGGGACATTCTAATGTTAGGTACATACTACTATCACGAAATCATAAGAAGAACAGTAATAGCCTTTGGCACATTATTTAATGATATTAATGTAAGGCATAAAGATTCTAGTGGTGATAGTATAAGTGAAATAAAAGTTCCTTTAGCATATGGACCTATTCAAAAGTTTTTAGCAAGAATAGAGCAACAACCAGAATTAAATAAACCTATTGCAATGACTTTGCCTAGGTTATCATTTGAAATGACTTCTATTCAATATGATCCAACTAGAAAGGCAAATATAACTCAGACTTTTAGAGCATGTGATGGGTCTAATTTAAAAAAAGTTTTTTTACCAGTTCCATATAATATTGGTTTTCAATTAAATTTAATGTCTAAACTTCAAGATGATGCTTTACAAGTTGTAGAACAAATATTACCATATTTTCAACCGTCATTTAATCTAACAATAGATTTAATTGATTCTATTGGAGAAAAAAGAGATATTCCAATAGTTTTAGATAGTGTTTCATTTACAGATGATTATGAAGGTGATTTTTCAACAAGAAGAGTTTTAATTTATACTTTTAATTTTACAGCAAAAACATATCTATTTGGTCCGATTGCAGAAACTACGGATGGTCTTATCCGTAAGGTACAAGTTGATCTCTATGGTAGCACAGATACGCAAACCGCAAAGAGAGAAATGAGATATACAGTTACTCCAGATCCAATTGATGCAGATCCAGATGATAATTTTGGATTTGATGAGGAATGGTTATCTTTCGATGATTCTAAAACTTACAGTCCAACTCAACAAACGGATATTTAATACATTATGAAAAATAAATTTGAAAATTTGGATAGTGCTTTGAATATTGAAAGCAATTTAGTTGAAGTGGAAAAAGTAGAATCATCTTTAGATATTGTTCCAACAAAATCTGATGATATTCAAAAAGATTATGAATATACTCGTGCAAATTTATATTCATTAATTGAAAAAGGACAGGAAGCGATTAATGGAATTATGGAACTTGCTGGTGAAGGTGGTTCTCCAAGAGCATATGAAGTTGCCGGACAATTAATAAAATCAGTTGGAGATGTAACTGATAAATTAATTGATTTGCAGAAAAAACTCAAAGATGTTGAAGAAGAATCTACAAAAACAACTAACAATGTAACTAATAATGCAGTCTTTGTTGGATCGACATCAGAACTCTCAAAACTACTCAAACAAGGTTTTCTAAATAATAAAGAGTAATTCTTATTTCTAATGAGTTGGTCTGACAAATATAAAAGATCAATTGATTGTGACAATCCAAAAGGATTTTCGCAAAGAGCTCACTGTCAAGGTAGAAAGAAAAAATTGAAAGAACAATTAAAACCATACAAGACTGTTGAACAGATTGCTAAGAAGCATCGTCTTGATGTTTCTTTCATTCAAAAACAACTTGATATGGGAGAACCAATTGAGCATGAGCACACCAAAGACCATAAATTGGCGATGGAGATTGCTCTTCAACATTTAGATGAAATTCCAGATTATTATACTCGTCTTAAAAAAATGGAAGCGTCTGCTAAAAAAGAACATAAGAAGTTCAAAGATGTAAAAATGAATGAAGAAGGTCTTCGTGATTGGTTTGGAAAATCTAAATCAAAAGATGGTAAATCTGGTTGGGTTAATGTTGTAACTGGTGGAACTTGTGCAAGTGATGAACCTGGAGAAGGAGTTCCTAAGTGTGTCTCTTCCGAAAAAAGAGCGAGCATGACACCAGCACAAAGACGATCTGCTGCAAGACGAAAAAAAGCAGCAGATCCTGGACAACAAGAAAAAACAGGTGCGGCAAAACCAACTTATGTCTCAACAGATTCAAAGAAAAAAATGAAAGAAGAATTAGACTTACAAGAAGTTAAAGATAAACCAGGTAAAGGTAGTGGAACTAAAGATGCTTGCTACCATAAAGTAAAATCAAGATATGATGTTTGGCCAAGTGCATATGCATCAGGAGCACTGGTCAAGTGTCGTAAAGTTGGTGCTGCAAATTGGGGAACTAAGTCTGAAGCAATGGAAATGGTTAGATATTGTCCAAAGTGTCAAAAAGATGAAACTAGAAATGAGTGCAAGTATGGTGGAAAATATTGGGATATGTTCTCCAGACCTTCTGCTTTAACCACAAATCAATTGAAATATAATATTGCAACTGTCCATCCTGGCAATTTTCCAGAATCTTATGATCATGAACATTCGATGGCCCGCTCCGAATTATCTACAATTATCGCTGCAGCAAAAAGACTTCGTAAAAAAATGAAAGGTGAGGGAAATATTGAAGCATGGGTGCAGTCAAAGATTACTAAAGCAGCAGATTACCTAGATTCTGCTGCAGATTATGTTGATAGTGGTGAGATGAGTGAGGCAAAGAAGTGCTGGCCAGGATATAAGAAAAAGGGAACTCAAAAATTATTTGGAAAAACTTATAATCGTTGCGTTAAGGCAGAAGAGTTCTCTAATTGGAGATCAGATTTTGGATTATCTGAAGATTGGCAATCAGTAAATCGTAAAGATAAAACTGATGGTTTGAGTCAGAAAGCAGTTAATGCTTATCGTCGTGAAAATCCAGGTTCAAAACTTCAGACTGCAGTTACTGAAAAGAAACCAAAGGGTAAAAGAGCAAAGCGTCGTGCATCTTTTTGTCGTAGGATGAAAGGTATGAAGTCTAAACTAACTTCAGCAAAGACATCCAGAGATCCAGATTCAAGAATCAACAAAGCACTCCGTCGTTGGAACTGTAACTAAAATGAAATCCTTTAAACAGTTTATTTCTGAAAGCGTCAACATTTCTGGAGATTTCAATGGAAATCTTTATATTAATGGATCTGAATCCCAATCACAACCAGTGGGTGAATCTTTTCTTGCTGATGTAGTTTGGCAGGGTAGATTATATCGTATGGAAGTTGAGGGTAAGATGATAGATAAAAATTCTTTGGCAGAGCAACTTCAGGGAGAATATCCTGGAGCAATTGTTCATAACATTTATCCAATATCACCAGATTCTATTAAAATTAAAAACGCACAAAGATACAGACCAGAAAGTTTAACTTGGAGTGATTGATTCATGGCCCAGTGGAATAAGAATGAACAAGATTTCCTAAATCAGGAGAGAACTCTCTTTGAGGTTCCTCTAATTGCAACCAGAGATGGTAGAGTTGTTGATGAATACAATAGATTTCCAGTTAGCACAAATTCTGATGCTTTTGGAAGAACAAGAGTATCAAATCCACTCACACTTTTTGACTCTTCACACAGATACAGAGACAATAATCTGTGGACAAGTTTAATTGTTGGTACTGGTTCTACTGTAGGATTTGTAACTACACAAGGATTAATTAATATTGGTATTGGAACCACTGCTGGTTGTTCTGTAATTAGAGAAACTACCAAAACTTTTTCATATCAACCAGGAAAATCATTATTGGTGTTGAATACATTTGTTCCTGCACCACCAAAAGCAAATCTAAGACAACGAGTAGGATATTTTGGTGCAGATAATGGAATTTACTTTGAAATTGCAGGAATTGGAAGCACCTCAATTGGTTTTGTAGAAAGAAGTTTATCATTAGCAACAGAAACAAGAGTCCCACAGACAGAATGGAATATTGATAAATTAGATGGAACTGGTGTTTCTGGAATTACTTTGGATCCAACCAAAGCACAAATTCTATGGACTGATATTGAATGGTTAGGTCTTGGAACTGTAAGAGTTGGTTTTGTGATTGATGGTGTATTTGTTCATTGTCATTCATTCCATCACGCAAATGTAATTCAATCGACTTATATTACAACTGCATCATTACCTCTAAGATATGAAATTGCAAATACAGGTATAACCACAAGTTCAAGCACACTCAAACAAGTTTGTTCTACTGTAATTTCGGAGGGTGGTTATGAACTTCGTGGATTACAACAGGCAATCGGTATTCCAATCAATACTCCAAGAACATTAGGAACTGCAGGAACATTTTATCCAGTAATCGGTTTGCGTCTCAAAACATCACCAAATCGTTTAGATGCGATTGTAATTCTTACCGCACTTTCAATTATGCCAATTAGTACTGGAAACTTTAATTGGCAAATTAGAGCATCTGGAACTACTACTGATGGAAGTTGGGTAAGTGCTGGTGTTGATAGTGCTGTTGAATATAACATTACTGGAACTTCTTATACTGATGGAAGAATACTTGCGAGTGGATTTTTCAATGCTTCAAATCAAGGAGCATCTCAAGTTGATATTCTCAAGGAAGCACTCTTCAAGTTTCAGTTGGAAAGAGACGGATTGACTTCAACTCCTTATGAACTCACACTTGTGATTGCTTCTGATAGTGCTGATGATACTGTTGTTGCTGCAATGGACTGGGAAGAAATTAGTAGGTAATTTATTATGTCTGATAATGTTTATTTGGGAAATCCAAACCTTAAGAAGGCAAATACTCAGATTCAATTTACAGAAGAACAAATTATTGAGTTCTTAAAGTGTAAAGAAGATCCTGTATATTTTGCTAGAAATTATATTAAGATCGTGTCTCTTGATCACGGTCTAGTTCCTTTTGAGATGTATCCGTTCCAGGAGAAACTAATTCAAAATTTCCACGACAACAGATTTAATATTTGTAAGATGCCTCGTCAGACAGGTAAATCTACAACTTGTGTTTCATATTTGTTACATTATGCTGTCTTCAATGACAACGTTAATATAGCTATTCTAGCGAACAAAGCATCAACCGCAAGAGACCTACTTGGAAGATTGCAACTTGCTTATGAGAACTTGCCCAGGTGGATGCAACAAGGTATTATATCATGGAACAAAGGATCTTTGGAATTAGAAAATGGCTCCAAAATTTCATCTAACTCTACTTCGTCATCTGCTGTCCGAGGCGGATCTTATAATGTCATCTTTCTTGACGAGTTCGCTTTCATCCCGAATCACATTGCTGATGACTTCTTTGCCTCTGTTTATCCTACTATTTCTTCTGGACAAAGCACGAAGGTAATTATTGTATCTACACCACGCGGTATGAATCACTTCTACCGTATGTGGCATGACGCAGAGCGCGGCAAAAACGAATATGTACCCACTGATGTCCATTGGTCTGAAGTGCCTGGTAGAGACGCTGCCTGGAAGGAGCAGACGATTGCAAACACATCCGAACAACAGTTCAAAGTTGAGTTTGAATGTGAGTTCTTAGGATCTGTTAATACTCTTATCAATCCAGCAAAACTAAGAAATTTAGTTTATGAAGACCCAATAAAAAGGAATGCAGGTCTTGACATTTATGAAAATCCAAAAGAAGAACATAATTATCTCATAACAGTAGATGTTGCTCGCGGACTCGGTAATGATTACTCAGCATTCATTGTTTTTGATATTACAAACTTTCCATATAAAGTAGTGGCAAAATATAGAAATAATGAGATCAAACCAATGTTATTTCCAAGTGTTATTCACGAAGTGGCAAAAGGATATAATAATTCTTGGTTATTAGTTGAAGTTAATGATATTGGTGATCAAGTTGCAAATATTCTTCACTTTGATTTAGAATATGATAATGTCCTTATGTGTGCTATGAGAGGTCGTGCTGGACAAATTGTAGGATCTGGATTTAGTGGTAAGAAATCGCAACTTGGTGTAAGAACAACTGCAGCGGTTAAAAAGTTGGGATGTTCCAACTTAAAAACCTTAATGGAAGATGATAAATTACTGACGGTAGATTATGATATTATTTCAGAATTAACAACATTTGCACAAAAACACAACTCCTTTGAGGCAGAAGAAGGATGTAATGATGATTTGGCAATGTGTCTGGTTATTTTTTCTTGGTTAGTTGCTCAAGATTATTTTAAAGAAATGACAGACAATGATGTTCGTAAAAGAATCTATGAGGAGCAAAAGAATCAAATTGAGCAAGATATGTCTCCATTTGGTTTTATTGCAGATGGATTGGATGATTTTAGCGTCACTATTGATGAAGAAACTGGAGATAGGTGGATATTTGCAGGAGCAAAAAATGAACAAAATCCATTAGAAGTATGGAATGTGGATGAATATGGCGATAGATCTTATATGTGGGATTATAGATAAGGGAATTTATAAATACTTTTAGAATAATTCTGGTTAGTACGGAGAATAAAGATGCCACTCAATTTAGCATCTCCTGGAATTGTAGTAAGAGAAATTGATTTAACAATTGGAAGAACTACTCCTTCATCTGACAAAATTGGTGCAATTGTAGCGCCCTTTGCAAAAGGACCAATTGATTCACCAACCTTAGTAGAAAATGAAAATGATTTACTCGTCAATTTTGGAGAACCATATTCAACAGACAAGCACTATGAGCATTGGTTGACTGCCTCTTCATACTTAGCGTATGGTGGTGCATTACGAGTTGTAAGAGCAAATGACAACGATTTGAGAAATGGATTTGTTGGAACTACTTCCAGTGTAAAGATTGATAGCTTAGACCACTATAATGCTCTAGGGTATGACGAAAATACTCTTGCAGGTGTTGTAGTTGCAGCAAGAAACCCTGGTTCTTGGTCGAATGGAATCAAGGTTGGTATTATCGACTCTAAAGCAGATCAAATTCTTGTTGGAGTTACAACTTCGGTAGCATCCGGAATTACAACTATTCAAGTTGGATATGGTGTTACTCAATCTGTAGCAGGTAGAGTAAACCCTGGTGCAGGTAGCACCTCAGTTCTTGATGGATATTTAAAAGGCATTATTACCGAAGTATCTGGTACTAATGTATATGTAAAAGTACTTTCTCACGTTTCCGCTGGAGGAACTGAAACTGAAGTAGACTATCAACCATCTGGAATATATGCATTCTCTTCAACAGGAAGCGTTGCTATTCATGCAAACGGTGATACAGTAGCACTAGGAACCACTGGTTATACTTCAAGACTTGATTGGTTTGATCAACAAACACTAGGTCTCACAAGTACTTCAACTATTTCTTGGAATAATATCGCTCCAAGACCAGGAACATCTGCATATGCAGCAGCAAGAAATTCAAGATTTGACGAAGTTCATGTTGTAGTTATTGATTCATTGGGTACAGTAACTGGAAATGCAGGAACAATCCTTGAGAAGCATCTAGCACTTTCTAAAGCATCCGATGCAGAATTCTCAGTAGGAAATCCTTCTTACTGGAGAAAGTATCTTGCAAATAATTCAGAATATATCTTCGGACTCAATTCCCCAACAGGAATTGTAACAACTGGATATAGTTCAGGTTTCAACTTAGAGTCTGATGTTGCTTGGAATCAAGGTGCAGATGGAATTACTTTTGCTGCTGCCGGATCATCTACAAATACTTTAATAGGTGGTAAAGACTATAATGGTCAGGCAGGAATTACAACTTCCGGTGCTCTTACTGCAACACTTGCAGAACTTTCAGATGGTTATGACTTATTTGAAAATACAGAAAACTTCAAGGTAGACTTCCTCCTAATGGGATCTGCTGCTTATAACATTAACGACGCACAAGCACTTGCAAACAAACTTATCTCAGTTGCTGAATTGAGAAAGGATGCTGTTGCATTTATTTCACCTTATAGAGGCGCTGCACTATCTGATACATCAAGTCAGACTGAAGTAACAGTAAAATCTGCTGCCAATATTACCGAGAATCTAATTCAGTTTTATGCCCCCATTACATCATCTACTTATGCAGTATTTGATAGTGGTTACAAGTACATGTATGACAGATTCTCAAATACATTTAGATATGTACCTCTGAATGGAGATATTGCAGGTCTTTGTGCTCGTAACGATATCAACAACTTTGCTTGGTATTCTCCCGCAGGTACATCAAGAGGCGCTATCTTAAATGCTGTTAAACTTGCATACAATCCATCTAAAACTCAAAGAGATCGTCTCTACTCAAACAGAATCAACCCAGTAATCTTCTCACCAGGAGCAGGAATCATTCTATTTGGAGATAAAACAGGATTTGGTAAATCATCAGCATTTGATAGAATTAACGTCCGTCGCCTGTTTATTTACCTTGAGAATGCAATTTCTCAAGCAGCGAAAGATTCTCTCTTCGAATTTAATGATGAAATTACAAGAACAAACTTTGTAAATACTGTTGAACCATTCTTGCGTGATGTTCAAGCAAAGAGAGGAATTTTTGATTATGTTGTTATTTGTGATGAAACAAATAACACTGCAGCTGTAATCGACAACAATGAATTTGTTGCCGACATCTATATTAAACCTGCAAGATCAATTAACTTCATTGGTCTTAACTTCATTGCCACCAAGACTGGTGTTGACTTTGAAGAAGTAATCGGAAACTTTTAATTTAGAGGTTTAAACTACCATGGCAACTAGACAACAATTAAATCCACCTCCACTAAGAAAGATTACTGACTTTAAAAGTAAGTTAACAGGTGGCGGTGCTAGAAGTAATCTCTTTGAGGTTGTTCTTTCATTCCCAGATATTGCACCAGCAGATACTAATGTTCTCGATAAAGCAAGATTTTTGGTAAAGGGTGCAAACTTACCAGCATCTAATGTAACTCCAATTGATGTTCCTTTCAGAGGTCGTACTCTAAAAGTCGCTGGTGACAGAACATTTGAAAGTTGGACAGTTACAGTAATTAACGACACTGACTTTGCTATCCGTTCTGCTTTTGAGAACTGGATGAATAGAATCAATAGAGTTTCCGACAACACTGGAGAAACAGATCCAACAGCATACACAGCAGATGCTTTTGTTTATCAATTAGATCGTGACGGATCAACTCTCAGAGCATATCATTTCTATGATATTTTCCCAACTTCTATTGGAGCAATTACTTTAGATTATGGCACTTCAAACATTCAAGAATTCCCTGTAGAGTTCCAAATCCTCTGGTGGGAAGCAATGAAAGGTGATTCACCTGCTGCAGGTGGTCAGGACATTAACTAAATAGTATATACAAGAATTTAAGTTTATAAAATGGCGAAACTTTTTGGTTTTTCGATTGAGGATAACGAAAAAAAATCCAAATCTATAGTCTCCCCCGTTCCTCCTAACAATGAGGACGGGGTTGATTATTTTATTCAATCTGGATTTTATGGACAATATGTAGATATTGAAGGTGTTTATAGAACTGAATATGATCTAATTCGGCGTTATCGTGAAATGGCGCTCCATCCGGAATGTGATGGTGCAATTGAAAGTGTTGTAAATGAGGCAATCGTTAGTGATCTTTACGACTCACCAGTAGAAATTGAGTTATCAAACTTAAACGCAAGTGATCGTTTAAAAGAAGTTATCAGAGCGGAATTTAAATATATTAAAGAAATCATGGACTTTGATAAAAAGTGCCATGAAATTTTTAGAAATTGGTACATAGATGGGCGCTTATTTTATCTTAAAGTAATTGATCAAAAAAATCCTGAGGCTGGTATTCAGGAGTTAAGATATATTGATCCAATGAAAATAAAACATGTCCGTCAGGAAAAAAAGACAGGCAATGAATTAGACGGTACAAGGAACTTAAACTTGTTATCAAGATCATTTGGACAAGAGCAAGAATATAATTTTCCAGAAATTGAAGAATATTTTGTTTATACTCCTACTCCAAATTTTCCAGCAGGGACAATTAGCGGTGGATCTAAAAAAGGAGTTAAAATTGCAAAAGATTCAATTACATATTGTACGTCAGGTTTAGTTGATAGAAATAAAGGTACTATTCTTTCATATCTACATAAAGCAATTAAAGCACTCAATCAATTGAGAATGATTGAGGATTCTCTTGTAATTTATAGATTATCTAGAGCACCAGAGCGTAGAATTTTCTATATTGATGTAGGCAATCTTCCAAAGGTAAAAGCAGAGCAATACCTTAAGGAAGTTATGTCTCGTTATAGAAATAAACTTGTATATGATGCAAATACTGGTGAAGTTCGTGATGATCGTAAATTCATGAGTATGCTTGAGGACTTTTGGCTTCCAAGACGTGAAGGTGGTCGCGGTACAGAAATTACCACACTTCCTGGTGGACAAAATCTTGGTGAACTTACTGATATTGAATATTTTCAGAAGAAACTTTATAGAGCACTTGGAGTTCCAGAGACAAGAATTGCAGGTGGTGGTGATGGATTTAATCTTGGAAGATCTTCTGAAATTTTAAGAGATGAATTAATGTTCTCAAAATTTGTTGGTCGTTTAAGAAAGAGATTTGCAAACCTTTTTAATGATATTCTTCGTACCCAATTATTATTGAAGAACATAGTTTCCCCAGAAGATTGGGAAAAAATGAGTGATCATATTCAATATGATTTCTTATATGACAATCATTTTTCAGAACTAAAAGAAGCAGAACTATTAACTAATAGATTAACTCTTGCAACTACTATTGAACCATATATTGGTAAGTATTATTCGACAGAATATGTTAGAAAGAAAATTCTTCGTCAAACTGATTCTGAAATTATCGAAATCGATCTTCAAATTGAGGATGAAATTTCCAAGGGTATTTTACCAGATCCAAATGCCCCTGTCGATGAAATGGGAAATCCACTACCTCCAGCAGGTGAAGAGGGTGCAGGGCAGGCAATTGAACAAGGTGCGGGTGGTGAAGTTCCAATAGAACCAACCATAAATGCCTCAACAGTAGAGATACCAGAACCTAAGGGTGGAAAAATATAAATAACCTTATAATAATAAAACAATTTTTATGGAAGAACTTATCGATTTGATTGCAACTGATGGATCTCCATCTAATGTTTCTGATGCGATTAAACAATTACTTTATGCTAAGTCATCAGAAAAAATAGATTCTATTAGACCAGAAGTTGCATCAGTGATGTTTGGTGATTCAGATCAAGAAGGAGACAATGAATAATGGCAATAAAAATAGTTCAAAATGTAAATAGAATTTCTCCCACAGTTTCTGTTGCAGCAACTAGTAACCCAATTGCTTTGAAAAGTGGATATATTAGAGTTGCTGCGGGGTTGACCGCCGTTTATGTTGAAACAGGTGGAAATCCTACCGTAACTAACAATTCTTTTTATATTTCTCCTTTCGGAAATGAAGTATTAAAAGAAAGAATTGCTAGACAAAAAATTGCGGGAATTACGACTGGATCATCCACAGTTATTACATTTCCAAATAATGCAGGTAATCCTTTTATTATTGGAGATTATGTAACTATTGAAAATGCACAACCAGCAGGAATAAATACTGTTCATCAATTAGTAACTGACTTAACAGAAACCACTTTAACAATATCTGCAGATACATCATCTGTTGTTGGAGTAATTACTGTTACTGATGCAACAGTGTCAAGGAGTGTTAAAGTCGCCGCTCTTGCAGATAACGCAGCAACAAACTTATCAATCACAGAAGTAGTTCAACTAGTTTCCGAATAAAATGAAACTCATCACCGAAGAAGTACAAAAAGTAGAATTTATTACCGAAGGTAAGGGTTCTTCTCAAAAATGCTACATTAAAGGCATTTTCTTACAAGCAGAACAAATTAACAGAAACGGTAGAATGTATCCTCTTTCAATTATGGAAAGAGAAGTGAACAGGTATAATGAAAACTTTGTTCAGAAAGGACGTGCTCTTGGAGAACTTGGTCACCCAGATGGACCAACAGTAAACCTTGATAGGGTTTCTCATAAAATTTGTGAACTTTACAAAGATGGTAATAACTTTATTGGTAAAGCACAAATTCTTGAAACTCCAATGGGAAAAATTGCATCTTCTTTAATTAAAGAAGGTGTTTGTCTGGGAGTTTCTTCCCGTGGTGTTGGATCGCTTAAAGTAACTAATGAAGGTCATAAAATCGTTGGTGAAGATTTTATGTTAGCAACTGCTGCTGATATTGTAGCAGATCCTTCTGCTCCTGATGCTTTTGTTCAGGGAATTATGGAAGGAAAAGAGTGGATTTGGGATGGTGGCATTCTTCGTGAGACACTTGCTGAGCAAACTCAAAGAAGAATTAACATCTTAGTAGATCAAAGAAGACTTGAAGAGCATAAATTAAATCTCTTCAATGAATTTCTTTTAAATCTATAAATTATAAATAAATATAGATTATAACACAATCAATCTAAAATGTCCGTTGGTAGAAATTTACAAGAAATGGAAAACGTAGTAACCAAAGGAGCTGCACCTGCTGAGACAATGCACACTATTGCACAGAATGCCTCTGGAGTAATGATTCCTGGGCAAACTGGCGCTTGGGAGGATTTAGGCGGCCCTACTCCAGAAAATTATCGTCCAGACGATGATTCTGCAACACTTAAAACTCCTGGAGCAACTCTTGCTCAAGTAAAAAATGTAGTCAACGCTAAAGCAGCATCTGCAGAACCTATGCCAACAATGGCAAAAGAAGAGACTGAAGAGGAAGAAGATCTCGTCGATGAAGAAGAACTCGACGAAGATGAAGAAGTAGTTGCCGAAGCTAAGCACGGTAAGAAAGGTAAGAAAGAAGAAGAAAAAGAAGAAGAGGAAGATGAGGAAGAGGAAGATGAAGATGAAATGAAAGAAGAGTTTGACATTGAAGAAGATGTCAATGCTCTCCTTGAAGGTGAAGAACTTTCTGAGGAGTTCCAAGAAAAGGCACGTACTATTTTCGAAGCAGCAATTCGCTCAAAAGTTTCTGAAATCAAAGAAGAACTTCAGCAAACTTACGAAAATGCACTTATCGAAGAAGTTCAGTTTATCAAAGAAGAACTAACTGAGCGTGTAGACACTTATCTTGAGTATGTTGCCGACGAGTGGATTCAAGAGAATGCACTTTCTATTGAGCACGGTCTTAAGACCGAAATGACCGAATCATTCCTCCAAGGAATGAAGAGTCTTTTTGAAGATCATTATGTTTCAATCCCTGAAGATAGATATGATGTAATCGAGAGTATGGTAGATAAACTTGATGAAATGGAAGAAAAACTCAACGAGCAAATCGAAAGAAATATTGCTCTTAATAGAAGATTAGCAGAGTCAGTTGCTGATGTAATTTTTGCAGATGTCGCTGAGGGTCTTGCACTTTCTCAGAAGGACAAACTCGCTTCTCTTGCAGAAAATGTTGAGTTTGATAGTGAAGAAAACTATCGTGAGAAACTGGTAACTCTGAGGGAATCATATTTCCCATCAAACACTAGTACTCAAAGAGATGTAACTGAGAATTTATCAGAAGAAGTTTCCTATGATGGATCTGAACATTCTTCAGTTTCCCCAATTATGGAAGCATATCTTCAGACTCTCAGTAGAGTCGCTAACAAGTGATTTCTAAATTATAAATCAAACAAAACTTTTTAAAGAGGTAAAAATCAAATGCAGATGTACAACACCGAATATCTGCAGGAGAAGTGGGCACCGATCCTTGATTATCAAGGAATGGATCAAATCAAAGATTCACATCGTAGAGCGGTAACTGCTATCCTGCTAGAAAACCAAGAGAGAGAACTCCGTGAGGAGCGTTCTTTCCTTAGCGAAGCTTCCCCAACTAACTCCGCCGGTACTGGTGGTTTTAGCGGTAGTGCAGCTGGTTCAACAGGTTCTCCTGTTGCTGGTTTCGATCCTGTTCTGATCTCGCTGATCAGACGTTCAATGCCTAATCTGATTGCTTATGATCTCTGTGGCGTTCAACCAATGAACGGTCCTACTGGACTCATTTTCGCAATGCGTTCACGTTATCAGAATCAGAGTGGTGCTGAAACATTCTACAACGAAGTAGATTCGGCATTCTCTGGTCAGAACAACACCCGTAACCTCAGCGCAGGTTTCATTGACGGAACTGTTGGTCTTGGTACAACCGCTCAGGGCGGAACCAACCCTTCAATTCTTGATGGTTCAAACCAAGCAAACAACGCTACAACTGGTGCTAACCAGTACAACGTTGGCGAGGGTATGACCACTGGTAATGCTGAAGCACTTGGCGACGGCAACACCAACTACTTTAACGAGATGGCATTCTCGATTGAGAAGCTAACCGTTACTGCTAAGTCACGCGCTCTGAAGGCTGAATACTCGCTCGAACTAGCACAAGACCTGAAGGCAATTCATGGTCTGAATGCAGAGGCTGAGCTTGCTAACATCCTCAGCACTGAGATTCTCGCTGAAATCAACAGAGAAATCATCCGTACCGTTTATAAGGTTGCTGTTCCTGGTGCTCAGGTTAACACTGCTACCGCTGGTACTTTTGACCTCGACGTTGACTCCAACGGTCGTTGGTCGGTTGAGAAGTTCAAGGGTCTTATCTTCCAAATCGAGCGCGATGCAAACGCAATTGCACAGCAAACTCGTAGAGGAA
>JACCDT011460707.1_pt1 | contig 54248 bp, 58 predicted proteins | sample 7446291 | NCBI WGS metagenome assembly JACCDT01 (sample SAMN15323446, study PRJNA562643) | freshwater metagenome | isolation source: river surface water | place: USA:Blue River Watershed | collected 2017-08-17
CGCCGCGCCGGCCCCGGCCGTGAAGCCGCCTGCCCCGCAGCAGCCGGCCAACGATGCCGTCGCCGAGGTGGTCGAGGCCCCGGCTCCGGCGCCCGCTCCCGCCCCGGCCCCCGTCGCCGTCCGCCCGGCCGGTGCCGTCAGCACCCAGGTCAACGCCAACCGGCCAATCCCGCTGATCCGCCGTCTGGAGAACGCCGAGCCGTCGCTGGCCGGCATCCAGGTCGGCACCTTCCCCCGCATCACGGTGGACCTGTCGGGCTACGCCATCAACAAGAACGAGAAGCAGCTGGGCAGCTGGATCGAGTTCGAGGTCATCAGCTGGAACGAGCTGACCATCGTCACCCCGGGCGTGGCCAAGCCGACGCCCGATGACAACAAGAAGATGCGGACCTCGGTCGACCACGTGTGGCTGCAGGACGGCTCGCAGACGGTGGCCGAGTACATCAAGAAGCTCAAGGACGTGGACGGCTACGACAACGCCCAGGCCAAGAAGTACATCGAGGTCTACGGCGTGCTCACCTCCAGCGAGAAGACCGGACCGGTGGCCGAAGCCGATCAGGGCCTGCACCAGCTGTCGCTGTCGCCGCAGTCGGTCGTCAAGTGGTCGGGCTTCATGGCCACCGCCGCCTGGAAGGCCAGCAAGGGCAGCGAACTGGGTGACCGCGTCAAGATCCGGATGGGCTACGACCCGAAGGTGCTTGGCACGAACAAGTTCGCCGTCGCCAACTTCGCCTTCGCGGCCTGACCACAGGGGGCTTCGGCCCCTTCCCATCATGACCAAGTACATGATCTCCGACACCGAGACGGCCGGCCTTGAAGGCGGCGTCTGCGACATCGGTGTGCGTCATGTCGACGATGCTCTCAAGATCCTTTGGGAGAACGAGAGCCTCGTCGATCCGCAGCGTCCGATCTCTCCATCGGCGTCGGGCATTCACCATATCGTCGACTCGATGGTGTGGGATGCGCCGACGCTGAGCGAGTGGTCCGAGATGCACGACCACCCGTTCGCGGACGACGACTTGGTCATCATCGGCCACAACATCCGCTTCGACGAGCGGATGCTGGCCGAGCTGATGCCGGCGCGCTACCGCCGCATCTGCACGCTCAAGCTGTCGCGCATGGCCTTCCCGGATCTGGCGGACCACAAGCTCCAGACGATCCGCTATGCCTTCAACCTGACCGCAGGTACGGCACACCGCGCCCTCGGCGACGTCATCACCTGTCACAGCTTCCTGCCCATCCTGATGGACAAGCTGGGGACGGATCTTCCTGGTCTGGTTGCCCTCAGCCACAAGCCGATGGACCCGGACACGCCGATCGCCTTCGGCAAGCACAAGGGCACCCCCCTGAAGGCTCTCCCCAAGCAGTACGTCAACTGGCTGCTTGACCCCGAGCGCAAGCTCGACCCTGACCTCCACGACGCACTCGTCGCGATCTTCCGCTGACACTCTTGCAAGTCGGGAACGACTGTGTAGAATCAGCTCCACTGCGAAAGCAGATCTCTTCCACCACCACAGACCTCAACAGGAACCATCATGGCCACCATCCAAACCATCCAGACCTTCAAGACCACCGACGGCAAGTCCTTCAACAGCTACGACGAGGCGGTCGCCCACGAGCTGTACCTGGAGCAGGCCGAAGTGATCGAGGCCTACGTCCACAGCGCCGGCGTGAAGGCGCCGCAGGCCGGCACGATCCGCCGCCACCTGCCGGCCTTCCAGGCCTTCGCCAAGACCTACGTCCCGGGCAGCTTCGTGCCCCCGGCGAAGCAGGAGAAGGCCGAAGCCCCGGCCGAAGGCGCCGCCGAGTAAGCCTCGGACGCAGCTTCACGCAGCACTGAAAACGACCCTACGGGGTCGTTTTCTCATGGAGAAACGATGCTCGATTCCGTACTCAAGATCATCCAGGACGCAAGCACAGGGCTCTACGAGCACGTCGCCAACATGACGGAGCAGCACCCCGTTCTGACCTTGAACGAGACGCCAGCCCAGCGTATCCACCGCATGCCGATCCTCTGCGAGCAGCATATCGGTGGCGTCTCCCTCGGGCCTGTGGCCCGATACCTCGCGATGCCGGCCAACCGCCCGAGCGACGCACGAATCATCGAAGGCTGGGACGACCTTGCCTTCGCCTACGCCAAGAAGCGGGACATGGCCCCCATCGCCGAGGCGGTGTTCCCTGGCGTGTCCTGGGCCGGCGAGCGCCACGCCGTCGCCGGCCGCTACCTCTACGTCGCTGGCCTCGTGGCCGGCGAGTTCCACTACCCCGAGCGAGGCATGGGCCTGCGCATCGGCGGCGTGGACATCGGCCTGAACTACCTCTCCCTCTTCACCAGCACCGAGCGCCTGCGCCGCCCGGCCCGCGAAGAGAACCCGCGCACCAGCCTGAGCGAGACCTACGGCCGGCCCGTCGAAGCGTGCCCCCTGGTGCAGGCCATGCTGATGGCCACGTCCACCATCGGCAGCATCCGGCGCGAGCCGCTGGAGTACCTGGGCTACGCCATCACGGTGATCGGAGCCCAGGCTGAGCAGGCGTTCATGAACGGTGGCTGGTCCGTGCTCGACTTCAACGACGAGACCTACCAGACCGGCGAGGACACCATCTGGGACAAGGCCCGGACCATCATCGTCCGCGCCGTGTTCGACCCCACCGAGGAGCTGCAGAAGCTCCTGGCCGGCGAAGTCAGCGAACGCGAGCTGACCCGCGGCCTGGGCGGCGACGGTGACGCCACCGCCAAGTACCACACCAAGCGGCGGGCCAAGCACATGGACTGGGTCCGCTCGATGATGTTCCGGGATCGCAAGCCGTCCCGGCCGGGCGACGACGCCCCCCATGCAACCAAGCGGATGCTCGACATCCAGGAGATGCTCCGATGATCATTGGCCTGACCGGCAAGGCCCGCAGCGGCAAGGACTCCGTCCGCCAGATCCTTGAACGCACCTACGGCTTCGAAGGCTTCTCCTTCGCCGGGGCGCTCAAGCAGGCGATGACGCCCCTCTTCGGCCTGCCTGAGAAGTACGTCCTGAACGAGGACAACAAGGAGCTGCCGATCCCCGGCTGGCCCGAGCTGACGCTGCGTCGAGCGATGCAGCTGCTGGGCACCGAGGCGATGCGCGGCACCTTCGGCCACGACTTCTGGATTCGCCGCCTGAAGCGCGAGATCTACGGTCGCCGGATGGTCGTCGTGAGCGACGTACGCTTCGACAACGAGGCCGAAGCCCTTCGCAACATCGGCGCCGCCATCGTCGAGGTCCGGCGCCCTGGCGCTGGGCTGGAGTCCATCGCCGGCCAGCATATCAGCGAGGCCGGCGTCAGCCCCGAGCTGATCCACCTGACGCTGTTGAACGACAGCTCGCTGGCCCAGCTGCAGCTCAACACCGAGAAGATGTTCCGGCGCCTTGCCGATGCCATGCACGCCGTTGCACTGGAGAACCAGAAGCAATGAACGAGCCGCACACCTACAACCTACCGGACGAGAACGACCGTGCCAGCGCCCTCGAACAAGCCATCAGCGAAGCCGCCGTCGCTGAAATCCGGCACAAAGCCAAGCGGGATCAAGAGCCGGGTCCTGACGGCTATTACCGCATCCTGGATTGCGTGGACTGCGGCGAAGAGATCGGCCTTGGCCGACTTCATGCCGCGATTCGCAACACGCTCTGCATCTGGTGCGCCACCGCACTTGAGCGAAGGAAGTGACATGCACGAGGCCAACAGACTGAAGGAGGAGAACACCAAGCTGCGAGCCCTTCTCGCACTTGCCTACTCCGGCCCTTCCATCTACGCCGATGACGGTGAGCTGCAGGACACCAGCAAGCATCCCTTCATCGACTACAAGCGAGACAGCGTCGAGCTGATCGCCTTCAAGTTTCAACAACGGAGCATCAATGCGTACAACCAATCTCAAGCGGGGTCTCGTTGACCTGTCCAGCTTGATCTGGACGTCCCTCAAGGTCGGCAAGGATTACGAGAACGGCATCAAGGCCGTCGACGCCAAGGGTCGTGAGGTCATCATCAATTCCTGGCAGTGGGGCTACGACCACGCCATGAAGTACCTGACCGAGACGATGAACGAGCTGGGCCTTGTGCCCCGCGACTTGATCATCTGCGTCGAAGGCATCAACTCGAAGGCGCTGCGTCGCTTCATCTACCCCGAGTACAAGGCCGGCCGCGACAAGCTCGAAGGTGAGTACGAGCAGTTCAACCTGTGCAAGAAGGCACTGTGCGACGTCTTCCTCTCCCTCGGCGCCCAGACTGTGACACAAGAGGGGATTGAGACGGACGACGTCATCGGCTACTTCTCGAAGAAGCTGCTCGGCGAAGTCTGGATCATCTCCGGCGACAAGGACGTGGCCCAGTGCGTCGGTGGCAATGTCCACCAGTACCGACGCGGCGTGCGCGACGAGAACCCGCTGGGTCCGTTCCCGCACGAGTTCATCCCGGTCTACCTCTGCCTCGTCGGCGACGACGATGAAATGCCGGGCGCCCCGGGCTTCGGCAAGGGCGCCTTCTCCAAGGTCATGGAGACCTTCGGCGTGGACTGTCTGCCCGAGTTCCGGGACATGATCGTCCAGCGGCGGCTACACGAGCTGGCCCAGGACGTGGACCAGTGCAAGCCCCTGCAGAAGGTGCTGGACAACTCCGAGCTGGTCTACAAGTGCTGGGATCTGGCCCGCCTGCACGTCGACAAGGTCAACACCATGCGCCGCCCGCTGCAGTGGACGGTCGGCATGGTGAAGCCCCGCCGCGAGATCGACGAGCCGCTGGTCAAGCACTGGGGCTCGGTCACCAAGCTGGTGTCCGCTGAGAACTTCGATCAGGCCCTGCCCTGGCTGAAGCAGCGCATCGCCGAGTCGCCCTGGGTGGCGCTGGACATCGAGACCAGCACGCCGCCCGAGAGCGATGACTGGATCGCGTCCCAGCGCGACGGCGAGGGCAAGGACATGGTCGACGTGTTCGGCTCGGAGCTGACGTCGCTGCAGCTCACCTTCGGCGACAACATGCAGTTCCACGCCTACTTCCCCATCGACAACATCGAGGAAGCGGACGTCCACAACTTGACCAAGTCGCAGCTGCGTCAGGTCCTGGCCTTGATCCCTGAGTCGAAGCCGATCGTGATCCAGAACGCTGGTGGCTTCGAGCTGCCGGTGCTGTGGAACACGCTGCCCCTGGCGACGACCCACCCGTGGAACGGCATGCTGCCCAACGTCATCGACACGGCGATCATGTCGTCGTACGTCGACGAGAACGAGAGCGCCGGCCTGAAGTCGATGTCCAAGCGTCTGCTGAACTACGAGCAGCAGAGCTACGCCGAGACTGTGACCAAGGTGTACGCCTGGGAAGACTGGGCCGAACGCTCCTATTCGTCGATGGGGGTCAAAGGCACCGTGCTCGAAGAGAACCAAGACGAGCATGGCAACACCTTCGTCAAGGTCGAGCACAAGATGAACCAGCTCAAGGCCCGCGAGGTCCTGGGCTACGGCTGCGACGACACGCTGACCACGTCCGCCCTGGCCACGCACTTCCGCGTGGTCATGGAGATCGAAGGCACCTGGGACCTGTTCCTACAGGTCGAGCAGATGCCTGCCTACATCACGGCCCGCTCGTTCGTGCAGGGCGTGAACTTCGACCTCGTCGAGATGGCGCGGCAGGAGAAGGACGACGACGAAGCCTACGACGCGGCCTGGGCCAAGCTCCGGGAGTACCTGATCTCCATCGGCTACGCCGGCACGGTGTTCGAGCCCATCACCGTGCTCGACCCCGCATCCATCAAGCGTGCCTGCTACGAGATCACGGGCCTGGAGCTGAAGACGCGCAACCGCAAGATCGAGAAGCTGGTCGAGGACATCCATGCCCTGATCGAAGGCCAGCTCGTCGACACCGACACCGAGAACGCCGTTGCCCTGCTGACGTCGATGATCATGGCCGGCGATGTCGAGTCGATCAACGCTGCGATGAAGTCCAAGTTCAAGGGTGAGCCCGAGCTTGACCTGTCCTCGCCCACGCAGATGGCCGCGCTGCTGTATGACCGGATGAAGATGCCGATCACCATCATCGGTGACTGCACGCCGCTGGAGAAGCTGCATCAACCCGACCTCGACCGGGCGTGCCGCCTGTTCAAGCAGAAGCGGGCAGGCAAGCCGGTGACGCTGTCCGAAGCGGACATGCTGCTGGTGCGCAAGAAGGCCAAGTCCGACGAGATCGCCATCAACACCGCGCTGGCTTTCGACCTGGACAAGATGACCGAGGCTGACGCTGTGGCGCTCAAGCAGATCGGCATCATGAAGAAGGTCATGACCCGGCGCTCGCTCTTCTACAAGAACTACTGGTCGATCCAGCACTGGAAGGACGGCAAGATCCACCTGAGCCATCGCCAGTGCGGAACGGTGACGCGGCGCTACACCGCCTCGAACCCGAACTCGCAGCAGCTCCCGAAGAAGGGCGAGGCCGTCCGGTTCCGCCGCTGCTTCCTGCCGCACCACAAGGACGCCGTCGTCGTCTCGATCGACTACAGCGGTCAGGAGCTGCGGCTGGCCGCGGAGCGCAGCCAAGATCCGAACATGCTGTCGTGCTACGTCGGCGACAACCTGCGCGACATCCACTCGTTGACCGGTGCCTTCGCCATGAAGCTCAAGTGGGGCGCTGCAACGGTGCAGGAGCTGTACGGCTCGCACGGCCCCGACTTGAAGCCGGGCAAGGAAGCTGACTACACCTTGTTCACTCGTCTGCGCGAGCTGCCCAAGGCCGACCCGCTGAAGAAGAAGGCCGACGACCTGCGCAAGGACTCGAAGAACGTGAACTTCACCGCCCAGTTCGGCGGTGGCGCCCCGAAGATCGCCGATCGCCTGATCATGAAGCTGACGGACGCGATGCTGTTCCTCGAAGCCCGGAACGAGATGTTCCCGCTGGTCAACGAAGCAGCCAAGCGAGCCGAAGAAGAGTGCCGTCGCACCGGCCTTGCCCGCACCATCGGCGGCGCCCTGCGTCACCTGGGCAAGTGGATCAACTCGTCGGACAACAGCGAAGCGGCGCGGGCCGCACGCCAAGCCTGGAACATGGAGATCCAGGGTTCGGCCGGCGAGATGGTCAAGCTGGGCATGACCCGCCTCCTGGAGTCCGGTGCGCTGGAGCGCTTCGACGTCGTCTTCATGATGCAGATCCACGACGAACTCGTGGTCAGCGTCCACAAGGACCATGCGCTGGAGTTCATCAAGATCATGCACGAGTGCATGACCGCCCCGTACTTCGACATGAAGGTGCCGATCCTGGGCTCGATCTCCCTTGGCCCCAACTTCGCGGATCAAGAGGAGTGCGGCGACTGGTACATCGCCGACAATATCAAGAAGGCGCTCGACGCCATATTCAAGAAGGAAGAAGCAAGTGCAGACGTTCAATGAATGGTTCATCGAGCACCTTCAGCAGGGCTTCGGTGACCAGGAACCCCCCGAGGAGATCATGCAGCAACGCCTGTTCATGCTCTCGACCGAAGTCATGACCTTCATGGGTTCGATGGCCGGTCTGGTCTTCGCCGACCATGAGCGAATCATGCTGGCCTACCAGAACATGCTGCAGGCGGGCTTGGCCCAGGCCCTCTCTCAGAAGGCTTTGGCTCACTCGACGGCGGGGACCCTCCAATGAGCAACCTCGGCACACGTGGCAAGTGGGCCGAGAAGCAGGTGCAGGACTGGATGACGCCGCGAAGCGACAACGACATCCGGTTCTCCTTCCATCGCCTGCCCGACGCCCGAGCCGCCCGCGGCGCCCTGTCCAGTCAGCCCGCTGACTACTACGTCATGCACAAGGGTGAGTTCACTCACCTGGAGGTGAAGGAGACGGAGCACCCGCTTCGTCTGCCTCGCACCAAGGTGTCGCAGTACGGCGTGCTGAAGAAGTTCTATCTGGCCGGTGGCAAGACCAACCTCGTGGTGTACCGCAGTCTTGCCGACAGCTGGACTTACTTCACCACGGACGAGATCTTCCGGGACAACGCCGATCCACCAACGTCCTTCGTCTTCGTCGTCGGACGTGACTTCCCGACCGCTGCGGCGGTCCTCAACCTGCTCTACCCCAAATGAACCTCAACAACGAACACCGCACCGAGTTCGCCAAGGACGTGGTGAAAGACATCCCTCGCAAGCAGACAATGGACCGCAAGACGTTCGTCGCTGCTGTCGAAGCCTTGCTCTACGACGCTCTGCCAGCGGAGTTGAAGGAGTGGAAGAAGAAGGAGCCGCGGGCTTTCCACGTCCACGGCCGAAGCGTCAAGGCTCGGAGGCTGAAAGATAACGGAGTCGAGTACGAGGAGCGTTACCACGACTTCATCAGCTGCCAGAGCATCCTGGTGGATGACAACGACTTCGACAGCGCCACGCCGAACGCCAGCGCCTTGAAGATCAGGGAGCAGATCGACGCCTTGCTGGAGCAGTACCACGCCCACCTCGACGAGACGATCGAGCGCAACCAGCTTCGCTACGAGCTGGAAGCCAAGGCACAAGGTGCTCGGACCTTGAAGCAGCTCCAGGCGCTGTTCCCGCAGCTGCTGGAGTTCATGCCGCAGGAGAAGAAGTACGCCGTGGCTGTGTTTGAAGAGGACAAGGCCACGCTCGCCAAGCTGAAGAAGGCCGGCCTGAAGGTGCCGAAGGGAGCGAAGAAATGAGCGTCGCCGCCGTGAACTCCGAGGCCATGCGTTCGATCATGAAGATCCTCGGCCTGCCGAAGTACACCCGGTCCTTCACGCTTAACGTACACGTTGGTGAGATCCCTACAGTGATGGTGACGTACCTTCCTGAGGAGACGATCAACACCAGCTCTGAGACCTTGACCCAGGAGTTCCTCCTGATTCCGAAGGACAAGCAATGACCAAGCGTTTCAAGCCGCTGCGCGGCGCACTGATCGACCTCAAACAGGCGACGTGGCCCATGCTGATGTCGCCCAAGCTGGACGGCATCCGAGCCCTCGTTCACGTCGAGGGCGTGATCTCGAAGAACCTGCTGCTCCTGCCACAGCCCGCCGTTCAACGTAACTTCTGGCACGGTGAACTCGCGGGCCTGGAAGGCGAGCTGATCGTTGGCAAGCCCACCGACCACGATGTCTACAACACGACCCAGTCGTTCGTGATGTCGAAGTCAGAGCACGGCACCGAGCCGCCTTGCACCCTCTGGGTGTTCGACGACACCTCGCTGCCGGTCGACATGCCATTCGAGGAGCGGCTGGCTCGCATCGACACCCGCATCAGTGCCCTCAAGCGGCTCGGCTTCTCTGTCGAGCTGGTCCCGCACACCGGCATCGGCTCGGCAGAGGAAGCGACGGTGAAGTACGAGGAATACCTCGACCAGAACTACGAGGGCGCCATCTTCCGATCGCCCACTGGCATATACAAGTACGGCCAGTCCACCTTGAGCGAGGGCTACATGCTCAAGTGGAAACCGAAGGTCGACTTCACCGCCAAGGTGCTGGACGTATTCGAGTCGATGGTCAACAACAACGAGGCCACCGTCGACGCCCTCGGCTACACCAAGCGCTCCAGCCACAAGGCCAACAAGGTGGGCAAGGGTACGCTGGGCGGCGTGATCGCCCTTGACCTGGAGAGCGGAGAGATCTTCCGCTGCGGCATCTTCAAGGGTCTGAAGAAGCCCGACCTGCAGAAGCTGTGGGACGACCACGTCAGTGGCGTGGCGCCGCTGACCGGCCGCTACTTCGATGCCTACAAGATGGGCTACGGCCAGAAGGTGAAGCCCCGGCAACCGCGCTGGTTCCGGTGGCGTTCGGCAGAAGACATCTCGCTGCCGGATTGACATTATTAGCCAACAGGCTATATTCGAGCCCTGGTCGGAAACGTCCAGGGCTTTCAACTGGGAATCAACATGAATCCGAAACTCAAACTGCTACTCAAGTTCGTGGTCGGCGCTGTCTTCATCGTGCTGGTCGTTGCTGGTGCCGACGCCATGCTGAAGCACTTCTTCGACTCGCCCGACAACTGGCTGAATCAGCCCGTCACCGGCCGTCACTTCCTGATCGCGATGTTCCTGGCCTTCTGGTTTGCGAGCTGACATGACCACGATCCTCAACGACATCCATATCGGCTTCAACCGTGTCGGCGGCACCACGCCGTCTTCCCGCGAAGCCTTGCGTCAGGCCCTCTTCGACTCCGTCAAGGACTGCCTGAACCACGCCGATGGGCACGTCATTATCGCTGGCGATCTGTTCGACGACTTCGAGGTCGACGGCCGGGACTGGCTGGCGACGTACCTCATGTTCAGCGAATGGCTGGACGCGGACGACAGCCGCTACCTCACCCTGGTCGCTGGCAATCACGACCACTCCCCGCGTGGCAGCAAGGTCAGCTCGTTCGAGATGCTGTGTGCCGCGCTGCAGGGCTCGTTCGCCGGCAACGTGAAGGTTGTGCCCATTGACGAGCACGCCTACCTGACGGACTGCGATACCTGGGTCGTGGCTCACTGCTCGAACCAGGACGTCTTCGAGTCCGTGCTGGACATCATCCTAGGCGAAGGTCGAGAAGACGAGGCGGTGATCGTCCACGCCAACCTGCACAACAACTTCGCCGTCGAGAGCGACCACTCCTTGAACGTCAGCGAGGAGTACGCACTGCGCTTCGTCAAGGCGGGCCTGCACCTTGTCTTCGCCCACGAGCACCAAGCCCGCACCTTCATCCCTCACGGTACGCCTTCAGGAGCCATCGGCACGGTGACGGTGCTGGGCAACCAGTTCCCCACGTCGATCGCTGACTGCCTGGGCAACGCGGACAAGTTCATGCACCGCATCGACGGTGGCGTCTACGAGGAGCACCAGACCTGGGGCGAGCTGCACCCCGAGTTTGGCTTCCACAAGGTGCTGTGGACCGAGCTGGCCGACCACGCCAACACCCGCGGCTTCATCCGTGTGCAGGGTGAGGCGACGATGACCCAGGCCGCTGAAGTCGTCCAGGCCATCGCCTCGTTCCGCCAGAAGTCGCCGGCCTTCATCGTCGCCAACGCGGTGAAGGTCGAGGGCATCGCCGACCTGGACGCCCTGCCCGCTGAGTTCGAAGCTGCCAAGGCCTTCGACGTCCTTGCCTTCATCAAGCAGAACCTCACGCCCGAGGAATGGGCCGTGGTGGAGAAGCTCAATGCCGATTAAGACCTTCGACGAGCGCGACCTGCGGTACGTGCTGTCGGAGCTGAAGGCGGCGGCAGCGGAGGACGACGGCTGGGTTCTCGTGAGCTTCGTCGAGAAGCTCTTCAACGAGATCTCCGGCGTGCGTGAACGCAGCACCGAGCAACCTTGGATCAAGGGTTGGGCTGCGATCGGCGCCTACTTGGGACGCTCGCCCGGCGCCCTGGCCGTCGACTGCAGCCTTGATCGTCTGCCGATCCGCCCAACGTACTTCGGCCGCACCCCTGGCTACACCCGGGAGCAGCTGGACAAGATCCGGGACTTCAAGGCGGGCCGCGACCCTAATAACCGTCGCTGAATAGCGCGGCTTCCTGGGCGTGGGCGTGGGCACTTACCCGCGCAGCTTCAATCTCAAACGTGTCAGATTATTAGTAAAGGAACAGCCAATGCTGCTGAATCTGGAACTCAACCACTTCCGGCGCCACAAGGCGCTGACCCTCGACTTCAAGCCCGGCCTCAACGTCATCCGTGGTCGCAACGAGGGTGGCAAGTCCACCATCCTTGAAGCCATGCTGTACGCCTTGTACGGCACTCGCGCCCTGCGTGACCCGCTGAGCGAGACGGTGACCTGGGGCCACAAGGAGTCGGAGCTGTCCGTTCGCCTGAAGATCCAGGTCGGTCCGTACATCTACACCTTCAAGCGCTCGAAGTCCGGTGCCGAGGTCATCAAGTCCGACGAGTCCAATGTCGGCGGCGAGGTGACCACCGGGCAGAACGAGGTCTCCAACGTGGCCACCGAGATCCTGGGTGCCGACCTGAAGTCGGTGGCCTCGCTCATGATGGCCAGCCAGAACGCACTGCGCGGCGCTCTCGACGAAGGCCCCGCTGCCGTCTCGTCCCTGATGTCCAAGCTCGCCGACTTCGACATGATCGACCGGATGCTGGACAAGGCCAACTCGACCTTGACCACTGGCGCGGTGCAGCCCCTGCAGGCCCAGCTGGCCCAGGAGGAAGAGCGGCTGGAAGGCGTGAAGCTGAACCCGCCGCGTGACCCGGTGCCCGTGCGGGCCAAGCTCGACGAGGTCCAGCTGAAGTGGCAGAACGCAACCGCTGTCGTGCAACGTACGACCGGCGAGCTGCTCAAGGCCGAGGACCTGTTCAATCACGTCAAGAAGCTGCAGGACCGGCACGACGCCGTGCTGACCGAGATCGGCGGCATCGTCCTCAAGCGTGTGGGCCTGGGCCAGCAGATCGAGTCGCTGAAGAAGGTGCTGCCCGTCGACGAAGCCGACCTCGAAGCCGCCCGCGAGCGCGTGGCCAAGGCCCAGAACCACGCCCAGGACCTGTCCTCCTACCAGAGCTTCCTGCGTGCGAACGCGGCCTACCCCGAGGTGTTCTGGGATGAGCCCGAAGACACCTTCGACAAGGCATTCGCCGACGCCGAAGCCGCTGTCAACGCGGCGCGGGCCAACGTCGCCAAGATCGACGGCCAGATCCTGGCCAAGCAAGACCAGCTGATCAAGGACGGGAAGTGCCCGACGTGCGGCCATGACCGCAACGACCCCGAGCACATGGCCCGCCACAACGCCGGCATCAACGCCGAGCTGGCCCAGCTGCGTTCGACCCGCGGCGCCCTGGTCGCTGCACACGAAGGTGCGCTGTCCGACCGGCAGGGCCTGCAGATGGTGGCCAAGGCTGCGACGGCCTACCTGTCGTCGATGGCGCCGTGGGCGCGGAAGGTGACCTGGGACACCAGCGTCCACCCCCGCAAGGCGGTGTGGGCTGCAGACGTGCCGGCTGCTGCGCCCGATGCCTCCGCGAAGGCGGACCTCCAGGCCCTGATCGACGCCGACCGCGCCTACCAGCAGGCCCAGGGCCAGCTCGGTGCGCTGGCCGGCCAGATCTCCGAGGGCGAGCGCAAGGAAGCTGAGCTGAAGGCTGAGATCGAGGAGCTGACGACGGCGATCGGCGGCGTCGAGCTGGCCGACCTGAAGCGTGCCTGCGAGAACCACGCCTCGAAGGTGGCTGCGGCCCGCCTTGAACAGGAGAACCTGGGCAAGGAGTACGACGCCATCAAGGCCGAGCTGTCCGTCATCGACATGGAGTCCCGCCACCATGCGCAGATGCTGGAGTCGGCCACTCGTTCGGTCGAACAGCTGAAGGCCTCCATCAAGACGATCGAGTTCAACAACGCGCTGATGAAGAAGCTCAAGGCGATGAAGCCGATGATCACCGACTTCCTGTGGGGTCAGGTGCTCAAGGCAGTCGGCCTGTTCTTCTCGCAGATGCGCGGCGAGCAGTCGGTCGTCACCAAGGATGCTGGTGGCTTCAAGGTCAACGGTCGCTCGGTCGAGTCGCTCAGCGGCTCCACCCTCGACGTGCTGGCCCTGGCCATCCGCTGCGCCCTGGTGAAGACCTTTATCCCGCACGCGAACTTCTTGATCCTGGACGAACCCGCAGCGGGCTGCGACGAAGCGCGCACGGGCAGCGTCCTGGGCTTCGTGGCCACGGCTGGTTTCAGCCAAACCATCATGGCCTCGCACGACCCGCTGAGCGAGAGCGTGGCAGACAACGTCATCAACATCGGAGGCTAACCCAACATGAAAATCACCCTTGAGATCAACGACGAAACGCTGCACAAGGCCATCGGCCAGCAGCTCGATGCCACCATCGCTGCCTTCATGGAGCGAGAGTTGAACAGGCGCATCGAAGACATCGTGAAGACGAAGTTCGATCGCATCGGCCCGAACTCGTTCGAGGAAGCCATGCAGCATGCAGCTACCGACCTGATCCAAAGCAGCATCTGCTTCAACGAGAACCCGACTCCCTACTCACTGCGCCAGCGTGTGCAGGCAATCATGGCGAGCGAAGCACAGGCGCTGATCAAGTCGGCAATGAAGGGCTGATCATGAGCAATGATCTGAAGACCTCCCACCCGCTGCTGATGGTGCCGCATGTCGTCACCTTCGGTGTCGTCATCTACACCAACGGCCCGCTGAACCTGCCCAGCCCCGAGGCCCTGCGCGAAGCCATCGCCCGCGAACTGCCGCACGGCTGTGGCGTGAGCAGCATCAGCTACACCAATCACGGTGTCTACGAAGGCCCGCAAGGAGCGCTGCGTGACCGATAAGCGCCCGACCGCCCGGGTCACCGAGCTGTACGACCCTGAGCTGTTCCCACCACCCCAGTCGATGCCCCTGATCTTGATCAACCCCGGTGGCGTCTTGATCACCGGCTTCTGGTTCAAGGGCTGTCTCGCCTGGGGCTACTACCCCAAGATCCCCGCAACCGTGAAGGCCCGCCTTGGCCTGAACATCTTCAACGAAACCGAAAGCAACGAATGAGCTGTGAAGCCAAAGTCATCCTCGCCTCCGTCGCACCGGACGGCACCCGCATCACGACGATGCAGCTGCGCTACTGGCGTGCGATCCATGCCGAGTTCATGACGCACCGCGTCTTCTCGCGCAACGCCTCTTCGAGCCGGGCGATCCCCGTCGCGAAGATGCTGGCCCAGGTCTGGAACGAGCCGGCCGGGCCGATCCACTGGGGCTCGCACCAGCCCGGGATGCAGGCCCGCGACGAGCTGGGCGGCTGGCGCCGCACCGTCGCCCAGGGCCTGTGGAAGTGGGCCGGCCGGGTCATGGTCGGCTTCGCCTGGACGGCCATGAAGCTGGGTGGCCACAAGCAGTGGGTCAACCGCCTGCTCGAACCCTGGCAGTACATCAGCGTCGTGGTCACGGGCACGGACTGGTACAACTTCTGGGCGCTGCGCGACCACCGGGACGCCCAGCCCGAGATCCAGCAGCTGGCCCGTTGCATGCGGATGGCCTACGACCTTGCCGAGGTGCAGAGCCTGAAGTACGGCCAGTGGCACCTGCCTTACGCGGGTGACGTCACGACGCTGAGCAATGCCCTCGTGGTCTCGGCGGCTCGGTGCGCCCGGGTGAGCTACAACAACCACGACGGCACCAGCTCCAGCCTGCAGAAGGACCTGGAGCTGCACAACCAGCTGAAGGACGCCCAGCCGCCTCACATGAGCCCGTTCGAGCATCAGGCGATGGCCATGTACGGCGACCGCTACGCCAACCTGCGACGTTTCAAGTCGTACCGCTCTTTCCTTGAAGACGGGACAATGCCAAAATAAGTCGACGGCAGGCAGCAAGCCAAGACGTCGTCAACAGGAAGGGCTCGCAATGCGAGCCCTTTTCCTTAAAAGACCCCTGACCCGTGGGCCAGGGGGAACTTCCACCACTGGAAGATCAGTTCGTGGAGCGGTCGCAATGACCCTTGTCCACGGAGTCGAGCAGCTTGCAGAGCACGCAGCCCCAGCGCCGGCCCTCCTTTCGGGCAAGCGCTGCCCGTGTCGAGATGGTCATATCCTCGCTGCCGCCGAAGGCGGCATTGGCCGATTGGTCAAGGCCGAGTGCGATCCGCCAGTACCGTTGGCCCGGCGAGAACGAAGCGAACAGTTGCCACGTCAGGGCCACGAGAGCGGCGAGCACGCACAGGCCCCAGAGGGCGAGACGCTTGAGGATTTCCATGACTACTTCCTTTGCGCGGGACGAACACCGAACCACCAGACGGTCGTCGTGGTGACCAAATAAGTCGTGGTGCCAACGACCTCCATCGCCAACCGGGTCTGAAGGTCCTGACTCAGGACGATCTGGCTGCGCAGCAGCATGTCGTGCAGCCAGAACAGAAGGTAGGTCTGCAGCACCATCGCGTAGACGGTGATGCCCGGACGGATGATTCCGCGGAAGAAGTCGACCAGGGCCATGAGAACCGTGGCGAACTTCGAGCGCTTCTGTGCGTCCTTGTCGAGGTAGCCGGCCTTGTCCGCTGCCAAGCTGGCCTGATAGTCGGCGCTGGCGGCAGCAGTGGCTTTGGCCAGGGCGTCCAGTTCGGCCAGTCGCTCAGCACTGGCGGCATCGACCTTGGCCGTCTCCAGGCGGTTGGCGGCTTCCTGGGCCGCAAGCTCGATCGTCAGCTTGTTGTTCTCGCGCAGGACCTCAAGGTCATAGCTGCGCTTCTTCGCCTCGCCCCATTGTTGGAGCGCGACACCAAGCAGGCCAGTCGCACCACCGGACAAGACCCCGGTGAAAATGGTCGATGCGATTTCAAGTAGCATCGTGGGCTTCCATAATGGCGAGCTTCGCCGTGGTGGTCAGGAGCTGGCGATGCGCGAGGCCGTTGGTTCCTCCGTTGATGCGCTTCGTCACAGCCAGAATGTCGTCGGCTTCTGCGAGCCGCTTAATCTTCTTGTCGAGCCAGTATTGGCCCGCCGACAGAGACACCAGCGGTGGCTCCTGCAGCAGCATGGGCGCGGTCACAAGGTCGGGAGAGTCCTCACCCACGAGGTCCTTTAGACGGTCGGTGAGCACGAGGTAGTTGCCACGACCAGTGGTCTGAAGAAACCCGCGTCCCATGTAACGCTTGCCGTCCCCGGCCTTGTGGTTGCCCAGGGCGAACGCCAGCCGGTTGGCGGCGAATGCCGACGTGCGCGACTGTTGGAAGGAGGTCGGCCACGGTGCGTCGAATCGGCGCTCGTAGCGGATCTGCGCGGACGTCGGACCCCAGACCTCCCGGGTGTAGACCAGCTGCCCGGTCTCGTGGCCGATCTGCGCCAGGAAGTGGGCCAGCTCAAGGTCGGATTCGACCTCAGCCAGCTGCGCCCCCATCTCCAGCACGTCAGCCCAGCGCAGGGCACGCTGGGCCGGAATGCGCAGCGCCTGCTGGAGCAGGCGCGGGGTGATCACGAGGCGGCTCATGGCACGAGCTTCCTCGTGCAGGCGGGCGTCCCTTCAATGGGCGGGCTCTTCGCGTAGATCAGCCGCTCGAAGCGGTCGATGCAGTGGGGGCCTGAGCACGCCTTGATGTCGACGGGGAGCCACTGCAGATTGAAGACTGCGTCGCACCCGCCGCAGGCCAGGGGCACCACGTGGTTGATGGCCCAGCCAGGACATGCGCCCTTCGTGGCGCCGTTGGCAGGGCACGGGTGCTGGGCCTGGAACGCGCTGAGCACAGCGGCGCTGCGCAGGATGTCGCCCGTGGTAGGCGAACGCTTGGGCGTTCCGCAGTACCGATACTCGACCTGGGGGTCGAGAGCAGCGCCGGGGTATTCACGAGCAATGGCCGCAGCAGCGGCCATGAGCAGGATGAAGATCAGCGCTGCGCGAAACATCAGTGATGAACCGGTGTGTGTGGTGAATGGGCCTGCGTATTGGCCTTGTGCAGCTTGACTGCTGTCGAGACCAGGAAGATCAGAAGGCCCATCGTCAAGGAGATCGTTGCACCGTCGCCGATGTCTTCTTGACGGAAGAGCTGGGCGCCGATTGGGTAGAGGCTCACCGTCATGACGGCGAGCCCCACACGCTGCCCGAACGAGTCCTTGAAGCCGTCGTAGAAGACCGCGAAGATGCAGAACAGGCCGACGAAAGCGACGAGTGCGGCGAGGACGTAGTTCATGGTTCAGGCTCCGGTGCGCTTCTTGATCCACCCCATCACCATCTCGACGATGGATGCGCTGTTGACCGCAGAGAGGGCCTCGAACAGCTTGTTGACCACGGCCATCGAGAAGAGGCCGACCAAGAACGCGAGCGCGCCTTCGTCCGTCTCGCTGTGCTGGAGGCCGAAGACGTCGATCAGCGGGTAGGTGAGATACCGCGCCGCCACGATGCCGCCCAGCACCATGCCGAGCTTCTCGTACCAGCGTCCCGGGATGAACTTGAGGGAGGCGACTGAGCCGGCTGCACCAGCTACGGTCGTCCCCACTTCGGAAGTGGTCAAGTTGATGAAGTCAGCCATGATCTCTCGCACCTTTTGGATGCGGGAATTCTATCAGTGCTGTACTTCTCACTCTACCACTGTGTCAAGTGGCAGACCAGTTTCCATGCGTTTTTCTTCAGATCTGCGCCAGGGCGCGCAAGGTATCTGCAAGGGTTGTGCGGACTTGCTTCGGGCGTGTAGCGGCGGCAACAGCCGCCTTGCCGCGGCGGCGCTCCCGCTCGATGGCCGGCCCCAGCTCGTTCATCCACCGGTCAGCAATGGTCACCACCAGGGTGGCCGCGTCCTGGATGCTCAGCTCCAGGGCGTCAGCCTCAGCTTGCAGGTAAGCCCCGGGCGTCAGCTCGGGGTTGGCCAGCCACTCACGGGCCTGCTGCGCCTTGGTGAAGTAGGTGACCTCCTGGCCCGGCACAGCGGTGATGTAGCGCAGCCGCGCCGCCCCCGCTGCCTCGTCGATCCGGATCAGGGCTTCGGCGATCAGGACTTCGAGCGGGTCGGCCTCCGTCCACTCCGCTGCGTCGAAGTCCCAGCGCCAGCCTCGGCGCTCGGGCGGCGGCGTGGGCACGGTGTTCGGCGAGCCGATGGGGACAAGGCCGATGAACCGCCCCTTGTCGTCCACCCCGTAGGCCGTGACCACGGGAGTGAACAGCTTGGCCAGTGCGTCGAAGTAGTCCTGCACCTTGGCGATGCCAGCGGCGCCCAGCGGACGGGCGTTGCCGTTGCGAACAACGGTGGCAACGATGCCATCATCCGTCGTCTCTGCAACGAGCCCTTCCATCTCGATGTCGACTGGCTTCGAGGTGATGGTCACAACGGCGCCGTCGACTTCGGCAATGCCGGTTGTTCCGTTCCAGACGAGCTTCATGATCACGCCACCCGGACGAACAGGCTGATTGTGTAATAGAAGACGTTGGTGGCCGAATCCATGACTGGGTTTGCGGCCGGACCCAGCGCACGCCACGTTCCGGTGACGTCAGAAGTCTGCGACGAGGTAACGCTTGCGTACATCCCGATTCCTCGACCACCGCTAACGAAGGAAGAGAAACCAGCAACGGTGGCTGCACGAAGAGACGTGCCAGGATAATCTGTACCGCTGGCGCCGTACGTGACGCCATCGACAGTCAGCCCTGTAATGAGGCACAAGGCTCGGATAGCGCCGACACCAGTCCCAACAACGGCGTCCTTCACGCCAGTAGCATTAAGGTAGCCGCTGTCGTTGGTGAAGGCAGACACCGCCGTAGGACGGCCAGTGACGCCAGTCCAGGCCACAGCCGTGGCTGTTGCCGCGTTTCCCGTAACGCTGATCCCCCACGAACCACTTGCCGCTGTTCGAATGACGGCCATAGCCTGAGCTGCAGAAGACTTTCCGACGATGTTGTCAGTACCAATGGTCGTCAGGAACTGGGCCGGCGTAGCAACGTTTCCGTTGGCCACTGCTGTGCTGAAGCGGTTGAGGAAGGTGTTGCCGCTGGCGTCCGAACGAACCAGTTCGTTGGCACCGACAGTGACGCCTGAAGACGAAGGAGCAAGACCAGCCACGGTCGTAGCTGACGTGATGTAGCCGACGTCGTTGGTGAAGCTCGACAGAGCGGTAGGCCGGCCGGTGACGCCGGTCCAGGCCACGCTGCCGGCGCTGCCCGTCACGCTGATGGCCCAGCTGCCTGTCGCCGCGGCCTGGACGGCAGCAGCGGCTTGAGCCGCGGACGACCGGCGAAGGAAGGAGTCCGTTCCGTTGGTCGTCATGAACTGCGACGGCGACGCGAGTTCGCTGTTGGTCGCCGCCATGCTGATGCGGCTGGTGTAGGTGTTGCCGCTGGCGTCGGTGCGGATCAGCTGGTTGGCACCCGGCGTCGCCCCCGCCGTGGCCGGAGCGATGCCACCCACCTGAGCAGCCGAGCCGGCAATGTTCAAGGTGTAGGTGCTCCAGGCCGTGCCGTTGAAGCGCTCCAGGTTGACGCCGTTGATCCGGTAGGCGCCGGTCGGCGTGCCCGTGATCGTGCCGGCCACGGCGGGGTCGAGCATCTGGGCCAGGGCGACGAAGGCGTTGGTGATCGACGGCACGAACTGCGTCGACATCGACTGGGTGACTGCCGGTTCGGCAAAGTTCATCGGCATATCAAACTCCGCGAGTCAGGATGGAGATTTCTTGTGCTACCCGATTTCCTGCATTGTCAAAGACGTAGACGTTGCAGCTCTTCGGGTATGGAACGTCGACGAAGTCGACGACCGGGGTGTATGGCGTTGATCCAATGACAGAGGGGACGATCGCCTGCACGTCAACGAATTGAGTGCCGAAGGTGATCTCCTTGCCGAAGCTGGTGGCGTCCTTGATGACCTTCTGGATCAAGGCTGGTGCGGCGGCTCGGGTAGTCTTGATGACCATCGGGCGGCAGAAGCGGGCGGTGACCGTTCCTGCCACGTCCGTGGCGTTCCCGAATACACCGCCACGGCTGCGGCTTGAGGCGAGAGTCGACTTCGCGATGTAGTCGTTCATCGTGAAGGCTTGTCGAGTCCCAGCGAGGTCGTAGACACCACTGATGGTTGTCTGCCCACCCGAGTACCCGACCTCGTGGATCAGGCCGACGATCAGATACCACGTCCCTGCGGTGAGCAGCGTGCCACCGGAGGTGAAGTACGGGTTCGGGCTGTCAGTGCCTGCGATGTTGGTGAAGGCGTTGACCGCGATGTTCGCACCGTTGTCACCCGGCCCGAAGTACAGTGTGCCAGCCGTGGTCAGCTTGGTAGCGAAGACGCAGTGCAGGTAAACCTGCGTGTTGTCGTGCGTATAGCTGGGCGTGACGTATTGACCGTCCCAGGTGCTGGCCGCGGGCGTCACCTGGGTGCAATTCAGCATGAGCTGGGTGACGCCACCAGGACCAGTTCCGGACGCGATCGTGTTCTCGCCGCTGAGGTTCGCGCCGGTCTGCCAGCCAACCGGGAAGGTCGTGCCAGCAACCCAGTCCAGGTAGCGACCAGCGATGTTGCCTTGGGTGTGCGCGCCTCCGAGCACCGTAGCGGAGCGCTGGCTGTCGTTCTTCAACTTCAGGTTCAACTTGACCGTGAGGCTGTCGAAGCGGATCAGGTTCGTTCCACCACCGGACGTGACCGTGTAGGTCAAGCGGAGGTAGCGAAGACCACCAGCGGCGAGGTAGGTCGACACGTTGGCAGGCATGGCCGTCCAGGTCGGGTCCGCTGCCTTCTTGTACTCCATCTGCACGGTGACGGTAGCCGTGCCCGAGATCAAGGTGGTCAGGAGCGTGGCCGTGACCTGGGTGCTGGCCAGATCCGTCCCGTAGTCGATCGTCTCCTGGTAGGAGGCCGACGTCAGCGTAGGCTGCAGCCACAGCGGGAAGCCCGCGGTGATCTGGTCCTGCATCGTACGGTAGTAAGTCGTAGGAGCAGCACCCTCGACCAGCTGGCAGTTCGACACGAAGAAGGTGTCGCCTGCAGTTCCGGTGTCGTTCGCCGGATTGATCGTCAGGATGATGTTCGCAGCCGGCGTAGCACCGAAAGTGCCAGTGACGCTGTAGCGTCCGATTGTCGTAGTCGGGGTGACCGTGGCCGTGCCGACGATGGTGTTGGCGCTGTCCCGGATGTTCAGGACGATGTTGCCGGTCAGAGTGCCCAGGCGGATGTAGCACGAGAACGTGTAGGTCTTGTTCGCGTGCGAGGTTGTAGCGTACGTGCGCTGCAGGTAGTGGTCGCCGATTGCCGTACGGTTCACCCGGTCGGCAGTGAGGAAGCCACCGGCATCGTTCTCGGCGTTGGCCGTGATCGTGCAGTTGAACTGCGTCGTGAAGGCAGTGAGGTTGTCCGGACTCGAAAGCAATCCGCCGTCGTAGTGCATCTCGACGGTTTCATCAGGATTGATGGCGCCGTAGAGTGCTCCGTTGACCAGCGCCATGTTCGTGCGCGTTCCAGCAAACGTACTGGTGTAGTCGCTGAAGAGCACGTAGTCGGGCGGCTGGTTGATCAAGGTGGTGATGGAGACCGGCGTACCGGTGTTGCCGGCAGTGTCGTACGCGGCGATCCAGTAGTTGACGGTGCCAGCCTGCTGCTCGAAGATCGTGGTGAAGGTCGAAGTGCCGTTCGAACCGACGACCGAGCCGGCCACCCACGATGCACCCTTGCGCACTTCGTAGCGGTCGATCGGCAGATTGCCGGTCGTCGGCGCGCTCCAGTAAAGCAGCGCGTTGTTGTCGACGACCTCGTAGCGCGTGGCAGTGACCGAGCCAGGGGCAGTCACGATGAACTCGACCGAGTCGGTCGCACCCACACCACCCGCTTGGTCGATGGCGGCAACCCAGAAGATGCGCGAGCCGACCCAGGTGATGGGCAGCTCAAGGCTGAGGGAGCTACCCTTGAAGACCGAAGTGCCCGCTGCGAACGAAGCGCCGTAGCGGACCTCGTAGGAGGCGACCGGCAGCACCGAGGTCGGCACCGTCCAGTCCAGTCGCAGGCGCGAGCCCAGCTGCGTGGAGGTCAGGTTCGGGGCTGCAGGCGCTGCAGACGTCAAAGTATCGGAACCGGCAGCACCGACGTTATTAGCCGCGTCGATGGCAGCGACCCAGTACGTGCGCGTGGCGCCCGTCCAGGCCAGCGGGCGCCGGTAGTAGGTGCCCTTGGTCGTGGCCACGAAGCTGCCCGCGGCGAACGAGGCGCCCTCACGGACCTCGTACCGGTCGATGGCGATAAGGCTCGTAGCGCCCGACCACTCGATCACCTCGTCCGTGCCTTGGATCGTCGAGTTCACGCTCGGCGCCGTGGGTGCCGTCAGGTTGACAGTCACGGTCGCCTTCGTGGTCGAGTAGTTGCCCGACGTGTCAACAGCAGCGATTTGGTAGGTGTAGGTCCCTGCGGCAACAGCGCCCAGAATCTGGTTGTTGCCCGCCGCCTTGGCCACAAGAGTGGCCGTCGCCCAGGTAGCGCCTACTCGGATCTCATAGTAGTCGATGAAGTCCTGCAGCGTGTTCCAGCTGAGCTTCAAGCCGTTGTTGGCATCCACGCTGTAAGTGAACCCAGTCACCGTCGCGGGTGGTGTCGAGTCAACGTTGAGCACGGTCAAGCCGTAAGTGGCCGGCGTGCTGGACTTGATGCCGAAGTAGTTAACCGATTCGACCGAGATGACGTAGGCGCCAGCCGGCACGTTGTCCAGAGTCAGCCGTGGCTCCACCGTTTCCGGGTAGCGTCGAGTCTCGGAGGATGACGTAGCCTTGACGAGATAGCCTCGGATTGTCGGATCACTAGACTTATCCCAGCTGACCAGGACGTCACTTCGCGTGAAGGAGGAGACGGTCGGCTTGTAGGCATACTCGACTGCCGTCAGGTTGGACGGGGTCGCAGGCGGAAGAACCGACAGGAAGCTGTAGTTCTGCTCGACGACCGGGTCGCCTTGGTCGATCGCGTCATACTTCGACTGGTTGCTCTCAACGCACGTGATAGCGTAGCGATTGATGCCCTCCTCCTTGATGGAGATCACCCGGGCCGTGATCGGCGTCACCGCAGCCGAGGCCAAGGTCCAGACGGCGTTCTTGATCGGCTCGTCCGAGAACGAATCGAACTCGGCAAACTCCTGCGGACCCTCGATAGCGAAGTTTGTGGGCTTAGACTCAAGGGTTCCATTCGGCAGGATGCAAGAAATCGTGTACGCGCCGTTCGTCGGCGTCACGGGCGGCGTGTCAAAGTAGAGTCGGGTGCGGCTCACTGACGTGGTCGTGATCAAAGAGTCGACCGTATCGCTTTCTTGAAACTGAAGGCCCCAGATGTAGACGCCGGCCGAAGTAGAGCCCAGGTAGGTCTCCGTGCCACCGTTGCGCAGACGGATCTGCACTTGCGTGCTTGCACCCGCGATACCAGGAACACCGGATACCGTGCAGCGATACCACCCGTTCCCTGCAGAAGTGATCGTTTGACGGATGTTGTAGGTGTTGACAGGGGCTGCACTGCTGCTGACGATCGTTCCAGTGCCGATGTCGAACACACCATAAGCGTAGCCCGTAGTCGGGCCGTCGAAGACGTACGCGGTCAGTTGAGTACGACCATTGGCCTTGGCGTAGAACGACAAGGTGTGATTGACTGCCGGGTTAAAGCTCAGTAGTCGGCTAAGCACGTGCGACGTTGTGGTAGCCGTTTCCATCAGGGCGATGGTCAGGTTCGAGCCATCAGGCGCACTCGTCAAGGTGACAGTCGATGCCGTGGCGTTGGTCTTGGTCCAGGCCGCGTTCGAGATGTCGTTCGACCACGTGAGCCGATTGGTAGTCACGGACTTCACGCGACCACCCCAGCGCACGCCGGCACGGTCGTTGTCCTGGACCTGCACAAGGCGTCCTGGGTACAGGGTTGCGGCTTCGATACCGGTCTTGAACGCAATGACCTCGGTGTCAAGGCGTTCAGTCAGCAGCATGTAGCGGCCGAGTCGACGTGCCTGATTGCGCGAGGTACAGCCGAACGCTACCGTGTCGGTCGGACGGTAGCCGTACCGAAGGATGGCGTCCCGATCTTCGACGTACTCGTACTTGCGCTTGAAGTCTTCGCTCGGATCGTTCCAAGCCACCGTCACCGCGGTGTGTCGCTCAGCCCGACTGGAGCCTTCGTAGCTGAAGATGCCATCGAGGACGTTGGCGTTCGTGAAGATCTTGGACGCCGTTCCCGGAGCGTCTTGGCTCATGGTCACTTGACCAGAGCCCCAGTAGGACATCCCCCGGAAGACGGAGCAGACGTTGTTGATCAGCTTGTAGGCGTCTTCAAGCGTGTTGATGTATGCGTTGAACGTGAACCGGCGCTCGTAGTTTTGCGCCTCGGTGGGAACGCTGGCCATGATCTGGCCTGACTGGTTCGATCCGTAGCTCTTGGTGTAGCCGATCCGCTCGTAGGTCGAGCCGGTGGGGACCCAGTCATCGCAATACTTGGCGATCGTATAGAGCGTGAACTTGTCGACGCTGGTGACGAACGTACCACCGTTGATCAGGTCGACGATGCCTTCACCGAAGATGCGCTTGCCAAGACCGTGCTTGCGGTTCGTCAGCAGGTCGTAGAGGCACCACACCGGGTTGTTGGTCCAGGCGTTGACGAACGTGCCGTTCCACGCGCCTGCAGTGGTGCCCGCACCAGTCGTGCGGTAGCTGGCGTCGTAGTTGCCGTTGGCGTCTACACAGTTGGCCGGCACGGGTACGATCAGGCCCTTGATATGGTAGGCGCGCTGCGGGACGTTCGAGAAGTATCGAGCGTCGATGGTGACGCCGCACAACACCGAGTACGGGTAGTTGAGCTTCTCGTAGTTGACGACCGTGTAGGCGTCCCAATACAGGTCGTTGACCAGCAGAGCGGACGCCGAGTCGGCCGTGATCCGCTTGACGCCGACTTCGTACGGACCAGCGCCCAGGTCTCCAAGCAGGACCTCGTGCTGGATCTGTGCTCGCGAACGAGTCTTCTCCGACACCGTGTTGGCAAGGCTCAAGCGCCACGTGCCACCGGAGACGCGGGTGTAGATCTCGTATTGGACGGTTGCGCCAGTGACCTTGCCTTGTGAGTCGGTCTGGTTCAGTCCGTTGAACGCCACCGTCACCTTGACGGCGTCGGCACCAGTGTCAGGGATTGGGCGCGAGACAATGCCCAGCCCGGTCGTGACCTTCAAGCCGACCGTGTTCTCCTGCTGGATGTTGGCGAAGCCTTCGAGCACAGGCTGGTTGGCCGTGCCGTCCGTGACCTGGAACGTGTAGGGTCGATAGTTGATCGCCCCGTTCATGTCCTTCAACGGGACGCCGTCGAGGTAGATCGAGTAGTCCGCGTTGGGGGCAAGGTGGAAGCCTTGAATCGGACCTTCGCAAATAAGGTCCAGGAATCGCGCAGTCGCGGTCGTCGACAGGGTGTCCGGATCTTCGCTGATGCCGCCACCGCCGCCTCCCTTACCGCCACCGCCCGAACCGATGATCTTCGTCATGGCACACCGTAGAGTGAGATGCTGACCGACACAGAGGCGTTGGCGTTGACGTTCGCAGGAGCTGCGCCGTTCGCCGGGTTGACCTCTTTACCGGCCACGTTCAAGTTGATCGTGCCCGTCACCGTTGACGTGGTGTTTGCCACAGGCGTCAGCGTGACCTCCAGGAGGCAGACGCCCGCGCCAGGGGATGTAAGCTCCCGGGTGTGGCTGGCGCCCGAGAAAGTGCCCATCGACCACGAGTAGGTGAAGGGCTCAGCAATGGCCAGCGAGCCGGCGCCCAGTCGCAGCACGACGGTGCGCGGCACGCCAGCCTTGTCGGCGTAGTAGACCTGGGTGGCGCCGCCAATGCGCGCCGAGGGTGCCACAGAACCCGCCACCGACAGGCTAGACACCGAGATGCCGGCGCTGACCGTGTAGGCGCCGGCCAGCACCTCGCCGTAGGCCAATGGTACTGGCAGGCCTTGGTCGGCCGTGTTGGTTGGGCCGGTGATGGACCAGCTCTGGCTGGTGAGTGTGGTCTCGTCCCTCTTCTTGGGCAGCGGAGTCAGCCACTCGATCACGGAGCCCGTCATCAGACTGACGCCAGCCATACCGACAGCCGCGCCCACCGGGCCACTGAACCACGAGGTGCCAAAGCCCACCACGGCCAGCACGGCGCCCACCACGAAGCGAACACCAGCCGAAGCGCCGGCCACGATGGGAATGATGTCCACCCGCGTCACGCCAGCGAGGGGGAACTCGACCGTGGTGTTGTCCAGGTCCTCCCCCTTGGAGGTCCGCACGCGGAAAACCAGACCACGCTGGTCCAGGTCCATGATCGCGTCGCGGAAGCCGCCGCGCATTCGGTCGATGGCGTTCACCGCCTCGCCGATGGTCGCCACCTCCAGCTCCCACAGCTTGCCGAACATTTTGGCCAGCGGGCCGTGGAGGTGGAGCGCGATCACAGCAGGATTTTGTGGCGAAGGTGGTGGGTGCAGAACTGGCTGTAGAACCCGTCCCAGGGCTCGATGCAGGACAGCCGGCCCGCAACGTGATGGAGGATTGTGCCATCCCCGAGGCAAACCGCGGCATGGTTCGGCTTGGAAGATCCGACCTGGATTAGAAAAGCGTCACCCCGGCGCGGCGCCTCGCCGATCAGCTGCACGAAACCCTGGGACTCGAAGTTGTCGACGTAGAGGTTGACGCCCTGCTTCTCCCACCACCAGTTCTCCCGGTCGAAGTCGTCGAGCTTCAAGTCCATCTCGCGGGCGTACCAGTCGCGCACGATGGAGTAGCAGTCGTGAACGCCGTGAACGTAGGGACGGCCCAGCAGTGGGGCCTTGTAGCCTGAAGGCTCAAAGCTGTGGTATTCGCCGCTGCCTGGACTGATGATGTGCCAGGGCAGGCCCGTTGCCTCGCACCCCGAGAGATCGGCCATCGACGGGGTTGGTGGGCCGTTCGGGTGCGAGTGGTAGATCCCGACGACTTCCTCGCCCTCCTTCACCTGAAGCCACGCATTGGGGTCAAGGTCGAAGGTGTGCTGTCGATCCTCCGCGAGGTTGCGTGCGCGCACAGTCTTGAACTTGTTGCGCCCCCACGAGACGACGAGCCCGCAGACTTCCTCACGAGGGAACTCAAGGGCGTGCTTGAGAATTTCCTGTTTCAGATCCATGTCAGAACTTGTAGGCCTTGGAGCCAGGAAAGCCGCCGAACGGAAGGATGTCAATCGTGTTCGGGTATCGCTTCTTGCAGCCGGTGTTGAGGTCCTTGCTGCAGACGTCCTCCAGAGGGTCTGATGTCACGATGCCGTCCGTGGTGTACATCGTGGCCCCGGTGTACGGGCATCCGTAGGCCGGGTACTCCCAGGCAGTGTTGGCTGCGTTGCGGCGCCGGTATTCCCACTGGCAGACGTTGGTCGTGATAAGGCGGGCCGGCAGCTTCTGCCCCATTAGGTCCATCGCCGAGGCCATCTCGTACTCGATCATGGTCCGGTCCTGACGAACCTTCCGCTCGATATAGAAGATGTCGTCGGGCAATGCTTGGGTAGGATCAGCGTACGGATTAGCGCTGAAGCTGGCGTCGATCTTCTGGTAGGCAGTGGCCGTGCTGGCTTTCTCAAGCTGCCACTGTGCCGTGTAGATGCCGCGACCAACAACGCCGAGGTAGGTGTTGCTTGTTGACGTGTTCATCGTAACAACGCCAACTGATAGAACGCCCGCTGCTGAGGTAGTCGCCGACAACGAAACGCGCCACCATCCATTTCCTTGGGGTGTTACTGTAGCCGTACCAGTCACACCGGAACTGAAGTAGATCTTCCCGTCCATCAGGTCAACATGGACATACGCCGTCGTGGCCAGGGCTGCGCTTGAAAAGAAACGAACCTGCGCGTAACGGTACTCACCCTCCTTGACAGAGGTAGAGAACGTCCAAACCTCACCAGCGGCTGCTGCTGTGGCTGTCGGTGATCGTGAGATGTAATGGGTAGAGGACACAGCTGTATCCTCTTGCTTGCCTGCGCTCATTTCTCCGTCAGGACCCAAGTACGCCGTGTTCTGCGTCACGTTCACACGAGACCAGCCGGGCCACAACATGTCCTGCGTACGGTCAAGTTGGTTTCGGCGCGCTGGGAAATTCGCTGCGTCGAGGTATCGGGCCAGCGTGCGGCGACGCGTGACCTTGGCGCCAACGAGGCCGTCATAGGCGGCATCCAGAGCGGTCATGATCCCCGACACGTTGGAGACCTTCAGCGTCGGACGAGGAAGCGTGCCCTTGGCGTTCATCTCGAAGCCATCAGCCTCGACAGGGTAGCGGGTGTACGTCTGACCTTTCCAAACGACGTCACCATTGAGCTGGTTCGTGCCAGTATGGAAGTAGTATTTGTCGGCTGAGCTGCGGCTGATCTGCGTCAGGTCGAGTTCGAACAGCTCGATCCGCGCACTGGGGTCCAGCTTCTGAATGTCCTCTGCGATTGGCATATCAATACCGCTGTTCGAAGGTGGCGCTCAGTGAGCAGTCGTAGTCATGGTTGTAGGCCATGCTCCAGTTTTCGCAGACAAACTCGTAGGTGTCGCCGTGTGGGGTCGTCCAGGTGAACTTGGTTGCGCCGAGGTGGTTGCGAAGAAATAGGTCGATTGCTTGGATTTCGCCTTTTCGACGCAGAGTGAAGCTGAGCTTCCAGCTTTCAACAAGGCTGTTGGCCCCTTCAGGCAGCGACTGGACATAGCCATCGCCGAAGGGTGTCTTTTCAACCCGGGCCTTGACGTCCCGGGTTGCTCCTTGGTCAGGGGTGAAGGTGAAGGTGGCCATGTCTTACTTGTAGAGGATGCCGCCAGGGCGCATCTCGCGCTGAAGGATGGTGAGGACGGCTCCCTCCATCATCTTGCCAAGCTGGTCGGCCTGGGCCGCGTTGGTGTCCGATTTTACGGTTGCCTTTCCGTCAGCAGCGATGTTCACGTAGACGTTCGAGTTGATCTGCGTGGTGTTTCCACCACCCGCAGCACCGCTCAAGGTCACGGGGATCGTGCGGCCATCCGGCAGCGGCACGTACGCCTCCGGCGTGCGACCCTCACCGAAGATCGACAGCATCGGACGGTTGGCGATGCCACCGTTGGCGTGGTACGCCAGCGGCAGCGGGCCATTAGCCGTCATGATGTTGCCGTTGGCGCTCATGACCGGGCCGGTGAAGGTGTCCGTCGGGTTGTTGGACTGGAAGCCGCCAAAGCTGTCGCCCACGTCACCCTGAGTGGCACCACCGGAGCCCATCCCCATCAGAAGGTTGACTCCCATCGAGAGCATCTTGCGGATGATGGCGTTGTTGGCCATGCGTGCCGCGTCGGCCAGCAGGCTGCGCGTGAAGTCCTTGAAGTTGCCCTTACCCGTTTCAGTGAAGCGAGCAAGACCGGTCTCCATCGAGCTGAAGGACTGGCTCATGATGCTCTCGACGACACGAGCGCTGTCCTCAGCCTGATTCTGGTAGCCGACCCAGAAGCGGCGCATTCCGTAGTTCATGCTCCGCTGCTCTTCAGCGATCTGACCAGCGACCTTCATACGGTACTCGACCGTCGCGGCCATCAGGGATTCAAGGTTGCTCTTGCGGTCCTGCTCCGTCTTGATCAGTGACTCGGTGGCCTTGATCTCGTCGTCGATCATGGCCAGCTTGACCTTCGAGGCCTTGTCGTCCTTTCCTTCGTACTGAGAGCGCAGAGACTTCAGATCACCCTGCTTGGTCTGAAGCTCCTCGATCTTCCGGTCCTTGGCCTGAATTTCAGGCATGAAGCGGTCGTACTCCTGCAGGCCGGCCTTCAGAGACTCGTCGCGTGCGACTCGGCCCATCGGCTGAGCGCCGGCCTGCAGCTTGCGCTGCTGAGCGTTGATGTAGTTGTCGCGACGAGCAGCGTTTCGGCGCTGAGCCTGCATCCGGGCGGCTTCTTGTGTCAGACCGCGGGTGTCCAAGGAGGAGATGAAGTCCTCTGGAAACAGCGTGTTCATGGCACCAGGGCCGCCAGCCATCGTGCCTTCGGACTTGAGATCGCCCAGCTTCGCGATGTCCTTGAAGACGTCGCGAGCACTGTCGTCCTGGAGCTTGCGAAGGAACTCCTTGAACTTGGCGTCATCGTCCTTCTTGAGGTCGATGATGACGGCCTTGTTGTCCTCACGCTTCTGGTCAAGGTTGGCTTTGAACGCAGCCATCTCGTCCCGGTTGGTTTGAACCGTGTTGACCGCGTTCATCAGGTCGCCAGGATTCATTCCTTCGTAGACGATGTTGCCGTTCTTGTCCTTCTTCGACTTCAGGAAGCGACCAGCAACCTCAGACGGGTCTTCACCATTCTCAGCGCCCTCCTTGAACTTGCGGCGCATGAAGTCGACAAGGTCCTCGTCACCCATTTCCTTCGGGTTCTTCAGGCTGGCACGGATCAGCTTATCGAGCTTCTGGTTGTAGGCGCCACGGCTGCTGAGCATCTTGTCGTAGTGCTCTTGTTCAAGCTCCTCCTCGGCCTTGAACGCAGCCTCCTTTCCGACCAGCCCGGTCTTCAGCATGGTTTGCACGGACCGGCTCTCCAGCTCCAGCTTGGCCTTGCTGTTCTTCTCCTCCAGGTTCTTCAGCTCCTTCTCGTACTTGAAGGAGGCCAGGATGTCACGGCGCTCGGAAGCCGCGTTGCCACCTCCATCAGGGCCGAGGGTTTGGAAGTTCATCTTGACGCCGCCAGCATCCGTGTACTTCTTGAGAGCCATTTGGATCTTCTCTGCATCCCGGGTGTTGTTCAAACCCTTGTACAGAGAGTCCTCACCCTTGAGGCGAGTCAGCTCCTTGATGGCGACGTCGATCTCGGTCAGAGCCTTCTTGTCCGTCGTGCTGTCACGACGAGATTGAAGCGCCTTGATCTGAGTGTCAAACCACTTCCGCATTGAAGACGCAGCCTCAGCATTGTCTTCAACGGTCTGCAGCTTGTTGACCTTGACTTCCTTTTCGGTGATCTCCTTGAGCTTCTTCTTGTTCTCGGCCTGCTGTTCCATCAGGCGCTGGATGTCCTTGTCGGAGTAGACCTGGGTCTTGCCCGACTCGTCCTCAAACTTGAAGATACGGCCCTTCTTGTAGCCCTTGGCGACTTCGGCACCAGCAGCATCGACGTTCGCGATGTACGCCTGCATCCGCTGGCGCTCGCCCTGGATCGAGACCTGGGTCTCCGTCTTGCCTTCATTGGCGCGAAGCTCAGCCTTGCGCTCAAGGCGTTGGATCTCCTGGTCGAGGATTCGGATGCTGTTGTTGGCCTTGTTGTTGTAGCGTTCTTGAGCCTCCTTGGCCGCGTCCGTCTTCGAGCCGACCAGCTCCCAGACGGCCCACAGCGCGGAGCCCACCGAAAGCAGCAGGCCTAGCGGACCCATCGCGATCCGGGCAGCTGCGCCGACCATCGCCATCGCGCCGCTGACGCTGCGCATGGCGCCGGCCAGGGTGAAGCTGGCCGCAGCCCCTGCGGTGCTCGCAGCGGCGTTGGCAGCGGTGCTGGCGGTCGCAGCTGCAGTGGCAGCGGCCTGGGCACCGATCACCGGCACCGAGGCGGCAGAGGCAGCGGTGCCGCGGCTCACGGCCAGGGCGCGCTGGCCCTCGGCCAGGGCGTTGGCATCCACGAGGCCCGTGCGGACTGCGATCGACGACATCCAGGCGGGCGCGGCGGCGAGGTCCGCCAGCATGGCTCGGTTCGAGCCCTGCATTGAGAACGCCATCCGGTCGACCGCGCTGGCCGCGACGTTGGCGATCTTCAGGCCACCATAGGCGATGCCGACGAACTTGATCAGGTCTGCGTGCTCGATCAGGCTGCTGGCGAGGTTGATCACGCCCCGGGCGATAGAAGCCAGGGTGTTCTGGAACTCCTCGCTTCCGACAGCGTTGGCCAATGCATCATTGAAGGCCTGGATCGAACCACGACCCTCCTCGAATGCCTTGGTGAACGAGAAGCTGAACGCCTGCTTGAGCCGCTGCTGAGAAGCCTCAACGGTGTCGCCAAGCTCGGCCATCACCTTGCGGGTGAAGCCAGAGGACTTCTCAAGCTCGGCCTGCATCTTCCGGACACTGCCGGTGCCAGCCTCAAGGAGTGGAGCAAGCTCGCGGTTGCCCCGCTCACCGCCGATTGCAGCGGCGAACGAGCGCAGGCTGGTCGAGTCCAGCGTTGCCGTCTTCTCACGGATCTTGTCGATCATCTCCGCGCTGCTCAGGCCAGCGCGCTGCATCTCCTGCATGTCAAGGCCGAGCGCATGAAACGCCTTCGAAGCGGCCTTCGTCGGGGTGTAGATCTCCTTCAAGAGGTTCATGTGGGCCGTACCCGCCATCGAACCCTTGATGTTCTTTTCGGACAGAACGGCAACAGCCGCCGCGGTCTCTTCGAGGCTTTCGCCGTAGAGCGAGCTGGCCGCGGAGGCGTACTTCATCGACTCCATCATGTCTTGGACGGAGGCGTTAGAAGCTGCAGCGCCTCGTGCCAGGACGTCCGAGACTCGGCCTAGATCGGAGATAGAAAGGCCGAAAGCCTTCATCACACCGGTCGCAGCGAATGCAGCTTCTGCGACCGAGGTCTCGCCCACGGTGGCCAGCATCAGCACGTCAGGCAGAGCCGAGAGCGCTTCCTTCGCACCGAGGCCGGACTGGGTCAGTGCCCGCAGGCCGTCAGCAGCGTCCTTCGAGCCGAACATCGACCCCTTGACGGTCGACTCGAACTGCTCAGCAGTGATCGTGGTGCCCGACAGACCCTTGACGAACGCGAGCTGGTACTCGACCCGCTTGCCTTCCTCGTAAACGCCACGCATCGCGGCGCCGAGCGAAGCTGCAGCGATGATGGGGATCGTGCTGCCCCAGGTCGTCCACAGCATGCCGAGAGAGCCTGCAAGGCCTCGTGCAGCCGAGTGCGCCTCGTTGGCGGCGTCGGCCCAGGCACGGACGCGGGCGGGGTCAAGGTCGATGTCCTTCGGTTTGGGCACCGAGAGCTGGCTCTGCTTCTTGCGGAACGAGTCCAGCTCCCCGGTCTGGTCCACCAGATAGGCGTCCCGGCCGAGGAACGCACGGGTGCGGCCCTCACCGTACTTTCCGACGAGGGCCTGTGCCCCCGCCAGCTTTACGCCACGGCCATCGAACTCGTTTGCCGCGTCGAACTTCGTTTTATTATAGAGCTGCCCCATCTCGCGTTGAACGCGGTCCTGGTGCTCCTTGGCCACCGCGGCGAGGCGCGCTTGAAGAGCCTTACTGGCTTCTTCAGCCACCTTGGCTTCGTTCGAGACGCGATCCCAGTAGGCGTTGTATCGAGCCTGATCCGACAGCTTCAGGTTCGCCGCATCGTCCTTCGCACGCGCAGCCGCAGCGTCTTGATGCTGCTTTGCAATCGCGTCAAGCCGAGCCTTCATCGCCTTGTTCGCGTCTTCCGCAGCCTTCGACTCGGAAGCGACGCGATCCCAGTAGGCGTTGTATCGAGCCTGATCCGACAGCTTAGTTGCGGCCTTGTCCTCTGCACGTGCCAGAAGGGTCTGCAGCTCCGCGGCGGCGAATGTCGGCGGCTGCGCCTGCGACATGCGCAGTGTGGTGCCGTCTTCCCGCTTGGCCGACTGAGAGATACTGTATCGCGGCTTGGTGTCGCCCTTGGTGAGCTTGCCATCCTCGTTGAACGCTTGGTCAGCCGTCTTGACCGGAGCACGCTTGACGCCCTGCTCAGCGATCTGCGCCGGCATCTTTCCGAGCGCGATGATCAAGTCGTTGATCGTGTGCGTCAGCTGAGTCAGCTGGACGTTCTCAGCTTGTGGCTGCGGACGGGGAGGAACTGCAGCAACCGCGGCAGGAGCCGACGCAGCACCAGCCACCTCTTCACGGAGGTTCTTCCGAACACCGTCGCCGTTGATGAACAGCGTGATCGGGAACGGCTCACGCAGGATGGCCTCGATCTTCTTGCGAAGCTCGATCGGGCTGAGGTGGACCTCGAAAGACTCCTTCGACAGCGACGACTGCACGGCCAAGCGCAGTGCTGCAAGGCTGGCCTCAGTCGTGGCCACCTCGACGTCGTACTTGATCTTGCCGATACTTCCCAGCGCAGACGAGACCACCGAGTCGGTCCGGACCTTCGGCTTGCTCAGCAAAGCGTCGCGTTGAGCCATCAAGGCTGCAATGCGGTTGTTTTCCCGTTCAACGCCTTGACTGAAGCCGTTGAGGTATCGAAGCTCCTCTTCAGTCTGCTTCTTGATCGCTCCCGTACCCTTCGCTGGGGTCGGAGTCCAATCAGAGACACCTCGCTTGAAGGTCTTCAGACGCTCTTCCGCCTGCTCGATGGAGTACGCGATTTCAGAGAGCTGGCGGTTCAGGTCTCCCTTGATGTTGGCGTTGACCTCCAGGCTGCGGCTTTTGCCCACTGCTTGGTCGATCGTCTTCGATACGTCGGCGCCAATCTGGGTAAGGCTGGCACCAATCCCCTCCGTGAGTTGACGCCGGATGTTGGCGACGTTCACCTTCAAGGTGAACGTCTCACCTTCCAGCTTGCTCTTCAGCTCGGCGACAATCTTAGCCGCGTCGACCCGGATGACCGTCGAACCCATTCCCTGGGACATCTGCTCCCGGAGCTGCTTAAGCGCTTTAGCGGCTTGTTCGGTCCGCAGTGCAACGGAAAGGTTGGCAGTCGTCATGTAGTCTTCCTGGATCGTTCAAGCGTTCGATGGAGGTGCGCCAGCTCTGCAGCGTCCATCTTCCTGATCAACCGGAGCATCTTCGCCCGGTGCTCGTGTCCCTCGATCCCCAGCGTCTCAATCAGCGCGTGGATCTCACTCACCTGGATGGCCTGTGGGCCTACCTGACCCCAGATACGACTAGCGCCCAGCAGGCAGAAGGCATCGTAGAACTCGATGTCTTCGCCCCTGAGCGCTGGCCTTGCAGCATCCGCTGGATGCTTTACGCCTGAGTCTTCACGGATGGTCTTGAAGAAGGCTTCGGAACCGCCCCATTCAAGCTGCCATTCCAGGTAGGCCTTCAGTCGTTTCCCTGTTCGACTTCCTTCTTCAGCTCGAAGGCGGCGGCATCGTCCGCGAACTCGCCGACCTTCACGCGGAAGGCGCGGTGCTGGAGGACGAGGCGTGCGTTGTCGACGCTGTACTCCAGGTCCTGGCCCTTGTACTTGAAGTTGCCGCGCCAGCCCTTGAGGATGGTTCGTGCCATCACCTCGATCATGATCTTGTCGGACGCTTGGTCAGCGGCCTTGATCTTCTCGTCGTCCTCGGTGTCGAAGCCTTCGAGAACCACGCGGTTCTCGTTGTAGAGCTTCATCATCAGGCGCTCGTAGTAGCGGTTGCCGCCACGAGCAACAAGCAGCTCGGCGTCGCCGTAGGGGAACCACGTGCCGTTGTTCTCGGCGTCTTCGTTGGTCGCGAAGTCGTTGAAGATGTCCATCTTGGTCTTTCAGTGGTGAAGGGGTTGCTGGGGCGGGCTCATAGGCCCGCCCTCTTGTTCATCAGACGCGGTAGATGACCACGGTCTGCTGGAACGTCGCGTTCGCTGCGGTCGTGTCCATCACGGCCTGGAAGTCGACGTCGATCATGTTGTCCTGATCGAGGCCACCGACGCCCACCTTGGCCGCGGTGTACTTGATGCGCGGCATGTGGACGACGTAGCCGTTGCCGTCGATGTCCTGCATCGGGACGGTGAACGACGAGGCGACACCGCTGATCAGCTTGTTGTAGATCGACGAGTCGGCGAAGTACATCTGGGCCTTGCCGGTCACCTTGAGGGTGCCCGGGGCAATGCCGGCGTTGCCGAAGACCGACACCGCTTCCTGCGCACGCAGGCTGTTGTCGATCGAGATCGACATCGACTTGATGTAGGTCGTGGCGCTGATGGTCGTGCCGTTCTCCAGCACGTCCCACACACCCTTGGTGGCGTTGGCCGGCGTGAAGACCTGGGCAGCGGTCGGCGTGCCCATGATCGTCGACGCGGCCATCGGGTTCATGGACTTGCCCATGAAGTCGACGGAGCCGGTGATGATCTGGCCCGACTGGATCGACAGGTCGACCTTCGACGGGATCATGCCCAGGTACTGGCGGTAGGTCGAGATGTCGAGGTGACCCACTTCCAGGCTGTAGGACTTCATCACCGAGGCGTTGGCCGCTCGCGAGGTCGTGATGGTCGCGCCCACAGCCATCGCCGTGGTGGTGATGGTCGTGTTGATCGGGGTGGCCGGGTCCAGCGTGATCACCGTGGTGGTCGGCGCCGTGGTCGGGTGGACGCGCAGCGGACGGCTGGCGAAGTAGTCCTTGATCGCCTGGGTCGCGCCGGCAGGCGGCGTCAGCGTGAACCACTGGCCGCGCTGCAGGTTGGTGTAGGCGTCGTTGCCGGTGGGTGCCACCGCGTTGGTGATCGAGCCCGCAGCCAGGGTCAGCGCACCGGTGAAGGCCGCGCTGGTGCCGGCCGTGCCGTAGTGGGTCCAGTCGTTCTGCAGGGCGCCCAGCAGCCAGGGGTCGATGTCCTGGAAGTTGACCTCGAAGTTGATGGCGCCACTGGGCGAAGCGCCCACCTGGACCATGTCGGCCGGCTGGCGGTCGCTGCGGATGGCCTTGGACTGCTCGTTCTTGACGGCGTAGTCCAGGCTCTCACCCGTGAAGTTGATCAGGGTGCCGTTGCCGGCCTGCGCCACACCGAAGTTGGTGGGGTACGTGCCTTCCAGCTTGTAGGCCAGCTGGGCGCGGTTCGAAACGGAAAGTGCTCCGGGCATGATGTTTCCTCTGCTGGAAAAGCGTCAAACGATTGTAGCGGGTATCCCAGAAAGCCAGAAGCCTGTCAAGCTGGGTTTGAGTAGAACTCGACCTTCAGGCCCTGGGAATTCCAGCCCTTGGGAGCCGAACTCTTGCGGGGCTTGGGTTCAAGGAGGTGGAGCCGCAGGGTCTGGTAGTAGCCCAGATGGGAAGCCATCCAGTCAAGGACGGCTAGGGCGGCGCGAGTGCCCTTCCCTTCCCGCGTGGTGACGGTCACGTAGACGCAGCCGGCATAGCGGGTCTTCGGGTTCACGGCGACACCGATCTGGTTGCCGTCGTGAAACTCGATCTCGACCTCCGTAAACATCTCCGGAGGGTTGTTGTAGTCGAACGGCGTGTTCTCGAACACCAGTGGGATGTCCGGAAAGACAGCGCTGTAGCCGTCGATGGTGCGGGTGACGATGGCGTCACGAACGTCGGTCAGCGTCATAGTCGTTTGCGTGCCAGTCGTTTTGCAGAGCGGTCGCTCATTTCAGAGTAGCGTCGTTCGACTTGGTCGATGGAGCGCTTGACGGCATCACCGGGTCGGTTGACCGCTCGAAGGGGAAGCGTATCGCCCTCCTCGTTCACGATCTGACCAGCCTCGACCTGAAGTCCGTAGTGGTAGCCTTCACCGTCAAGCACACCGTTGACGATGTAAACCGTGTCGCCCAGCTCGAAGCCGTCCGAGGCTCCTGCGTTCTCGCGCATCGCCACTTCGATGCCAGGAGACGAGCCCTTTCGGTAGAAGGTCTCACCCTCCTCACCTTCAGGCACGATGGCCGGAGGTGGCACCATTCCAGCCCGGTTCACTTCCCGCTCGACGTTCAACGAGTAGGTCCAGCTGGCCACCATGTCGCCCTCGCGCTGCGGGGTTCGCTCGACGATGGTCTCGAACAGCTCGACGGACAGGCCTCGGGCTGCAGCCTCCAGCTCAAGTTCAAGCTGGTCGAGTGCAGCAACTAGGCTCTCCTGATCGAAGAAGACGTCGAGTTCGATCTCAACCATAGCGCGTGGATCGGCACAGCCATGCGTTGTCGGGCAGCGGCGTGGCGGATTGAACGCGCCACTTGCTGTTGTCTGCCAGGGTCACCAGTGCCCCGAGAGGTTGCGTGACGTCGAGGGAGCTGAGCACGAGCTGCTGGTCACCGGCTTCGAAGTCGGGGGCGTCAGCGTGCCCGTAAGCGAACAAGGCTTGCCAACGGACCTTGACGACGGCGGTTGCACGGGACACCCCGTTAAACAGCTCGGTCACCGGGTCCACAGTCCCACTGGTCACGAAGGCCGCGTTGTAGGCGCCAGAGCCCAGCGCTTCCGCCGTCACGCGGTTGAAGCCAGCTTCGCTGGGGTGCGCAACACGGACGACCATCAGCTCGCCCATGTAGCTAATAACCTGACCCTCCTGAACTGTCTCGCTCGACGACAGGTAGACGTCGTACAGCACAGACAGGTCGGAGGACTGCTGGGTGAAAGCCGGGTTCTTGATCCAGGCCCGTCCGGCGTAGGCCGGGGTGCCGGCTTGGGCGTTGACCACCTTGCCGAGCGTGGTCAAGGTGGCCAGGGCTTCCGCCTTCTGCGCCACGTAGCCGTGACGGATGTCGGAGCCCAGGAACTGGTCGGGGCTGTTCTCGCCGATGATCCAGTTCGAACCGAGTGCGTTGAGCACACGCCGCGCCGGCATGGTCGTGGTGGGGTCGACGGAGAACACGCGCCGCTCGAAGGTCACAGCGTCGCGCTTGACCTCGTCGTAGGGAATTACCTGGGCGTAGATGGGCGCACCGCCGACGTAGGCGTCGGTGCAAACCGTTCGGTTGAAGCGGCGGGCGACATCCACAAGGCGCATGATCAGCTTCCGGTGACAGGGTCGACGGTCGTGCTCTGCGCGATGCCGAGGTAGGTGCGCTTCGTCGTCACCTTGGTGGTCGACGTGTAGGTGGCGAAGACCGTCTCCAGGTAGGCCTTGTACTCCTCGTACTTGCCCTTGATGGCCTTCACCACTTCCTTGTAGGGGTCCGTCGAGTAACGGACCATGAGCGCCTTGTTGTCCCCCATTTCCTTGGGGGAGAAGAGCGGCAGTGAGGTCGTCAGCTGCCGGGCAACGGAGTACGTCGCGAAGAGTCGGACGGCGGTAACCAGATCCTCTTCCTCTTCAGTTCGAGAACCAGATGGAGTGGCCGCAGCAACGGTGTAGCTGGAAATCAAGGTTGAACCCAAGGTCTTCAGCTCCACCTTCAAACCGAGTTCGTAGAGCTGCAGCCCGAGTTCGCTGTCCTGGATTTCGTCAACGGAGACACCCAGCGCCGAGCGGATCTCCGCGTAGCTCGTGAAATCGGTCAATGCCACGGCCAGCTCCGATCAGTCGGCGGCAACGACCAGCTTGCCGGCCGTGAACTGCAGGTTGATCCAGTCGTCGACCACGTGCTTGGCCTCGCTGGATTCGTCGAACAGGGTGTTGTCCCAGGGGTGGTACAGCGCGCCGAACGGTGCGTTGAACCGGAAGGTCTTGCCCACTTCCAGGGGCTTGATGTCGTTCGAAGGCTTCGCCATGACCAGAGCGGCTTGCTCCAGGGTGGTGGCGGGGGCTTCGGTCTTCGGAGTGGTGGCCATGTTCAAGTCGTAGTAGGGGGTTGAAGGAAGAAAGGCCCGCCGTGGCGGGCCTTTCGGCGTGAGCCCTGGATTAGGCCAGGACCATCACTTGGTAGGCTTCGGTGAACATGCGGTTCACGTGCTCGGCGAAGTCGAAGCGCATCGTGGTGCTGCGACGCAGAGCCCAGGCTTCGATCGCCTGATACTCGGCCGACAGGTTCTTGACGCGGCGCACGGCCCAGCTCTTGTCGATGCCCATGATCGTGCCGGCCGGCCACGCGCTGTTCTCGGTCAGGAAGATCGCCGGGTTGGTCGCCCAGGTCGGGTTCATGATCGTGAACTGGGTGTCGATGCGCGGCGAGGTGGCGTTGTCACCTTGCACGGTCGGCTTGCCGGTGCGGGTCTCGATCTTGTAGGCGGTATCGAAGTCGGTCACCAGATGGGTGAGAGTGCGCTTGGTGCCGTTCAGCATCAGGTACTTCATCCAGGCCTTCTGGGTGATCGAGCCACCGGTCGCCGTCGCGTCGAGCGTCGAGGCGTTCACCGACATGCCCAGCGAAGCCAGGGTGCCGTCGCCGTTGTCGACGTCGCCGTTGAGCAGGGCCAGGACGTAGTCGTTGGCGCGCTCGTTGCGCTGGACCAGCGCTTGACGGGCCAGGGCCAGGGCGACGAAGTCGATCGACGACGCCTTCAGGGCTTGGTCCGAGATCTCCAGACCCAGAGCGAACGTCGGGATCTTGTAGGCCTTCTCGCTGGTCGTGATGGTCAGCATCGAAGCGGGCTGAGCCAGCTGCGAGATGCCACGCGAACGAGCGGACTCGGCCTTCGAGAAGTTCAGGATCGGCTGCTCGTAGCGATCACCGTTGATCGACTCGTCGAAGCCGACCAGCTGGTCGAAGGCGTTCGGCGTGATGTTCAGGTTGGCCAGCAGCTTGTCCTCGATCAGGCCCATGATCACGGCCGGGAAGAGGATGCGCGAGGTCGGAACGGCGTCGCGGACGTTGGTGGCAGCGCCCATCTCCGGACGGCCATTCAGCACGTCGGCCATCGTCGAGGGGCGGATGCCCAGCTCGCGGTTGGCCGAGGCGAAGATGCCCTCGGATTCCAGCACCTGCGCCCAGGTCGAGCCATAGACCTCGGCGTTGGTCGGGTAGGTGCTGTTGATGTACTGCTGCAGGCTCTGGCCGGCGTCGGCAGCGGCGCGGTAGGCCGTGACGTCGAGCGAGAGCTGCTGGCGAGCGCCGGAAGCGTCGATGAAGGAAGCCATGTCGTGTTTCTCCTGTTGTGCTGGCGATCAGGCGACGCGCTCGATCAGGCCGGTGGTGCCGACAGCGCCCGTGCCCGCCGTGCCCAGCGAGATCACACGCCACTTGTGGTTCAGGGTGTTGCCGGCAGCGGTGGCCTTGCAGACCTTGGCCGGCGTGCCGAACACCAGGGCGGTGTCCTTGGCGACCGGGGTGCCGCAGACGACGTAGTCGCCCAGGGCGATGACGCCAGTGCCGGGCGTGCCCTGCAGACCGTCGAAGGTGACCTCGAAACGGCCTTCGCGCTGCACGGAGCCGATGGTGTAGTTGTCCTGGGACGCGGTCTCGATGGCCACGATGCGGCCCTCGATCTCGTTGCCCACGGCGCACAGGTCGTAGCGCGACTCGGCGACGAGCTTGGCGAACTTGCCCACTTCCTTGTCGGTCAGGAAGTTGGCAGCGCCGGTGCCGGCACCGAGACGAGCCGTCTCGACGCGGTCCAGCGGGTTGACCAGCTCGGTGAAGATGAACTTCGGCATGTCAGTACCTCAATGGGGTGGTGTTGGATGTCACTTCTTCAGGCTGGTCGCCTTGATCCGCTGCATCCGATGCGGATCGAGCTTCTGAGCGGAGTCCACGGCGTCCTTGTCGGAAGCCGCGGCAACACCACCCGCCTTGAACTTGTCGTGGAAGGCCTTGGCCGTCGCTTCGTGTTCGGCCAGAACGGCTTCTGCGCTCATGGCGCTCACGTCGAGAGCGCCAGCGTTCAGGGCGATCTTCATGTTCCGCAGCGACCCGCCAGCGATGGCCAGCAGCTTGTCGTGCGTGCCCTTCATGGAGGCCAGCTGGCCTTCGAGGGACTTGATCTGGACCTTCAGGTCGACCACTTCCGACTGCGCGGCGCTGAGCTGGCCTTGGACGTAGGCGAGCACGCCGTCGTCCTTCTTTTCCTGGGATTCCGTCACAGCGGCCGGCTTGTCGTCGGCGGCTTCCGGCGCGGCGGCGGCGCCGGCAGCGGGCTGCTCGACCTCGGGCTCGGTCGGCTGGACGGAGGCAGCGAGAGCGGGAGCACCAGCAGCCAGGGCGGCGATGTCTTGCTCGGTCATTGCGCGTTTCATGGGGTTCAGTCCATTTTGGAGGTTGTTCGGATTGGACGACGGAGTGGCAGCTTTGTCAATACGCTGCTGCATCTTCGAGACCATTTTGTCAAGGGTCAGCACGCCGTCGCTCAGGCCGGCCTCGACCGCCTTGGCACCGAAGAACTCGCGGCCCTGGGCCATCTTCGTGTCGACCACCTCCTTCGACACGCCGCGGTTCGCCGCCACGTTCGTGAGGAAGATGTCGTACGCCGCAGCCAGCTGCTCGCCCGCTTGTTCAAGCGCGACCTTCGTCGCCGGCTCGTAGGAGTTCAGGAGAGCCTTGAACTCGCCGGCACGCAGAACGTTGACGCCGATGCCGGCGTCCTTCAGCTGCTTCGAGTATTCCAGGTGCGTCATGATGACGCCGATGGAGCCCATCAGGGCGGTGTCCGAGTTGTAGACCTTGCGTGCGCTCGAACCCAGCCAGTAGGCAGCGCTCGCCATCACACCGTCCGAGAACGAGTAGACCGGCTTGACCTTCGCGTCGATCTGCTTGATCAGCTCAGCGGTGTCGGAGACACCAGCCACAGAACCACCACCGGAGTCGATGTACAGCAGGATCTCCTTCGCACTCGCGTCACGAGCGGCGAAGTCCAGCGCGACCCGGATGTCGTTGTACGACGTGATGCCCAGGTAGCGGTTGTACCAAGCGTCCTTGTTGGTCAAAGAGCCGGTGATCGAGATGATGCCGACGTCGCCCTGGAGGCTGTAGTTGAACGGCTTGTCCTCGGTTTTGTCGTCCTGGTCGAACATGCCGGCCTGCAGCGTGCCGGCCATCAGGCGACCGTGGATGTCACGAGCGACGTCGAGAGAGTGGTTGGTGCCCAGCCAGATCAGCTCGGGGAAGATGGCGTCGTTCATTGTTTGCTCACTTGTAGATGCGGAAGGCGACTTGAACGACGAACTGGCCGTCCGACGTCTCGACAGCGAAGGTGGCCGTCAGGTCTTGCGGAGACTTCTCGATCTCGCCACCGCTGACGTTCATCTGCAGGTAGCGACCGTAGCGGGTCCGAACTTGTTCGACGGTCAGCCCGGGTGACGACACCGCACGGGCGTTGACCGCCAGCTCGTTCTCACGGAGCAGCGGCGCGCAGTCGACCACGTAGACACGATGGTCAAGGTGGTGCTTCTGGATGGTCGGCGGCTGCTGGCCGGGAAGGCGAGCGATGGCGTCCGACTTCAGTTCAGGCATGGTCACGAGACTTCCTCCACGAGCACGCGATACTCGTCTTCGACGGTCGTCACGTTGCCGCTGATCAGGATGTCCATCAGGATGGTGATGGTGTAGGTCTGCCCGGTCGTTCCGCCCGAGACGTACATCTGGAACTTGTTGCCCGACTGAGACGTGTTGCCCACCGTGATCCCGGGAGGGGTTTCAATGGTGGGCGTGAAGGACGTGACAGTGCGACCGGCGACAACCGCGGCGTAGTCGATGTCGACGGGCAGCTTCTCGCGAGGCTGCTTCGTCATGGTGCCGATGACTGCCATGCTTTCCTCAAGACGTTCGGACGGGGCTGGACCAGGAGGCGGTCCGGGATGGGGAGGTGAAGGAGATCGTGCGCGACGTTGGGGTCAGAGTCACGTCACGTGCGTCCGCCTCGAAGGCTTGGTCGCGCTGGGACGCCATCCAGGTAACCCCCTTGGTCCCCACCACTACCGCGTACTGGCGCCCCGGCGCAGTCCCAAGTGTAGCCCGGGATGGCGAAGTGACAACCCGGGGAGAGGGGACATACTCCGCGGTGACCATTGAGCCGGTGGCCGTGGCAACGGACACCGCGCTGCCGGCCAGCCGGATCGCCGTGGTCAAGCTGGCGCTGGCCGTTGCCTGGGCAGCAGCGGCGCCGGCCAGCTGGATGGCCGTGGTCAGGTTGCCGGTGCCCGAGGCGCTCGCCGACGCTGCGCCCTGCAGCGCGATGGCCGTCGTCAGCGAGGCGCTCGCCGCAGCTTGAGCTGCAGCCGAGCTGGCGAGCCGGATGGCCGTCGTCAACGCTCCGGTCGAGGTCGACGTGGCGACAGCCGCCCCGTTCAGGGTGATCGACGTCGTCAGGCCGGCGCTGGCCGTCGCCTGCGCGGCGGCGGTGCCGGCAAACCGGATGGCCGTGGTAAGGCTGGCGCTGGCGCTGGCCTGGGCCTGCGCCGCCCCGTTCAGGGTGATGCTCGTGGTCAGCCCAGCGCTGGCGCTGGCGCTCGCCGCCGCGGTGCCCGCCAGGGCGATGGCCGTCGTCAGGCTCGCGCTGGCGCTGGCCTGCGCGGAGGCGTTGCCGGCAATCGGGTTGTCGGCCACCATGCTGCCGCTGGCGCTGGCCTGGGCCACCGCGGCACCGGCCAGGGGGATGGCCGTCGTCAGCGCGCCAGTCGAGCTGGCCTGGGCCTGGGCCTGCCCGTTCAAGGTGATCGAGGTCGTCAGCGCCGCGCCGGCACTGGCGAGCGAAGCTGCCGTGCCGGCCATCCGGATGGCCGTGGTGAGCGCGCCGGTCGAGCTGGCCTGGGCCTGGGCCTGCCCGTTGAGCCGGATCGAGGTCGTCAGGCCGGCGCTGGCCGTCGCCGTGGCCACCGCGGCGCCGGCCAGCCGGATCGACGTGGTGAGCGAACCGGTGGCGCTGGCCTGCGCCAGCGCGTTGCTGGCGAAGCGGATCGCCGTGGTCAGCGAACCGGTGCTGGCCGCAACCGCGAACGCCTGCCCGTTGAGCGTGATCGAGGTGCTCAGCGCTGCGCTGGCGCTGGCCTGCGCCGCTGCAGCGCCGGCCATCCGGATCGCCGTGGTCAAGGAGCCGGTCGCAGCCGCCTCGGCAAGCGCATCGCCGACGAACTCAGCCGCCTGGGTCGCGAGCGTGGCGCTGGCCGTCGCCGTCGAGACCGCGTTACCAGCGAACCGGATGGCCGTGGTCAAGGTGCCCGTGGCCGTTGCCGTCGAGACCGCAGCGCCGTTGAACCGGATCGCAGTCGTCAGGCTGGCGCTGGCCGTCGCCGTCGAGATGGCGTTGCCGGCCGGGCGAATGGCCGTGGTCAGCGCACCCGTGGACGCGGCCACACCCGCCGCTGCACCGGCCAGCGTGATCGCCGTGGTGAGGGCGCCCGTCGCTGACGCGACGGACACAGCATCGCCATCCAGCGCGGTGTCGCCGCCAGCCAGCGTCGCCCGGTCGGTCCACGACTCGACCAGGGTGTCATCGGCCGTGGCGTTGTTGTCTTCGATCCCGAAGCCAGGGAAGCCGCCCGTCAGTGGCGCTCCGTCGGTGTACGTGCCAGCGAGAGAGCCGTTGAAGTAGACGCTGATCTGGCCGGTCGAGCCGTTCAACGACGCGCGCAGCGTCGAGGGGTTGGCCGTGCGGTCGAACGACGAGATCGTGATCGACTGGGCGAACACGCCGTTGCGGTTGATCTGGATCGTCGTGGCCGCGTTCTGCCAGATCTTGTAGCCGGCCTGCGTCGCGTTGCGCTGAAGGTAAACGGCAACGAAGTTGCCAGCAGGCATTGCCCGAGCAACAACTTCGGAGTGCTGCGTCGCGCCCTGCCCGGCGTTGAACAGCACGATCGGCATGCCGAACGCCGTCGCGCCCATGCCGCCTGTGCCGCTGGTGCGCGCCGTCCCCGCTGTACCGGTGGAGACGTCGAAGCGAGCGTCGATGGCCGTTGGCAGGGTGCCAGCGGCCTCGTTGAACTCGAAGGTGATGTAGTTGCCCGGGGCGTCCGTCAGCGTGCCGCTGCCGGAAGCCGAGGCAACGGCGGCGCCCTGCAGACCTTCGACGGGCGCCTCGAAGAAATCAGCCGCCAGGATCAGGCCAGCGGGATCGTCCCAGGCGTCAGCACCACCACGTACTAGGTCGTGGAGGTCAAGTTGTGGCTGACGGATGGCCATCGCTTAGCCGTGGGTGATCTTGCCGGCGCCGCGGACAGTGCCCGTCGAAGTGGTGCTGCAGATCATGACCATCTGCAGGCAGGAGTCGTTGGGTACCTCACAATGACCGAGCTGCGCCCAGTCCTTCTCGACCGGGTTGTTGGCCAGCAGCGAGGTGACGACGGTGCGACCACGGGTTGCGGTGATGCCGAAGTTGCCCACAGTACCGGTGTCAACCGACAAGGTGACGCCGGTGATGCCACGAATGAACTTCCCGCCAACGGCGGGCAGCAGCGGGTACAGACGACCTTGGCGAGGCGTGGCACCCAACGTGAACGCCGTCAAGTTTCCAGTTGTGCCGTCGTTGTACGTCACGCCCACCGTTGCGCTGGCGCTGGTCGCACCCATCGCGGTATAGACTTCGAGCCACCACTGCACGTCGCTGTAGTCGCTCGCTCCAATACGATCAGCACCAGGGTTGGTGGTCGTCAGATCCAGGGCGCCTTGGGCCGTGGTCACACGACCCGACAGGCCGCCCATATGGGCAAGGCGGTCATGGATCTCGACCGAACTGGGGGCGTTGCTGAACGCCGCCCACATCCAGTCGATGTAGGACGTAGCCGGCGCCGTCTGATTGGTGAAGCTGATGGCACCAGTAAGCGCCTTGGTGCAGACCGCTGCCGCTGTCGGCGCGGCACCTGCTGCAGGCACACCTGTGGACGTCCACAGCGAGAAGAACTGGCCCGCCACGGTGTTGGCGAGTGAAGCCTTGTCGAGCAGGAACCGATCACTGTTGCTGCCGAGAGCTGCAACGATCGAATCGCGGGTGTCGAGGGTCATGGTGGTGGTCGTTCAGTAGAGCAGGGCTTGCGCCTGCTCGGTGGTGAGAAGCCCCTTGACGTCACGCATGTAGGTGACGAAGGCCACGGTGTCGGCGTCATGGACGTCGATCTCCTTGGCCACCATGAGAAGCTCCATAGCGTCCTGAATGACCGGGTCCGTCTTCGCCGCTTCACGGATGGCGATGCGCGTGGCCATCGGCACACGACGCAGGAACTCCAGCGGGCTCAGCAGCGACGGCACGTAGGCCGGCTGTGGCACCTCTGGCGCCGTGAAGACGGACCCATCATAGGTCCAGCCCGGCTGCACCTGCATCCCCTGTTCGAGTAGTACGCGGGTGTCGTCCGGGTAGAACTGCTCGGCCACTGCAAGCGAGGAGAATGCGTCGACGGCGTAGACCACGCCACCACGGACGATGATGACGTGGACTTCGTTCATTCAGGCACCGATCAGTTGTCGAGCTGGAAGGTCAGCGAGGCGGCGGCGAAGGACGGAGCCGGATCGCCGTTGTTGACGGTCTTGGCCGTGTTCAGCGCCGCGTAGATCAGCATGTTGCCGCCCGTCGAAGCGTCGTAGATCGCCCAGTGGGTGACCGAGCCCCAGTTCGCCGTGGGCGCCGGGAAGGTGATCGCGCCGTTGTTCGAGGTCGTGCCCGAGGTGCCGCTCGACGCCGTGGTCGAGGCCGCAGCCTGGGTGCCCGCCCAGTTGGCCAGCGCGCTCGACACCGCCACGCGGGCGTACGAGCCGCCCGTCACCTCGGTGCCACCGCCCGGGTCCGCGGGCGAGCTGGTCAGCAGGCCCACGTACAGCGACGTGGGGCCGGAGCCGGCACCAGCGCTGGCACCCGTGATGCCAAGGGCTTGGCCACGGAAGAACCAGTCGATGATCTTGTTCTCGGCAAAGTCGGTCCAAGCAGCCATGCTGCTCTCCTTTTCAGTTCGTCAGATTGATGATTTCGGCGCCGGGTTTGCCGCCGTTCTGGCTCTTCGGGTTCTTGGGCGCATCGGACTTGATCTTCTGGTTCATCGTGGAACCAGAGTTCGAAGCGCCGTTGAAGCCATCGCCTGCGGGTTGGACGCTCGTGTTGGGCCGGAAGCCCATACCCGACATCGGCTTGTAGCCAGCAGGCGGCAGATGACCGGTGAGGCGGATGCACGCCTCTTCGTCGGACATCATGCCCAAGCTCAAGAGTTCAAGGATGCGCGACTGGCGCATGGCCTTGAACGATTCCAGCTCGTGCGTGGGACGCAGGTCGATGGCGTCGTACTCGAAGCGCACCGCCACGTCGTGGCCCATGAGACGCACCGCCAGGGTCATGACCTTGGACCACATCTCGTTGAGCTTGGACCAGATCGTCCCCTCGACGGTCTTCATGAACAGCAGAACCTCGGCGCTTGCCGTGTTCGACGTTCCGCCCGCCTTGCCGAGCACGGTGGGCAGGACCCGGGTGCCCGCGCTCAGCTTGGCATCCGCCATCGACTGCACCATGTCGTACTCACGGTCCAGCGACGTGTTGCCGCGGTCCATGATCTCGATGCCGATGGAGTCGAAGAACACCAGGGCGTCTTCGGGCGCCAGGGTGTTGATCTTGTTCTGCAGCTCGTCGAGAACGCCTTGGAGGTGCTCTTCGAGCTTCTCCTGGTCCGACGTGACGTCGATGGGCAGATGCTTGCGGAAGATCTCCTCGTTGATCGTGACGACCTGACGAGGATGGATGACCTTCTTGACGATGCGCCGGATGTCGTTGAGGAAGTCCGCGCTGAAGAGCACCGGCTGCAGCGCCGTCTCGATCGGGCTGATCGAATACGGGTCGAGCAGATCCTGGTCGAGCGAGACGTAGAAGAACGTCGGCACGTCCAGGCTGATCTTCACGCCAGACAGCTCCTGCTGCGGGATCTTGCGCTTGCCGTCCGCGGACGGGTAGAACTTGATCTGGGTGACCGAGATCGGGGCGACCGCGCTGGGCAGCTTGCTCTTGTCGAGCACCAGCTCGCCCGAGCACGAGCCGTACGTCACCAGCTCAAGGCCCCACGCCTCGCTGACCGAGCGGATCGACAGGTCGCTGTCGAAGCCGATGGTGTAGTCGTTCAGGACATCCAGGCGCGTGATGATCGCCGCTGCAGCCTGGGTGGCTTCGGGGTTGACCGTGCCATCCGGGTTGTACGCGATGCACGTGTAGGTGTTGGGGATGCCCGTGCGCAGGTAGGCGGCGACCGCGGCGCTGAGGTCCGGGCTGGAGAGCCGGAAGTCGCGCAGCACGCTGCGGGTGGACGAGCCAGCTCGCAGCGCGGTGATGTCCGTGTTGGCCAGCCGCCGATCCGTGATCGTCAGCGCGGTGTCCGGATTGGGCTTGGCCGTGGTGATGTAGCTGGGCGACGTCAGCTGCTTGTTGGACAGCTTCTTGGGCGGCGCCTGGGGCGGCAGATCCGTCGCCGCCTGCATGGCCGGCGCTTCGACCACAGCGGCCGGCGCCTCGACCACGGCAGTCGGAGTTGCTCGACGGAAGAACGTGGTGAGGAAATTGGCCATAGTGCGGCGAGTCTACCCGCACTACAGCCTTTCTTCAAGGTCTGTCAAGTCTTGACGCGAAAAGAGAATGCACGTCCCAGGGGCAGTTGAACGAGTCCGCCACCAACACCCATGATCCGCGAGGCCGTCCAGCAGTAGACGCCACTGTGGTGCCAGTGGTCGTTGCCATCGGTCTTCTGCCAGTTGAACACCAGCTGCTCCGACTGGCCCTCGTACTGCTTGGTTCGCTTCATCGAGCAGTGCTGCTCGATGATCTCGTTCTGGCGATCAACGTCCTCCAGGCGGAACATGATCTCGCGGTTGCGGATCGAGGCCATGTAGGCGTCGAAGGTGCGGTTGCGGTTCACGTTGACCTGACGCTGGAACACCGTCCCCTCGTCCTTCTCTCCGTCCTTGTTCACCAGCGTGTGGGTCAGGACGCTCTTGGACTCGACATAGACCGCAGCGAACATGTTCGGGTCCGTCTTCTGCAGCGTCATCACGGTCTCGCCGTGCGGCGCCGAGTCCATCACCGTGCAGACGACGCGGTACTGGCGACGGAACTCCTGGTATCGCTCACGAGCCCGGCCCATCGGCACTAGCTCGGTGTGGACGATGTACAAGCCGCCGTAGCCGTCGACGCGCCCGATGCAGAAGTTGTACTGCTTGCCGATGTCGACGCCCATGACGTACGCCCCGCTCCCTGGCTCGTCCGTGACGAACAGGTTCGCGAAGTCGCCTCGGTCAAGCGTCGCTTCCTTGTCGTCCGCGGGTAGGCCAAGGCCGAAGTTGACGAAGTCCTGCGGGCGCTCGTACGCCACCGACTCCTTGACCAGGGCCGGCGCCGTCATGATCTTGGGGGCGTCGAACGGCGAGACTTGGTAGCCTGCAGCCACGAAGTTGTCGCCCGGGTTCTCGCAGACGTACTCCCGGTGCTCGGGTCCAAGGTCGGGCGCCCGCCCGCAGTTCGGGCACAGCAGCTTCGCCTCGCGCCAGCGCAGATGACTCATCATCCGCTGCTCGACCTCGTGCAGATCGCCGTCGTAGCCCGGCACCTTGACATGCTTGTAGTAGTCGGGGATGAAGTGGTGATTGCACTTGTCGCACTTGCACATGTTGAAGTAGCGACGGCTGCTCTGGAACTCCTTGTCGATGCCGAAGGCCGGCAGCGTCGGCGTCGAGAAGCGGCGCACGTACTTGTACTTCGAGTGACGCAGACGAGACTGGTACTGCTTCAACACCTCCATGTCGCAGAAGTCGAACTCGTCATGGATCAGACAATCCACCGGGATCGAGATTGGCGCGTTTGACGACGCGGCGCCACGCATGTAGAGGAACGAGTCGCCGAACCGCTTCACCTCGGAGTTGTTCGTCGAGGTGTGGACCGCGCCCTTGAGCCGCTTGGACCCGTCGATGATCGGGTCGATCCGGGTGCGTGTGAAGGTGCCCGCGAAGCCCGCCGTTGGCAGGGTGTACGCCACCGTGAAGGGCGACAGCACGTCGACCATCGCCAGCGCCAAGCGGGCCGACGTCTCTGACACACCCACCTGAGCACACTTGCGCGTGTTCACCTCCTGCGACGTGTCACCGATGATCGCTGCCTGGAACTCGTGGTCGAGGAACGAGTACGGCTGGCCGTGCATGAACGTGTTTTCCTGGATGTACGCGGCCAGCGTCGCCATCGAGTGGCGGTTGAAAACCGCCGTCTCGATCCGTTCCAGGTGTTCAAGGGTGACGTGATCGCTCATTTGGAGATCACCTTCTTGTACTCCTCCAGGAACTCACGAGCCTGTTCCGCGGGCATCTTGTTCAGGACCCGGATCAAGGCCAGCTCGATGTTCTTGAAGCGCTCGGAGGAGTAGATCTCAATCTGCAAGGATGCCACTTTTGCCAGCGTGCTCGACACCGAGTTCGAAATTGAGGCCTTGGCGCTGGTCGTCGTGTCCAAATCGTCCAATGCCTCGCGCTGAGCGGCCTTCAGGGTCTGATACTGCAGCATCAGCTCCTGCTCGATGTCGATGTCCTTGAGGGCGATGGCCGGCAGGAACTCGCGCAGGTCCTGGAAGTGGGCGAGACGCTCGGCTTCGGTCATGTGCTCCCACAAAATGGGCGCACGCCCCACTTTTGGCGCTTTTTCCTCAGTTTTGAGGCTAACTCGTGGCTTTTCGGGGTCGAACATGGCGTTTTTCGTTCAAAAATGGGTCAAAAGTGACCGTTTCGAGGCCTTTGGCGCCCTATTTTAGGCTTGTTCTTCGACTTGGCAGAAGCCTGAGCATGACTCGTACAAGTAGGCTTCGAGCATCAGGCGTGCTGTTTCCTCGTTGGATAGGCCAATCGAGAGCGAGACTTGGTTGAGCTGGTCGGCCGTTTTTGAGTCGACGCTGACTGTTTTCTTGATCTTTTCACCCAGTTTGTGGTGCTGTCGACGCACCAGGGCCTCGCCCACGCCCTCGACAGTGACTGTGCGGATGGCGTTTCGAACCTCTTTTGACAGGTTGTCCCGCGTGAACTGCAGACAACTGCTGTAGATGGAGACAGTGAGGACTTGGCGGGGTGTGGGCATGGTCGTGGTGGTGGGCTGGGGCGTGGGCGTGGGCGTGGGCGCGGAACGATGCCGAAGACTATACATCATTTGCCATACTGCATGTTGGCGTTTCAAAATTTTTCTTGAGGGAGGTGGTTAGGCCCGCGCCCGCGCCCGCGCCCGCGAAAGCTACCCCGTCAGTGGCGCGGGCGTGGTCGGCGCGATGCCCTACATTTCATTCACACCAACAAACAAACACGAATTAACTAAATGACTTATCTAATCATTCTCTTCTGCGCTATCGCCTTGCGTGCCATGCATTGCAATTACTTGGCACGTAAGCACGGGTACACCGTGGAAGGCTATAGCGAATAAGATTCCCGCGTTATGCACCTATATCGGGTGCATACCGCGACAATCCGTCGCTTTAATCATCGGAGTATTTACCATGTCTCAAGTCGCCATCTTCGCCCCCCGTGCCGTCGCCATCGATGGCGAGTTCGCGCAGTTCTCCCGTCTGAAGAAGGGCAAGGCCATTGATAAGGCAGTTAATGCCGTGAAACAAGGTGCGGATGCGCTGGCCCTGTCGGCTAGCATGTCCCCTGCGGCGCGTAAGGCTGTCTTTCTGGCCGTGGCGGATGCCAGTATCGAGAATCTCGCCGCTGGCGTGGCGCATGGCGCCGACTACGGCCGTGCATGGGCCACTGTGGCGGGTCGCGCCAACATTTCCACCGTGGGCACGGTGGAAGACGGCGCGATCAAGCGCGCCGCATGGCTGGAATTGCAGCGTGACCTGAAGAAGGCCCGCATTGATGCGAACAAGTCGCAAGTGAAGGATATTGACGCGGCACTGGCCCTTTGGTCTGACATCCAAACCCGTGCGGATGCGATCCGCGCTGACAAGTAAGTCGGCTTAGGGGGCGCGCCCCCCTATTCAAAGCCCCTAATCGGGGGCTTTGAATAGATAGCCTGACAAGCTAGTGCGCCATAGGCGTGCGCCATTGGACCCGGCACGGGTCTAGGGATAAAGGTCGATAACCCGCTGCGGGGGGTTATCGCGTGTCGTGAGTCGCTGCGGTGACAAGCGAACACCCTACAAAGTGCCGATCCGGTCCTGGGTTCTTCTGTTCTTTAAAAATTCAGACCATGAGGGGCTAATAGCCCCGGCACGCTAACGCTTGTGAACTCTTCGGGTGGACGCCCGGTGAATCGTGAGTGTCTGTTGTGTTGACCGGATAGGGTGTTCATCCCTTCGGATTCTGCTGTAGGCGTGACAGGCTCACCCAGCATGGCCGATTGATGATGATTGAAGCATGGCACCGCCCATGCCCATGCCACCGGTATCTAGCTAACCTCCCCGGCCTGTAAGCCGGGATAGGGTGGGCACCCTGTAAGGTGCTCATGCTAGGTGCTGGCGTGGGATACAGGCACCGCCTCACTGCGCTTCCCGCAATCCGGCGATAGACAACAGACCACGACAAAGCGAGTTCCTCCAGGCTTATGCGGAGTCCCCGGCTTACAGGCTGCGGATAATCTGTGCGTGCTAGGTCGGTGCCAGTGGCTCATTCGGCAACCTGTGCCACGGCATCGACCACGCCCACGCCCTAAACCACGGGCTGAACCCGTGGCATGGGCACGGGCAGGGCCGGCCAGCCCATACCGCAAACACCGGAATAGTGACCGGTTAGTAACGGGGCCGCACCCTCGCCGATGGTGCTGATAATCGGCATTACGACTAGGTCGTATCAACCACGTCACCCCGTCCACGCTGTCAAAGGCGTGGGCGGGGAACGCTTTATCCCGTTAGGGCACGCTGGGTGTTCTAACGGGATCGAGTTTGAAGTCGCATAGGGCGGCTTCGACGGCGCGGTCCTCAACTGAAAGTCAATCATGAAGCAAATCTCGAACTTCTTCCGTTCCGAAGCCGGTTTCCTGTCCCTGGTGCTGGTGATCGCCATCACGCTGTTCACCATCCCGGTGGCCTCGCAAGCCGGTGAAATCAAGCTGCCGGCCCGTTGCCTGGAGGCTCAGGCCACGACGGTCGCCGAGTGCAAGGCCTTCCTGAAGGCCGCGGTCGAAGACCAGAAGGCGCTCCGAAAGGAGCTGCGCGAACAAGCGCAGCTGCTGAAGCTGGATGCCGAACTCGACAAGGTCGAGAACCGGCGCAAGGTCTCGCACTGACCACGTGATGGCCCTTCGGGGCCGTCTTGAATTGGGTTTGAATTTGAACTCGAACTCAATTCAAGGCGATATTGCCTTTAAACCAAGGAGAGTGTCATGGGTATCCAAGCCTACGTTGAAGTCGAGGCCCTGCGCCGTGCGGGCTGCATCGTGGAGTTCACGCGGCATCCGATGCCTCAGGAGTTCGACCAGTGGGACAACCCGCTGCCCACGGAGTACGTGGTGAACGCGGCTGTCCACCACCCGGACGGCAGCGTCCGCCACTGGCACGCCTTCCTGGACCAGTCGAATCTCTGGATCGACGCGAACCACGGGGGAGACAACCGCACCG
>JACCDT010632164.1_pt1 | contig 54202 bp, 48 predicted proteins | sample 7446291 | NCBI WGS metagenome assembly JACCDT01 (sample SAMN15323446, study PRJNA562643) | freshwater metagenome | isolation source: river surface water | place: USA:Blue River Watershed | collected 2017-08-17
CAGAGAACGCTGCAAATCCAGCAACGGGTTCGACAGGTTATGCAGCCACTCCAACCATGGACCTTCAAGCGGGATATTATCCCAATCCAATCAATGTCAATTTGGCATCGCTAGAACCCGGAGGAACTATCTACTATACGTTGGATGGAACCGCTCCTTCAAATACCAGCACACTTTACACAGGTCCTATAAATATCTCAACAACCAAAGTGTTGCGCGCAATCGTTTATTCACCAAATCCCAATGTCCTTCCAAGTCTTGTAGAAACCAATACTTACTTTTTTGGCGCTGACAATCATTCCATTCTAACTGTATCTGTATCTGGAAATAACATGAATGGTCAATGGCCGGGTGCTGGAAACAATAGACTTACTACGATAGAATTTTTTAATGCTGGGGGAACTTTTCTTACAGAAAATCACGGTGATAGCAATGAGCACGGCAATGACTCTAATGCATATGGACAAAGAGGTTTTGACTATATCGGCAGGGATGAGTTGGGATACGATCATACCGTGGAAGATGCACTTTTCCCAGAGAGAAACAGAGACGATTATGATCGATTGATATTTAAAGCTGCCGCCAATGACAATTATCCTTTTTCCAATGGCGGAGCACATATCAGAGATGCATACGTTTGCCAATTGTCCATCTTGGGGGATTTGCATTTGGATGAAAGAGCAACCAGAAGTTGTATCGTATATCTAAACGGAAACTATTGGGGAGTGTATGAGGTGCGCGAGAAAATTGATGATACGGATTACACGTCGAAATATTATAACCAAGACAGAGGTCAAATAGATTATTTGAAAACTTGGGGCGGAACTTGGGCTGAATATGATGCGGCTCCAGCATTTAACGCTACGAATAATTGGAATACGTTGAGAAACTTTATCACAACGAATAGCATGACAGTTCCTGCTAATTATGATTATGCGTTAACACAATACAACCACATGAGTTTGATAGATTATTTCATACTCAACGGATATTCAGTTTGTACGGACTGGTTAAATTGGAATACCCAATGGTGGAGAGGTTACAATCCCAATGGTGATGCCAGGAGATGGCGATATGCATTGTGGGATAACGATGCTACGTTTGGTCATTATGTAAATTACACAGGAGTTCCATCAACGGCCCCAACTGCAGACCCTTGCCAAATTGATGGGATGGGCGATGTAGGAGGAGAAGGACACGTTCCTATTTTAAATGCCTTGTTTGACAATCCCAATTTCTTGGCAGATTATGTTCAGCGGTATGCGGAACTTTCCAACGGAATCTTCTCCTGCCAAACGATGATATCTGTCCTCGATAGTATGATTGCTGTGATTGAGCCGGAGATGCCTCGTCAGGTTGTGCGTTGGGGTGGAACTATGGCCGAATGGCAGAGCAATGTCCAAGATTTGCGAAATTTTATTTTGGCGCGCTGTCCTGAGCAGACATCCAATACGGACATTATTGAGGGAATGGAAGATTGTTATGACGTTACCCAACAAACGTTGACTGTTCAGATTTCGGGGCCTGGTTCAGTGATGTTGGAAGAAACAGCCATCGACGTGAACAATGCACCATATCAAGGAACATTCTTCAGTGGTAATACGGTTGATTTGCCGATTAATATTGTCGCTACACCGAGTGGAACAGGATCTTGTAGTGATTTCATACAGTGGGTTGTTGTTTCAGGTACAGCAGTATTTGCGGATCCAACCAACGATTCTACTACATTGGTGATTGGTTCGGATGCTGTCATTGAAGCACAGTTTGGAACTGGCAATACAGGACCAGTTAATTTTGTATTAACAAGCAACCCTCCATTGTCTGCGAATATAGACTGGAATGGTAATCTACAAACGGTTTTACCAGTCACAATGACCGAAAATGCAGGTACTGCAGTTACTGTTGAAGCTATGCCCAATGCTGGATTTGTATTCGATCATTGGGAATCGAATTTCACGGCCTTGATGCCCGATCAAGATTCAGTGCAGTTGAATCTTTTCACATGTTTGGATGATACTTTGACGGCAGTCCTTCTTCCGGTTTATACTGTTACCATTCAAGTTACCGGAACTGGAAGCGCTACAATCGAGGGTGTCGCTGCTAGCTCATTCAATGGAACTTTTTTGTCTACGGATGTAATTGATTTAGCGGCGCTTGAAAATGGTCCCTGCGGATTGTTTATTGACTGGGAAATTGTTTCGGGTAATGCTGTGATTGCTAATACAGGTGCGATAAACACGACAATGTCGGTGACTTCAGATGTTGTTATACAAGTGAATTTCACTTCTTTGCCAGCAGGCATGGTTGAAGTGGTGTTTACTTCTCCCTACCCTGATGCAGGTGGGTTTTCTGTGAATGGTAACAACTATGCTACTTATCCACAAAGCTTGATGTTGCCTCCAGGAGTTGCATTAGATCTAGAGGCTTTTGAAGCAGATTGGTATGATTTCTTAAACTGGAATTCAACGATGTATTCTTTTGATCCAAATGGAAACAATCCAATCACGAGCATTACTGTTTGCTCTGCTGATACTTTGACAGTTGATTATAATTTCACTCCTCATCAATTGGTAACCATAACAAAAACCCCTATGAACATCGGACAGGTCTTTGTGGATGGCGTTGAAGTTTTCAATTTGCCAGTCACCTATGATTGGGCGGAGGGTGAGAATCACAGCGTTGGTGCATTGACTTTGGCTCCGTGGACGTCGTTTGTAGAATGGCAGTCATCCGGAATTGTTTTGAATCCAAATACAACAGCTAGTACGGTTAATTTTATGGTTACAGAGCAGGATACCATAACTGCGGTATTCTATGAAATTCCCCATAGTTTGATTACTGTTGTTGTTGACGAACCTTACACGGCTCAAGCCATTGCTACAGGCGGAGGAAGCAGTAATTATTCTTTCCAATTTGAAGTAGAGAATGGAGTATCTGTTACATTTTCATCTACGATTAATGATTTTTACGACTTTAAAAATTGGAGTTCAGCTCAGGACAATTTTATTAGTCCATCACCGGAGTCTGAAGAAATAATGATGTCATTCGAGGCCAATGATACCATTACGCTTCATACTGTTCGCGAGATCTACGGCTATTATATTCCAAATTCTTTTTCACCTAACGGTGATAACGTGAATGACTGCATAGGTCCTGTTGGTAATGCAGTGCAAATTGATCGTTTCAATTGGGTTGTTTTTAATCGCTATGGTGAAATTGTATTTGAGACCAATGAATTTGGTGATTGTTGGGATGGATCTCATCAAGGTGGAGAGTATTATGTTCCGGACGGAGTCTACACCTATGTTTTGCGAGTGAAATCGGTATTTGATAAAGAAATACAAAAAGTATCGGGCTCGATTATCGTAGTACGATAGTTTGCATCTTGTTTTCGTATTTTTACTGCATGAAAAGACTAATTCTTGCTGCAGCGTTGTTGATATTGTGTGGTTCGGGAATCGCACAAAACAAGCCAACACAACAAACCACTGATAAGTTTGCTTACTTGTTGCAAAGTATAGAGTTGATGTATGTTGATTCTGTCAACTCCAAGGAATTGGTGGAAAAAGCAATCATTCACATGCTAGAAGAGTTGGATCCTCATTCGACTTATATCTCCGCAGAAGAAGTTCAGGAGGCCAACGAGCCGTTGCAAGGCAGCTTCGATGGTATTGGTATTCAATTCAATATTCTGCATGATACAATTATGGTGGTTGAGCCTATTCAAGGCGGTCCATCAGAGAAATTGGGAATCAAAGCGGGTGATAAAATCGTTGAGGTAGAAGGAACCAAGATGGCGGGTGTTGGTATCAAGAACAGCGATGTACTTTCCAAGTTGCGCGGTCCCAAGGGTACCATTGTTAAGGTTGGAATCGAAAGAAAAGGGGTAAAGGACATTTTGTATTTCAATATTACCCGCGATAAGATTCCGATTTATTCCGTAGATGCGTCCTACATGGTAGCTCCAGAGATTGGTTATATCAAGGTGAGTCGCTTTGCGGCCACTACAGTAGAGGAGATGAAGAAGGGAATTTTAGAGTTGAAGGGTGAGGGAATGAAGGATTTGATTATCGATTTGCAGGACAATGGCGGCGGATTATTGCGCGCTGCTATTGAAATGGGCGATGAGTTTATCAGTGGAGATCGATTGTTGGTTTATACAGAGGGTAGGGCCTTCAAGAGAGAAGATTATACAGCTAGAAGAGGATTGAAAGGTGGGTTTGAAGAGGGACGTTTGATTATTTTGATTGATGAATCTTCTGCTAGTGCTTCTGAAATTGTAAGTGGCGCTGTACAAGATTGGGATCGTGGATTGATTGTTGGTCGCAGAAGTTTTGGGAAAGGTTTGGTTCAACGTCCGGTGTCTTTGCCTGATGGGTCAGTAGTGCGTTTGACCGTTCAGAAATATTTTACACCAGCTGGACGTTGTATTCAAAAACCATATGAAGAAGGCAAAGATGATTACTATCAAGACTATGCCAAGCGATTGGAGCGTGGTGAGTTTTTTAGTGCCAGCAGTATTCAGTTTCCAGATTCATTAAAATTTGCTACTCAAATTTCTAAACGTACTGTATACGGTGGTGGTGGTATTATGCCCGATGTATTTGTTCCATTGGATACTACTCAGAATAGTCGATATTTCAGCGATATCATCCGTGTTGGTGTGCAAAGCGAATGGGCTTTAACATATGTCAATGCGCAAAGAGAGCAATTGTTGGCAGCGTATCCCACTGTAAATGATTTTGTAACGAAGTATCAAATTCCCGCAGCGGAAGAGCAGAAAGTGATTGATATGGCGGTAGCCAAAGAGGTTGTGTTTAATGAAAAAGGTTACCAGACAAGTCGCCATGCGATTTTGGTGAGATCAAAAGCTTTGGTTGCAAGGGATTTGTACGAGAACGAAGCGTTCTATGCCGTTATCAATGATTTGAATCCAGCCTTGAAAAAGGCAGTTGAGATTTTGCAAAACGGCGAGTATGATCAAATGCCATTGGACACCAAGGCCAATCCCAAGAAGAAGTCAGAGAAAAAGAAATAATTGAAATAAGAAATATTAAATAAGTCAGGTTATGTCAAAAGGAATTAAGCTCGGTTTAGGATTGTTTGTCATTGGAGCGTTGGTTTATGTTGGATTGCGAGCCACCCATCCACATTCTGTTGCAACGGAGATCAACGAAAGTGCAGGATCAATGATTGGCCAGGCATCAAAAGATCGAGAGAAGACCATCATGTTGTTTAATGAGATGACCCATGATTTTGGCTCGATGAAAGAAGGCGATGTAAAGGAGTATGCTTTTCAGTTCAAGAACAACGGCAATGTGCCATTGGTTATCGAAACAGCAAAGGGATCATGCGGCTGCACGGTACCAGAGTTTCCAAAAGAAGCAATTGCGCCAGGTGGTTCAGGCTACATCAAGGTGAAATTTAATAGCAAAGGAAAAGTAGGTGCCAACAGCAAAAAGGTAACCATCATAGCCAACACCGAGCCTATTAGTACTGTGTTGACCATCACCGCACAGGTTGCAGAGTAAGTTTATTTTTAAGCGATAATATGGGCTTTTCGATTCCGTAAAAGCTTATCGTAGCCATTAGATAAATGGCGATTATCACGGCAATGAAGAACAATAGGTTGTTGTTCAAATTGTAGTGCTTCGCCCATTCTATAGCTAGAGCCTGATAAACGTAAATTCCATAGCTGATACTGCCTGTAAAAGTCATCACCTTGCTGGACAAAAATCGAATGATTGGATTTTCCTTTGGAGCTAGAATCGTCCATGCTACACCCAAAAGATAGGTTAAGGAAATAAATTGATATTTTACAACTTGAATAATGGGGTTGGCTTGTGCAGTGAATAGGAACCATAATATAGCCGCTAAGCAAACCACCAATGAAAAAGCCCATCCTATCCATTTAATTGGGATTTTACTCAGGATATTTTTGTACTCCAAAACGGCCAGTAGACAGCCCAAACTGATTTCATCCAATCTTGAAAAAGTAAAAAAGTAAGTCTCGTAGCCGTAATTCACCAAAAATATACGCGTGATAATGGATACCGTAATGAGTGATATGCACGCCACAATTACACCTCGAGTGGATGCAAAAAGGACGATGAATGGCCAAACAAGATAGAAGTGTTCTTCAATGGCCAATGACCAAAAGTGCTTGGGTCCTATTGCAGGCCAGCGGAAAGTGATCGCAAAATCTTGGAGATAGAACCAATAATACCATTGTTGTGAAAAATCGGGGATGGGTTTATCGAAAATGGTAGGGAGAATGAAATAGATAATACAGAGATACATGAAATAAAGCGGGAAAATTCTCAAGGCCCTTCTCATGAAGAAGTTGAAAAGGTAATTGGGGTCTTTTACTTGTTGTAATAAAATTCGTGTTATTAGAAATCCACTTAGAACAAAGAAAAGACTGACCCCTGTTTGCCCCAAGAAACCAATTTTCTGAAGCATTTGACCCGCAGTTGTGTTGAAAGTGGTAATTTGAAAGCAATGAAAAAACAGAACCATCAAAGCTGCTGTAGCTCTAACTCCGTCCAAGGGTGCGATGTGCGAAAGTTTCATTTGGATGCTAAAATAGTGAAATGTCTATAAAAAGGTCGAGGTGCTTTCGCACCTCGAGTTCAGAGAAAAAACATAAGCCGGGTTCTGTTCTACTTTTCAGCAGCCTCATCATTTATCTATGCGACCTACCCTCCAAGACCGGACGAGCCGCCCTTCAATTTGATTGCTCAAACATCCTTGGTCTACATGGTCTTACTGCCCACAAGGTTTACCTAGCCAGCTTTATTGCTAAAGACTGCGGTGGTCTCTTACACCCCCTTTTCACCCTTACCCGAAGGCGGTTTGTTTCTGTGGCCCTATCTGTAACAAATTCTTTCAAATTTGCTCCCGGGCTTTTCACCCGGTGCGGTGCCCTGCGCAGCCCGGACTTTCCTCTCTGTTTAACCAGAGCGATGAAGTCATTTTTCTCTGTTGCAAAGTTATTCATCATTCACCACATTTCCGTTTTATTTTTGGAGAATGAGAATTGATATATTGACGATACTTCCTAGGTTGTTGGATGGTCCATTTGCTGATAGCATAATGCAGCGGGCGCAAACCAAAGGTATTTGTCAAATCAACGTTCACAATATCAGGGATTACTCTGCGGACAAACACAAGTCTGTAGATGATTATCAGTTTGGAGGTGGTGCAGGTATGGTGATGATGGCGCAACCTATTGTTGATGCCATTGAAGATTTATCTAAATCAGTGGTGTATGATGAAATCATTTATTTAACGCCTGATGGTGTAACATTGAATCAAAGTATCTGCAATCAATTTTCATTGAAAGGCAATTTGCTTTTGATTTGTGGACATTACAAAGGAATCGATCAGCGAGTACGTGATCAATATATCACAAAGGAAATTTCGATCGGCGATTATGTATTGAGTGGAGGAGAGTTGGCTGCGGCTGTTTTGGTTGATAGTGTTGTCAGGTTAATTCCTGGGGTAATGAATGATGAAACCAGCGCATTGACGGACTCTTTTCAAGATCAACTGTTGGCTCCTCCTGTATATACGAGACCTGCTGAATTCAGAGGGGTTAAGGTACCAGAAGTGCTAACTAGCGGTAATTTCAAGGCTATCGAAGATTGGAGAATGCAATCAGCAATTCAGAAAACGAAGGAAAGACGTTCCGACTTATTTGATAAATACAATAACTTGGCAGAATGAGTGAGAGCATCCTAAAAGCGTTAATGCAACTTTTCGCGATTATTGCGGGAAAGTCAGGAGAAGTTGGCAAGGAAACAGTTGGGCTTTTTTTGAAGAGTCAGTTAAACGCTGGGCTGAAAGCAAAATACATTGCCATATACGACGAGTTCTCGGATAAATTCTATGGTACCAAAGAGTTGACCCAGAAAAAAAGGTCAATGGCATCGGTCAAGGTGCTCCGAATGTGCGAGGAAATCAATGAGGAGCTCAATCAGAAAGACAAAATATTGGTTTGTTTACGTTTGGTTGAATTCGTTAGTCAATATGAAAATGCGGAAATTCAAGAATGGGAATTTGTGCAAACAGTAGCGGATGTTTTCAATATTCATCCTGAATTGTACTCATCGCTATTATTACTGGCCAGACTTGAGCATCCGTCTGATGTAGAACATTGGAGACCGGATCATTTGTGTCGCGTTGCCGCAAAAGATGCAGATGTATTGTCCCATGATTTAAAAGGTGAATTGTATTTTTTCTGGATTGAGTCTGAGAATTTATTTCTATTGAAGTATTTGGGAGATGATGAGTTGTATGTTAATACACAAAGGCTCGAACGAAATCGTGTGTTCGCATTTCCTCAAGGCAGCGCGGTGCGCGGTGCAAAGATTCATCCCATTTATTACAGTGATATTCTGCATCGTTTGTTGAAGCGTTCACCTCATGAATGGATAGAATTTCAAGCTGGACATATTCAATACAAATTTCCAAATGGAAAGATTGCTCTTCATTCACTTTCTTTGGAAGAGCAAGGTGGAAGATTGGTAGGTATAATGGGTGGAAGTGGTTCAGGAAAGTCCACTTTGTTGAACGTGCTGAATGGAAACTATAAACCAACGCAGGGTCATGTACTTTTGAATGGTGTTGATATTTATGCCCACAAGAAATATGCACGACAATGGATGGGATATGTAGCCCAAGACGACATACTTTTTGAGGAATTGACTGTCGGGGAGAATTTGTTGTACAGTGCCAAATTGGAGTATCCAGATTTGTCTGAAGCTGTACTCCTAGATCGGGTAGATGAAGTTTTGCGCTCTGTTGGCTTGATTGAATGTAAGGAGTTACGAGTAGGGAGCGTTTTGGATAAAACCATATCCGGCGGTCAACGCAAGCGATTGAACATTGCATTGGAATTGATAAGAGCGTCAAAGGTCATATTTGTCGATGAGCCTACGAGTGGTCTATCCAGCAGAGATTCGGAAATGATTATGGATTTACTCAAAGAATTGACACTACGTGGGAAACTCATCTTTGTGGTCATTCATCAGCCGAGTTCGGATATCTTTAAAATGTTTGATCGTTTGTTCTTGCTGGATCAAGGTGGTTATCCCATTTATTACGGCAACCCAATTGAGAGTTTGTTGTACTTCAAGGAGAAAGCGCTTTTTGCGGATATTTCAGAAAGTCAATGTCCGCATTGCGGAAATGTAAATCCGGAGCAGCTCTTTAATATCATTGAAGCTAAGTTGGTTGATCAATACGGTGAATCTACGGAGATCAGAAGAATGAGTCCCAAGGAGTGGAACGAGTTTTTTGTTCAAGAGCATTTTGCTGTTGATCCCTCTCAAGCTAAGATTCCCAATGAGTCAGCCAAACCTACTTATGCCATCGCGAAAACACTGATTTATTTATTGCGCGATGTTAAGACAAAGGTCGTCAATCGTCAGTACATGCTGATCAATTTTTTGGAGTCTCCACTTTTGGCGGTGCTACTATCACTATTCGTGAAGTATTATCCGGTAGGTGAGAAAGGTCTAGGTGAGTATATTTTCAGGGAGAATGAGAACTATCCTCAGTATTTGTTTTTTGCAGTTGTTGTTGCACTTTTCTTAGGTCTCACCGTTAGTGCGGAGGAGATACTAAAGGATAAGAAAATATTAAAGCGTGAAAGGTATTTGGGACATTCATATTCCACTTACTTGTCTTCCAAATTGGCCGTGTTGTATTTTATATCCTTGATTCAAACAGCAAGTTTTGTAGCTGTCGGTAATTATATTTTGGAGATTCCAGGAATGTTTTTGCCTTTTTGGATTGTCTTGTTCTCTGTTTCATGTTTTGCAAATACATTGGGATTGAATATCAGTGCGGCGTTTAAAACAGCCAAGGTTATTTACATATTGATTCCCATTATGATTATTCCCCAACTTCTTTTTAGTGGGGTAATTGTTCGCTTCGATAAGCTTTTTCCAAGCATTACTCAACAAGAGAAGGTTCCATGGATTGGTGAAATTATGGCGTCTAGATGGGCATTTGAAGCCATGGCCGTTTATCAATTCTCCGAAAATGATTATGCGGCTGAGACATTTGCGCATGAAATTCAGCAAAAGTCAGTAGGTTGGCGCAAGGACTATTGGGTCAAAGAAATGAAGACTTTGATTTCTTCGATGAAGGAAGATATAAAGCGAGAGGGGAGTACCAAATTAGACGATAGAGAGCTCCTCAACGCAGAATTGTTAGAGGTAGGTGCAGAATATGGTTTGGAAAGCAAGCAAATTTCAATGTCACAAGATTTGTCTGTTCAAGATTTAGAAGAGACTGCTGAATGGATTCAAAGATTGGAAAGTTATTTCATTCGTTATTACAATGACTTATATGGTAAAAGCCAGATGTTGCTGAAGCCAAAATTACAGGATGAACAGGCTAGGGATCAATATGTAAAATTAAAAGATGATCATCTTAATGAGAGCATTGAAGATATACTGACAAGAAAAAATGACTTGAAGAAAATTGTTCGTTATGACAATCGATTGGTTCAGAAAAGCAATTTGGTTTATCGCATACCCAGATATTCAGGATTGTTTGGGGCGCATTTTTACTCTCCATACAAAAAAATAAATGGATATCTTCTTCCTACCTTTTGGATGAACGTATTGGTCATTTGGGGCATGACGCTATTTGCTGGCTTGGCACTCTATTTTGATTTGCCCCGGTTATTGAATGTAGCTTGGGAGAAAATGAAAAGAGCAGCTTAAAGCTGCTCTACTCCTATCATTTTGAAGGGAACGTGCACTATGGCTTCGTAATCTTCACCGGCTTCTAACATGTCTTCATCGTCTTGCTCATAGTACCATTCTACTTGGCACTTGCCTCCAATTGTTTCCAATTTTTTGAAGATATCCAACAAGCATTTGCTTGAAGAAGTATTGAAGTATTCCAATTTGATTTGCAAAATGGTGCTCTCGGGCTGCGTAGCAGCAAACTGTTCCATCCAAGCCAACATGGGCTTATAGAATTCAATTGAATTTTCAGGAATACTTCTTCCTGAAATGCTGAGAACTTTATTACTAGCATCAAAAGAGATCTCTGGGGTTTTGTTACTGCCCGGAATTTGCAAATTGTCCATAACTCAGAATTTGTAAAACAAAGATAGGTAGAATACGGATATGAATCTAAATTTGTGCAGTGGTAAAAGCAAAGTCAGCAAATTGGTTTGAGGATTGGTTCAACACCAAATACTATCATGATCTGTATCGACACAGAGATGATTCGGAAGCATTCGATTTCGTTCATGCCCTAAAGAATAGTTTTCAGTGGAAAGCAAATGATACCGTTTTAGACGTGTGTTGCGGAAATGGCCGACATGCCTTGAACCTAGAGAAGATGGGCATGGTAACTTGGGGTGTGGATCTGAGCGATGATAATATTGCCATGGCCAAGGCCAATTCTAATTTCCCTGATCGCTGGCAGGTGCAAGATGCAAGAAGTTTGCATTTGCCCAATCGCTTTGACGTGGTTTTAAATCTCTTTACTTCATTTGGATATTTTGAAGATGATAAAGAGCATGAAATGATGTTGGACAATATTCGTCAGTTTCTTCATCCTGATGGAAGTTTTGTTTTGGATTTTTTTAATTTGGATTTTGTTCGAAGCTTCATGGTGCACAATGAAGTTCAAGAGGGTGTCTTGGCCAATTATCACATTACACGAAACATAGATTCCAATTGGGTTCGAAAGGAGATTTGTTTTGAAGTGGATGGTGAACGGATGGTATTTGAAGAGAAGGTAAGGGCGTTGTCAGCTGCTGAAATCCAGCAAATGCTTGAGCGGGTCGGATTCCAGGTGATAGCGCATTTGGGCGATTATCAATTGTCTCCGTTTCAAGCCAACTCTCCCCGGAGTATATTTATTTGTAAATTGCAAAAAGTATGTTAGAGGCAATTGTTGTATTATTTTTTATTGCCATCACTGGTGGTGGAGTTTTGCTTTTGGGGAAGAAAATTTCTTCATCGCAAATGAAATTGTTGTTGTCTTTTAGTGCAGCTTATTTATTGGCTTTGACATTTCTTCATCTATTGCCTGAGGTAATGGAAGGGCATGCAGAAGGCATAGGTTTCTATATTTTATTGGGATTTTTATTGCAAATTGTTTTGGATTATTTTTCTCAAGGTATAGAGCATGGCCATGCTCATGTTCATGAACAAACGGGTTCAAGGTTTTATTGGATGGTGACAATTTCGCTTTGGATTCATGCTTTCATAGAAGGAATGCCTTTTGGAGCTTCTGAGGATATGCATACTGGACACGCGCATCATCACGAGCACAGCCATGAGCATTCGTTGTTGGTAGGTATAGCTTTTCACAAGTTTACAGAGTCCTTCGTATTTGCATCATTGCTGTTGCATTTGCTAAAATCCAAGGCCAAGGCTTGGGGTGCATTGATTATGTTTGCCATGGTAGCACCCGTCGGAGCATTGATTTTCCATTATACCAATGGTCTTGCATTTTTGGAATTAGAGCATGCGCTTTCAGTTGTAATGGCCTTGCTTATTGGAATCATTCTTCATGTTGCTACTACAATCCTTTTTGAATCTGAAGAAGGGCATCGATTTAACCGAATGAAATTTTTGGTGATTGTTTTGGGCATGTTGTGCGCAGCAATTTTATAAAGAAGTTCTATGAAGATATTGTCCAGAGAATTTCAAGGTTTTGAATGGGTGGATATTTCGGCCTCCCATGCCCATGAGCTTGATTCAATTGTTGAAAAATTTGGATTAAAGAGAATGTTGGTGCACGATAGTGTTCAATTTGGACATCTACCCAAATATGAGAAAACGGATGATTACCACTTTTTGATTCTTCGTGGATATACGGCGAGCTCAGGCCAGCGATTGACCACCATTCCAGAGTTGTCCAATAAGATTGCATTTTTCTTCCATGAACATCGTCTCATCACTATTCATCGCGCGCCCTTTGAATTTTTAGATTCCATTACAGCAAAACATACCAATGTGGATTCATTGCTTTGGAATATCATTTCAGAGTTGATTAATACATACGAGACCCCTGGTCAATGGTTAAACGGTCGCATGGACGTGATGGAGAGGATTATTTTTTTGAAAGATTCCAGAAAGGTTTCGATTGAGGAGTTGTATTATTTGAAGAGCCAAGTTCGTGTAATCAAAAAGTTGTTGGTATTGACGCAGCATACTTTGATGAATTTGGATTTGGAAAAGGGTAACCGATCTGTTGCTCAAGATGTAAAGGATCGATTGGTTTCTTTGGTTCTAACCTTTGATGAAATTTCTGAGGATGCACATCAATTGATGAATACATACCTGTCAGTGGCAGCGCAGCGTAACAATGATGTGATGCGATTATTGACCATCTTCTCTGCTTTCTTCTTGCCGTTGACCTTTATTGTGGGGGTGTATGGAATGAACTTCGATTATTTTCCGGAGCTAAAATGGGAGCGTGGATATTTCTACGTTTGGTCTGTTATGATTGGAATTTCCTTGTTCATTTTTATTTGGTTCAAAAGAAAGAAGATTATTTGACAAATCTCTGTTTTTCGCCGGATGTTCATACACTAAAAGGTTTATTTTCGTGACATAGAAAATAAGTCTATGGAAAAACAAAATTGGCCTGTTTGGGAAGTGTTCATTCGCTCTAAAGCAGGATTATCTCATAAGCATGTCGGAAGTTTACATGCTGCTGATGCTCAAATGGCAATTGAGAATGCTCGTGATGTATATACGAGAAGAATGGAGGGAGTGAGTATTTGGGTAGTTCCAAGTGTGCAGATAACAGCTTCATCACCTGGTGACAAAGAGGCGTTGTTTGATCCTGCCAATGATAAAGTGTATCGTCATCCAACTTTTTATGAAATTCCCCCAGAAGTGGGACACATGTGATCGCGCATATGAAACACAAGGATTTTTATTTGCAAATGGCCGACACGTTATTGATCTTGGGTCAACGGTTAGCAGAGTGGTGCGGACACGGTCCTGCGATTGAAGAGGACATTGCTTTGAGCAATATTTCACTTGATTATATTGGTCAAGCTACTTCTTTGTACAAAGAGGTGGCGGTTCAGATGAATGAGGGAAAGACAGAGGATGACTATGCATTTCTTCGTGAGGAGCGTGAATTCAAAAATTTACTTTTGTCGGAATTGCCAAAGGGTGATTATGCATTCACCATTGCCCGTCAATTTTTATTTTCAACTTGGTATTATCATTTTCTTGAATCCTTGGAGAAAAGTCAAGATGCGTTTTTGCAAGGCTTTGCATCCAAGTCATTGAAGGAAGTTCGATATCATTTTCAACACAGCCGCGACTGGGTTTTGCGCATGGGTGGGGGGACGGAAACGAGCCATACTTATTTGCAAAATGCAGTGAACGAGATATGGACATATACTGGAGAGATGTTTCGTCCGTCACCTCAGGAAATTGAAGCTTTGAATGATGGAGTAGGTGTGGACGTAGCCCAGTTATTTGAAGCATTTGACAGAATTACTTCAGCTGTATTTGCGGAAGCCAATATTGCGGTTCCCAAGGACGTGTGGATGCAAACAGGCGGAAAACAGGGCAAGCATACAGAAGGCTTTGGTTTTATGCTTGCGGAAATGCAGTATTTGCCTCGCTTATATCCCAATAGTCAATGGTAAGCCTAGAGCAGGTCTGGAAATATCTTGACGAAGTTGAAGATCCTGAGATTCCCGTTCTCAATGTTGTTGAGATGGGAATTGTTCGGGATGTTCGATTCGATGAAGCGGGGGAACTTGAGATTGTCATTACACCAACTTACAGTGGATGCCCAGCGATGAAGGCCATTGAAGAAGATGTCCTACAGTGTATGGCCGATTATCATGTTGCACCTGTTAAGGTCATCACACAATTGTCACCTGCATGGACGACCGATTGGATGACCGAAGTGGCAAGGGAAAAACTCAGGCAGACAGGTATTGCCCCTCCCGAAGGCAGCAGTGCTGACAAAGGTTTGCTCATGGGTGTGAGAAAGGATGTGAAATGTCCCCGTTGTTCTTCATTACAAACTACAATGGTTTCTCAATTTGGATCAACGGCATGTAAGTCTTTGTACAAGTGCGATCAATGTTTGGAACCATTTGATTATTTCAAATGCATTTAACTCCTGAATTTCCTCCGAGTAAGTTACCCAACCTAGGGACGACTATTTTTAGTGTGATGTCACAACTTGCGCAAGAGCAAGGCGCAATCAATCTTGGTCAAGGTTTCCCTGGTTTTCCGATTGATGTTGAATTGGTGAATTTGGTAAATCAAGCCATGCTTGCTGGATTCAATCAATATGCCCCCATGCCGGGTTGGCCTGCGTTGCGCGAGGCCATAGCCAGAAAGATGGAAATGTTGTGGCACATGAAAGTAAATCCGGTTTCGGAGATTACAGTGTCTGCTGGTGGCTCTCAGGCAATATTCACAGCCATTGGCGCCTTGATTCAACCAGGTGATGAAGTAATATTATTTGCTCCAGCCTATGATTGCTATGCTCCTGCGATTGAATTGAACGGGGGTGTTGTGAAGTGGGTTGAATTGGAATACCCCAATTGGGAAATTCCATGGGAGGCTTTGGAAAAAGCATACTCCAGCAAAACCAAACTTGTGATGATCAACACGCCTCACAATCCTACTGGAAAAGTTTGGTCGAAAGATGAGATGTCAAAAATGGCGGGTTGGATCAAAGAGAAGGGTTTGTTTTTGATTAGTGATGAAGTGTATGAACACATCACTTTTGATCATAGGCCTCACGTGAGTATGGCGCTTTTTCCGGAGATTCGTCAGCAAACAATGTTGGTTTATTCTTTTGGGAAAACATTCCATGCCACAGGATGGAAGATGGGTTATGCCATAGGTCCAGAACATTGGATGGTGGAATTTAGAAAGCAACATCAGTTCAATGTTTTTACTTGCAACACACCCGCGCAAGTTGCTTTTTCAAAGTACATGGAGGATTCCTCCCGTTATAATCAGATTTCGCCCATGTATCAATCCAAAAGGGATTTGATGATGTCTGCAATGCAAAGTGGTGTTTTTGAATGGGTACTCACTCAAGGTACTTATTTCCAATTGTTAAAATGGAATGGTCATTCAGAATTGAGTGATGTCGAGTTGGCCAAGAAGTGGACCATAGAGAATAAAGTCACTTTGATTCCTATATCTGTATTTTTTCCGTCACAAAAAGATATGCGTTTGTTCAGGTTGTGTTTTGCTAAGGAAGACAACGAATTGTTGGAGGCTGCAGCAAGATTAAATCAGATTCAATGTGATTGAATTATCTTAAATTCTTGATTTTTTAATTCTTTGTTGAACCAGGTAATTTGTCGCTTGGCGTATTGCTTGGTGTGAATTTTTATCCACTCAATTGCTTCTGACATGGTGTGCAAACCTTCTTTGTGTTCAAATAACTCCTTATATCCAACTGTATTCAAAGGTTGAATGTCTTTGAGCGAATACATGCTGTCGGCTTCTTCAATGAGACCTTGTTCCATCATAATATCAACCCTTTGATCAATGCGTTGATGAAGGATTTCCTTTTCAGGTAGAACGTAATGGTATTCAATTTCAAAGGGCAACGACTTTTTGTTTTGGGTGCGCAATTCAGAGAATTTTTTACCTGAAAGTCGAATTACCTCTAATGCTCTAATGAGGCGATGGGGATTTTGTAAATCTACTTGACTAGCATATTCTGGGTCTTTGAACTGAAGTTCTTTTTGCAACTCTTCAATTCCATTTTCCTCAAGAAGTTGATTCAAAGAAATGCGCATTTGCTCGTCTTGGGGCAGGGGATCTAAGCCGTCTAGAAGTACTTTTAAAAAAAGCCCACTGCCACCAACCAAAACAAAATCGTCTTTTTGTTCGAGCAAATTCAATAACAAAGGCCAAGCTTGTTCAGCGAATTTGCCTGCGCTAATAGGATCATGGATGCTGTGTGAAGCGATGAAGTGATGCTGGGCTTGGGCAAGTTCATCTGTAGATGGACGCGCTACGCCAATGTTCAATTCTTTATAGAACTGACGCGAATCAAATGATACAATTTGTGTTTGCAGCTGCTGTGCCAATTGAATGGCATGTGCAGTTTTTCCGCCAGCAGTGGGACCGACAACGGCTATGCATTTTTTATTTTTCACTCGATAAGACCTCGACCCACTTTTTTAATCTTTCCTTCCTTTGTCCATTTGGGAATGATCTGATCCAAAATTCCATTCACGAATTGCGCACTTTTGGGTGTGCTGTAATACTTCGCCAATTCGATGTATTCATTCATCGTGACCTTCACAGGAATGTTCTCAAAAATCAGAGCTTCAGCCAACGCCATTTTTAGAATCACCATGTCCATGATGGCGATACGTTCTACTTCCCAGTTCTTGGTGTATTGCGAAATGTCTTTTTCCAAATCAGCACCAAGCGCCAATGTCTTTCGGAACAGATCACGACAATACGCTTCCTCATCTTCACCTTCTTTCCACAAGGGCAAGAAATTGACATCTTCATCATTGGGTTTGACACTTTTGATTGTTCGAAGCACCATCGATGCAGCCAAATCCAAATCATCATTCCAAAAGATGCCTTGGTCTTCCATGTATTCTTGAACATCATCATGATTGATGATGAACTTCTTAAAAATACGGAGGATCAATTCTTTGTCATATTCAAAGCCACGCTCTTGGCTATTCATAAAATCTCTGTAATCCTCGGTTTCCAAAAGCTCTTTGAAAAGCTTTTTAATTAACTCAGGATTTTCTGTCCATTGCAAGTGGTTGTATTTCATGCCACCTGCAAGTGAACGGCTGTGAGCAAGGATACGCAAAACCTCATTGGTAACGAAACGGGTATTGGGATGCAAGTCCTCATGAGAAGGAAGACGTTTTTGCATACCCATTTCTATTTTCTCAATGGCCAATCGATGCATTTCTACAAGGATGCCCATTAGGGAAATGTACAATTCACGGAAACGATCAACACTTTCAAATAGCATCTTCTCATATCTCGCAGCATCAGGCTTTTCTTCTGTGTAGTATGCAAATAGAATTTGCAACACTTTTATTCGAATGTGTCTTCGGTTCAGCATAGTAACAATTAATACTTCTTATTGATATTGGCGATAGCAGCGATTCTCTCTTCTGCCATTTTGTTGGCGGCTAAGTAGGTTGGGATTTTTTCGTTGTCTGATTTGATCAAACATTTTTCCATGGTACCATAGATTAGCTCAGCTTGACTCAAAGCAGCCTCACGACTGTAACCAATGATTTCCCAATAGCAATTGACAATACCACCAGCGTTTACCAAATAGTCTGGTGCATATAGCATTCCTTTGTTCATCACTTCGATGCCATGAACGGTTTCGTCAGCCAATTGGTTGTTGGCAGCACCGCAGATGATGCCGCATTTCAATTGAGACAACGTTTCACTATTCACAGTAGCACCCAAAGCGCAAGGACTGTAGATGTCCATGTCATGGGTATAAACATCATTGGTTGATATTGCTTTAACACCATATTTGTTTACCACTTCTTTGACGCGGTCTTCGTAGATGTCTGCGATGGTAACCAAAGCATTTTCTTTGATCAAATGTTGCACGAGGTATTCGCCAACATGACCTACACCTTGAACAACCACTTTTTTTCCAGCCAAAGATTCAGAACCAGTTTGGTGTTTGATTGCGGCTTTCATAGAAACATAAACGCCATAAGCGGTCACAGGAGATGGGTCGCCACCGCCATCCATATAGTCAGGTAAACCGACTACGTGGTCTGTAGACATCTTGATAAACTCCATATCACGGGTGCTCATCCCAACGTCTTCGGCTGTGATGTATTGACCACCTAGGGTATCTACAAATTTTCCAAAGCGACGAAGCAATGCTTCGTTTTTCTGTGTGCGTGCATCACCGATAATAACGGCTTTACCACCGCCGATGTTTAAACCAGCAAGAGCGCTTTTGTATGTCATTCCACGAGAAAGACGCAATGCATCTGTTAGCGCGTCACCTTCGTTGGCATAAGCCCACATGCGTGTTCCGCCAACTGCTGGTCCTAATGTAGTGTCATGAATTGCGATGATTGCTTTTAAACCAGTGGCTTTGTCTTGGCAAAATACCACTTGTTCGTGATCGAAGTTGGACATACGATCGGTGATGCCAGCGCCCATTTCGTTGGCCATCGAGGAATTGTTTGTACTCATTTGATTTCCTATTTCAATCTGCTTTCAGATTGTGGCGCAAATATAAACAAAGAATCTTAGGGTATGTCTGCAATGGCGCACAAAAAAAGGGCCGAAGCCCTTTTTGAAATTATTCTTTGATCATCCTCAGTGTACCGTAAGCGTTAGGTGCCGAGAGTATAAATTGGTACACACCATCCGCCCATTGACTTACTTCTACATCCAAGCGCTGACCGGTAAATTGGTATTGGGCTACTTGTCGGCCTTGAAGGTCAATCACTTGAACCTGCACGGTTCCCACATGGGTTCCCAAGAGAATGCTAACTTGTTGATGCGCAGGGTTGGGAAACAACTGTAAATCTGCGGCTGCTAAATTGTAATTTACATCAACGGCTCCTTCGTCCACAAACCCATCACAATCGTTATCGATGTTATCTAAAATTTCAACTGCTGCTGGATTGAGCAATGCATCGGAATCGTCGCAATCTGCGCTGTTACTCACCATTCCAACTGGCTGAATACAGAAATAGCTGGCTACTCCGGAACCGTATCCATCTTGGTCAATGTCGTTGTACCAAGGTGAAGTTAAACCTTCATCTGCCAAACCATTGCAATTGTCATCAAGTCCATTGCAAGATTCATTGGCAGTGGGGTTGATGGCTGCATTGTTGTCGTTGCAATCTCCAGCACAAGCTGTAAATCCATCCGCATCATTGTCAAATCCTTCGTCAACTATGGAGTTGCAGTTGTCATCGATGTTGTTGCAAAGCTCCATGGCATTTGGATTGGCCAAGGCATTGTTGTCATCACAATCACCATTGCAACTGGTATAGCCGTCATTGTCATTGTCAAAGTTTTCATCGACATTACCATTGCAATTGTCATCTACTTGATTGCAACTTTCAAAATTTCCAGGATAGATGTTTGTATTGCCATCATTGCAATCCGTGGCATTTAAGACATATCCCGCAGGGGCATCGCATCCTACCCAAGTTGAATTGCTGCCAAATCCATCTCCATCGGCATCTTGATAGTAAGTCAAAGCATTGGCTACGGTAATCGAATTGGGGTAGTAGGTAGAATCGGTGAATTGACCATCAGAAATGACCAATGCAAAACCATAGGTTCCCGGTGTTGCATAAGTAACATTCACAGAACTAGCTGTTGATGATGTGGGGGTGCCTCCTGGGAAATACCAGGTTCTGGTTGTATTTCCAATGGAATTATCGGTAAATGTAATGGGTTGATTCACACATGATGCATTGTCAAATTGAGGGCTGGTAATCATCGATGTAACATCTACGCAAGCACCAATTTGGGTCAAAGTGTTGTGCATGTATACATTGATGACATCTTCGATATTTTCGATGCAAATCGTGTTGGATGTGATGTTCGCATAATGCACACGGATCACGCTAAGTGGACTGAAGTTGGTTGGAATCATGGTGCCCAAGTGTCCCAAAGCAGCGATTTGCGTTCCTTCATCTTGGAAGAACAAATGCGAACTCCAGGTTGTACTCGGTAACAAACTCTCAATGGACATGATGGTTGCTCCAGAAATGGTAAATTGGAGTGCATTTACTGGTCCATCAGGATTGGTGATGGTCACATCAAAGTATCCGTCAGTGGTATTCAAGTTGGCAATGCCAAGTGTACTGGTTTCTGAAATGTCAACAATTTCAGGATCCCAAGCACAAGGCTCCATCAAGCCAGGTAGTATGCCTTGGTCTTGTTGCGTATGAATGCACTGATCCAAATAAGCAGCGTCAGCAATGCTCACGGTTCCGTCTTGATTCAAATCGTTGCAATTGGTTGCAGACAAAGTTTCGTTCACTGAACCGGTTCCGTAAGCGTTGATATCACCCAAATCGAACATCAAATCAGAATTCAGATCACCCATTTTAACTTGTCCTGGACAATTGCCCATGCAGTCTGGTTGATTGGAACCAAAGGGTTGGCCTAGGCAGTCTGTGAGCACTCCGCAAGCGGACATTGGAAGTTTGGTGAAGTTGATCAAATGGTCCAAGCTGTCTCTTTCAAAGCTGAAACAAACTTGCGCCCAGTTGTTGTCGTAGGCCAATTCATAGTGTCCCAACATATCTGGATCGTGATCCCAGTTTGTCTTTAAAACCAAATGGTAGGTTCCAGCTGGAACATCAGTAACATCCACCCATTGGCATTGTAAACCTGCATTGTAGACGTCATAGCATCCGGCAGTGATACCCATGTTGCCACAACCGAATTTGGCCAAACCTGTAACGCAGCCCAAATCCAAAACGCAGAAACCATTTTTGAAACCAATTTCAGGCATGAGATTTCCGGCATTGTCATACAATTCATAAATAGCGTAACCGGAGTAATGGTAGTGATTGTGGCACAAATCCCAGACAAATTGATCATTCAAAGTATTGGGTGTTCCTATGTAGTAATCTTGGTTACCAATGTTGTCAATGCGTGTGCTGAAGCGAACAATTTCTCTATTTCCTAATCCTTGTAAACATCCTTCACTCACCAAGCAAGCGTCTGTTCCGTTGATTGATTCTTGGTACATGGAGTTGTACAAGACATTTCCATCCACACTTAAGTCAGGGCCAATGTTGGAACAATTGGGATCACCGTTGTAGTAACAAGTACTGGGCATTTCGGCCAATGGGCTGTAATTACAAGCCAATTCATCCATACACCCTTGTATAGGACCCAAGTACTCAAAAAGTATTTGGTATGGTGAAGTTCCACAATCATTGTAATGATCACCAACGCGAACGTAATAGGTAATTCCACCTTCGAGATATGGAGTCATTTCAGACTGCTCACCGCAAAAATCATCATTGTAGGTATAGGTGGCGGCATTGGAATCATCGAAATTCGCCATGTTGCAGTAGTCATAAATCCATAAGGTGGTATTGCAACTAGCCAGTCCACATGTACTGATCTTGTATTGTCCATTGACACTTGGCGTAAAGCTGTACCAAGTGTTGGGTGATGGTACGTTTAAAGTTCCCAATGTCGCGACTATAGGGTCTTCACAACTGCTTCCCTCCGGACAATTGACTTCGATATAGGTATAATTGGCAAATGCGCCTCCGGATGCAAAAAGAATTCCATCCAAGTAAATGGAGTAGGAACCATTCCCATTGTTGCAACATATCCCGTTGTTTCCGGTGTCATAAAATTCAACGCGGTGGCATTCATCAGAAATACAAAGTGTAGCATCATTGGTCGTTCCTTGGGCTATGAGGATATTTTGCGCATTGAAGACTTTCCAGCTCGTTTGTTGAGGTAGATTGTCAGCAGTGATGTCGATAGTTAAGTTGTGAGATTCTGTAACAATAATATTCTGTGTCAATGTGCTGGTTACACCCATAACATCTGTAACAGTAAGAGTTGCGGGGTAAATACCTGGGGCAGAAAACAGGGCAGTGGGATTTTCTGCAGAATTATTGGATATTGAAGCATCGGGAATATTCCAAAACCATGAAGCTTGATTTCCCAAGCTCGTGTTGTTCAACTGATAAGTCAAACAATTTTGGGCTGATGCCAATACATTGTAATTGAAATCTGCAGCAATAGCAGGGAATTCGCATGTGCCATTGTCAATCGTGGCACATGTTGAGTAGTTGGAGGCATTCTCATCTGTACAACCTTCTACAGTAGTAGATGTCAAGGAAATCGCAAAGATGCCTTCTAGGTTGTTGTATCCGCCCACTTGAATCAAATAGGTATGACCTATTTCAAGTTCATCATCTTCAAATGCACCTCCCGTTCCGTTGCCCGTTGGACAACCAAATTTAATCATGCTGTAATTGCCGGCGGCATCATCATCATCGCAGGCAATGATGCTTCCATTGCAGGCGTCATAAATCGCTATTTGCGTATCTACCAACTGAGCGCCAGTTGCCGCTGTGGATGCAGAAGTAGTAATGGTAAAATTTCCTCCGGTGTAGACAAAGCTAAACCAGACATCATGAACAGCGCCACCGCAACCGGGAGTGGGGCCAACAGATGCATTGACATTGGTGACGTTTTGAGGACCTGCATTGGGTGAAAGCGGAACGGCAAAATCACATGCGTCATTTTGATTGGCAATCACGCAAGAGCCATCATCTGAAGTTGCGCATGCATTGTAATTGGTGGCATTGGGCTGCGTGCATCCAGACACTGGAGTAGAAGCTACCTGAATGCCAAAAGTTCCAGTTAATCCGTTGTATCCACCTGCCTGTATGTAGTACGTTGCACCTTGTGTCAATTGAGCGCATGTAAGGGAGATTTGTGAACTATATGTACCATTGAAATCATCATTACATACGATTTGATTTCCTCCGCATTCACTGAAAAGTGCAATTCGTGTATCTGTCAATGTGCCGCTTAATTGTGTCGTGATGGTAATATCTCCACCAGAGTAAACAAAAGAAAACCAAATGTCATTTATTTGTGTAGTCCCTCCGCATGTGGGATTGACCGCATCTGAAGCGGTATTGGCGTTACTAAACACCAAAAAGTCATCATTAATTAAAAGTGGAATTGCTGACGAGCAAACATCGTTGGAAGGCGCTTGCGACCATGTAATGATCGACAATAGCATTGCGTAAAATAGCGTAGAAAAAAATTTCATAGGGTTAAGGTCTATCACGAAGATAGAAAATTTAGACCCAAATGATTAGTTGTTAGTGATGATTTTTGTTAGGAGTGAAAATACTCTTGCGTGAGTGACTTCAATTCTTCATGTATTTGTCCGTTCGAAGCAATGATGTCCTCTTCAAAAATCGGGTCTCCTTGATGAAATCCAGTTACTTTTCCGCCGGCTTCTTCCACCAAAATAACACCTGCAGCTACATCCCATGGGTTTAAGCCATATTCGTAGAATGCTTCAAAACGACCACAAGCCACCCAAGCCAAATCAAGTGCGGCACTGCCCAAACGTCGGATGCCTCTTGTTTTCTTCATTAACGATCGAAATAGTCCAATGTATTGTTCCTCTCTTCCAAAGTCATCATAAGGGAAGCCGGTTACGAGAAGACTATCCGCCAAGACGTTGCGTTGGCTAATTTGAATTTTGTGTCCATTCAAATAACATCCGTTGCCTTTAGATGCAACAAACATCTCATTTTTATTGGGGTCGAAAATAATTCCGATGACAGCTTCTCTCTGGTGACAAAGCGCTACGCTGATGCACCAAATGGGAACATCATGCAAAAAATTGGTGGTGCCATCCAGGGGGTCAATTACCCAATTCCAAACTGCGGCACGTTCGCCTGTTCCTTCTTCAGCGATGAAACCGGCTTCGGGAAAGATTTGGGATAGACCTTCGACGAGGCGTCGTTCACTTTCTTTATCTACAAAAGAGACGAGATTGTTGGGTGTTTTGATTTCGATTTCACTGGCCGATACACGTTGGCTTTTCATCCAAATACCGGTTTCTCTGATCAATGATTCTGCCTGTTGGCTTACTTTGATGAAGTCTATCATGGACCAAAGTTAACGCGATTGCATCAAGAATGATTTTCTTGGAAATTGAAAACGCTTCTCAGTTATGAAACTGGTATCATTTAAAGTTTGAAGAAAGGCAATGAGTTCAGTGATTTGGTTTTCATTCAGTAATTCTTTCAAGTGAACTTTCCGATTTTTCTTTTCAATCAAATGATTTTCCACACAAGGTCTGAGCTTCGCAAAACGGCCATCATGCGCGTAGGGATATGTAAAGCTTATATTTCTTAACGATGGAGTAGCAAAGGCAAATCGGTCTTTGGCCTCTTGGGTGATGCGGTATCTTCCTTTGTCAGGGTTGGTTTGTAAGCTATCCCAAACAACATGATAACTTTGATCATGAAACAGTGGCGGCATATGGCAAGATGCACAGAATTGATGAAAGTGCTTTTGTCCTTGGGTTTGAATGTGGGTCATCTCCACAGTTCCTCGTTCTACTTTATCCCACCAACTATTTTGACTGGTTAGTATCAATTCGAAATACGTTAGACTTTTTAAGAAATGCTTTGCGCTCATGGTACTGTCTCCCCATGCTTGGAAGTTGAGGTTGCGGTAGTGCGGGTTTTGATTGATTCGATTAAGTGCGGTATTGATGTGTGAGCCCATCTCATTGGCTGAGTGCAAAGGTGCCAACGCTTGTAGTTCCAATTGATGAATGGCGCCATCACGCATAAACAAACGTCGCCATGCCAAATTGAAAAGAGCCGGCGCATTCCTTTTTCCTATGCTATCAAAAACACCATGGGATAAGGCATGATCGGTATGTGCAAAAGCGTGATAGGATGAATGACAAGAGGCGCATGATGTTTGACCATCAGCGGAAAGTAGTGGGTCGTAGAACAGAATCCTACCCAATTCAATTTTTAAAGAGTCATTGGGTTGGGTGTCTAATCTATAAAATGGCTTAGGCCATTCGTATTGCGAAGATTGAATGAAAAAGGCGCCGCACATTGCCACGCTCAAAATGACAAGCATCGCAATCGTTCTATTCATTGTAGGGCCTGATTAGAAAAGATTGAGATAGGTGCTGCATAAGTGCGGTTGATTGTCGACCTGGCGACATTACTTTGTAGGGTGAGCGATTCATTTCAACGAACAATTCCTTGGTGAGGCGTAGTTCTAAATTCAATTTGTTTGTCAACTTGAACGATGGATCCAATTCTATTCTTTGGTCTGATCGATTGGGCCATTGAAATCCGCCTAAATGGTATTGCCACTGGTTATTTTCAAAATCTTGTCCTTCAAGTTTAAAACCAATGTAACCACTTTGCCATGTCCAATACATGTCATTATTGGGCTCCAATCCACAACATCCTATCTCTTGATAATGTGTCAACGAATCAACGCCCAATTGAAATGAAATGGATGTAATTCTGCTCAAATCAATGGGATTAATTTCAATTTTATATTCATTTTTTTTTGAGCCATCAATGAATGGATATACTTGGTATCGATGATCGTGATAAATGGTGTCATTGCCTGCAAGTATGCTCCAATCCCCCATGATCACTGAAACCTTATCTAAATCAAAATGGGATTTCCAAATGGAGTCTGTCAAACATGATAGGTGTAAGGATAACGTTTGGGTGTATCCGTGATTTTGAAAAATTGCAAGGACAATGAAAGTAACGATCCACTTCATTTTCTGGGAGGGTGCGGATTAAATATTTTGGACCAATCTCCTCCGATTTCATCAAAAAGTTTTTTTTGACCTTCATTACAAATTTGGCGAATCTCTTTGATGTGATTAATGTTGATGATTTCCATCCCCTTGATTGCAGAGCTTAGACTGTTTTCTTCAACAGAAGCATCTTTGTTGTTTAGAAGATTGATGTAGAGTTTTTCTCGAATCTGATTGATTTTTTCTTCTTGAGCCTTCACCAAGGGAATATGTTTTTTTATTAACTCTTCGAATTGTGCTTTTTGGGTTTCATCAAATTGAAGCTGTCTTTCAATAAGTACTTTGGGTCCATTGTGGCCTTGATGTGGGCCAAACCCATGATGATGATCCTTATTCAGTTGGCTTTGAAAAATGAAAAACAAAAGAATAGCGATATTCAAAATAACCAACCCCCAAGTAATGCGTTTGTATGTTTTTATTTCATTCATATCTAATCAATGAATAAGGTGAATAAGGATTGTAATCAACAACGGTAGAATTCGAATTTTGATTTGTTGCATGGATTCTATTAAAGCTAAATAGACCCCATGCATTGAGGGTAATAACGATTGCTGCAACAGTGACGATTTGCCAACGTGCCAGGGATGTTGGTTGTTGAGAATAATCGTTTTCTATTTGGGATTGAATGCGCGTCCATACAAACGGAGATACCTCTGTTTGTTTAAACTTGCTTTGTATTTGATCAAATGATTTCATTGCCAATTATATTTTTAGACGATAAAATGTTGCTTTCATCCTGATGATGGCTCAAATTTTCCTTTAGGTTTTTTTTTGCTTTGGTAATCAGTCCCTCAATCGTTTTACCAGATAGATTCATCAGTTCTGCGGTTTCAATAATAGTGTGGCCTTCGATTTTATTTAAAATAAGCGCTTCTTGTTGTTTGCGAGGTAACAGTGCAATTTGTCGCATAATGGCCTCAACGTCTTCTTGATTTTCTATATCCACACCGGGGTGATTGAACGCTCTCTCCGCACCTTCGTCATTTATGCTAAAAAAGAAAAGGCCTCCTCCTCTTTTCGCTCTTTTACTGGCTTTGATGTGATCCAGAGATGAGTTGACCGTGATCCGATAAATCCAAGTTTTTAGTTGTGATTCAGCGCGAAATTTGGACAACTGGTGATGAACTTTAATGAATACATCTTGGGTAACTTCTTCAGCATCTTCCTTGTTCCAGAGGTAATGCAAGGCGAGGTTGTAAACCCATTTTGCATGGGTGTTGTAAATTGATTCTAAATCCCACTGCTCCGACTCCCTCATGGCTCAGGGAATTCGAGTTGAAAACGATTGTACCATTCACAAAACGCACTCCAATTTTCAGTGTGATTTTTCCGCCAGTTTTCAAATTGTTCAGGTTGAGCTGAACGAAAGATCCAATGGTTGTATGCATCAAAATGTTGGTCATCAAAAATGACCTTTTGGTAGTCCAAAATATCTTCTTGCCAATGGTTATATACCATGGGGGTGAGATATAATTCTAAAACACGTTGTCTTATGATGCTTATTGCATCCAAATTTACTTCCGATACACCCTCATGTGAGATAGATTTTACAATTGAAGCATATGCAATACAGCGAGAAGGGTGATTTTTAAATTCTGAAATGGAGATGGCATCATCTTTAAAAAGTGGATTACAGAAATGAGTATCCCAATTTCCGTCAGGTAAAATTTGAATGCATTTTTGATATTGCTGAAAAAGTTTCAATCCCATCAATTCATGAAATGGAGAAGTCTTGTCCAGATTCATAAATGTCTCACCAAGCACAATTCCATTTACAACTTCTGCTTGATCAAAATAAATCATGGCAGCTTTGTAGTAATTCAAAGCATAATTTGGATCTAACTCAATTCCTTTTAAGTAATTAAAAAGAGCCTGACCAGTTTCTCCTTCGATATTAGCAAGATTACCTTTTTCTAAAAAAAGCACTCCGGATTTTGGGAAGTGACTGAGTCCGATATCAAAAATTTCCTTGGCGGCCATTTTATTCTTGGTCATGTAAAAGGCATTTCCCAAGATTTGGAAATATTGAGGAGTGACATCTGTATGGTCAATGAGATCTTGAAGCGTTTCAACAGATTGTGTATAGTTTTTCAGGAGATATTGTAATTGACCTACTTCAAAAGCATAAATGAAATTAGATGGTTCAAGGCGCGATGCTTCTTGCATCAATCGAAGACTCAGCTGTGGTTTGTCATCATCCATTGCGATTCTGGATTCTTCCGCTTTTTCTAAGGCCAAAAAACCATTGCTTAGAATGAGTGTATCATTTTGTCCCAATGTTAAATTTGGCAACGCTAATAGCAGAAGCAACGCTCCGACGGTAGTCTTAAAATTTCGTTCTGCTTTTTTCATTACTCAAATATACGGGGTTCAAATTCGAAAACGAAACCGTTGTGGTCCGAGATGTGTTTTTTGGGATCTTTTTTATTGATGGAATACGAAGTAACAGAATGGTATGAATTTAATTTCCAGTATGTATTAAAAAAAACAAAATCGATACATCCGGAAGAGTAGGAGGTTCCGAAGCCATGGTAGGATGGTGTGGACCATAGCAAGTCGTCACCAGCAATTTGGTATTTTTCAATAAGCTTTTGAAGAGCGGGATCATGATAGGTACAATTGAAATCACCACCCAACAATATGGGTGTATGAGGAGGGAGTTGGGACAACTCTTCGGTAATCAATTGAGCGCTATGATTTCGGGCATTCGTTCCAATATGGTCCCAATGGGTGTTTCCCAATGCAATGGTATCCTTAAGTTGAAGATCGTACAGCAGCACCTGCGTGTAAATTCTCTCGCAAGCGGCATCCCAACCTTTTGACGGAATTGTGGGCGTTGGAGATAACCAAATGGTTTTTTTTGAAATGATTTGAAAGCGATCTTTTTTGAAAAATATGGGTGAGAATTCTCCTTTGTTCAAGCCATCTTCTCTCCCAATACCATAGTACTCATATTCATCTAATGCTAGAGTCAGATCATGGAGTTGTTCCTCAAGAACCTCTTGAAAAAAATACACATCAGCACGTTGTTTCTTTAGCCAGTGAATTGTGTTATGCTTGCGTTGCGACCATGCGTTTTCTCCATCATGAACATTGCTGTATCTGATATTTAAGTTAACCAGTTTGAGCTGGCCCACAGCTATAATGGAGGCAAATACAAAGGAAATGGTGATGAAAAGACTGCGAATCATTTACCGATTTTCAATGGCCTTATTCATGATGTCGATTTGACCTTGGTAGTATTCAATTGCTTCAGTGTTGTTTTCACCTTTGGCCATCTCGAGTGCTTTAACGTAATAGCGTTTGGCGTCTTCAGGATGCCCCAATTTCCAATGACAGAAACCTGCATTGTTGATAATAATCTCATCATTGGCGTTGATAGAATACGCTTTGTTGATGTAGGTCAAAGCTTCTGCGTATTCTTCTTTCATCATTTTGCAAGTAGCAACATTGGACAAGGTAATGACATTGGCGTCATCCTGCTCCAACATAATTTTGCTACATCGCTCGATGATTTCATAACCGTAAGGTAATCCAGACTCAAATAGTGAATAGAAGTGTTCTTGGAGAGAGCTATTCAAGAAATTTAAATCATCTTCTACAGGCTCATTCTTCATCCAGTACCAGCTGTTTTTATTGGCTTGTCCTTGCTTGATGGTATTGACCATTTCTTCTTCCATCCAATCCCAATGTTGGGACTCTCGAAGAACATATATTTTACCCAAACGAAGATCAAGTCGGTTAGGATATTTGGCAATTCCTTGGTTGATGTATTTGACAGAAAGTTGAATGAGGCTATCATTAACAGTTGGCGTCCCGTATAGGTATCCGCTGACATTACCTAGACTATCAACCATTTCAATGGATTCACTTCCATCTTCCGGGGGCGTTGTGTTTAAAGTAACCACCTCGCTAAAAGCTCGCATGGCAAAGTAGTTGAAAATAGCTACTTCGGTTTCAGGATTATTGGGTTCATTTTTTCTCCAATCTATGATCAATGTATGCATTCCAATGGTATCGTTGTTGTCCATTTTAGCATCAAACTGCTCTTGAAAAGTTTGAGCAGAAACGGAAAGTGGCAGACTCCCGATAACGATTAGGTATATTAGTTTTCTCATGTTTATTTTTTTCTTAACCACCCCAAAATTTCTTCGTCTTGAATGGTGAAACTGTTATTTGAAATTGTGTAGTCAATGGAAATGCGCGAAGCGGATGTAGGACCTGGATTTTGTTGAATGATTTTTACATCGCTATCTGTCACCTCGTAAACTATCGCCACATGTCCGAATGGATTCCATTGATTGCCATTCCAAATGATTAAATCGTTGGCTTGGGGTTTGAAGTTTCCTCCATTTTTAAACTGCAGCAATGCACGATCTGAATTCCATTGACCATCTTTGACTTTGATATTGAAAAAGTCTTTGGCATGTCCGTAACTGTTGGGCATTTTATGATTGAAATATTCGTAGTAGTAGCGTTTGACAAATTCAACACATTGGTATTTTAATCCCAGATTGTATCCATCGGGTGCAAGGTTCCTTCCTCCAACATTGGAGACATTTCCGTTGTAGTAAACGGTAACGTTATTGTATTTATCAATGGGTTGCCCTACTTCGTATTTCAAAGGTTGTGCTATATGCATAATTGATTTGAAGCCAATTCCCCAAGCGATAATTGCTGCGGTCAACGTACAGAATATTACTGTTAAGAGTATAGCTTTTATTTTCATTGTTGTACGGATGAAGGTATTAAAAAAAAAGACCGTCAATTGACGGCCTTTTTTAAGTTATTCACAGAGACAAGGGATTATTCTCCTTTGCCTTCCATTTTCTCTTTCAATGCAGCCAATGCGCCGATATCTCCCAATGTTGATTTTTCAACTTGAGCATTAACAGCTTTTACTGCGTTTGAATCACCTGCACCTTCTGGTTTCTTTCCAGTACGTGGTTTCTTAGGAGCTTCAGCTGACGCTTCTTCTTCTTTGAAAGTTCCAGTGTGAGAAACAGCAATCTTGCGTTGGTTCTTATTGAATTCCAAAACAACGAATTCCAAAGCCTCGTCAACTTTAGCAGTTGATCCATCTTCTTTCTTCATGTTTTTGCTTACGCAGAAACCTTCCAGACCGTATGGCAATGAAACGATAGCATGGCTACCTTCTTTGCGGATGATAGTACCTTGGTGACGTGAACCTTCTGTGAAGACAGTTTCAAATACATCCCATGGATTCTCTTCGATTTGTTTGTGACCCAAGCTAATCTTACGGCTGTCTTTGTCCAATTCCAAAACAACAACTTCCATGTCATCTCCGATAGCGCAGAATTCAGATGGATGTTTGATTTTCTTGCTCCAAGACAAGTCAGAAATGTGAACCAATCCGTCGATACCTTCAGCCAACTCACAGAATACACCGAAGTTAGTGAATGCACGAACTTTAGCTGTATGCTTGCTTGATACTGGGAAACGAGACTCAATACCTTCCCATGGATCTGAAGTCAATTGCTTCATACCCAAGCTCAATTTGCGCTCGTCTTTTTCAACTGCCAATACAACACATTCAACATCTTGTCCGACTTTCAAGAAATCTTGAGCTGAACGCAAATGTGAACTCCAAGACATTTCAGAAACGTGGATCAATCCTTCAACACCAGGTGCTACTTCAACAAATGCTCCGTAGTCAGCCAAAACAACAACTTTACCAGTTACTTTTTGACCTACTTGCAATGTGTCTTGGTATGCATCCCATGGGTGAGCAGAAAGTTGCTTCAAGCCCAATGCAATTCTCTTCTTGTCATCATCGAAATCAAGGATAACAACGTTGATTTTAGCATCCAACTGAACCACTTCTTCTGGGTGGTTGATACGTCCCCAAGAAAGGTCGGTAATGTGGATCAATCCATCTACGCCGCCAAGGTCGATGAATACGCCATAGCTGGTGATGTTTTTGACAACACCTTCCAATACTTGACCTTTCTCCAAACCTGACATGATTTGCTTCTTTTGCTCTTCGATCTCTGCCTCGATAAGTGCTTTGTGAGAAACGACAACGTTCTTGAATTCGTTGTTAATCTTAACAACTTTCAATTCCATTACTTTTCCTACGTAAACATCGTAATCACGGATAGGCTTCACATCGATTTGAGAACCTGGCAAGAATGCTTCTAAACCAAATACATCTACGATCAAACCACCCTTCGTGCGGCATTTCACCTCTCCTTTGATGATCTCGCCAGACTCCAATGCATTGTTTACATCTGTCCAAGCGCTCAACAAACGAGCTGTCTTGTGAGAAACACGCATTTGACCTGATTTGTCTTCTTGGGTTTCAATGAAAATAGGAACTACGTCACCTACTTTCAAATCTGGGTTGTAACGGAATTCAGTCACAGCAACTACGCCTTCAGACTTGTATCCGATGTTAACCACAATTTCTTTTTTACCAATAGAAACGATGGTTCCTTGAACCACTTCTTTTTCTTTGATAGTAGACAATGTCTTTCCATAAACTTCATCGAAGCGCGCACGCTCTTCGTCTGAATATCCACCAGCAGCCTCATAGGCGTCCCAGTTGAATTCTCCATTACTGTTCATGAATTGCGCATCATCTGCGGTGCTGTACAAATCCATTGGCTCTTCACGAGAAATGGTTTCTTCAGCTTTTGCTGGAGCTACAGCTCCTGTGTTTTCGACATTTTCTGCCGGGTTAGTGTTTTCTGCCATGTGGCAATTTAAATTGTATTTGTTCCTAAGGAGGCGTGAACAAATGGGTTCAACTTAATTTTGTTGCTTTGCCAAGCCTCATCGGCAAAGTCCCACTAAGGAGGAGCGCGAATTTACTTCATATCCTCGAGAATTTCAAAAAAAAGAATTTACGCAAACTATTGGGGTATTTTCATCAATTTAGCCCAATGAGAATTTTCAATCTTTTTTGCGGATTATTATTGGCTTTTTCAATGGTCCAAGCAAGTTGTGTAAAATGTCCTGAGCCTGAGATTACAGAGGACAATGGCAATGATAACGAGGGCTATGTGCAATATGGGATACCCTTGGATTCTGTATCCAATGGTCGTGATATGCTGATGTATGAGGTGAATTTGCGCGCATTTTCTACCAGTGGGGATATTCAAGGAGTTCTTTCGCGTATCAACGAATTGGACAGTTTGGGAATCAATACGATATGGTTGATGCCCATCCATCCCATCGGATCTATCAACTCAGTAAATTCACCTTATTCTGTCAAAGATTTTAAAGCGGTAGGGGAGGAGTTTGGCAATCTGGACGATTTAAGACAACTCACAGATGCGGCCCATGCCAAGGGGATGAGTGTGATCATGGATTGGGTCGCCAACCACACAGCTTGGGACAACGCTTGGGTGACCGACCATCCCGATTGGTACACCCAAGATGCCAATGGTAATATCATTTGGCCTGCAGGTACCAATTGGCAGGATGTTGCGGATTTGAATTATAACAATTCGGAGATGAGATTGGCCATGATTGATGCATTGAAATATTGGGTAATGGAGGCCAATATTGATGGGTATCGTTGCGATCATGCGGATGGTGTCCCCAATGATTTCTGGCAATCGGCCATCAATGAGCTCAACGCGCTGCCCAATCGACATTTGATTTGGTTGGCTGAGGGCAGTGGAGTAGGATTGTTGAATGCCGGTTTCGATATGACTTTTGGTTGGGATTTTTACAATGGTCTGAAGAATGTATTCAATGGTCAGCCAGCTTCAGGTCTTTTGGCCATCCACAACGCTGAATACACGTCTATTCCTATTGGTAAACACCGATTGCGTTTTACGACCAATCACGACGAATCGGCATGGGATGCTTCTCCCGTTACTTTGTTTGGTGGAATAAACGGTGCGATGACAGCTTCGGCAATTACGATTTTTACTGGTGGTGTGCCGATGTTGTACACAGGGCAGGAAGTCGGTCGTTCCTCAACTACACCATTCTTTTCTAATTCGCCAATCAATTGGAATACCAATCCAAGTATGCTTCAGTATTACCAAAAATTCATGCAATGGTATACCAACAACGAGATAGTTAAACGGGGTTTTGTTTCTTCAAGTTCGACTTCAAATATTTTTGCATTGAAAAAAAATCTGAATGGAAGTGATGTGGTTATTATTGCCAATGTCAGAAACACCAATCAAACTTTTTCTGTTCCTGCCGCGTGGCAGGGTGGGTGGTCCGAGGCCTTGAGTGGGAATGGATACAGCTTGGGTACTTCGATAACGCTAACTCCCTACCAAAGTATTATTTTGGAAAGATAAGTTGCTCAGCAATTAAAGTTGCTGATGAATTTCTTGCATTTTTTGTTGCGTCAATTGTGCCAATTCTCCGGGGTTCATTTCGGGGTATTGATTGGGGTAAATAGCATCACATATGGTGACATGGATGACTGTGCTTCGGCCTATAAAACTTCCTTTGACCAATGCTTTTGATGCCCCTTTGATGACAATGGGGACAATGGGAATATTGGATTTTTGAGCAATGACAAAACTGCCCTTTTTGAAAGTGGAAAAAACTTCGTTTTTACTTCGTGTCCCTTCAGGAAAAGTAACTAGATTTTTTCCCGCAACGACTTTAGCAGCAGCTTCATTCATGCTTTGTATTGCTCTTTCTCTATTGCCACGATCCACAAAAATCATCCCCATAACGGACATGTATTGTCCAAGTACAGGAACCCGCGACAACTCTTTTTTTGCAACAAAAAACAATCCTTTGGCAATTACCCTAACCACCACCACAATGTCTAGTTGAGAAGAATGATTGGCAATATATATCGCGGATTCAGTTGGTAATGGTTGGTTTTGCTTTAATTGAATTTTTATGCCGTACAGTTGAAATACAACGGGGCTCCACCAAAAATGCGCGATCCAATAAACGCATTTTTCAGCTGGGAAAAATATTCTCAGAAATAGTCCAATGAGACCGCAAATAAATGTCCACAATAGGACAAGTGGCAAAACCAAAATCCCTCTGATCATTGGTGGAAGATATTGTTGGTCATATTGCTTGCGATTTGAAAAGCATCCCAATTGTAGTGCGTGGTTTGTGAGATTAGAAAATCACGTAAAACTTCACTGGGCATATTTCCGGTCAACTCTGTTTTGGCCATCGGGCAACCGCCCCATCCTCCCATCGCTGTATCTATTCGTCTGCATCCCGCATTCCAAGCTGCCATCAGCTTGTCATGAGCGTCCAATTTTGTTGCGTGCAAATGGGCGCCCAATTGAACATGTGGTAGATGTTGGGTGAGAGATTTAAAAATCCTGTCTATTTGTTCAGGAGAGGCTGCACCTATGGTATCGCTTAAAGCGATGGACTGAACTTTTAGTGATTCGGAGATTTTCTGTGACCAATCCAAAACGATGTCTTCATTGTATGGATCTCCATATGGATTTCCAAATCCCATGCTGAGGTAAACCACCATTTTTTTTCCTGCGGAAACGGCCATTTCCTCGATGTTTTTAAGCCTCAGCCAGCTTTCGGAGATACTTGAACCAGTATTCCTTTGCTGAAAAGTTTCTGAAATTGAAAAAGGGAAACCAATCACGTCAACCCGTGATTCCTTGCAAGCGTCTTCTGCGCCGCGCTCATTGGCAACGATTACCAAGAATTCAGGCTTCTTGTCTTTCCATTCCACACCGTTGATTACTTCATGGGTGTCTCTCATTTGAGGTATAGCTTTGGGCGAAACGAAACTTCCAATGTCGATCGTTTCAAAACCAACGTCTATCAAATGATTGATATAGTCGATTTTCACATGTGTATCAATCATTCTCTGCATGCCTTGCATGGCATCTCTCGGACATTCTACCCAATGAAGACTTTTGCTCATGAAACAAAAGTAATTTTAAATATCATTGAATAAACAAAGGAGTGTATGTGTTGGGTAGAAAAGAATGTGAAAGAGATGGACCCATATAAAAATTTTGATGGGGTGTTTTGTACAACATGCATGGCTGGCCGTTGTGCCTCCATAGGTGCAGTTCTATTTCCTTTTTAGGAACCAAGTAGGGTTCGAAAGTGAAAAGGGTTAGGCCCAATAATGTAAGTCGTATGGCATTTTTCATTTTTCGATTCCAGATGTAATACAGACTTAAACCACCAATCAACCAAATAAGCGTATTTGCCACATTCCAATCTGTGAAATTAATCTGCGGCATGGGCCAGCGATTGATGGCAATTACAATCCCATTCATCACTTCAATCCAGCCGTGAACAATTTGATGAACCATCGAACCATTCCAATTTTCAGGAATCAACATCAATAGAAAAAGCAAATACAATAATCCACTAGATACAGGGACCGAGATAACATTCGCGATAAGGAAGTATGTCGGGAAATTGGCCGTATGCGGGAGTAGAAATAGGCCGGTGCTCCATTGTGCATGAATGGTTACAGTGATATTTTCTATAATAAGCTTTGGTAGGTTACGCCAATTTTTGATTTGCAATTGAACAGGTCGGTGAAACAAGACAATTCCCAATACGGCAAGATGAGATAGAATAAGGCCCCAATTGTCTTTGCTCTCTGGATCCCATGCTATTTGGGTGATGAAGGATAAACACAACAAATTGATGGCGTGTGTTTTCTTTAAAAAGATTTTGCCAACATGCAAGAAAGTGAACATTATGGCGGCTCGATTCAACGATGGAGGGAATTGGCAAAGAGAACAAAATGTCCAAATGGATGTAAGAGCTATTAAGGTGCTAAGAATGGGTATTCTGTTTCTTGTGATGATTTTAAGGATCCAAAAAACAAGTCCAAACAATAGTCCAATGTGCATGCCGCTTACAGCGAGCAAATGGCTAATACCGATGTTTTTGTATTGCTCTTTTAGATCACGGCTTAGATATGTGGTGTCACCCACAAGAAACGCAATAATGATTCCCGTATCATCAGAGGAGTAATGGTTTTGCAGTTTGTTTGTGATTTCTTGTGCAATGGGATTGATTACTTTATTTCGAGATTCCCAATCTGTGGGACAAATAGTATTGGGAGTTTTTGTTGGTATGAGAGCATTCCAGGTGCTTCCGATTGCGATAAAAAAGAAAAAGAATGCACTACTGATCCACACTATTTTTTTGGAGAATGAGTAAACGGAAATCAAAACCAATGCGACACACAAATAGAACAAACCAGATCTGTAATCGGTGCACATGTAAACACCAATCATCAATGGTGTGCAAATTCTGAGTAATGGATTCTGTCGCCAAATGCGGTTCATCGTGCTGTGCTATTGCACAAATGAACGCGGATCGAGTTGACTAAATGCTGTTTTTTGTTGTATAAAAAATGCATATACAACGCTGGAATTATAAAGTCCAGAATTGTTGATTTCCCCAATGTGTCGGCCTTCAAAGCTTCTTTTTCTAAGCATATTGGGAAGCATAAAATAGAATGAGAAGTGAGCTCTAACGACAGCCCACAAATGCGACCATTTGAATTCTGTAGCAAATCGAATTCCCGCAATACCATCGAGTATCAACCTTCGAAATATCTGAAAAATTAGTGCGCTGCGTCTGTGATTCTTGGTGATGAGATACAAATTGTTTCTGAAATTCAAGTATGTTTTCATTGGATTTTGTCGATCCAATGTGCCACCTCCTACATGATAGACCAATGCACTGAGTTCCGCTCCAATGCTGTAACCTCGGTTTTTTAATCGCCAGCAAAGATCTATTTCTTCCATGTGCGCAAAAAAGTCGGAATCAAACCCCTGTACTTCTTCCCATGCACTTCTTCTGATCATCATAGCTGCTCCGGTTGCCCAAAAAACATCTTTTCGACCTTGGTATTGTCCCATATCTCGCTCAAAAGCATAGAACATTCTTCCTGCGCAAAAAGCATATCCATCTTTATCCAAATAACCTCCAGCTCCTCCGGCATACTCAAATTGAACCTTGGTCTGAAAATCAATGATCTTCGGTTGGCATGCCGCTAAATTGGGGCGGGTTTCCATCCAATCCAATAGAGGTTCAAGCCAATTTTTAGTAACCTCAACATCGCTGTTGAGCAGCATGAAATACTTGTGTTCGAGTTGCTTTAGTCCTTCGTTGTATCCGCCTGCAAAACCATGATTTTTAGTCAATCCAATCCAAATGACTTGGGGGTAATTTGCCTCACAAAATGAATGTGAATCGTCTGTTGATCCGTTGTCAATAATGACAATGTCAGCTACATCTTGACTGTGTTCAATAACATTGGGCAAGAATTTCTCTAGCCAAGATTTCCCATTCCAATTTAAAATCGCAACTGCAACAGACTTCATTTGATTTAGTGGGGATTGTACCAAAGACTTTCTAATTCATCCCCTGAATACGGATCTTGTCTTTGATTGTTCTGGTTTCTGGTTACTGTTGCGGGGTCGTTCATTTGTCTTGATCGAACCAAATTCTTCCAGTCATAATTCATTATCTCACCTGGGATATCGGTATGGAGCAATTCCATATCTCCATTCAAACTTGTGTTGTAAAACAAAAGACGTTTGTTGTGCAAGTGATTGTTTGTCTCGTAGTAATGCCAAATTTCAAATGGCCAATAATCGGGATCGTGGTTGCGAATCACCCTAGTCGATGGCTTGCCGTATTGCAGATAAACTCTGCCGCGGTCGGTCTCCCAACCTTTTTTTATGCTGGTTTGAAACTCAGCGCAAGCATTGACCAATTCTAAATATTGGGTCCAACTCAATTCAGGAGAAAGTGGATTGCGCTTGTACCAAAATTGATAGAGGAATCCCTGCAATTGGATGAGGTTATAAGATTGAACCGCGGCCAATATGGATTGCTTTTCATTGCCTCGTGCAATTGGAGTGAGTGATCGAATGTGTTCTTTGAGAACCAACGAGTCTCGGTATTGACCGGCAAAGCTATTGGCAACCTGCAGTGTCGATAGTTCTTTTGCATCAACTCTTGTATTTTTTCTTGTGAATCTCCTTTCTTTTTTTGAAACTGAGTTTCGCGCTTTGTCCATAATCTCTATCACCAATGTGTATTCGCCAGATGGCAGTTGTGTAATATCGAAAGTGGACAATAATGGAATAACAGGTTTCCCAATTTCTCTTTTGATGCGCTGAAATCCTGCTACTATTTTTTTGTTGGCATCTTCAATTTGGTATTGAATGATGAAGGGGTCATTGCCAAAAAACTTATCGGTATTGTACAATTCACAGTAGAAATCCATTCTCTCCTCTTCATCATATCGCACATCGGAGAGCAATGGAAACATATCCCAGCCTGATTTAGAGAAACCATTTGGTGTTACGGTTTCACTGTATGCCTTGATCCAATTGATATCAGACACAAACGCTCCTTGATCCAAGTTGAGTACTTGGATTTGCTCATGTAAATTTTGAGGTAGAGCGGGTACTTGTCCTTTGTCAGTGATTTCAATATCGATAACCAAGTCGCCGTTCATGGCGCCAATCCTTTCAATTGCCATGCATTGTCTAGCCTTGTCTTCATTGGTATTCCAAGGGAATTCGGCATTGAACTTTTTATACCCAATGATTTTATTTTCTTTGGATATGGTTATCAAAAATTCCGCTGTAATGGTGCTGTTACCATTGACCGAAATGGCTTGAAACGAACTACCATCCAATTCAAAATAAAATTCGATATAAGGAGAATCCACCCCACCATTGATAGCGGCGGGCAAATGGAAAACGCGGTAATCAGTAAAGCAACGCAGTGCCAATGATGGCAGGGATGTAGCAATGAGTAAAACAAAAAGAAGGCTCTTTTTCATCTCTCAAAAATACAACAAGATATTCACCTCAACGGAGGCAAAATTTGAAAAGCTTTGCAAGTCCAGGCACATGAAAGGGTATATGCTTCAGCAATGAAGCGTATATCTTGAAAACCAATTGCTGATAGGGGTATGGAACCGACTGTATGAGTTCTTTGGACAGTAAATCAAATTGAGAAGCATCAATCTGTGCATTTCTCAAATAATGCCCCATTACTTCCATGCAAGCCAAGGATGTTTTTGTTATTTTTCTCTTCAACGGTTTCGGCAATATGGGAATAAATTCTTCTAAATAAAGTCCACATCCTTGAACCCATTTTTCCAAATACTTGTATCGATTTCCGAGCACTAATTTTCGCTCATCCAATCGGTAGTAACAGTCTGCCTGAAGATGAGGGAATGTATAGATTTTGGACTTTTGAAGAAGGAGGTGGGTGTGAAATTGAATGTCTTGTAAACGAGGATAGTGTGTATTCCAATGCCCATGTTGTTTAATAAAGGAGGTCCTCCAAAGAGGTGACATACTGGTCCATGTTATATCATGTTCAATCAACTTTTCTAAAAAATGATCTTTTGGTGGTATCCACGGAGAGATGAATCTTTGATCTTGAAATTCTCCTTCGAATGGCAAAAGTGGGAAAACCCATCCCATTCCATCCTTGTTACTTTCAGCAATGTTTATGCGATTTTCAAGACATGTTGCCGATATCAAGTCGTCGGAATCCAAAAACAAAAGAAATTCTCCTTTGGCCAATTCTATTCCTTTGTTCCTTGCCTTTCCTCCTCCTTGGTTGCTTTGCAGGAATATTTTTATCCGGTCATCACAATCGGCCAGTGCTTGAGCCAATTCAACACTATTGTCTGTAGATCCATCATCAATCAGTATGATTTCCCAATCTTTGAGCGTACTGGCCTGAACGGACGCAATAGTTTCCACCAAGAAAATTCCCTTGTTGTAATTGGGAATAACAATAGAAACCTTAGGCATGAATTTTCATTTTACTTAATATCTCATTGGCCATTTTGCACGCGCTGTGTTCACTCCATAAATTTTCCGCAAATTCAAAGTTGTATTTAAATTCTCTCTCGTCAAATTCTTCTAATCGTGTTCCAAGTTTATTTTCTACAATAAATTCCAAAACCTTACCCTTAGGTCCTATGTACAAATAAGGCTTTTGATAACCCAAATGATCATAGAATTTGGTGGTGAAAAAGTCTTTGTTGTGCTCACCCAATGAAATGATAATGCCGGAACAATTCGCAAGAAGTTGTTTTATAGATATACCAATGGGAGCTAACACTTGCACGTTTTCCAATTTAAGATGCGGACTTATTTTTTGATAATGTTGACTGTATATGAAAACATTTGGATGAGGATTTCTTAGAATCGAGTTGGTCAACGATTTCTTCCAGTATTCTTCTGTATTCTCATAAATCTCACCTGCATATAGCCATGTGTTGTCTGATTTCCCGCTGGATATGGAATCTTGATCGTGGAAATGAGGGATTAAAATTTTTGCATCCTCAATCTCTGTTTCAAATTCATCTAATACTTCCGCATAGGGCGCCGATATGAAATCCGCATAATGACTAACAAAATCTCTTACAGCATCGTCTCCTTTTCTTTGTGGAGCGCTCAATTGAAGCATACCGTAGTTAATAGCATTAAGCCAAGGGTCTCTGAAGTCACACCAAAGCTTCACCGTCTCGTTTTTTGCTTTGAACAAGGCTGCCCAATAGGACAAATAGAAAGGTGCTCCTGATGTGAAAATCCAATCAATGGGTTTGGCTTCATGAATTTTTTTGAGTTGAAACAATATCTCATCGCCACAAAAAAATGTCTGGTCAATAGGATTGCCGACTGCAAAGAAGTTATAGTAAAATTTTTTCCATCTTCTTAGCCATTTAGAACGGCTGTCTGATTTGAAAAATAACGCGTTGTATGGGTTCTCATGATCAATGTGAACAAATTGAATTTGGTCCAGAACAGCTTTTTCAATCCAATCAGAAGGTTGCTGATTAGGACGTGGTTTTTTTGAAACCACGGTAATCTCAGCCCCTTGTTCTAGCCAATATTTCACCAGTAATGCAGTACGCCTGCCTCCAATTCCCTCGTGAGGAGGGAAGTGCCAATTGAGAACGACGATGTGCTTGCTGGTCATGAACCAAATTTATGTCAAGTATGTTTAAGTTTGTGGAATGGATCAGAACTTATTGCAAGATTGGGCACAGAGGACTTTGCTCGGCGCGTTGGGAATTGAAATGTTGGTGATGACTGAGGACAGAGTAGAGGCTAAGATGCCCGTCGATAATCGCACCCATCAACCATATGGAATTCTCCATGGCGGCGCAAGTGCGGCTTTGGCTGAAACTGTAGCAAGTGTAGGTTCTTATTTAATTGCAAAAAGAGATAACAGCATCGCTGTTGGTGTCGATTTAAATATTACCCATCTAAAATCGAAGCGCCATGGTTGGGTGACAGGCATTGCAACGCCCGTAAAATTAGGACGAAATCTTCACGTTTGGAATGTCGATATCGTGGATGAGGAAGGTGCTTTGATTGCCAAAGCGAAGTTGACGACGATGGTAAAACCAGCCAAGTAGAATGCAAGATTGGAAGGATATTTTACGTGGACAAAGTTCGGGTTTTTACGTCCGACTTCCGCGAGAATATGGGAGTCGGGAGATATTCAAAGCTTGGGATGAGGAGAATAATGTTCTCGAATTTCCCATTGTTGTTGATGAGGTTGTCACTGATCAAGGACTTTGTCAAAATCAATTGGAGTATCAAAGTTTGGTTCAAAGGGCGATTCAAACGATTGGCAGTGGTCAATGTGAAAAATTGGTGACAAGTAGAATTTTCAAACTAGAGTCAAACGATTTCGCTATTGAAACGCTGGTCGAAAAGTGGATTTCTGTTTTTCTGGATGCCTTTGTTTTTGTTCTTCAACACCCAGAATATGGATTGTGGATTGGGGCGTCTCCAGAGTTGCTGTTGTACCGAAATGGAAGGAGTTTACATTCTGTTGCACTTGCCGGATCAAAAGCCAAAGATGATTTGTCGGAATGGGGTGACAAGGAAAGGGAGGAGCATGAAGTTGTCGCACGAATGATCAAGGATACTTTTATTGCTAAGGGGGTATCTGAAGTGGTTGCTGGCGAAACGAAGGTCCTGAATTTTCGGAATGTGAAGCATTTATGTACAAATATCAGCGGCTATTATTCAGGTGATTTTGGTGGTTTGGTTAAATCGCTTTATCCTACACCAGCACTATCCGGATGGCCCAAATGGCAAGCTATTGAATGGCTTTGTAAGAACGAACCCTTTCAAAGAGGATTGTATGGGGGTGTTTTAAATTTTTCAGAGGGGCCTGAACAGTGGTCGATGGTGATTTTGAGATGTTGTCACAAGACGTCCAATGGTTGGTTGGGGCATGTTGGCGGTGGCGTGATGTTGGATAGTGAGCCTGAATTAGAATGGCAAGAGACGGAGTGGAAGCGTCAAGCGTTTATCTTTGCGAACGATGCGCATTTCCAATAAAACTGCTGTACAATCTGTACTGTTTCATTTACAAGATTTAGGTATAAGGAATATTGTGTATTCTCCTGGCTCTAGGAACGCACCATTTGCTATTGGCCTAGATGGCAATCCAAATTTTGATGTTCACATCAAAGTTGATGAGAGGAGTGCTGCATTCTACGCTTTAGGCATCGCACAACAAACGCATAAACCTGTAGTATTGATATGCACTTCAGGTACAGCGCCACTCAATTATGCCCCAGCTTTGGCTGAAGCTTTTTATCAAGAGATTCCATTGATTGTCATCACTGCAGATCGACCATTTGAAAGTATCAATCAAAGTGAAGGTCAATGCATCAATCAAGTAGGTATATATAACAATTTTATCAAGAGGCAGTGCTCATTGATTGAAGAAGCAAATTCTTCTGAAGATGTAATCGCAAATCACGCACTTGTTGGTGAGGTGATTTTGGATTCTATCCAATTTCCAAAGGGACCTGTGCACATCAATGTTCCATTTTATGAGCCTTTGTATTTGGAAACAGATAACTACGATTCAAATACCCAAAAGACGTTCGTTTCAGAGCAACATGCTATCGCTCTGCCTGTTGTGAGTTATGATCCAAAATTGTCCTATTTGGTTTTAATGGGACAGAACAGTGACGCTTCAATCGCAGATTGGGTGAAGAAATTGGTTGCATTGCCCAATGTAATGGTGATGACGGAAACCCATAGCAATGGTCATGCTGGCGGAGCCATCGATTGTATTGACCGTTGGGTGATGGCTCAATCCAAGACAACTTTAGACAATTTGCATTGGGATGTGGTCATTTCTTTGGGACACAATATTATTTCTAGAAAGATTAAAACCATTGTTCGTCAAAGAGCTAAGGCTCATTGGTCGGTGCAATGGCAGCAAGATCCAATTGATACCTATCGCTTAAAACCACAAGTTTTCAATTGTTCAATAAGTCAATTTTTAAAAATTTGGTTAGATGGAGTTCATATTGATCAGAAAAATCTCACCAATGAGATGGCTCCGCCTAGTGTGAATGCGGATTTAGAGCAGTATTTTTCGAGTCGTCCATTTTCAGATTTAAAATTGTTTCATGTTTTGAGTCAAACTTGGCCAATTCGCGCTCAAGTGCAAATGGGCAATAGTTCTGTCGTTCGTTACATTCAACTTTTTGATCAGCGCAGTGACTTGTCTTTCTTCGGAAACAGGGGAGTGAGTGGAATTGATGGTTCAACAAGTACAGCAGTTGGAGCGGCAGTTGCTTCGTCAGTTCCTGTTGTTTTTGTAACGGGCGATTTATCTTTCCTATACGACGCCAATGGTCTTTGGCATTCGCCTTGGCCTGCAAATTTGAAAATTATTGTTGTGGACAATGGCGGTGGCGGTATTTTTAAAATCATTGATGGAGCCAAAAACGAACCTGCGGTTCCTTACTATTTTGAAACACCGCACAAAAGAGATCTTTTGCGCTGGGTTGAAGGATGGGGTTTAAAGGCCAAGCAGATGGTCGAACCTTCAGCAAAGGATTTTGAAGAATTTTTTAGCGACGTCGCGCAGAATGTTTTGATCATCAAAACATCTGGAGATTTGAACCCAATTGAATTAGATTTGTTCTTTGAATACTTTAAGCAACAAAATGAGAGAGTGGAAAACAATTAAAGAGTACTCAGATATTCTTTTTGAATGGTATGATGGTATTGCCAAGATTACCATTAATCGTCCTGAAGTTTACAATGCATTTCGTCCGCAAACCAACGTTGAGATGATTGACGCAATGGACATCTGTAGAGAGCGTCAGGATATTGCGGTAATTGTGCTTACTGGGGTAGGTGAGAAAGCATTTTGTAGTGGGGGAGATCAGAATGTTAAGGGCGTTGGCGGATATGTCGATGACAATGGCGTGCCCCGATTAAACGTGTTGGATTTACACAAGCGCATTAGAGAAATTCCAAAGCCTGTTATTGCAATGGTCAATGGTTATGCGATAGGCGGAGGACATGTTTTACACGTTGTATGTGATTTGACAATCGCATCGGACAATGCCAAATTTGGTCAGACTGGTCCAAAGGTGGGATCTTTTGATGCTGGATTCGGCTCCAATTATTTGGCGCGTCACGTAGGTCAAAAAAAGGCAAGAGAAATTTGGTTTTTGTGCGAACAATACACGGCACAAGAAGCAATGGACATGGGAATGGTCAATAAGGTGGTTTCGTTGTCAGAATTAGAAGAGACTACTATCCATTGGTGCAAGACCATTATGAAGAGAAGTCCATTGGCCATACGCATGATCAAACGTGGATTAAACGCTGAGTTAGATGGCCAGCGTGGATTAATGGAATTTGCAGGTGATGCTACTTTACTTTACTATTTGACTCAAGAAGCACAAGAAGGCAAGAAGGCTTTTTTGGAAAAAAGAGATCCCAATTTCCAACAGTTTCCTAAGTTTCCTTAATGAATAAATGGATAAATGCCGCAAGGCCGAGAACTTTGCCTTTGGCGGCGTCCGGAATTATTCTCGGCGGAATTCCTGATGATGGACAACAGTGGAATCTCACTGGGTTTTTATGGGCGTTGATTACTGGAATCTTGTTGCAGGTTTTGTCCAATTTCGCCAATGATTATGGCGATTTTAAAAATGGTGCAGATCAATTCCGCACAGCAGGGCCGTCAAGAGCGGTTCAGTCTGGCGCAATTTCACAATCCCAAATGAAATGGGCTATTTTGTTGCTTTCGGTATTGACTTTAATTGTAGGGACTTTCTTGATTTACAATCAACTTGTTCTTGTCAATCGAATGAATGACTTTTGGATGATGATGGGCATAGGTATTTTGGCCATTATTGCGGCATATACATATACGGCAGGTCCGCGTCCATATGGTTACATGGGGCTAGGGGATATTTCGGTTTTTATTTTCTTTGGATTGGTTGGTGTACTGGGAACTCATTTTGTTTTATACGATGAGCTTTCCACCCGAAATATTTTTGCGTCGTTATTTGTTGGTGCTATGTCAGTTGCTGTCTTGCACTTGAACAATATGCGGGATATGGATGATGACGCCAAAGCCCTTAAACATACCCTGGCGCTGAGACTAGGTTGGATAGGAAGTAAAAGATACCTTTTTGCGCTGTTTATAACGGCATTCATCAGTATAGGTTTGTGGATATTAGAGGGAAATAACTTCATGCATTGGGTGGCAATGATTCCGATGATTGTTCTTGCCACAAGATGGAATGATATTGCAATGGAGAATCATCCCGAAAAGTTTGATCCCTTTTTAAAGCGTTTTGCCTTGACTTGTTTTTTTACTGTTTTTTTGGTGTTCCTGACTTCTTTTTTGTAAGTTCGGACAATTATGAAATCGAATAGTAACAAGATTGCGCATTTTAATGGGATAAGCTTTGCATTATTGTTTTTCTCAATTGCTACAGCCTTTGTAATCCCCTTTATCACTGTTGGTGGTATATTCTCAATAGTTGATGTTAAGAAAATGCAGATACCCGTGTATTTTGCATATTTCGATTGGATTCCTGCGATTTTATTGTTTGTATTGGGCGTAGGGTTGGCCATTCAATCCAAGAATAAAAGCCAAAGCACCCAAAAATTAGCGTTAAATACGCAGCGAAAAGGTGCCCTGCTTTTGGGAATAGGTCTTCTATTGGCAAGTTCATGGGGAATGGATTTCTTTATCATCCTTGGGGCTTCTTTCATTATTGGTTCTTGGTTGCTCCGAATGGATTCACTCACCATTCACGTATTTTCATTGGCCATTATCTTATTGTCTTTGGTCCTTGTAAATCTGGATGTTCCTTTTAAGTTTAAGTACTTTGTTTTTGATGTTCAGGTCGATGGCGTAGCCAAACTTTTGGCTTTTATCGGTTTTAATGGTTACTACTCGATATTCCCTTGGGTTGCTATTTTCTTGAGTGGATTGGCAGTTGGAAAGGGCGTGTTAAGACCTCGAGGTTTTTTTCCACCCACTAGTTTTATTGCTCTTTTCATCATTTTATTGGGGTATCTTACCAATTTGTATTGTATCGATTTGTATTCGCAAATGGACAGTTTTAGTGCTAAGTTTTTGTATCCTTTTGATCAGTTTTTGTACCAACCATCTTTTATGTTGATCTCCATCGGAGCGGGCTGGTTGATTGTCAATTTTTGTAATCATTTGTTTGAACTTATCGGAGACAAAGATTGGATTCCATTGATGAAAGAATTGGCCACTTCAAAATTGACCATGTTATTGGTAATTTATTTGTTGGGCTCTTTGTTCATGATGGGATTTGCCTACAGCGGCACCATAGTAATTGGCTTTGCTCATCCATATCTTCTTTTAACTTTTATTACTTTAAGCATCTTCACAACGTTCTGGGGTATCAGAGTTTGGAAAAGGAAGGTCAATAAAAATGCTCCTCTGGAATGGCTGATCAAGTACATCTCATCAAAAGACAATTCAGGAAAATAGGCATTCGATATTGGAATTTGCAATTCCTTCGTCCAGCAAAAACTTCCAAAAGCACGCTGCAGGAACATAGGGTCTTGTACTTATTTGGATTGGATGAAACCGGATTGGAGCATTGGGGCGAAATAGCTCCGCTAACTCATTTGTCAAAAGAAAAGGTAGAGGATTGCGCCTTATGGGTAAGCAAGTGGTGGGACGATCAGGTGGGATTCGATGATCTTCCTTCATCTGTGAAATTTGGATTGGAAGGCTTGATAAATCCACTTGTCCAAAACAAAGAGAATCATCGTTCTATGCTCATCAATGGATTGGTTTGGATGAATGATGTTGAAGCAATGTACCATGAAGCTTCGGCAAAATTGAGGTCAGGTTTTGATTGTATAAAAATCAAAGTGGGTGCGTTGGATTTTGATGCAGAATGCAAATTGATTCAAAAATTAAGAAATGAATTTGGAACTGATTTTTCGCTTCGATTGGATGCCAATGGTGCTTGGAAAGAAGAAGAGGCCTTGGAAAAATTGAATATCTTATCACAATATAAAATACATTCTGTGGAGCAACCCATTGCCTCAGGTCTATGGGAAAGGATGGCCAAGGTGGTCAGAGATTCGCCCATTCCAATTGCCCTCGATGAAGAGTTGATTGATGTTTCTTTAGCAGAAAGAGGTCAAATGCTTTCGACAATACAGCCTCATTATATCGTTATTAAGCCAACACTTCATGGTGGTTTTTCATCTTCGGACGATTGGATAGAAAGGGCATCTGAAATGAATATTCAGTGGTGGGCAACTTCGGCCTTGGAAAGCAATATAGGACTTGGACACATCTATAAGTGGTTGTTGAATTATGAAACAAAATTACCTCAGGGATTAGGGACAGGTTCGTTGTACAGCAACAATTGGAATTCACCACTCGAAATGAGAGGTCAAATGATGAACTGGAATGAGAACAAAGAATGGAGCGCGCCATGGATTTGATTATATGTGATGGACAACCCACGGATTTGTTGAAGTTGTATCCAGAGGAATCTCACTGGGTAGATTTATGGTTGTCTGACCGAAGTGAATTTGAATTTCAAACATCTGGCTCTACAGGTCCTCCCAAGACGATTCTCTTCTCAAGAAGTCAAATCATCAAGAGTGCTGAACGAACCGCAAGAATCTTTGATTGGCATCCAGGCATGAATGCCATACATTCTTTACCGATGTCCTTTGTGGCAGGCCGCATGAATATCTTAAGGGCATTGATCTGTCATCAATCATTATGGCGTATCGACCCCAAAATAAATTTCACGTTAGAAGACTTCTCACTGGATATCAAAATTTCATGGTGGACTTTGACGCCAGCGATGTTGGACAAAGTCATAAGAATGCCATCGCTCAATCTTCAACATGCGACTTTATTGGTCGGAGGTGGAAGATTATCCGAAAAGATAATGGATATGGCCAAAGGGCAAAAGTTTCCTATATGGGAGAGCTATGGCGCCGCTGAGACTTTAACACATATCGCATTGCGTAAAATCAATGGAGAAGATGCTCAAGAGGGTTTTGTACCAATACCATCAGTTGAGTTGGAATTGAATGAAAAGGGAGTTTTAATCACAGATGATTTGCTAAATCAGAAAGTTCAGACGTTTGATCATCTTCAGAGATTAAATAATGGTCAATTTCTAATCATGGGTAGGACAGATGATTTGATCAATTCAGGCGGACTGAAGATTTATCCAAGTCAAGTAGAAGCCATCATTGAAGGGCATGTAAATTTTGAGTTTTTTATTAAGGGGACTCCAGACGATTTATGGGGTGAGATTGTCACTTGGGTAGTGAAGGACGATGAAGATATACCAGAGAATTGGCCAACTTGGTTTGACCAAACCCCGTTGATGCGACCAAGAAAAATAGAACGAGTAAAAGAACTACCAAGAAATAAGAATGGAAAATGGATAAGAAAATAAATAATCAAATATTGTTGGCCACGAACAACGATCACAAAATTGAGGAAGTCAAAGATTGGTTTCAATACCAACGCATGTCAAGAGAGGTGATAGGTTTGCGTGAGGCGAATATTGATGTTGATGTCGAGGAAAACGCTCCGGATTTTGCAGGCAACGCTTGGTTGAAAGTAAATGCCATTCGAGAAAAATGGTCTGGTGATGTAATAGCTGATGATAGTGGATTGTGTGTTTCAGCATTGAATTTACAACCGGGTGTATTGTCTGCTCGGTTCGCGGGAGAGCATGGGAATCACGGTCAAAACATCGCGAAGGTTTTATTGGAAATGGAAAATGAGCTTGAGCGTTCTGCCTATTTCATCACCGTATTAGCCGGATATTGGAAAGGAAAACCTTTTACTATTGAGGGCAGGGTTTATGGCAAAATTGCCAGAGCGCCTCAAGGTTGGGGAGGCTTTGGTTATGATCCAATTTTTATTCCGGATGGAAATTCCCGTTCGTTTGCTGAAATGCACATGGATGAAAAGAACCTTTTATCACATCGCGCAAAAGCATTTGAAAATTGGAGAACTTGGATTCAAGAAAACAAGTTATGATCTTTTGCCGTTAATTTGCCCATTCGTAAAAACGATAATATGAGAAATTATCTTGAATTTGAAGCCCCAATTAAAGAACTGAATGAACAAATTCAGAAGTTGAAGGACAGCGCCGTAAAAACGGGAGTTAACGTTGAAAGCGCAGTGCTAGAGTTGGAAAAGGCCTTGCTTGAAAAAACTGAGGAAATTTATAAAAACTTGGATCCTTGGCAAAAGGTTCAGTTAAGTCGCCACCCGGATCGTCCATACGCTTTGGAATATATAGAGGCGATGACAGAAGGAACTTGGATTGAGCTGCACGGTGACAGAACTGTAAAGGACGATAAAGCCATGATTGGTGGATTTGGTTTGCTCAATGGAGAGTCAGTTATGTTCATTGGTCAACAAAAGGGAGTCAACACAAAAATGCGCCAATACCGCAATTTTGGTATGGCCAATCCAGAGGGTTATAGAAAAGCTCTTCGTTTGATGCGTCTTGCTGAAAAATTCAATAAGCCTGTTGTTACTTTGATTGATACTCCAGGTGCATTTCCAGGTTTGGAAGCAGAGGAAAGAGGGCAAGGTGAAGCCATCGCTCGAAATCTTTTTGAAATGATGCGTCTCAAAGTTCCGGTTATATGTATCATCATTGGTGAAGGTGCTTCCGGTGGCGCATTGGGAATAGGTATTGGCGACAGAGTGATGATGATGGAAAACACTTGGTATTCCGTTATTTCACCAGAGTCGTGCTCTTCAATTCTTTGGAGAAGTTGGGATCATAAAATCACTGCTGCCAAGGCGTTAAAATTGACAGCGGAGGATATGAAGAACAATGGTCTTGTAGATGGTATTATTCGTGAACCTCTTGGAGGAGCGCATGCCGACCACAATAAAGCAATAGAAATTTTGAAGGATGTAATTTTAACTACAATCTCAGAATTGCGCCAACAGAATAATGACCAATTGGTAGCGAGCAGAATTGAAAAGTTCTGTGCGATGGGAAGTTTTGTAGAAAACTAATTAAAAAAAGAAAGCCAATTTAACATTGGCCCGTGCATTTATAGTAATTTCGCAACAATTAAGAATCGATAAATAAAAATGAAAACCCGTAGTTTAATCGCAGTTTCTGCAACAGCGCTTTCAGCGTTGTTTTTGGTTGCATGTTCCAACATTGGATCAATGCAAAAGAAAATGGCTCAATTCAATGCCAAAGTAAATCCAGATCCACTTGAAGTACATGGCGACACTATCGCTATCTCTATTTCTGGAAAATTCCCTGAAAAGTTCTTTGCAAAGAAAGTTGCTGTTGAAGCTACTCCTGTTTTGGTTTATGGTTCTAGTGAAGTGAAGTTCAAACCTCGCCAATTCAAAGGTGAAAAAGCTGTTGGTAACGGTGATGTTGTTCCTTTTGAAACTGGAAAGACTTTTACTTATTCTGACCGTATTGCTTATGCTCCCTCAATGTCAACTTCAGATTTGAAATTGAAAATTGTTGGAACACAAGGAAGTAAAACAGTGGAACTACCAGTAGTTGATTTGGCAAAAGGTGTTATTACGACTTCACTTTTGGTAAACAAAAATGATGGTAAAGTAATGACATCTTCTGATAAATTCGTTCGTTCTTCTAACGGATCTTTCGAGGCTGAAATTCTTTTTGATCATAACTCTTCGAAGGTTCGTCCAGCTGAGTTGAAGGATAAAGACATAGCTGCTTTGGTTGAATTTCTTTCTAAGACTTTGCCAGCGAATCCTCGTATGAAAATTACAAACATCGAGATTCAATCATATGCATCTCCAGAAGGAGAGATCTTTTTGAACAATGATTTGGCTGTTGAACGTGGTGATGCAGGTAAATCAGTTTTAATGGATTTGTTGAAGAAAAACAAATTGGATGCAACTTATGCATCTTTGGTACAAGTTAACCCTAAGGGGGAAGACTGGACTGGTTTCAAGTCAGCTATGGAGAAGTCAAACATTGAAGACAAGGATTTGATCATCCGTGTTCTACAAAGAACTTCAGATTTGCAAGAGCGTGAAAAAGAAATCAAGAATATTTCTAAGACTTACCAAGAGGTTGAGAAAAACATCTTCCCAGGTTTACGCCGTTCTATCTTCCGTGTGAATTATGTATTGGAAGGTTATTCTGATCAAGAATTGAAATCTATGGCATCAAACCCAAGTTCTTTGAAGTATGAGGAGTTGATGCGCGCTGGTAGCTTGGTGAGTGATTTAAATACTCAAGCTGCAGTTTACAAAGAGGCTACAACACGCCCAGAAGCAGATTATCGCGCAGCCAATAACTTGGGTGTGGTTTATTACAACCAAGGTCGTATGTCTGAAGCTAAGACTGAATTTGGAAAAGCATATGGAATGAGTCAAAATTCAGAAACTGCTTGTAACAATGGTGTTGCTATGCGTACAATGGGTGAAATGAAAAAAGCTTCTGCTTTGTTCAATGAGAGCGGATCAGCTGAAGCAAAATACAACATGGGTGTTGCTTATATTATGGCAGGTAACTACGGTTCAGCCATCAACACCATGGGTAACTACAAGTCTTTCAACTCAGCATTGGCCAAATGCTTGAACAAAGATTTCTCTGGTGCCAAAGCTGATTTGGATGCTTGTAACAATGATAACAATAGTGCAATGGGATTCTATCTTCGCGCTATCGTTTCTGCACGCTTGAATGATGCAAATGGAGTAAAGGAAAGCTTGGCAAAAGCGATTGAGAAAGATGGAAAATTGGCTGAAAAGGCAAAAGGTGATTTGGAATTCAGAAACTTCCAATCCAAATAATATTTAGATATTTCGGAAAAGGACCCAATTGGGTCCTTTTCTTTTTTTTGGAGGGCTGCGTTTACCACGTAGATTCAACTTCCTGTATTACATTTGAACCCAGAAAAATAACGCGCTATGAGTTGGTTTAAGAGAATGAAAAAGGGGATTACAACCCAAAGTCAAGAAAAGAAGGAAATTCCGGAGGGCTTGTGGTACCAATGTCCTGAGTGTAAGCACGTCGTTACAAGTGATCAGCATGCAGAGAACGATTGGCTTTGCGACAAGTGTGACTACCACGAAAAAATCACATCTCTCAATTATTTCTCAATTTTGTTTGATGAAAACGAGTTCTCTGAAGTGGCTTCGCATTTAATCAGCGGTGACCCATTGGAGTTTACGGATACCAAAGCGTACAAGGATCGTATTAAAACCACAATCAACAAATCAGGATTGAAAGATGCGTTGAGAGTGGGATTTGGTAAAATAGAGGGAGAAAATGCAGTTGTGGCATGTATGGATTTTGGATTCATCGGTGGTTCAATGGGCTCGGTTGTAGGAGAAAAATTTGCAAGAGGCGTAGATAAGGCGATTGCTGAGAATTGCCCATTTATCTGTATTTCAAAGAGTGGTGGAGCGAGAATGATGGAAGCGGGTTTTTCTTTGATGCAGATGGCCAAGACAAGCGCTAAGTTGACGCAATTGGCGGAGGCTAAACTTCCTTATGTTTCGATATTAACGGATCCAACTACAGGTGGGGTTACCGCTTCATTTGCAATGTTGGGGGATA
>JACCDT011390627.1_pt1 | contig 54176 bp, 45 predicted proteins | sample 7446291 | NCBI WGS metagenome assembly JACCDT01 (sample SAMN15323446, study PRJNA562643) | freshwater metagenome | isolation source: river surface water | place: USA:Blue River Watershed | collected 2017-08-17
GAAGCGCAGCCGCGTCATTGCATTCACAATGCAGCGCAAGCGGTCGTGCCCGGTAAGCGCATCCGACCAGCGCGCGGGCTCATTGCCATACATCGCGCGCAGGAACTCCACCCAATCATCTCCCTGCAGCATCGCCTCCACCTCGGCCGACAGTGCCACGGCCTGCCCTGCGGTCCAGCAGGGCAGCACGCCCGCATGCACCACCAGATGATCGTTCACCATGCGCGCCAGCGGCTGCCGGCGCAGCCAGTCGAGCAGCACATCGCGATCGGGCGCATTCAGGATGTCATCCAGCGTGTCGCCCCTGCCGGGCGCGCGTATGCCTTGCGATACCGCCAGCAGGTGCAGGTCATGATTGCCCAGCACGCAAAGCGCACGCTCGCCCAGATCGACCAGCTGCCTAAGTGTCTGCAACGAAGCCGGGCCGCGATTGACGATGTCGCCGACGAACACCAGTCGTGCGCCCGGTGATTCAGCATCGATGCGTGCCAGCAGCAGCTGCAGCTGGGCGGCGCAGGCTTGCAGGTCGCCGATGGCGTAAGTGTTCATCAGTTGCGGATAGGGTGGAATGAGCCGGCATTATACGAAGCGCTGTGCCTGCAAGCTGCGCGCGCGTTTGCTACCATCGCCGCCATCTTGCTGATCATCATTCCCCACATGAGGCGTGAACGTATTCGTTGGTGTGCTCTGCTGCTTACGCTAGGGCTGGCGGCATGCGGCCGCTCCGAGCCGCCGCCAGAGCGCACCGGCGGCGCTGCGTCCCTCTCTGCGAAGGCCGAGCTGGGCCGATTGATCTTTGCTGATGCCTCGCTGTCCGCCTCCGGACGTCAGTCCTGCGCCAGTTGCCATGATTCGCAACATGCCCATGCGCAGCCAAATGCGCTGGTCGGCCAGCCCGGCGGCATCGCGATGGACCAGCGCGGCACGCGCGCCGTGCCTACACTGCGCTACCTCGGCTACACACCATCGTTCGGCATCAATGACGAGGGCACGCCGGCCGGTGGCTTTAACTGGGATGGCAGTGCAGATACGCTGGCGGCACAGGCCGAGCGACCACTGCTGGCGGCCGATGAAATGGCCAATGGCAGCCGCGCAGCCGTGATCGCCAAGTTGAGCAAGGCTGGCTATGCACCGCAGTTTCGACAGGCGTTTGGAGAGCGCAGCCTGGATGATGTCGAGCTCGCTTTCGCTCACCTGTCCGAGGCGCTGGAGCGCTTTCAGCGCGAGGCGCCAGAGTTCCAGCCGTTCAGCTCGAAGTATGACCACTGGCTGGCCGGCAAGGCCGAGCTGACGCCGGCCGAGCAGCGCGGGCTGAAGCTGTTCAATGACGAGAACAAGGGCAATTGCGCGGCCTGTCATCCGAGCGCGAAGAGCGACGATGGCCGCCTGCCGCTGTTCACCGACTTCACCTACGACGCACTCGGCATGCCGCGCAACCATGGCATCCCGGCCAATGCCGATGCCAGTCATGTCGACCTTGGCCTGTGCCGGTCCGGCCGCAAGGGCGCGGCGGCAGATGCCGCGCACTGCGGCAAGTTCAAGGTGCCCTCACTGCGCAATGTCGCCACCCGAGCGGTGTTTTTCCATAACGGCCAGATCAGGTCCTTGCGCGAAGCCGTGGCTTTCTATGTGCGGCGCGACACGCATCCGGCTGACTGGTATCCGAAGGATGGCAAGGGCAGGGTGCAGAAGTACGATGACCTGCTGCCAGCGTATCGCAAGAACGTCAATGTTGACGAAGTACCCTATGACCGCAAGCCCGGACAGGCACCGCGCCTGAATGATGCCGAGATCGACGATGTCGTGGCCTTTCTGCAAACGCTGACTGACGCCGATCTCAGGCCGCGCAAGGCGAATCCCTAGCCACCGTCGCGTACAATGCGCGCTGCACGCCGGCGCGCAGCCGACCCTGAAAGCGCGCCGGCATTCCGTATTACAGAACTGGCAAGGACGCGCATGATACTCGTCACCGGCGGCGCCGGTTTCATCGGCTCGAACTTCGTGCTGGATTGGCTGAAGTCGACCGACGAGCCCGTTATCAATCTCGACAAGCTGACCTACGCGGGCAATCCCGACAATCTTTCCTCGCTGGCCGGCGATGCACGTCATCTGATCGTGCAGGGCGACATCGTCGATCGCGCGCTGGTCACCTCGCTGCTGGCCAAGCACCAGCCGCGCGCCATCGTGCACTTTGCTGCCGAGAGCCATGTCGATCGCTCTATTCATGGTCCGGGCGATTTCATCCGCACCAACGTCGATGGCACTTTCAACTTGCTGGAGGCCACGCGCGCGCATCTGGCCACGCTGGACGAGCCGGCGCGCCGCGCCTTTCGCTTCCTGCATGTGTCGACTGATGAGGTATTCGGCACGCTATCGCCGACCGATCCGCCGTTCAGCGAGACCACGCCGTTTGCACCGAACAGTCCCTATGCCGCTTCCAAGGCCGCGTCCGATCATCTGGTGCGTGCCTGGCACCACACCGACGGCTTGCCGGTGGTGACCGGCAATTGCTCGAACAATTACGGCCCGCTGCAATTCCCGGAAAAGCTGATGCCGCTGATGATTGCCAATGCCTTGGCCGGCAAGCCGCTGCCTGTCTATGGCGACGGCCAGCAAGTACGCGACTGGCTGTATGTGGGCGACCATTGCAGCGCCCTGCGGCGCGTGCTGGAAGACGGCCAGCTGGGCGAGACTTACAACATCGGTGGCTGGAATGAAAAAGCCAATCTCGATGTGGTGCACACACTGTGCGCGCTGCTCGATGAGCTCGCGCCGAAGACCGGTTCTTATCGCGAGCAGATCAGCTTCGTTGCCGATCGTCCCGGTCATGATCGCCGCTATGCCATTGATGCGCGCAAGATCGAGCGTGAACTCGGCTGGCGTCCGGCCGAGACCTTCGAGACGGGCCTGCGCAAGACCGCGCAGTGGTACCTCGATCATCAGGACTGGGTCGGGAAAGTGCAGTCCGGCGACTACCAGCAGTGGATGGACAAAAATTACGCGCAGCGCGCAGGGAGCAATCCATGAACCGTCGCGGCATCATTCTCGCCGGCGGATCCGGCACGCGGCTGTATCCGGTGACGACCGCCGTCTCGAAGCAGCTGCTGCCGGTGTACGACAAGCCGATGATCTACTATCCGCTGACCACGCTGATGCTGGCCGGCATACGCGAGATCCTGCTGATCTCGACGCCGCTCGATACGCCGCGCTTTGCGCAGCTGCTCGGCGACGGCAGTCAGTGGGGCATCGATATCCGCTATGCGGTGCAGCCATCGCCGGATGGCCTGGCGCAGGCCTTTCTGATCGGCCGCGAATTCGTCGGCGACCGGCCGTCGGCGCTGATCCTGGGCGATAACCTGTACTACGGCCATGAGCTCGATGCCAAACTGAACGATGCCAGCCAGCGCGAGCAAGGTGCCACCGTGTTTGCTTATCATGTGACCGACCCGGAGCGGTATGGCGTGGTGGGCTTTGATGCCGAGCGGCGCGCGATCAGCATCGAAGAAAAGCCGGCGCAGCCGAAGTCGAACTATGCGGTCACGGGCCTGTATTTCTATGATCAGCAAGTCTGCGACATTGCCGCGTCGATCCAGCCGTCGGCGCGCGGCGAGCTGGAGATCACGGACGTCAACCGCATCTATCTGGAACAGCGCCAGCTGCACGTCGAGGTGATGGGGCGCGGCATGGCCTGGCTCGATACCGGCACGCACGAGTCGCTGCTGGAGGCCGGCCAGTTCATCGCGACGCTCGAAAAACGGCAGGGGCTGAAGGTCGCGTGTCCGGAGGAAGTGGCGTTCCGCAAAGGCTTCATCGATGCGGCGCAGCTGGCGAGGCTGGCCGAGCCGATGAAAAAGAACACCTATGGCCAGTACCTGTTGCGCCTGCTGCACGATACCGTTTTCTGACCCATGAATATCCAGTCCACTGCGATTGCCGACGTGCTGATCATTGAGCCGACCGTGTTCGGCGATGCGCGCGGCCATTTTTTCGAGAGCTTCAACCAGCGCCGCTTCGAGGTACTGACCGGCGTGACGTCGAGCTTCGTGCAGGACAATCAGTCGCGCTCCGCGCGTGGCGTGCTGCGCGGGCTGCACTATCAGATCCGGCAGCCGCAGGGCAAACTGGTGAGGGTGCTGGCCGGCGAGATCTTCGACGTCTGCGTCGACCTGCGGCGCAGCTCGCCGACCTTTGGCAAGGCAGTGTGGGCGACGCTGTCGGCGGACAATCGCCGGCAGCTGTGGGTGCCGCCCGGCTTTGCGCACGGCTTTGTCGTCACCAGTGAATCGGCCGATGTGGCCTACAAGACCACCGACTATTACGCGCCTGAGCATGAGCGCTCGCTGTTGTGGAACGATGCCGCATTAGGCATTCCGTGGCCGCTGGACGAAGCGCCGCTGCTGTCGGCCAAGGACAGCGCCGGCCTGCCGCTGGCCCGTGCCGAGACTTACGCATGAGGATTGTCGTCACTGGCAGCGGTGGCCAGGTGGGCGGTGCGCTGCTCGCGTCCCTGGCTGGCCTCGGCGAGATTGTCGCGCTCGACCGTGCGCGGCTGAATCTCGCCGACGACGATGCGATCCGCACCGCACTGCGCGAGCTGCAGCCGGCGTTGATCATCAATGCCGCGGCCTACACGGCGGTGGACGCCGCTGAGTCCGATGCGGCGACGGCGTTTCGGATCAACGCCGATGCACCGCGCGTGCTGGCCGAGGAAGCCGAGCGCCTGGGCGCGCCGCTGATCCATTATTCGACCGATTATGTGTTCGACGGCAGCAAGGACGGCGCATGGCTGGAAGATGATGTACCGGCGCCGCTGTCCGTGTATGGGCGCAGCAAGCTGGCCGGTGAGCAGGCGATTGCGGCGGTCGGCGGCGTGCACCTGATCTTGCGCTGCAGCTGGGTATACGGGCTGACCGGTAAGAATTTTCTACTGACGATGCTCAAGCTGGCCGACACCCGCGATGCATTGTCGATTGTCGACGACCAGATCGGCGCACCCACCTGGAGCCGCACCATCGCCGACGCCACGGCCGGCATCATTCGCCACGCGAGTGAGCCGGCGCAGCTGGCCGCGCACACAGGCGTCTATCATTTGTGCGCGGGCGGACAGACCAGCTGGTTCGGTTTTGCGCAGGCCATTTTTGCGCATCCTGCCGTCACGCGGCGGCCGGCGCTGCACCCGATAGCGACGGCTGAATATCCGACACCGGCGACGCGTCCAGCCAACTCGCGACTGAACACCGATAAATTCCGCCGCACCTTCGGCGACCTGCCCGCGTGGGGCGACGCGCTGGCGGAATGCCTGCAGCTGCGCGGCGAATTGAATATGAAAGCCTGAACCTATGACACAAGCAACCCTGACACCCGGCATTTTCAAGGCCTATGACATTCGCGGCGTGCTCGGCAGCACGCTGGACGACGCGATCGCGCGGCAGATTGGCCTGGCCTTCGCAGCTGCCGCGCTGGAGAAGGGCGAGAAGACGGTGATCATTGGCCGTGACGGCCGTCTGTCCGGCCCTGGCCTGTCGGCTGCGCTCGCGGACGGCCTGCGCACGGGCGGCGTCGACGTGGTCGATGTCGGCATGGTCGCCACGCCCATGCTGTACTTCGCCACCTGTCACCTGGGCGCGCCGAGCGGCATCATGGTGACCGGCAGCCACAATCCGCCGGACTACAACGGCTTCAAGATGGTGCTGGCCGGCGAGGCTATTTATGGCGAGGCGATCCAGCAGCTTTATCGCCGCATCGTCGATGGCCGCTTCACTGGCGCGGCTGCTGGCCATGGCAGCTACCGTCAGCACGATGTGCGCGCCGCCTATCTCGAGCGCATCCTGTCCGATGTGAAGCTGGCGCGGCCGATGAAGATCGCGATCGACTGCGGCAATGGCGTCGCCGGCAGCGTCGCGGCCGATCTGTACCGCGGCCTCGGCTGCGAAGTCACGGAGCTGTATTGCGAGGTCGATGGCACTTTCCCGAACCATCATCCCGATCCCGCGCATCTGGAAAACCTGCAGGACCTGATCTCGGCGCTCGCCGGCGGCGATGCCGAGATCGGCCTCGCATTCGACGGCGATGGCGACCGCCTTGGTGTGGTGACCAAGGATGGCCAGGTGATCTTTCCCGACCGGCAGCTGATGCTGTTCGCGCAGGACGTGCTGAGCCGTCATCCGGGCGGCACCATTTTGTACGACGTGAAATGCACGCGCCATATCGCACCGGTCGTGCGCGCGGCCGGCGGGCAGCCGCTGATGTGCCAGACAGGCCATTCGCTGGTCAAGGCGAAGATGCGCGAGACCGGCGCGCCGTTCGGCGGCGAAATGAGCGGTCACCTGTTCTTCAAGGACCGCTGGTATGGATTCGATGACGGCCTGTATGCGGGAGCGCGCCTGTTGGAGCTGGCCAGCCGCATGCAGGACATCACGCGCACGCTGAACGCGTTGCCGCAGTCCTTGTCCACGCCGGAACTGCAGGTTCGGCTGGCCGAAGGCGAGAACCATGCGCTGGTCGCGCGCCTGCAAAAAGAGGCGCAATGGCCGGGCGCATCGCAAGTGCTGACCATCGACGGCGTGCGGGTCGAATACCCGGACGGCTTCGGGTTGTGCCGTGCATCAAACACCACGCCGGTGCTGGTGCTGCGCTTTGAGGCCGACAATGACGCTGCGCTGACGCGCATTCAGAAGGCGATGGGCGAAGCCCTGTTGAGCATCCGGCCGGATGCGGCACTGCCGTTCTGAGTCGCACATGCCGTCCTTGTCTCTGCGCCTGTATTCGTTGCTGTGGTGGGCCATGCTGCCCTTTGTCCTGTTGCGGCTGTGGTGGCGTGGCCTGCGCGAGCCGGGCTATCGCACGCACGTGGGCGAGCGCCTGGGGAGCTATGACGGTCATGCGGAGGCGCCGCTGATCTGGCTGCATGCGGTGTCGGTCGGCGAGACCCGCGCCGCTGAACCGCTGGTGCGCGCGCTGTTGATTGCCTACCCGGGATACGAGCTGCTGCTGACGCACATGACGGCCACCGGCCGCGCGACGGGCAAGGCCGTGTTCGGCAGCGAACGTCGAGTCCGCCAGGCCTATCTTCCGTATGACACGCTGACGATGACGGCGCGCTTCTTAAAGCATTTCCGGCCGCGCGTCTGTCTGTTGATGGAAACCGAGGTGTGGCCGTCGCTGATTGCCTCCTGCGCGGCTGCCGGTGTGCCTGTTGTACTGGTAAATGCGCGGCTGTCGGAGCGCTCGCTACGGCGCGGCCAGCGGTTCGCCGGACTGCTCGGCACGGCGGCGACGCAGATCGCGCTGGTGGCAGCGCAGACCGAGGCCGACGCACGGCGGCTGAAGGCAATGGGCTCACGTGAGGTGGTCGTCACCGGCAACCTGAAGTTCGATGTCAAGGTGCCGGAAGCGATGCGCATTGCCGGAAGTCGCCTGCGCGAGCAGATTGGTGCACGGCCCGTATTACTTTGCGCAAGTACGCGCGAGGGCGAAGAGGCGCTGTTGCTGGCGGCGTACATGCGGGCGACGTTGCCGCCTGAGTTTTTGCTGATGATCGTGCCGCGCCATCCGCAGCGTTTCGATGAGGTGGCGAAGCTGTTCACCGATCAGGGCCTGCGCGTGGCGCGCAAATCGGCGCTGAAAGGCGCCATGGTACCGACGGACGCTCAGCTGCTGGTCGGCGATACCATGGGCGAAATGTTTGCCTACTACACGGCCTGCGATTTCGCGTTCATCGGCGGCAGCCTGCTGCCCCTGGGCGGCCAGAACCTGATCGAGGCCTGCGCGTGCGGCAAGCCGGTGCTGTTAGGGCCGCATACGTTCAATTTCGCGCAGCCCAGCGACGATGCGCTGGCCGCCGGCGCGGCGCTGCGTGTAGAGGATGCCACGGCCGTGTTTGCGCGCACTTTCGATCTGCTCGCTGAGCGGGGCCAGCTCGCGGTGATGTCGGCCGCGGCGCTAAGATTTGCGCAGCAGGAGGTCGGTGCGACGCAGCGGACGATGGCGTTGTTACGGCGGTATTTGCAATGAGCGGTTGAGCGGCCAGACCGGCAATGCACGCCACCGTCGATCCCTCGGTTGACAACAGTTCAAAACGACAAGGGCCGGTCAATGACCGGCCCTTGTCGTTTCTGCGGTTGCTAAGTTACTGCGCAGCGGTTTCCTTCAGACCGCCGCCCAGCGACCGATACAGATCGACCGCATTGGTCAGCTTCAGGAGTCGCGTCTGCAGCAGCTGCTGCTCGGCGGTGTACAGCTCGCGCTCGGCGTCGAGGACGTCGAGATAGTTCGATACACCGTTTTTGTAGCGCACTTGGGCCAGCTCGAGCCGCGCTGCCTGCGCGTTACGCGCCGCTTCCTGTGCGTTGATCTCTTCGACCAGCGTGGCACGTGCATCCAGTGCGTCGGCTACTTCGCGGAACGCGACCTGGATCGATTTTTCGTAGTCGGCGACCGCGATATTGGTCCGCACTTTCGCGAGGTCGAGGTTCGCTGCATTGCGGCCGGCATCGAAGATCGGCAGCGTCAGCTGCGGCGCAAAGGTCCAGGTACGGCTGGGATTGTCGAACAGGCCGGACAGCTCAGGGCTGGCCAGACCGATCAGCGCCGTCAGCGAGATGCGCGGGAAGAAGGCCGCGCGCGCCGCAGCGATGTTGGCCTGGTTGGCGCGCAGCTTCTGCTCGGCGGCGCGGATGTCCGGGCGGTTGGCCAGCAGATCGGACGGCAGGCCGGCACCGATGTCAGCGGTGATCGACTGCGCCGACAGCGTCGCCGATTGTTGCGGCAGCTTCGTGCTGGCGCCGACCAGCAGCCCGAGCGCATTCACGCTCTGCGCATGCTGGCGCTTCAGGGCCAGCGCCGATGCGCGTGCCGATTGCACCAGCGTTTCGCTCTGGCGCAGCTCGAGCGCGTTGGACACGCCGGCGTCGAAACGCTGCTTGACCAGGCCATACGACGATTCGCGCGCCTTCAGCGTGCGCTCGGCGATCAGCTTTTGTTCTGCCAGCGCGCGTTCGCTGAGCCAGGCCTTGGCGACCTCGCCGACCAGCGCGATCTGCGCCGAACGGCGTGCCTCTTCGGTAGCGAAGAACTGCGCCAGCGCCGCATTCGACAGATTCTTCACGCGGCCGAAGAAGTCCAGCTCGAAGGCCGTCAGGCCAAGGCCGACTTGATAGACAGACGAACGGAACTGCTGGCCGCGCAGCAGCTGCTGCGAGTTGGTGAAGCCGGTGGACGCGTTCACCGTCGGCAGCTGGTCGGCACGCTGCACGTCATAGATCGCGCGCGCTTCTTCGATGCGCAGCGCGGCAGTCTTCAGGTCGCGGTTATTGGCCAGCGCCTGGGCGATGACGTCCTGCAGCTCCGGGTTCTGGAAGAACTCGCGCCAGCCGATGTCGGCGGCTGCCTTGGCACCGGCGCCGTTGGCGGAGAACGCCTCGGGCACCGGTGCGCCCGGCTTGTCATAGACGGGGGCGAACTGGCAGCCGGTCAGCGTGACCAGTGCAGCGGCGATCGTTGTGTAGAGGATCTTGGTTTTCATTTATTTTGCCTCGTTGCCTTCAGTGCCTTCCAGGTGGGCAGCATGCAGCCGGCGCTGGCGCTCGCTGCCCTTGAAGATACGACGTACCACCACGAAGAAGATTGGCACGAAGAACACGGCCAGAACGGTCGCGGTAATCATGCCGCCCATCACGCCCGTGCCGATCGCGCGCTGGCTCGCCGAGCCTGCGCCGGAGGCGATCACCAGCGGCAGTACGCCAAGGATGAACGCCAGCGAGGTCATGATGATCGGACGGAAGCGCAGCCTCACCGCAGTCAGCGTCGCCTTCATCAGGTCCATGCCGCCGGCCTGCAGGTCCTTCGCGAATTCGACGATCAGGATCGCGTTCTTCGCCGACAGGCCAATGATGGCAATCAGGCCGACCTTGAAGTAGACGTCGTTGGGCATGCCGCGGAACATCGTGAACGCCACCGCGCCGAGCACACCCAGCGGCACCACCAGCAGCACCGAGATCGGGATGGTCGTGCTTTCGTACAGCGCAGCGAGCACCAGGAAGACGGCCAGCAGCGCGAGCGCGAACAGCAGCGTCGCGGTCGAGCCGGCGGCCTTTTCTTCCAGCGACTGGCCAGCCCACTCATAGCCGATGCCTTGCGGCAGTTCGGCGATCAGGCGCTCGACTTCCGCCAGTGCGTCGCCCGACGATTTGCCTGGCGCCGCATCGCCCTGGATCTTCATGGCCGGATAGCCATTGAAGCGCACCAGCTGCACCGGGCCGTTCACCCAGCGGCTGGTAGCGAAAGCGGACATCGGCACCATTTCGCCGCGGCTGTTGCGCACGAAGATCTTGGCGAGGTCTTCCGGCATCAGGCGCTTTTCCGGCACGGCCTGAACGATCACGCGCTGTTGGCGGCCGAGGTTCGGGAAGTCGTTCACATAGGTTGAACCGAAGGTACTGGTGAGCGTGGCGTTGATCTCGGCCAGCGACAGCCCCAGCGCATTCGCCTTATCGCGATCGATGTCCAGGCGCAGCTGCGGCGAGTCTTCCATGCCTTCCGGGCGCGCGCTCTTGATCACGGCGCTCTTCGACATCAGTCCCAGCAGCTGGTTACGCGCCGCCAGCAGTGCGTCGTGGCCGAGGTTGGCGCGGTCCTGCAGACGCAGCGAGAAGCCGGTGGCGTTGCCGAGCTCGCGAATGGCTGGCGGATTGACCGTGAACACAATCGCATCGCGGATCGTCACCATCAGCGACATGGCCTTCTGAGCGATGCCTTCCGAGCTCAGTTCCGGCGTCTTGCGCTCGTTCCAGTCTTTCAGCGGCACGAACAGCAGGCCGCCGTTCTGGCCGTTGCCGGAGAACGAGTAGCCCAGCACCGACACGATGGCCTGTACGCCCGGCTGCTTGATGAAATAGGCCTCGGCCTGCTCCATCACCGACAGCGTGCGCGCGGTCGATGCGCCCGGCGGCAGCTGCACGTTGGCCAGCAGATAGCCCTGGTCTTCGGCTGGCAGGAACGAGGTCGGCAGGCGCGACGCCATCCACGCCACGGCGGCGATGATGACGCCGTAGATCACCATCCAGCGGCCGGTGGCCTTCACCATGCGCGACACGAAGCTGGTGTAGCCGTCGGAGGTGCGGCGGAACATGCGGTTGAACGCGCCGAAGAAGCCTTTGCGTTCATGATGGCCTTCGGGGATCGGCTTCAGGATGGTCGCGCACAGCGCCGGCGTCAGCGTCAGCGCCATCACTGCAGAGAACACCATCGCCGACACCATCGACATCGAGAACTGGCGGTAGATCGCGCCGACCGAACCGGTGAAGAAGGCCATCGGCACGAACACCGCGATCAGCACCAGCGTAATGCCGACGATAGCGCCGGTGATCTGGCCCATGGCCTTGATGGTCGCCTCGCGCGGCGGCAGATGCTCTTCGCTCATGATGCGCTCGACGTTCTCGACGACGACGATTGCATCGTCGACGAGGATACCGATGGCCAGCACCATGCCGAACATGGTCAGCACGTTGACCGAATAGCCGAACATGGCCATCGTGGCAAAAGTACCCATCAGCGACACCGGCACGACGATCGCCGGGATCAGCGTGTAGCGCAGGTTCTGCAGGAACAGCAGCATCACCAGGAACACCAGCACCACCGCCTCGAGCAGGGTCTTGACCACTTCTTCGATCGAGATTTTCACGAACAGCGAGGTGTCGTACGGGATCACATACTCAATGCCCGGCGGGAAAAACTTCTCCAGCTCGGCCATTTTTTCGCGCACCAGCTTGGCGGTCTCGAGCGCGTTGGCGGTCGGGGTCAGCTGCACGCCGACGGCGGCGATCGGCTTGCCGTTCAGGCGCGCCTGGAAGCCATACGACTGGCCGGCCACTTCGACGCGGCCGATGTCGCGCACGCGCACCGTCGCGCCGCCCGGCAGCGCGCGCAGCACGATGTTGCCGAACTCTTCAGGTGTGGCCAGCTGGCCGGTGACGACGATCGAGGTGGCGATGCGCTGCGATTCCGGTGCGGGCAGGTCACCCAGGATACCGGCGGAGAACTGCGCGTTCTGCTGCTTGATTGCCGCAACGACGTCGTTCGGCGTCAGCTTGAAGCCCATCAGCTTGTCCGGGTCGACCCAGACGCGCATCGCGCGCTCGGTACCGAACAGCTGAGCCACGCCCACGCCCGGCACGCGCTTGATCTCGTTGATCACGTTACGGGCGATGTAGTCGCCCAGCGCGACCGGCGTGATGTCGTCGCGGGTGGCGCGCAGGTTAACGAACATCAGCAGGTTGCTGCGCGCGCGCGTGATCGTGACGCCTTGCTGCACAACGGCCTGCGGCAGGCGCGCCTCGATACGCTTCAGGCGGTTCTGCACGTCGACGGCCGCGAGTTCCGGGTTGGTGCCGGTCTTGAACGTGACTGACACCGCTGAGCCGCCATCGGACTGGCTTTGCGACTCGATGTACAGCATGTTCTCGGCACCGTTCATTTCCTGCTCGATGAGACTGGTAACGCTCTCATCGACGGTCTGTGCGGTGGCGCCCGGGTAGGTCGCGTTGACGATCACGGTGGGCGGCGCAATGGTCGGATACTGCGAAATCGGCAGGTTCGGTATCGCCAGGACACCGGCCAGCAGAATGAACAGCGCGATGACCCATGCGAACACGGGCCGGTCAATAAAAAACTTTGCCATGTCGGGGCTTCCTTATTTTTTCTCTTGCGCTGCAGGCGCGGCCGCTGCAGCGGCAGGCGCAGCAGGGGCGGCCGGGGCCGCTGCCTGAGGCGCTGCGGCAGCAGCGGGTGCCGCGCCCGCCGGCTTCCAGGGCAGCGGCTTGACGGTGGCGCCCGGCTTCGCTTTCTGCAGGCCTTCGACGATCACGGTGTCGCCTTCTTTCAGGCCCGAGCTGACGATCCAGTTCTGGCCGTACGCGCCATCGGTCTTCACCGGCTGCGGGGCGACCTTGCCGTTGCCATCGACTTTCATCACGATCGAACCGTCGACGGTGCGCATGACCGCCTGCTGCGGCACCGTGATGGTGCCGGCACGCACGCCTTGTTCAAGGCGCACGCGCACGTACATGCCCGGCAGCAGCGTGCGCTGCGGGTTCGGGAATTGCGCGCGCAGCACCACCGAGCTCGACTGCGGATCGACCACGGCCTCGGAGAACAGCAGTTGTCCCGGATGCGGGTACGCGCGGCCGTCTTCGGTGACGAGCGTCAGCTTGGCCTTCACGCCGTGCTGGCCGGACTGGGCGACGATTTCGCGCAGGTGCGCCAGCTCGACCGACGATTGGGTCAGCGTGACGTAGATCGGGTCCAGCTGCTGGATCACTGCCAGCGCGTTCGGATCGTTCGCCGTCACCAGGGCGCCTTCGGTGATCAGCGTGCGGCCGATACGGCCGGAGATGGGCGCAGTGATCATCGAGTACGACACATTCAGCTTCGCCGCGTCGAGCGCTGCACGGGCGGCGGCGACGTCCGCTGCCGCCAGTTTCTGTGCGCTGACGAGGTCGTCATATTCCTGCTTGCTGATCGCGTTCGTCTCGACCAGCGCCTTGTAGCGGTTGACCTTGGTGGTGGCCAGGCCAAGATTGGCCTCGGCGCGCGCCAGTACGGCCTCGGCATTGTTGGCGGCAGCCTGGAATGGCGCCGGGTCGATCTGATACAGCGGCTGTCCGGCGCGCACTTCGCCGCCCTCGGTGAAGATGCGCTTCTGCACAATGCCGCCGACGCGCGCGCGCACTTCGGCCGTGCGCACCGCTTCGATGCGGCCCGGCAGCTCGGTGATATTGGACACGGCCTCCGGCGCGACCGTAATCACGGACACCATCGCGGGCGGCGGTCCTCCGGCACCGGCCGCCTTGGCGGGATCTTCTTTCTTGCCGCAAGCGGCCAGCGCCAGCACGATGCCGGGGATAACGAAATTGCGGGCTGTTTTATAAGTATTCATATGTTTTCGCACCAAGAAAAATCAGTCGTCCGCGGGCATCGCATTGCCGGCGGCTCAGGGCAGGGCACATGGCCCGGGAATCAGCAGGACGGCCGGAACCGTTCCTCAAAAACACTCAACGATAAAGCGGCGCGAACGCAAGCGCATCACCCGCCGCTTTTTAATTTATTAAGCTTCGCTTCAGTGCGCGTCCAGCAGCGCGTTCAGCTCGGCGAGATCCGCCTCCGCCAGGGTGCCGGCCGCGGCCTTGAGCTTCAGTCCGGCCAGCAGCGTGTCGTAGCGGGCGCGGGCCAGGTCGCGGCGAGTGGAGTACAGCTGCTGCTGAGCGTTCAGCACATCAATGTTGATGCGAACGCCGACGTCATAGCCGAGCTTGTTGGCGTCCAGCGCCAGCTTGCTGGAGGTTTCCGCCGCTTCCAGCGCGCGCACTTGTGACAGCCCGCTCTGCACGCCCAGGAAGGCGCTGCGCGCGCCCTGTGCGGCATTGCGCCGCGCGGTGTCGAGGTCGGCGCGCGCCTTTTCCTCGAGCGCAAGCGCCTGGCTGACCTGGCTGCTGGTCGCAAAGCCGGTGAAGATCGGTACTGTGAGCTGCACGCCGACGCTGGTCGTGGTGGTGGTGATCGGCGAGGTGAAGAAGCTCTTCTGGCGCCCGTGGCTGGCCACGGCGTCGAGGGTCGGATGGTGGCCGGCGCGCGCGCGCTTGACTTCCAGCTTCGCGATCTCGGCCGCGATACCTTGCGCGACCACGCCCAGGTTGCCTGATTCGGCCTGCTTGACCCAGCTGTCGATCGATGCCGGTTCCGGCGCGACGATCTTTGTGCCGGCCTTCAGGCCGCTGAGCTCACCGGCTTCCTTGCCGACGATCTGTGCCAACGCATTGCGCTTGACCGCGAGATCGTTCTGCGCGGCGATCTCCTGTGACAACGCGAGGTCATAGCGCGCCTGCGCTTCATGGGTATCGGTGATGGTGGCGGTGCCGACCTGGAAGTTGCGCTTGGCGGACGCCAGCTGCTCGCTGATGGCGGTCTTTTGCGCCTGGATGAAGCTGATCGTGTCCACGGCGGCCAGCACGTCGAAATAGGCCTGCGCAACGCGCAGCGCCAGGTCGACGCGCGCCTGCTCGAACTGCGCGTCGCCTGCGGTAGTCTGCAGCTTGCCCTGGTCATACGCGGTCAAGCTGGCCAGGTTGTACAGCGGCTGCTTCAGCTGCAGCTGATAACTGTCGGCGGTGTAGCTGATCGGGACGCTGCCCTGCGCGAGGCGGGCGTCGCCGTCGATCCGGTTGACGGCTGCGTTCAGTCCCACTTGCGGCAGCAGTCCGGCACGAGCCTGTACCTCGCGCTCGCGCGTGGCGTCGCGCTGCAGCCGCGCGCTGGCGATCTGACTGTCATACGCCTGCGCATCCTTGTAGGCCTGCAGCAGGTCCAGCGCCGACGCATTGGCCGACAGCAGCAGCACGGCCAGCCCTGTCGCAATAGGAGTCTTTCGCATGCTTTTTTCCTTATTCAAGTCGATACGATGTACGAGTCCGGTGGTCTGCCGCTGGCGCTCAATAGGTCGGCATGCTGCCATCGACCTGCAGCGCCCAGCCATGGATGCCGCCGGTCAGGTTGATCACCTGTTCAAAGCCGGCGCGCTCCAGAAAGGTCGCCACGGCCATGCTGCGCGCGCCGTGATGGCAGATGCAGACGATGGGCTGCGACGGCTCGAGCTCTTGCTGCCGCGCCGGCACGGTGGACATAGGCATCGGCAGCGAACCGGCGATATGACAGGTCTGGTATTCCCACGGTTCGCGCACGTCCAGCAGCAGCGGCTGCGGACGGTCCTGGTCGGCCAGCCAGGCGGCCAGTTCAGTGGGCATCATGTGCTGCATGGTGGCCTCAGAACCGAAATGCCGACGGACGCGCCGCATTGCGCAGCGGCGCGATGCTGATCTCGAACAGCTTGTGGGTATCCCATGCATCTTGCGTGGTGCGCGTCACCAGGCAGGCCGACATGGCCGGTGCATCCCCGATCACGGCGAGCATCCGCCCGCCGACCCGCAGCTGCGTCAGAAAGGCCTCGGGCATCACCGGCACCGAGCCGGACAGCACGATCACGTCGTACGGCGCCGACTGTTTGCCGTGTCCGGTCCAGCCGCGCGCGCCATCGCCAAGCTCGACGGTGACGTTGCCGATGCCGTAGGCCTTCAGGTTGCTCTCGGCAAGCGCCTTCAGTTCCGGCTCGATCTCGACGGTCACGACATGCCGCGCGTGTTGCGCGAGCAGCGCTGCCATGTAGCCGGAACCGGCGCCGACCTCAAGCACGAGCTCGTCGCTGCCGACCTTCGCCTCTTGCAGCATGCGCGCCTCAAGCTTCGGCGACAGCATGTTCTGCCCGCAGGGCAGCGGAATCTCGGCGTCGACAAACGCCAGGCTGTGGTACGCCGGCGGAACGAAGGCCTCGCGGCGGACGGCGACCAGGGTTTGCAGCACGTCGTTGTCCAGCACGTCCCAGGTGCGGATCTGCTGCTCGATCATGTTGCGGCGGGCTTGTTCGAGATTCATGTTGTCCGTGAAATAAGAGATAAAAAAAGTAACGATATTATCAAACGGTACTGCCGGCTTCGGTGGCCGTGTCAGTCGCCGGCACAGGCTCCTGCGCTACGGCTTCCGCAGGCTTCAGGCCGAGCTTTTTCCTTGCCCAGACGGCGAAATCGTCGAGCCAGGTATAGATCACGGGCACGACCACCAGCGTCAGGATGGACGAGGTGATGATGCCGCCGATGACGGCCTGGCCCATTGGCGCGCGTTGTTCCGATCCTTCGGCCAGGCCGAGCGCGAGCGGCACCATGCCGAACACCATGGCCAGCGTCGTCATCAGAATCGGACGCAGCCGCACATGCGCGGCTTCCAGAAGCGCGGCACCGCGTTCCATGCCTTGCTTGCGGGCCTGGTTGGCAAAGTCCACCAGCAGGATGGCGTTCTTCGTGACCAGGCCCATCAGCATCACGAAACCGATGATGGAGAACAGGTTCAACGTCGAGCGGAAGAACATCAGCGACAGGAAGACGCCGATCAGGGTCAGCGGCAGCGCTGACATGATGGCGATCGGCTGCAGGAAGCTGCCGAACTGCGACGCGAGGATCATGTAGATGAAGATGATCGCCAGTAGCAGCGCCTGCAGCGCATAGCCAAAGGATTCCTGCATGTTCTTGGTGGCGCCGCCGACCTGATAACGATAGCCGGGCTGGAAGTTCATGCTTTCAAGGACCTTGCGGATCTCTGCGCTGACCTGGCCGGCGGAGCGGCCGACGACGTTGGCCGACAGCTCGACTTCGCGGTTCAGGTCGCGCCGGTTGATCTGGTTGGCGCCGGTGGCCGGCCGGATCTCGGCCACCTGCCGCAGCGGCACCATCCGCGGGCTGCCGTCCGCATTAGATAGGCTGCTGGCGAGCATCAGCCGGGACAAATCGGCGATGTCGCGCCGGTCGGTCGGCGCCAGCCTCACGGTCACGTCATAGCTTTCGTCATTCGGAGCGCGCCAGCTGCTGGTGGCGTCGCCGGCCAGCAAGGGGCGCAGGGTGTTGCCGATCTGGGCGACGCCGATACCGAGGTCGGCCGCCACCTCACGCCGCGGCTCGATCCAGATCGCGGGCTTCTCGGGCTTCAGGCTGGACTCGAGGTCGACCACGCCGGGGATCGCGCGTATCCGTGCGATCGCCTCGGCCGACAGTTTGCCGAGCTGGACGAGATCGGGCCCGAGGATGGACAGGCGAATCTGCTTGTTGTCGCCGCCGACGCCATCCAGCGAGCCGACATGGGTGACTGTGATGCCGGGAATTCCGGCCAGCGAATCGCGCAACGGCTGGTTCAGCTGGCTGGTGCTGCGCTTGCGCTCGCTGCGCGGCAACAGCCGCGCATAGACGGTCGCATAGTTCTTGCCCTGCGCGGCACCGGTGTTGATCGTGGTGTAAAGGTCGCGCACTTCGGGCAACCGGCGCATTGCAGCTTCGACCTGGCGGGCTTTGCTCTCAGTGAATTCGAGTGAGGAGCCTACTGGCGTGTTGAAGACGACGCCGGTCTCGGAATAGTCGGCCTGCGGTACAAATTCCGTACCGATCAGGCCGGTCGCCGGAATCGCCAGGCCGGCGAAGAAGGTCGCCACGGCCAGCGCCAGCGTGGCGACGCGGTGCTTCAGCGACCAGGTCAGCGCCGCCTGGTATTGCACGGACAGCCACTGCACCATGCGCTCGAAGCGCGCGAGTACGCGTCCGATGGTATTGGCATACCAGCCGCGGCGAGGATGTTGGCCATGTGCTTCCGGATCGTTCCACACGGACGACAGCATCGGGTCGAGCGTGAACGACACGAACATTGAGATCAGCACGGCCGCTGCCACGGTGACGCCGAACTGGTGGAAGAAGCGGCCGATGATGCCGCCCATGAATCCGACCGGCAGGAACACGGCGACGATCGAGAAGGTCGTCGCCAGCACCGCGAGACCGATCTCCGCAGTGCCTTCGAGCGCCGCGCTGCGCGGATCCTTCAGCCGGCCGTTTACCCGCATACCCGCGTGACGGACAATGTTTTCACGCACCACGATCGCATCGTCGATCAACAGTCCGACGCACAGCGACATCGCCATCAGGGTCAGCATATTGATGGTGAAGCCGAACATGTCCATGAACAGGAAGGTGCCGATCAGCGACACTGGCAGGGTCAGGCCGGTGATGACGGTCGAACGCCATGAGTTCAGGAACAGGAACACGATCAGCACGGTCAGCAGCGCGCCTTCGACCAGGGTGCGCCGCACGTTGTCGACGCCGACGCGGATCTGCCTTGAACCGTCCTTGATCACTTCGAGCTTGACGCCGGGATGCAGCGCGTCGAGTGTGGGCTGCAGATCGCGGATCACTTCCTGTAAACCATCGACCACTTCGATGGTGTTCTGGCCTTGCGCCTTAAGAATGTCGAGCGCCAGCGTGCGGCGGCCATTGAAGAGCGCGAGATTTTCCTGTTCTTGCTGGCTGTCGACGATGTCCGCGACCTGTCCGAGCAGCACGGAGTGCCCGCCACGGCGCGCGACGACGATGCGCGCAAAGTCTTCCGGGCGCAGCACGCGCCCCTGTACCTGCACCATCAGCTCATTCGCGGCGGCGCGCAGCGAGCCGGCCGGCAGCTCCTGGTTTTCATTGCGCACGGCGGCCATGACTTCATCGACGCCGATGCCCAGCGCTTCCAGTTCGGCAGGCTTCACGTACACCTGGATCTCTCGGCGTACGCCGCCGACCAGCGTCACAGAGCCGACGCCGCGCACGTTTTCCAGTCGCTTCTTCACCAGCTCGTCAGCGATGGATGTCAGCTCGCGCATGCTGTAGCGGCCTTTGCCCGGATCGTTCGTTACCGCAATCGAAAAGATCGGCCGATCGGCCGGATCGTAGCGTGTCACGCGCGGCTCTTTCACCTCGCGCCGGAACGTCGCTTTGACGAGTGCGACTTTTTCGCGAACGTCCTGGGCTGCCTGCACCGGATTGACGGTCAGCTTGAACTCGATGATCACGACCGACAGGCCCTGGTACGAGCGCGAGGTCAGCGCATTGATGCCGCTGATCGTGTTCACCGCCTCTTCTACTTTGCGTGTGATGTCAGTCTCGACAGTTTCCGGTGCCGCGTCCGGATATTCGGTCTGGACCACCACGACCGGAAAGCTCACGTCCGGAAACTGATCGACACGCAACCGTTGGTAAGAGAACAGGCCTAGCACGATGAAGGCGAGCATCATCATCGTCGCCAGGACAGGATTGCCGATGCTGATGCGCGTGAACCACATAGTATGCGTCCCGCTTACTTCACGCCGGCGGCCGGCGGCGCGATGCGCGCCGGTGTACCTGACTGCAGGTTGCCCATGTCGGTGCGGATGACCTGTGTACCGGCCGCTAGCCCTGAGATGACTTCGATCCGGCGCTCGCCCGCGGCCATGCCGCTGGCGCCGAGCGTTACCGTGCGGCGCCCGATCTTGCCGCCGTCGATGACGAACACGTAGCTGCTGCCGCCATCGCTGCGGGCAGCGCCGGGCGGTAATGTCAGCACGCCGGTGCGGCTTGCGAGTACCAACTGAGCCTCTGCAAACATGCCGACCCGCAGCTGATTTTGCGGATTGTCGATCTGCACATAGACGGGTACCGAGCGCGATCCCGATTGCGTAGCAGGATTGATGCGTACCACTTTGCCGGCGAAGCGGCCGGATTGTCCTTCCACATGTAGTTCGACCGGCTGCCCGATTACCACCTGGCCAATGTCGCTGGCCGGCACGGCGGCCTCCAGCTCCAGTTTTTGCAGATTGACGATATCGAGCAGCTTGCTGTCGATGGGTAGTTTCTCGCCGGGCTGCGCGTAGCGCACTGACACCAGGCCGGAGATCGGCGCGCGCAGCACGGTGTCATTCAGCGACTTCGAGACCAGGTCGAGCGCGCCCTGAGCGGCATCGACCGACGCGCGTGCTGCTTCGTACTGATTGGCAGAATTATCGAAGGCGTTGCGCGAGATGAAGCCTTTGTCGACCAGCGCCTGATTGTTGTCCCGCGCCTGTGCCGCGATAGCCAGCTGTGCGCGCGCATTGTTCAGGTTGCCTCGCGCCTGCGCAACGCGCGCATCGTATTCAGCGGCATCCATGCGAGCGACCACCTGGCCCGCCCTTACCGGTTCGCCTTCGCGCACCAGGATCTCGCGCACGTCGCCGGCCACTTTTGCCTTGACGGTCGCAAGATCGACGGCGCGCAGCGAGCCGGACAGCTGCAGCACTTGCCTGAGCTCGGCCGGCTCGACGTTGACGATTTCTCGCGGCAGGAACTCCAGCGCTGAGACCGGACGCGCAGTGGCTGCGGGGACTAACGGGGCGGCAGGAGCCGTTGATTTCGACTTCATCAGCCAATAGGCCAGTCCGGCAACTGCGGCGAGCGCGACAGCTGCAATGGCGAGGGTGCGTGTCCGTTGTGTCATTCGTGTTAGCGGGACGGATGAGTAGGAGACGTTTCGAAGCCGCGCGTGAGCAGGTCGACCAGACAGTCGAGAAATGCATTGGCTTCGATCGGTTCGAGATGGCAGTAATGCAGCGAATGGCTCCACATCATCAGCATTAGCACGGGTGCGATGATGACGCGCGTTGACGTGACCGGATCGACGGGCCTGAACTCGCCCAGCGCGATCCCGCGCTCGACGATCCTCCGGATCAGCGCCTCGCCGCGCGACACCACCTCTTCATGATAAAAGCGGGCGACGTCGGGGAAATTGCCAGACTCAGCCATCATCAGCTTGGAAATGCCCGACAGCTTGGTCGCGCCGATCCGGTCCCACCAGTTGCGGATACAAGTTCGAAGCAGCTCACTGGTGTGGCCGCCGAAACGAGCGATCAATTCTTCTGCGTCGACCAGCTGCGGAACCATGTTTTCGCGCACGACCGCCTTGAACAGCTCTTCCTTGTTCTCGAAGTACAGGTACAGCGTGCCTTTGGACACGCCTGCGCGTGCCGCCACTTCGTCTAATCGTGTGGCGGCATAGCCGCGCTCGACAAACAGGTCGAGCGCGGACGCAAGCAGTTCCTGCGGACGCGCATCCTTGCGGCGTTCCCAGCGGGGCTTGTTGCGGGCGTCGGCGATCGGCATGGACTCATGGTTACTAACCGGTGGGTCAGTAATATAGGGGGTCTGGGGAGAATGCGTCAAGCAATTCCCTGTGCGCAGTCCGCGCGAGGCCTCGTGGAGGAACCGCTGTATGGCTTGTCGTTACCAAATGATGCAAAAAAGCAAGATTGCTGGATTCTCAATTTCCAGATCTTGCTCGAGTTGCATGTCATCGATCACCAATCCGATGCCTGTTCCAGCGCCCCAGTAGGGGCGCGTTCACGGCATTGCCTCTCTTGAAACACCACATCTCAGGAAAAATTGACCATGAGCACGCCACCGTCCCTCAGCAGAAGTTCATCGCGCAACAGTCAGGAAATAGGATCCAGCCCCGGGGTTGCTAACGCGACGGAAAGTCAAGCCAAGTCGGCAGACAAAGCAAATCCAACGACATCCACGGCCGTCTCGACCCCGGTGCCGACCCTGAATACGCCGCGGCAGACCAACGGCGATATCGTCAGAGCCTGGACCGCATTCCGGCCGAATCCGTCGAAAGACCTTGCGGAACAGCGCAGCGAACCGATGCTATCGCCGCGAGGACATCGCAGGGATCCGTCATTGCTACTCTCGCCGCGTGCGGCTAACTATCAGGGAGTGCAGCAAGCGGCGGTCGGATCAGCCGCTGTGGCGACCACGACTACCACGACAAACACAACCACCACAACGACAACCACGACCACGGCAACGGCGACAACGCTGGCAATGGCGTCCTCCGGACCGACGGCCAGCACCGCAACCACGGCCACCCCAAAACGCGCAGCGAAGTCAACATCGGATCGTGTGTTGGACGGGGCAGCAATAACGCCTGCTTTGGACAAACTTCTGGGATCGGCGCTGAGCAACAAAGGCGTGATGGAGCCGGAAAGTCTGGGGAAATTGCTGGTGGCTGTCGAAAGCAATGAAACACGGACGAAGATGGTTGAAGGAAACACTGACACCATTTTGCGCGGCGGACTAAAGATTGAAAGCTACCAAGCCTCCGGTGGCAATCCGGTCGATATCAATGTTATTGAGCAGATGTGCGTGCCTTTCATGCGCGCGCATTTGAAAACGCCTGAGTACGCTCAGATTCTCGGACAGATGACCCGAGAGTTCGACAAAGTTGCCGACGAGGTGAATGAGCTTTGTTCTAATCTGCGGCCTGCACAGATGGTGAAGAATCCGACGGTGAGCAAGCTGATGCAGCCGGTAGTCACCGCGTTTGCCGACAAATTTTGCGGCAAGGAACGCTGTCTCGCGTCTTCCGGGCTGCCGGATCCGATGAAGCGTCTGCTCATGTCGATCGACAATGAAGTTATTCGCTGGTTTGAGCAGTCCGGCAGCGACCAGCCTCGCGACTTGTATAACGCCCGCCGAAACGCCCTGGTGAACTTCCTATCAACCCGCTCGATCATGCCGATCTGGATGGCGGAGATAAAGGAAAAATATCCTGACCCCGGCCAGTATCAGAAAATGACCGCCTATTTGAATTCCTACATGGCGCATGCAATTGATGATTTCATCATGGATGTGCTGATCGCCCAGCCAGAACAATCCAGCTCACAGAAAGGCTATGTCGAAAGACTGGCGGGGCGCAAACAACTGTTGACCAAAGACCGCCCTTCCAAGCTCAAGCTTTCCGTTTCGCCGTCCCTCGTTTTTAATCAGAGAAGCTTGCAATCTATGGGGGGCGGTACACCGACGCTTGCATTGAGCCCGCGATCACGGTTTGCGTCTGTCGAGGACGCAAAAGCTGCCGAAAAAATCGCCAAAATGAAAGGTATGGAACGCTCGGTGGAACGAGCACAGCTGGTTGATCGAATTGCTTTGACGTCGGGTCTCGATAAGCTGGATCACGCTCTCTATATGTCTTTGAAAGAGAGCATTGTGCATGGCACGGTACGCGGGTTCGACAATTTCAAGCGTGATCCGATCTCTTTGTGTATTGGCCGTGCAAAAAAGTGGTATGCACAGCCGGAAAACGCGCAGATCGCCCGATCCGACGTGCCAGGCAAAGTATTGAAGAGTTTAGAGAGCGCTCGCTCGACATTCCCAACAGACCCGTCTGTAACGTTTAGGCGCCTGAATCTCGAAATCCCGTCCAATCCTTTTGATGACATCGACGATGCAAGTATCGGAGAGCAGGGCGGCGACATGCAGAGTCCTCGAGCGAGCAGTCCCCCGTCTGGAGAGTCGGCCACGGACAGTTCGGAGACGGACAACAATAACGTGCGGTCGTCAGAGAAAAATCAGCAAGACCAGTAAGCAGTCATCTGAATGGCATCATGCGAAAAGCCTACCGGCTCGTCCGGTGGGCTTTTCATTTTGACGCGCCGTTTAAAGAGCGCGCACGGCATTTCGGCTAGAGTGTCGTCTGAATGACTATCCCATCCTCTTCCATCCCATGCCGGTCCGGGTGCGCGGCATGTTGTATTGCGCCTTCGATCTCGTCGCCGATTCCCGGGATGCCGAACGGCAAAGCGGCCGGCGTGCCCTGCGTACAGCTCGGGCTCGATTTGCGTTGCAAATTGTTTGGGCAAACTTCCCGTCCAGTAGTTTGCGCTAGTCTGCAGCCGTCAGCCGACATGTGCGGCGAGACGCGAGAGCAAGCCATGCTGTTTCTGCAACGACTGGAAGCGCTCACATCCTGATAAAACGGAGCTATTCGATGCGATTTCTGACATGGGTGGTGATGTTGATAACGGCTTTGCTGGCCAGCTGCGCTTCCATGCTGCCGATGCAGGAAGTGGAGGTACCGTTGTCGCGATTGCAGCGCGAGATCGACAAGCGCTTCCCGATAAACAATCGCTATCTCGATCTGTTCGATGTCACCCTGAGCCAGCCGCGGCTGGCGCTCGATCCTGCCAATGACCGTCTGGTGGCCGCATTCGACGCGGCTGTGCTGCCCCCCTTGGCTCGCAAGGCACTTGAGGGCCGTATGCAGATATCGGGGCGGTTGCGCATCGACCCGAAGCGCCGGGCGATTGTCCTGACCGAGCCCCGGCTCGACAGCCTGGGCACGCTGGCGACGGTCGGCAATGGCAAGCTGGGCAAATTGGGCGTGTTGCTCGCTGAAGATTTGCTGGACAACACAGCCCTGTACACTTTTGCGCCGGATGCGTTCACCGTACTTGGCCAGCGTTTCAATCCGACCCGAATCACGACTCGCAACAACAGCCTCGTGGTAAGCTTCGAGCCGGCAAAATAGTCCGCTCCTGCAGCTGCAATTACAAGTGCAGGCGCTGGCATGCCGGCATCCTGCGCTCACCTCCCTGCTGCTGTTCTGAATGGAAATTTCCCTGCTAATTAAAGTAGTCCTGATGGGTATCGTCGAAGGGCTGACCGAGTTTTTGCCGATCTCATCGACCGGGCATCTGATCCTTGCCGGCAGCCTGCTCGATTTCACCGGCGAGAAAGTCAAAGTCTTTGAGATCGTGATCCAGGCCGGCGCCATGTTGGCCGTTTGCTGGGAATACCGCGCACGAATATTCAGCGTCGTGCGTAACTTCGGAACCGATATCGCCGCGCGCCGTTTTGTCTTCAATTTGCTCGTGGCATTCTTGCCGGCCGTCGTGCTTGGCCTGCTGTTCGGTAAGGCCATCAAGCAGCATCTGTTCGCGCCAGTTCCAGTGGCGCTTGCCTTCATCATCGGTGCACTGATCATCCTCGTGGTCGAACGCCGCAATCGCCGCATCGTACGGCCACGTGTCGATGACGTTGACGATATGAGCACTGTCGATGCGCTGAAAGTCGGACTCGCGCAGTGCTTTGCGCTGATCCCCGGCACCAGCCGCTCCGGCGCATCGATCATTGGTGCGATGGCCTTCGGTCTGTCGCGACGTGCAGCGACCGAGTTTTCTTTCTTTCTTGCGATACCGACCCTGTTGGGCGCGACCGTGTACTCGTTGTACAAAGAGCGCGCGCTACTGTCGGCAGCCGATTTGCCCATGTTCGGCGTAGGTGCGCTGGCGGCATTCATGTCGGCCTTCCTGTGCGTGCGTTGGCTGCTGCGCTTCATCAGCACGCACGACTTCACGGTCTTTGCATGGTACCGGATCATTTTCGGTGTGCTGGTATTGGCGAGCGCGTCGACCGGCTGGGTCAACTGGAACGGATAATCGATGGCAGAGGATCTGCGCGCGCGTGCGCTGCATGTCTTGCAGAGTGTATTCGGCTATCCCGCATTTCGCGGCGAGCAGGCTGACATCATTGAACTGATCGCCGGCGGCGGTGATGCGCTGGTGCTGATGCCAACCGGTGGCGGCAAGTCGCTCTGCTATCAAATTCCGGCACTGCTGCGCGAAGGCTGCGGCGTCGTGATCTCGCCGCTGATTGCATTGATGCAGGACCAGGTCGATGCACTGGCCGAACTAGGCGTGCGTGCAGCATTCCTGAATTCGACGCAGGATTTTGACGAGACGCTGCGCATTGAGCGTGCGCTACGGCGCGGCGAGCTCGATCTCGTCTACATTGCGCCCGAGCGCCTGATGACACAGCGCTGTCTCGATCTGCTTGATTCAATCAAGATCGCACTGTTTGCGATCGATGAGGCGCACTGCGTGTCGCAGTGGGGCCATGATTTCCGTCCCGAATATATTCGCCTGTCGGTACTGCATGAGCGCTATCCGCAGGTGCCACGCATCGCCTTGACAGCGACCGCCGATTTTCAGACGCGCGATGAGATCGTCCACCGGCTACAGCTAGATGGAGCACGGCAATTCATCTCATCGTTCGATCGTCCGAATATCCGCTACCAGATCGTTGAGAAGGAAAACGTACGGCGCCAGCTGCTGGAATTTCTGCGTGGTGAACATGCGGGCGATGCCGGCATCGTCTATTGCCTGTCCCGCAAGAAGGTTGAAGAGACGGCCGAATTCCTGAACGAGTCCGGCATCGGCGCGTTGGCGTATCACGCTGGCATGGATGCGGGAACACGTAGCCGCCACCAGGCGCGCTTCCTGCGCGAAGATGGCATCGTGATGGTCGCGACGATTGCCTTCGGCATGGGTATCGATAAGCCCGACGTGCGCTTTGTCGCCCATCTCGACCTGCCAAAGAGCATCGAAGGCTACTACCAGGAGACCGGCCGTGCCGGCCGCGATGGTCTGCCGGCCGATGCATGGATGGCGTACGGCCTGCAGGACGTCGTGCAGCAGCGCCGGATGATCGATGAGTCGGACGCGGAAGCTGCCTTCAAGCGCATGCAGTCAGCGCGGCTGGATGCGATGCTCGGTCTTTGCGAAACGATTGGCTGCCGCCGCGTGCACCTGCTCGACTATTTCGGACAGAAATCCGAGCCTTGCGGCAATTGCGATACCTGTCTGAATCCGCCGCAATCCTTCGATGCGACCGAGGATGTGCAGAAATTGTTATCGACGATTTACCGGGTCGGCCAGCGTTTCGGTGCTGTGCATGTGCTTGACGTTTTGCGCGGCAGCGGCTCCGACAAAATCCGCCAATGGGGGCATGATCAGTTGTCGACGTTCGGTATCGGCGCAGACAAGAGCGAGGCCGAATGGCGCGCTATCCTGCGACAGGCGATCGCGCTGGGTCTGATCGAAATCGACCATGAAAATTATGGTTCGCTGCGGCTGCCGGAAGCGTCGCGCGCCGTGCTGAAGGGCGAGCGCACCGTGGCCATGCGCAGCTATCGCAAGCCCGAGAAGGCGCGCCGTGCGCCGGCACGCTCAAGCGGATTCGAAGAGATCAGTCTGTCTGCGCCTCAGCAGGCGCTGTTTGAAAAGCTGCGCTGGTGGCGCGTCGAGACTGCGCGTTCGCACAATGTGCCGGCCTATGTGATCTTTCATGATGCGACGCTGCGTGAGATCGCACGGGCGATGCCGGTGACGCTCGACGAATTGCGGCAGGTGTCGGGCGTCGGCGAGAAAAAGCTCGAAACCTACGGCGCCGAGCTGATCGATCTGGTGTCGGGACAGGAAGCGGCCTGATTGATGATGGCCTCTACCGTTAGCGTTTCTCGAACACGACGTCCCAGACCCCGTGGCCGAGCTTCAGTCCGCGGTTTTCGAATTTCGTGACGGGGCGATAGTCAGGCCGGGGCGCAAAGCCGTCGGCCGTGTTTTTCAGAGTCGTTTCGGCAGACAGTACTTCCAGCATCTGGTTCGCATATTCCTGCCAGTCGGTCGCGCAGTGCAGATAGCCGCCTTTGACAATGCGCGACGCCAGCAGCTTGACGAAGGGGCCCTGGATCAAGCGACGTTTGTTGTGTCGCGCCTTGTGCCAGGGATCCGGGAAAAATACGTGTACCCCAGCCAGGGATTCCGGCGCCAGCATATGCGTGACCACTTCAAACGCGTCATGCTGGACCAGCCGGAGATTGTGCAGCTCCCGTTCGCCGATCAATTTCAGCAGGCTGCCGATACCTGGCGTATGCACTTCAACGCCCATAAAATTCTTTTCAGGCATCAGCCCGGCGATATAAGCGGTTGTTTCGCCCATGCCGGTACCAATCTCGAGAATCGTGGGCGCAGTGCGGCCAAACGCCGCATCAATGTCTAGCAAGGCCTTCTGATAGGGAAGGCAATAAGCCGGGCCCAGGGTGTCGAGCGCTCGCGCCTGAGCAGTTGACAGCCGACCTGCTCGCGTAACGAAGCTCCGGATGCGGCGTTCGGTGGGGTCGTACAGCATGCTGCGCTCGGTCGGATCTTTCGGGAAATCGGTCATGGCGGACGAGAAGGAATCGGCGCACGACGCGCCGGGCGCAGGATTATGTCACAGGATGCTTGCTCGGCCGGACCGCCTCGCCAGTGGTGCAGCCTTCGACGACTATCTGGAGCGGGTGAAGGGAATCGAACCCTCGTATGCAGCTTGGGAAGCTGCCGTTCTGCCATTGAACTACACCCGCGTTGTTTGCCGATTTTATCCTTAGTCGCGGTTTGCTTGTCTTGCGACGGCGGCCTTGTGACTGTCTCGGTGCTATCGTACTTGGCGAATTTCTGTTCAGGTCTTGCCGTGAATCAGTTTAGTCGCGACTTCTGCTACCGTCTGCGCGGCATCTCCCCAGCAAGAGGGTGTGTAGGAACTCCGGATGCGCTGTTCCTTTGCTGCCAACAGTTGCGGATGACGGACATATTTTTCGAGTATCTCTGCCCAGCCACTGACATCCCACGGGTCGACATAGTCTGCGAGGTCGCCGCCGACCTCGGGCAGTGAACCTCGCTTAGTCGTAATGACAGCCTTGCCAAATAACAGCGCCTCGGCGACCGGCAGTCCCCAGCCCTCGTACAGTGACGGATAAACGGTAAACAAGCAGTGGCGGTAGAGCGCATTTAATTCTCCGTCCGTCACCTGTTCCAGAATCTGGATTTTTCCCTTGGTCAACGGATCCAGAAGAATGTCGCTCATCAAATCGCGCACTCCCCAGCCCGGCATGCCAACAAACACCAGCAGCGGCAAATCGCCCCCTTTGTTTGCCGCACACAGCAAATGGTAGGCCCGGTAGAGGACTTCGTGGTTTTTTCTGCGCTCGATCGTCGAGACAAAAAGAATGAATTTTTTGCCGAGTATGCTGGCCACGTTCTGATTTTCGATCGTGCCGTCAGCTGGCAGGGAGTCGCCCAACCGGACAACAGTGGTATCGGTCAACGGATAGCCATGTTTCCTGCAAAATTCGAGAAAATCGCTCCGGGTTCTCTGTGAATTAGAGAGCACCGCTGTCGATCCGGTGCACAGGTTTTTGATGTAGCGCTCGAATGGTTTGATCGCTGGCGCTGTGCAGTACTGAGGATAGAGTATTGGAATAATGTCGTGGCAAAGCATCAGGATGTGGAGTCCAAGATTTTTTAGTCCGGGGTAGAGCGGCGTGTATTTGCCGTCGAGATCGATGCCGAGATCGATGAGGACATCGCCCTTCCGGAACCCTGACAATTTCACCAGCGGCTGCGAGACCGGGAGTTGAGGCGGAACATATTGTTGCACCTGTAGTTTCTCGAACTTGATGACACCAACCGGAAACACTCGCGCGGAGTTGATGATCTCCTTGCAGATTTCATATTCGACGCGTGCTATTCCGCATGGTGGCCTGTTCCAGTTTGCCGTGAATGTCATATTCAGCCACACGACAGGCGCTTTACTTCTTTCTATATATTCCATATGAATGAACGGTGACTTGCCGCACACCGCCTCGCCTTATTGATCGTATTTCCCCTTGGCCAGCGTCTTTTCCCAGCCGCTCCAATCAATCTTGCTGTCGCCAATTTTTCGGGCAACGACAGAGCTGAATAACGGGGCGGGATCATGCTGCATCCTTGAGATCGACCGGCTGGTGCCGACATCCAGCGGAACAATCGCTGCGTTACCGATCTCCTCGATACGCAAGATTTCAAATCCGGTGGCTTCGTTGAGCAAGCTCGGCCATGCGTGGGGAGAGATTCGCCAAAAATCCCAAGGCTCGGCATGAAGCGGCCAGGTTACCGGCGCATACGCAATAAACAGACCTCCGGAACGCAGGATCCGATTGGATTCGATCACGACCTTCCAAGGAGCGATCAGATGTTCAAGAACAGAATGCGAGTAAACAACGTCAACGGATTCCAGCGCCACATGTTCCGATAGTTGATGCACATCCGCGACGATGTCAACGTTGGGGTGGTCTTCGATATCAACGCCAATATATTTAAAATCCTGTCCCACCAGCTTTCGTATTTCACTGCTTGCGCTGCCACGCCCGCCTAGTTCGACGAAAACCCGCTGAGATGCTTCACGCACAGGAATGCCCCGCAGGATTTGATCAAGCTGACGTGCGCCCGGAAAATCCGGGACGGCGGACGTCACCGGAAAGCACTTCACCGATCCGTCCTCGAATACAGCCTCCAGTCGGAGGCTATCGAGAATACTGTCGCTCGTCTCAACCTGCATTAGCGGAATGTTTATAAAATCCGCAAAAATTGCCCGGATACTGTGCCCATGCCAGCCAAAATTTGGACCGAAGGCCTCCATGGCGCGTGGCGAGGGCAGAGGGAATTTCAGGCTGCGAGGCCGCTGAGTTACAGATGGGTGAGAGCCGATATCCTGTGTTGTCCACCATTGGACCGTTTCGAAGGCGCGATTGCCTTTGAGCCGGATCCCCGCCAATTTTCGCTGCCTGTCCAGTAACTCGAAATCAATCTGCAGATAGTTTTGGAACAAACTGAGCGAATTCACGCTGAAGTGGCACTCTTGCGGGCGCGTAGCAACTTTCGGATAGTGGTATTTGTAAATTGCCTTTTCAAGCCGGAAGCTCTCACCGGCGGATTTTGCTTCGCAAAAAATAAAAAGCCACTCGAGACGCGTTTTGTGCGGAATGAAATCCATCCGTACAGCATGCGATCCATCACTTATGGTGAGATTGGCGGAAACAATTTCCTCACCGAGGCGCGAGATCTCGCCTGTTCCTTTGAAATCAATGTAAGCCTTTTGCATCCTCGTCGCGTAGCCGCAAATTTCGATGCGAAAGTTTTGATCTTCTGAAACGCGGAGAGCTGCAAGGAGACCGCATTTTTGCCTTGCGAAGTAAGGCACGAGCATCGATACGCCAAACCTGCCCGGTGAAGCCGCCGTCACCACCCAGTTCGTACCATCAACGGTCAATGTGGAATTCACGGCGTTGACCGAGTGCGAACCGACTCCGAATTGTTTTTCGCCTATCAAAAAGACCTCACTGATTTTTCCTGAAAACAAGAGCAGAATTACAAATAACCAAATTTGTGACTTTGCTTTTGTATGAAATTGGCCCTCGCGACTTTAATGGCATTTCTGTTCGCGATATTGAACTGGTAGCCCACATTCTTCATATGCACGATAAACTCGATACCATTGACTTTAAGTCCGACGACTGACAATGGAATTAGTCCGATAATCTGGAGCTCGAGCATTATGAGAAGGAAGTTCTCCGGCGTGAAAACGGTTACGTGAGTGTCAATGTAATTGTCGTCCGGATTCCTCAGGCTGGAAATCAGGCCTTCAAACACTTCGTAAATGTCCGAGGTGAACTTTCGCTCGTTAGCAGGGCCGTCAGGAGAAAATCTGCTGTGAAAATCGAAAATTTGAAAAGGATCAGGCCTGTCGGCATCGGAAAAATACAATTTCAGCAACTCTGCCGTAGTTGTCTGCGACCTGTAAAAATCAAAAGTCTTTCGCTTGTTCGGGATGGCCATGCTCAGCATGCCATTTTGTTTGAGCACTTGTCCGCAGCCTTTAAGAAATTTAATCGGATTTGGCAGATGCTCGAAATTGTGCGATGAAATAACGTAATCGAACCTGTTGTACCCATATTTTTCGGTGACGGCTTTTTCAATTTCAACCGCTGAAGATACGATATCAACCTCTTCAATTCGATGTGCTGATGCGATGACGTGAGGGTCGGGATCAACGCTGGCATTTTGTTTCAGCCGTTCCGTATCGAAAACATCCAGAGATAGCGAATTCCAGCCATCCTTCTTCGGCGCAATGGGCGAATGATACGGTGCAATTTCAATGCCAAAATCTGTCTTTTTTGCGAACTTGAGAATTTCCTGAATTCTATCCATCGTAATTTTCCGGGTCAGGATTTTTAATAATCAAAACTGCTTTTCATAGATGCATGCCCACTCGGTAATGGGCGGCGTCAGTCGAGATCGTTGATAGCGGAACTTGTCAAAAAATTCATCCCATTCTGCGGGAGACTTAAGATTGATGTGGCCCCATTGAATATCCCAGTCAGCGGATGGGTGAGCGTAAGGTGTCGATGAAAAAACAATGTATTTCGGTTGAATGAAATTCTTTACCTTATTCATTATCGAATTCAGTGCCTCGTCTGGAATATGCTCGAAGCATTCGATGGAAAAAAACACATCCTCTTCACCGTAGCTGCCGTCGAATTCAGGGTCGTGAAAATATTTCCCCCCGATTTCGGGATGTAGCTGCTTGAAAAATTCATGCGAATAACTGTTGCCGTCGACCCCGACGCACTCGATTCCGACTTTATTCAGCAAATAAACCAAATATCCCGGGCCACATCCGATTTCAAGCGCGCTTTTGAATTTCAGATTTGTCAGGCACCATCGCGTGAAATTTTCAAATAAACGGCGATAGTCGGGATTGAGCTGGTTGTTGCCAAGCGCAACGGATATGTCAAAAAACTCTTTGCTGGTGAACGCGCGCGGCAACCCGGCTTGCGAATAGCCACGTCCATTCAGTTTATTGAGTTCGATGATTTCCTCGATCGTCTTGTACATTATTGTCAGCGAAATTTTTCTAAAAATTGATATGGCTGGTGACTGCCGACGGCATCTCTGATGACTTTAATCATGGCCTCATTTCGCGCAGCATACTCATAAAATCGGAGAATATTCTGGCGATATGGATTGTTTCTAATTAAATCGATTTTTATAATTCCTAAATTTTTTAGAATGGGTTCCCACAACAAGTGGTTTGGATTAAGATTTTTTGCAAATTCAAAATCAATTGTAATGCCGCCATCTTCGATTTTCGGCCTGTAACTGCCGACTGCGACAGCGTTACAATATGCTGCGAAGAGGTCATAATACGAGGGCTTATAAATTGAATCCAGTTCAAATCCATGAGACTTGAAGTAGGTTGACATCCCGATTTCATATTTCTGAATAACTTCCTTTTTGTCGGAAATCGGTGTCATTCCCTCCCACCATTTTTTGAAGATATCTGAACATATCAAGTCAGGGTGCTCAAATGCCACCCAGTAAGATTGAATATGTGTCGAGTGCTGATGCGATATCGTTAACCCGTTAAGGCGCGGCGTGCTGATCTCCGTAGCCGAGCCTTTCAACAGAAGTTGAGGAGAAAAGGTGATAAACGAACTGTTAAAGATGGTTAGTTTCTTTAAGGTCGGCAGATTTTTTATTGCTTCGATGCCGGTTTTGTAAGACCAAAAATCATAGCCCACATTTTCTCGTCTTATCACCCGGCAGAAATTTCCAAGGTGGCTTGCGTAATCGTCGCGCAGGCCAGTCGATACAAAAATAATTGTCTCGGATATCTGGGAGAGTGTTTTTATAAGATTTATTAAATCGATCGCAACTTTGCCTTCAGGATGAAAGTGCGCCACCACAAATGCCTGATCCTGCTTTGAATATTCAAGCGTCTTTTCGCTTTGGTTCATGAGCTGTTTTTGAAATTTTCTTAATTCGCCACGGCTTTTGACGTTGTTTTTTCTTGCTCACGCTATGCAGCGTTATTGATTCGCCGCGATGATTGAAGAGCTTTCCTGTATTTGATGTGCGAAAGAATCAAGCTATATTGAATGCGCTCTTTAAAATCCATTTGATCCAAGAAGGATTTCATTTTCTCCAATGCAATGGCGCTATCATATCCGCGATCAGTTGGATGATTAATGGAAATAGTATTGTCCATTACTAATGCCATTCCTTCTGAATGGGCGTAGGCGGCTGCAAACCAATCTATCCCCCATCCATAGACATTTTTTGAGTAATCTAATTGTTTCATTCTGTTGCCTATCTTTCGATTCACCGCAAAAACAATTCCATCGATATAGGCAACATAAAATAATTTCTCGTCTGAGGAGCTCAAAATTTTAGTTATTTCTCCGGGGAACACGGTCCCTGTTGTTTTGGGCGTCCATATTCCCAATTTCTCATTTGCTGAAAACGCATTTTCGCATTTTTTGAAAAGTAATTTCCAATTTTCGCATTCGCAATCTGCGTGGATGATCAGCAGGACATTTTCTGTGAACGTGTCGATCGAGGTTTTGAATTTATCAGCCCAAAATAGCTCATTCGATGTTTTTGTCGACGAATATTCATCTTCGAAACAAAAATTCGGGTCTTGGTCGGAATAAATGATCGTGAGTTTTTGGACGCTATTTTTTAGGGATTTGTATATCGATTTTGCCTTGTCATGCTTTCCCGTCCACGAAATGATGCAGACGCGAATGTCTTTGGCGTTGTTCTTGGGATGGGTGGATGTTCTGCTCATGCTTAGGCGCGTCTTTGGATCGGGATAATCTGATTTTTGTTCTTAGAAATTCAGCCGGCGGTAAGCGTGGTTTGTGGACTAGCACGAAACAGATGGCATTACGATTGACGAACGATCGTATGCTTCGCCAGACATGCCAATGTTCAACGGTGATCGGCTGCCGGCCCGGGATTGTCGGATGGGTACGGTAAGTTTGTCGAGATTTACTGTGAGATTCCTTCCATCGTCAGGTGATTGCAGTACAAAAATTCCTGTTCCGATGCCGGTACTGCCCCCGACGATTCATATTCTCACTTTGGGAATATGCCGGATAATACTCAGTTGTTCCGCAAAGCGGTGTCGCGTCCCTCCAAAGTGTGAAGCGCTCAGCGGAAATGAGATCTGCCAGCACAGCCGGCGACCTAATTCGGCTCCATTGACGGCTCGGTTGCGTTTTCGCCTTTGATAACGGAGGGGATGCGACAGCCGGATGCCTGCCCGCTTACTTTTGCGCCGTTCAGTGCGTCGTGATCCTGCGCAAACTGCGCCGTAGCGAGAAGCTGCCGCAAAAATCACCCGAATAACGTTGCGATTTATAGAACAAAAACGTACAGTTTCTGCAAATCTTGCCGTGAACAGCTTAGGTGGTTTAAATAGCATTAAGCAATGGAGCACGCACCAAAATTCATTCGCAGCGCGCGCGTTGCCGCTGTTTCGGCAATGGCGATCGGTATCGTCGGTCTTTCTGGCTGGCTGTTCAATATCGCCATATTGAAGAGCATCGGTGCTGATTTTGTGGCGATGAAAGCAAATACCGCCATTTGCCTGATTTCTTTGAGCACGGCTTTGCGGTTGCAGTGCGATTTGCCTAGCCGACCCGCGAATGCAAAAATTGCAATTTTAATTGCAGCAAGCGTCGCTGCCATTGCGCTGCTGACCTTGATGCAATCTGCGCTGGGCGTTGATTTTGGCATCGATCAATTTTTATTTCCTGACAATTCCGTACTCGGCACTGGAGAACATCCCGGTCGAATGGCTTTCGCCACGGCTGTCTGCCTTGTTCTGTGCGCGCTTGCGCTGATGTTCAAAGAAAACTCCCGACCTGCGCAATTCTCAACAGTAGCGACCCTTTTGCTTGCTTCGCTGGCGGTTACAGGCTACATCTTTGAAACACGACCGTTGTACCAAATCGTCGGATATACCTCCATGGCAGTACATACCGCTGTCGCGGTGTTGTTGCTTGGCCTTGGGATTATGGCTGCCAGATCGCATCGGGCGTTGATCAGTGTTTTATCGAGTCGCAGCGGCGGTGGAAATATGGCTCGCACTTTGCTGATGGCGACGCCGGTCGTCATGCTGGTGCTGAATTGGCTCATTTTGCAAGGCGAACAGGCAGATATTTACGACACGAAATTTGCGTTTGCGGTCTCATTCATTTCAAGCATCTTCGGAATAGCGGCCCTGGTGGCAGTTGTGTCGCGCAAGCTGATCTTGTCAGAGATGCACCGGGACGAGATCATGAGTGAGCTTGCTGTATTGAACCGAGATCTTGAGAAAATTGTGGAGCAGCGAACGCGGGATTTGATGGCTGTGAATCAGAAACTCACGCTGGAAATCGCAGAGCGCGAGCAGGCAGAGCAGCAGGTACGCCAGCTGTCATTGACTGACGATCTCACGGGATTACTGAACCGCCGCGGATTTCTTTTGCTTGCCGAGCAAGCGATCAAGACGGCGAAACGTGCGCAAGCGGATGTCGCGCTGATTTATTTCGATCTCGACGGCTTAAAATTCGTTAACGATAGCCTCGGGCATCAGGCGGGTGACAGGCTAATCGCAAGCGCTGGTCAGATACTGAAAACCAATTTTCGCGAATCCGATCTTGTTGCCAGAATCGGCGGCGATGAATTCACGGTACTGGCGGTCGGGGGCGAATCGCCTAAAAAAATGCTGGCTCGTTTACAGCAGGCGGTCGACCGATTTAACGCTGAGAACCCGACTTTGCCTGCTCTTGCATTCAGCCAAGGTACGGTGCGCAGTTTCCCGGAGAGCGACAAGCCATTGTTCCAGCTGATGGCTGAAGCCGATGCACTGATGTACCAAGAGAAGCGCATCCACCGTCAGCAAAGGCAAAGCCAAGGCCAAAGCAGCACCTTCCACTGAGCTTGGTCAGATTTACAGCCAGTCATCTGGTCCGAATCATCGTCCAATTGCGACCTGGCTCAGCCGCCGCGCCGCACGGATACCTGCCACAACAGCCAGCCTGTCAGTGCGAAGGCAAACTGACCGACGGCCAGCCCCAAGACTGAGACGGCCAGCACAGGTGCCATTAGTCCTGCCACCAGTGCCGAGAGCATCGTCATCGTGAATGATTGGCATGAAGCTACCGTGCCGCGTACTTGCGGGAACAGATCAAGCACCTTGAGCGTCAGTCCTGGCGCGACCATCGACATGCCTAGCGTATACAAAAACAGGGGCGCGACCGTCCAGGGTAGTGCTGGCGAGAACAGCAAGTGGTAGCTGACATTGAGTAGTCCCGATACGATCAGCAATCCGAAGCCGATCTTCACCTGCCGGTCTGCGCCTCGGCGACCGGCCAGCCGGTTAGCAGCCAGTGCGCCGAGAAAGATGCCGGCAACTGAAGGCACGAATAGCCAGCCAAACTGGTTCGGTCCCAGTCCGAGATGACGCGTCAACAGCACCGGTGCCGACGATACGTACAGAAACAGCCCGGAAAAATTGAATGCCAGCGCGCCCGCTTTGAGCTGGAAACGTGGCGACAGAAAGATCATCCGGTAATTCCGCCACAGTGAAGTGGGGTGAAAAGACTCGCGCCGCTCTTGTGGCAGCGATTCAGGCAGATAGCGCCAGCACAACGCAAGAAGCAGTAAAGCAAGCAAGAATAGCAGCTCGAAAATTGCGCGCCAGTCCGATAGCGTGACAATCCAGCCGCCGATAATCGGGGCAATCGCAGGCGAGATCGAAAAAATCATGGTCACCAGAGACATCATCTTTTCTGCCTCGGCACCTTTGTAGAGATCGCGCGTAATCGCACGGCCAATGACGACACCGGCACCAGCCGATACACCTTGTAGCATGCGAAAGCCCCACAGCATCTGGACGCTGCTGGCCATCGCGCAACCTAGCGACGCCAATCCGTAGACCGCGAGCGAAGCCATAATGATGCGCCGCCGGCCAAATGCGTCTGACAGGGCGCCATGCCACAGGATCATCACGGCAAACGCTGCCATATAGGCCGTCAGTGTTTGCTGCACCTCCAGTGCGCTTGCATTCAGCGCCTGCGCGATTGAGCCAAAAGCGGGCAGGTAAGTATCGACTGAAAACGGTCCGAGCATCGACAACGCTGCCAATAGCAGCGCGAGCTGACCTGAAGATAGGGGACGGGCGCGGATCACTTGTGTCGCATCACTGACTGCCAATGACATTGCGGTTCACTAGCGCAAGCAACCTCAATTGCCTCCGATAAGTAAGTCGTGGCATCGATTGACAGTTTTTCGGCATGACTGGCTCCGAAGAAGGTTGAGCAAGTGAAGAAGCATAGCGCAGACGCCTGCTTTCCTCGCGTCCGGACGATGTGTGCCACCGCCTGTTGCGTCTATCGACCTTGGCAAGATTGGTGTGTCAAAGCGATACCCAATCAGCCAGAACCAAATATTGCGGCGGGACACTACGAAACATCGTATCCGTTCGTCGGCAGAGGCCGGATGATCCTGGAGCTTCGATACTTTTCAAATTATCTGAAAGTAAGTATGAAATCACATCCGAATAAAGGCCGTTCTCCATCCCTCTCATCGACGGACATAGACGACGAATCGTCCTTGTCATCCTTTAAGTCGCCGCAGTCGAAATCCCCTTCGGGAACTGCAGCCGACGCATCGCCTCCACGCATGCGCCAAGGATCGACGCTGTCGCCAAATCGCTCGGCACTTATGGGCGACAGCGCGTCATCGACTCGTAGCGTAGCTCCCTCGTCGCTGTCTAATGTCGGCAAATTCAGCGCATCGCCGGGGACGAAAGCATCTACGCGTACCTTGTCGACCACCACAAGCGTTCCAAAGATAATGGCGAACTCTTTGCAAGATGATGAATCGTCGGACGAATTTATGTCATTCGACGGCGTTGACGGACGAAGCGATTCCGAGTCGATCAACGAGAAAGAGGCTGCAAAACTCCGGTCACCCAAGCAAGAGAAGCGACCAGCAGACCGCAATTCGAATCACATTAATGCCGATGAATTTCTGAGGGAGGTTCTTGATAATCCCGATAAGTATCTTGATGAACCCAGTAAGCAGTATGTTCGCAGGAACGCGCAGATCTTCGAGCAAACTGGAAACAAGCCGCCGAGAACGGCAAATGCAGCTCAGCGGCCAACGCAGGCTAACCGTTTTCTCGCGTCTGATACAAGCCGGCAAGACCATAGCACTCCTTTGGTGTCGACGCGACCCGCTCAGCAAAATGCGGACGACCTGAAGCCTGAAGGAATCGTTCCTATGCGCTGGCTCAAAGAGCGGCCGGTAGATGCTAGCGGGGCACCACACCGTGCAAAGAAGAACCAAAGTACCGGGCGCGTAGCGGATTCGTCAAGCTTCATCATCCGTATGAGCCGTACTAAGGTGGAAGATACCAACCGACAGCGCAACACGCGCACTGGCTCGCTAAAAGCGCATAACGACTCAGATTCGCCACGATCATCCGGGTCAACAAGGGTGCCGAAATCACCGCGTGCGACGATGAATGCGCTTGCGCACAGCGAATCTGAATTGCCCTTCTCCGGGAAAACGAGGCCGCCGAAATCGCCGCGCGCGCAGGTTGACACCCAGAAGCTTCGCGGAATCGATCCCAAACGCGCTGCCAAAAATTATCCGGTTGAATACTCACTTGATCTCAGCAATTACGCGAAAAATCGTAGGCTAAAAGAGTGTTTCGATGCCGAATTTAATCCAGTCACGGGAAAAGAAACAGTCACGAAAATGGCGAATTCACGTACCGATGTAACGGGGATACTCCAGCGCGATTTTGAACATTCGACCTATCAGTATGTAGATGATGAAGGCGACGTTCATCCTCTGAACTCCATAGATGACTTTGTGCATTTCGTCGATCCTGATCAAACCGGATTGGCAAAGCAAGTCAGTCGCTTTGCCTGCCAGACTTTAGGCATATGGATCAAGCATATTTTCCAATCGCAAACCGACAAAAACGGACAGCCGACGTCGCCACTGAAATTGGCTGATGGAACCCCGGTGTTCATCACCGTTTCACCGCATGCGACTTATCAATTCAAAAAAGAACAAAACGGGCAAATTGTGTTGAGCTACCTTGCTGAGTACAACACGCCGAACAATGGCCTTAGACAAAAAAATACCGCCAGGCTTGTTCATCCCGTTTCGGGCATGGCCGTGCCAATCGAGAATGCGAAAGCCAACGTTACCCTGGACATCACGTTCAATCAGCAAGGTGATTTTCAGATGGGCGAATTGAATTTGCGCGCCACCGGTTGGAACCAGGTGACTGTCTAAATCACCGCATCATCCGCCGTCAGATGGTCGCCGGTTCGATCCGGCGACCATCTCGAAACGGAACAGCCTGCATTCGATAGCGCCGTTGAAGAACGGCGTTTTTTTTGATTCTTTCAGTCGCAGCATCCGCGGCAATGTCAGGTCGGCCGTGAACAGGCAGACGGTCCAGCCGGCAAAGCGGCTTTTCAACGTGCTGCCGAACGCACTGAAGAAAGCAGTCGCGAGTTCGTCCGGCTCTTGCGAGCGATCGCCGCGCACACCGATACGCTCGCCATAGGGCGGATTCGCAATTAACAGTCCCGGCATGCCGGTTGGCGGTTTCACTTCCTGCGCATCGATTTGCTTCAACGGCACGTCGAACGTAATGCCGGCACGTTGCAGGTTGTTACGCGCCATCACCAGCATGTCGCCCGAAATGTCACTGCCGAAAAGGGTGGGCTTGTTCGGCAGCGGTGTGGATTTCACGGCTGAGCGGATCGCATCCCAGTCGGCCGATCGGAAATTCTTGAATTTTTCGAACGCGAATGTCCGGTTCATGCCCGGCGGAATGCCAGCCAGCATTTGCGCCGCTTCGATCAGCAGCGTGCCCGATCCGCACATCGGATCCAGCAGCGGTGTACCCGGCTTCCAGCCCGCCGTCCGCAGCAAGCCGGCAGCGAGATTTTCGCGCAGTGGCGCATCACCCGTTTCCATGCGCCAGCCACGTTTGAACAGACCTTCGCCGGACGTGTCCAGATACAGCGTGACGGTACGGGCATCGAGAAAACCCCAGATGCGCATGTCCGGCGAGCGTGTATTCACCGACGGTCGCTCGCCCGTGCGGTCGCGGTAGCGGTCGCATAGCCCGTCCTTTATTTTCAGCGTCGCGAATTCCAGGCTTTTCAGCGGCGACTTGATCGCATTCACATCGACCCGGATCGTCTGGTCGAGATCAAACCAGTCCTCCCACGATGCCGCGAGCGCCAGATCGTAAATATCGTTCTCGTTTGTATAGCCGCCGTGCGCAATGCGCAGCAGCACGCGCGATGCGATCCGCGAGTGCAGGTTCAGCAACATGGCATCGGCCAGCTTTCCCGAGCAGTGCACGCCGCCGGGCACGGTGTTGTGTACTTTCAGCGTGCTGCTTTTCGCCGCGATCTCATTGAGTTCCTCTGCCAGCGCAGTCTCGAGGCCGCGCGGGCAGGGGCAGAAATAGGAATGGGAGGAAGTCGTCATCGGTTGCCTTTTATCCGTTGACGCCCAGGCGTCGGTTGCCTGGGCGCGTCGTCGTGAATCATGTCGCTAGACGCGCCGGCGCGGCGCCGAAATCGCGTCTCGCGATTTGCCTGTTTATTTGGCCAGCGCCTGCTCGACAAAGACCAGTCGGTCTTGTCCCCAGAAGCCGTCGCCGTCAATGCTGTACCAGGGCACACCGAAGACATTCGCGGCAATCGCATCGTCGGTATTGCGTGCATAGTCGGCCGCGACTGCGTCATTGGCTGACAGCGTCAGCAAGGCTGCGCCGTCCAGGCCGACGCTGTTGGCCACCGCGACCAGCGTGTCGGCGTTCGCCAGGTCTTTTTCTTCGGCCCAGCAAGCGCGGCAGAGCGCGCCCAACAGCGCCAGCGCCGGGTCGGTGCCATTCGACTGTTGCGCTGCAATGATCATTTTCGCTGCCGTTTCGCCAGAGACAGGAAAGAATTTGGGATGCAGCGTCAATGGCATGCCAAGGAACTGGCTCCAGCGCGTCAGCTCAGCCAGCCGATAGGCCTGTCGCTGCGGCGGGCGCTGGCCGACCGGTACGCCACCGGAGGCGGCGAACACTTTGTTCACGTCACAAGGCTTCAGCTGCACTTGCGCTCCGTGTTTCTTAGCGATGGCAACGAAGCGCTCATGGCCAAGGTAAGTCCACGGCGATTGCGGTGCGATGAAATAGTCGACGGACTTGCCCATCGATGTCTCCTGTTATAGGTGGGTAAAAGATTCAGAAAGGCTTGACGACCACCAGCACGACCGCCGCCAGCATCGCCAACACAGGCACTTCATTGAACCAGCGGAACCATACATGCGAGCGGACATTCTCGCCCCGCTCGAACTGCTTCAGCAGGCGCTTGCAATAATGATGGTAGCCAATCAGCAGCAACACAATCGTCAGCTTCGCATGCATCCAGCCGCTGCCCGGACCCTGGCCGACGCCATAGCCCAGCCAAAGCACCAGCCCGAGCACCAGTGCCGGGATCATCAGGATCGTCATGAAGCGATACAGCTTGCGTGCCATTGCCAGCAGACGTGCCGTCGCAGCCGGCTCGGTTTCCATTGCCAGGTTCACGAAAATGCGCGGCAGATAGAACAGGCCGGCGAACCACGAAGCGATGAAAACGATGTGCAGCGACTTGATCCACAGATAGGCCATGCGTCAGGCCCTCACTTCGCCATGGCCAAGCACGACATACTTCAGTGAGGTCAGCCCTTCGAGGCCGACCGGGCCGCGTGCATGCAGCTTGTCGTTCGAGATGCCGATCTCGGCGCCAAGGCCGTATTCGAAGCCGTCGGCAAAGCGTGTCGATGCATTCACCATCACCGATGCCGAATCGACCTCGCGCAGGAAGCGCATTGCCCGCGAATAATCTTCGGTGACGATGGAATCCGTGTGCTGTGACGACCAGGTATTGATATGGTCGATCGCTTCGTCGACGCCGGGCACGATCTTCACTGCGAGGATCGCATCCAGATATTCAGTCGCCCAGTCCTCGTCAGTGGCCGGTGTCAGATGCGGATAGCCTGCCAGGATCGTCAGCGCTTCCGGGTCGGCGCGCAGCTCAACCTGCTTGTCGGCATACAGCTTTGCCAGTTGCGGCAGCACGGTCGGAGCAATACTGCGCGCTACCAGCAGCGTCTCCATCGTGTTGCAGGTGCCGTAGCGATGGCACTTCGCATTGAAGGCCACTGGCAGTGCCTTCGCCAGATCAGCGCTGTCGTCGATATACACATGGCAGATGCCGTCGAGGTGCTTGATCATCGGTACCTTCGATTCTTTCATCAGCCGCTCGATCAGACCCTTGCCGCCACGCGGCACGATCACGTCAACATATTCGGGCATCGTGATCAGCGCGCCGACAGCGGCACGGTCGGTGGTCTCGACGATCTGCACGGCCTCCGCCGGCAGGCCGGCGCCCTGCAGGCCTTCCTTGACCAGCTTCGCCAGCGCCTGGTTGCAATGGATGGCCTCGGAGCCGCCGCGCAAAATAGTCGCATTGCCGCTCTTGATGCACAGGCCGGCCGCATCGACCGTCACGTTCGGGCGCGCTTCGTAGATGATGCCGATTACGCCGAGCGGCACGCGCATCTGGCCGACCTGGATGCCAGTCGGACGGTATTTCATGTTGGTGATCTCGCCGATCGGATCCGGCAGCGACGCAATTTGTTCAAGCCCCTCGGCCATTGTCGCGATGGCTTTCTCCGACAGCGTCAGCCGGTCGACCATCGCCGGTGCAAGGCCGTTCGCGCGCGCAGCGTCCAGATCTTTCTGGTTGGCCGCGGTCAGCAGCGCGGCGTCGCGGCGGATGCCGGCGGCGATCAGCTGCAGCGCGCGGTTCTTCGCGGCGGTGTCCGCCTTGGCCATCGCGCGCGATGCTTTGCGCGCGGCGCGGCCAATGTCGGTCATGTAATTCTGAATGTCCATCGTGATTCCCTCTGCTTCATTTTTTTGCAATCACCAGCGCGAGCTGCAGCAGCGCATCCCAGGCATCGCCGGCGAAATCTTTCGTACGTAGTCCCTTGATCATGCGATCGATCTGGGCCGCTTTGGCGAGCGCATCCTCCAGCGCGGCCAGCTTCACGCGTGCCAGCGCCGGCGGCATCAAACGCTCGCGCGGTCCCCAGATGCGGTATTCCTTCAGCAGCGCGGCCAGCGGACGGCCGTCGGCAGTGCCCAGCTTCAGCTTCAGCAGCGTGCGAATTTCCTCGGCAATCGCCCACAGCACCAGCGGCGGCGCTTCGCCTTCGCCCTTCAGCCCGTCGAGCATGCGCACGACACGGGCGACGTCGCCGGACAGCATCGCCTCTGACAGTTTGAAGACGTCATAGCGCGCCACGTTCAGCACGGCATCCTGCACCTGTTCGAACGACAGCCGGCCTTCAGGATACAGCAGCGCCAGCTTACGAATTTCCTGGTGTGCGGCCAGCAAGTTGCCCTCGACGCGCTCCACCATGAACTCGAGTGCGGTACGGTCGGCGCTCTGTCCTTGCGCGGCCAGCCGTCGGCCGATCCAGTCGGCCAGCTGCTGGCGCTCGACATTCGGGATATCGATGAACACCGCATACCGCTGCAGCGCGCCGACCCAGGCGCTCTTTTGCGTGGCCCAGTCGAGTTTCGGCAGCGTAATCAGGGTCAGCGTGTCGCCGGCCTCCGGCGAGACGGCAGCGGTGGCCGCGTAGTCCTGCAACGCCTGTCCGCCGTCCTTGCCGGGCTTGCCGCCAGGTATGCGCAGCTCGATCAGCTTGCGGTCACCAAAGAGCGACATCGCCTGATTCGCCGCCAGCAGCTCGCCCCATTTGAACGAACGCTCGACTACCAGCACCTCGCGCTCGGAGAAGCCGGACGCACGCGCCTTCGCGCGGATCCGGTCGGCGGCCTCCAGCGCCAGCAAATGCTCATCGCTGGTCACCACATACAGCGGCGCCAGCGACTTCGACAGGTGCGCCTCGAGCGCTTCCGCGCGCAGCTGCACAGGCGCGCCTGTTAAGGCTTGATCTGCGCCAGCTGGCGCATGATCTGGCTGACCGCATCGCGCCGCAAGTCGTCGAAGATCAGTCGCTCTTCCTGCTCTTTCGCCAGCACCTGAGATTCGCTGTACGACAAGATGGTCTGCAGCGCGATCTCGCTCGGCGCCAGCAGTTTCTTGTTGTCCTTGTCGGCCACCTCATAGCGAATGCGGTAGGTCAGGCTGTATTCGCGCACCTGGCCCTGCGAGTTCAGCGTCAGCACCTTGCGCTCCTGCTTGTCGGAAAGCACGCGCAGCGATACCTGCGCCGTCTTGGGATCGTTGACGAGCTTCGCCGTGCGCTGCGAGCGTATCGAGGTGCGCAGGTCGCGCTCGAGCGGCGTGCCGGACGGTGCGTCCAGATAGACCGAATCGAACCCCAGCTGCGAATCCGGCGTGCTGCCGCGAAGGTAATAGCCGCAGCTGGCCAGCGGTAGGGCCAGCAGCGCGGCAGCGAGACGGCGACGTGCTCGGTTCAAGGCGCTCTCCTTAAGCGACGATGTTCACCAGCTTGCCGGGTACGACGATGATCTTTTTCGGCGCACCCTCGACGAATTTTTTCACGTTCTCATCGGCCAGTGCTGCGGCCTCGATACTTGTCTTGTCGGCGTCCTTCGCGACGGTGATCTTGCCACGCAGCTTGCCGTTCACTTGCACCATCAGCTCGATTTCGGCCTGCTCCAGCGCAGCGGCATCGACCTGCGGCCACGGCGCATCCAGCAGATCACCGTGCGCGCCGGCATAACCGAGCGCCGACCACAGCGCATGCGTGATATGCGGCGCCACCGGATACAGTACGCGCAGGAAGATGCCCAGGCATTCGCCCATCGCGGCCTTCGCTGCTTCGCTGCTGTCCAGCTTCGCTCCTTCGAGCAGGTTCAGCATTTTCATGCAGGCCGACACGACGGTGTTGTATTGCAGGCGGCCGTAATCATGGTCAGCCTGTTGCAGCACCTTGTGCACCTCGCGGCGCAAGGCCTTGATGTCGGCCTGGTTCGACGATGCGCTCAGTACCGGCAGGATCGACGACGACTGCGCATGCGCGAACGTCCATACGCGGCGCAGGAAACGGTGCGCGCCCTCGACACCAGAGCCCGACCATTCCAGCGTCTGTTCGGGTGGCGACGCAAACATCGTGAACAGGCGTGCCGTATCGGCGCCGTACTGATCGATGATGGCCTGCGGATCGATGCCATTGTTCTTCGACTTTGACATCTTTTCCGTACCGCCGATCTGCACTGGCTGGCCGTCGCTCTTCAGCGTCGCCGACGCCGGGCGTCCGCGCTCATCGAACTGCAGCTCGACGTCTTCCGGATTGAACCAGGTCTTCTTGCCGGACGCATCTTCGCGGTAGTAGGTCTCGTTGAGCACCATGCCTTGCGTGAGCAGGTTCACGAACGGCTCATCGAACTTTACCAGGCCGAAGTCGCGCATCACCTTGGTCCAGAAGCGCGCATACAGCAGGTGCAGCACGGCGTGCTCGATACCACCGATGTACTGGTCCATCGGCATCCAGTAATCGTTGCGCGCATCGACCATCGCATCGCTGCTGCCCGGCGAGCAATAGCGCATGTAGTACCACGACGAATCGACGAAGGTGTCCATCGTGTCGGTCTCGCGGCGTGCCGGCTGGCCGCAAGTCGGGCAGTCGACCTGCAGGAATTTTTCGTGCTTGTTCAGCGGGTTGCCGCTGCCATCCGGCACGCAGTCCTCGGGCAGCACGACCGGCAGGTCCTTTTCCGGCACCGGCACGTCGCCGCAATGTGCACAATGGATCATCGGGATCGGCGTGCCCCAGTAGCGCTGCCGCGAAATCCCCCAGTCGCGCAGGCGATAGGTGATTTTTTTCTCGCCCAGGTCTTGCGCGGCCACGTCCGCTGCGACCGCATCGACGGCCGCCTGATAGCCGAGGCCATCGTATTTGCCGGAGTTGACGCAGCGGCCGTTTTCTTTGTCGGCGTACCACTCTTGCCAGGCGTCGGTGCTGTAGTCTTTGCCGTCGACCGCGATCACCGGCTCGATCGGCAGATCGTATTTTTTCGCGAACGCGAAATCGCGCTCGTCATGCGCCGGCACGCCCATCACGGCGCCATCACCATAAGTGATCAGCACATAGTTGCCGACCCAGACCTCGACTTCTTTGCCGGTCAGCGGATGGGTGACGAACAGGCCAGTCGGCATGCCCTTTTTCTCCATCGTTGCCATGTCGGCCTCGATCACACTGCCTTGCTTGCATTCGGCAATGAACGCGGCCAGCGCCGGATTGTTCTTCGCCGCATGCGCGGCCAGCGCGTGCTCGGGCGCGACCGCACAGAAGGTGACGCCCATGATGGTGTCGGCTCGCGTGGTGAAGACCCACAGCTTGCCGCCGTTGAGCAGCTGGCCGTCGTCGCCCTTGACCCCGTGAGGGAAGGCAAAGCGCACGCCGGTCGACTTGCCGATCCAGTTCGCCTGCATGATGCGCACGCGCTCCGGCCAGCCGGGCAGCTTATTTTCGACGGAATCGAGCAGCTCTTCGGCGTAGTCGGTGATGCGCACGTAGTACATCGGGATCTCGCGCTTCTCGATCAGCGCGCCGGAACGCCAGCCGCGGCCGTCAATCACCTGCTCGTTGGCCAGCACGGTCTGGTCGATCGGGTCCCAGTTCACGGTACCGGTCTTGCGGTAGATGATGCCCTTCTCGAGCATCTTCAGGAACATCCACTGGTTCCACTTGTAGTAATCCGGGCTGCAGGCGGCCATTTCGCGCGACCAGTCAATCGCGAGGCCCATCGCCTGCATCTGCTTCTTCATGTAGTCGATGTTGGCGTAGGTCCACTGCGCCGGCGGCACACCGTTGGCCATCGCTGCATTTTCGGCAGGCATGCCGAAAGCATCCCAGCCCATCGGCATCAGCACGTTGTAGCCGCTCATGCGCAGTTGGCGAGCCATGACATCGTTGATCGTGTAATTGCGCACATGGCCCATGTGCAGCTTGCCCGACGGGTAGGGCAGCATCGAGCACGCATAGAATTTCTTCTTCTCGCGGCCCTGCGCGTCCCGCGCATGTTCGGTGACTTTATAGGCGTCGGTCGCGCGCCAGTGGTCCTGCACCGCGCGCTCGACGTCGGCGGGGATGTATTTGTCTTGCATGACAGGTGAGAGATGAGTAAGCGTAGCCGGTGATTATACCGACTGCCGTGAGGGGATTTGCGGTCTGCGCGCGGTGCGGCGGCAAAGAATGGCTATCGGCGGTGCCGATAGCAGCCCACCGGGCAAGTGCCTGCGGACAGGCGCGTGGCGAACGACGGCCGGCGCGGGCCGGCATCCGTCTGCAGTCCTTATTTTGAGGCGTCTTTCGGGGCAGTGACGAAGCCGATCTTGGTCATCCCGTTGTTCTGGGCGGCCGCCATAACCTGCGCGATGACTTCATAGCGCGTGCTGCGGTCGGCGCGCAGCTTCAGGTCGGGCATTGGCTTCTTGCCTGACGCCGTCACGAAGCGTGCCGGCAGCTCGTCCATGGCCACCGGAGCATTGTCCCAAAAGAGCTTGCCCTCCGCGTTGATCGCCAGTGTGATCGTCTCCGGCTTTTCCGGAGACGGCGCCGAGGACGCGCTCGGCAGCTCCAGCTTGATCGCGTGCGTGAACAGCGGTGCAGTAATGATGAAGATCACCAGCAGCACCAGCATCACGTCGACCATCGGGGTCACGTTGATGTCGGCCATTGGCGCCTGTTGGCCGTTGTCGTTGAAGCCGCCGAATGCCATTGCGTTCTCCCGATCAGGTCTTCTTTGCGCGCGCGCTGACAATGCGCGAGCCGGTGGTCAGGAAGGCGTGCAGATCGTGTGCAAAGGCATCCAGCTCGCCGAGCGTGAGCCGGTTCACACGGGTGAATGCGTTATAGCCCAGCACCGCCGGGATCGCCACGACCAGGCCGATGGCCGTCATGATCAGCGCTTCGCCGACCGGTCCGGCCACCTTGTCGATCTGGATGGTGCCGGACGAAGACACGGCCGCCAGCGCATGGTAGATACCCCAGACGGTGCCGAAGAGCCCGATGAACGGCGCCGTCGAGCCGACCGACGCCAGCAGCGTCAGGCCGCTCTCGAGCCGCGAAGACACGCGGTTGATCTGCTGGCGCAGCGTGCGCGTGACCAGTTCGCTCGGGTCGACGTTGGCGTTCAGCGAGCTGCTGTTGGCCTTCACATTGACCGCCTCGACTGCGTGGGTGGCCAGCGGTGCGTAAACCTGCTCGCTGTCGGCATGGTTCAGCAGGGTGACGGCATCATCCATCGTCGGTGCGTCCCAGAAGCGCTCGACCGCGTTCGCACTCTTGCGGATGCGCCACGAGCTCCACGCCTTGGACAGGATGTAATACCAGCTGGCGATCGACATCAGCAGCAACAGATAAGCGACGCTGTGGGTGACGGCGTCTCCTTGTGCCCAATAGTGGGCGAAGCCGAGATTCTGGGTCAGGGTTTCGTTCATGCTGTTGTCCGCTTAGTTCTGGATTTTGAAAGTGTATTGCAACGAGTACCAGTCATCGATCGGTTTGCCATCGGCCGTGGCCGGTTCGAACCGCCAGGATTTAATTGTCTCGACCGCCGATCTGTCCAGCCGCTGGTAACCGCTACTGGATTCTACTTTCACTTCACCGGCCGTGCCGTCGCTCTTGACCAATACCCGCAGGCCGACCGTGCCTTGCTCGTTATAGCGCTTGGACATGGCCGGATAGGCTGGCTTGGCGTTGCTCGCCGCATAGCGCGCCGGAATGCTGGGCCCGGCCTTGGGCGTGGCCGCCGGAACGACGGGCGCAGGAGCGGGTACGGGCACTGGCTTGACCGGCGCGGGTTCATGCGGCACCGCCGGTGCCGGCGCCGGTGGCGCCGGCTTGGCGGCTTGCGGCTGTACTGGCTCGGGCCTGGGCTCCGGGCGCGGCTCGGGCTTAGGTTCGGGCTTGGGCTCGGGCTTAGGTTCGGGCTTGGGCTCTGGCTTAGGCTCGGGTTTCGGTTCCGGCTTAGGCTCCGGCTTAGGTTCGGGCTTAGGTTCGGGCTTGGGCTCAGGTTTCGGCGGCTGCGGCTGCGGCTGCGGCTTCGGCTTCGGCTTCGGCGGCTGTGGCTGCGGCTGCGGCGGTGCCGGTGGTTGCGGCTCGGCGGCCGGCGGTGGCAGCAGCTGCACAATGACGGTCGGCGGCACGATCACCGGCTTTTTTGCCGGCTGCAGCGCGCCGGTGACAACCAGCAGCACCATGGCGGCGTGCAAGCTGACCGCCACGGCGGCGGCAATTGCGGATTGCCTCGACATTGGTTGGGCTCTGCAGCGATTAGCTCGTTACTACGCGTTAGCGCAGGCCGAGCACATCCTGCATGTCGTACAGGCCGGTGTCGCGATCCTGCAGGAAGCGGGCGGCGCGCAGACTACCGTGCGCGTAAGTGACGCGGCTGGACGACTTGTGCGTAATTTCGATGCGTTCACCGATACCGGCAAACAGGACGGTGTGGTCGCCGACAATGTCGCCGCCACGGATGGTGGCAAAGCCAATCGACGACGGATCGCGCTCGCCGGTGACGCCCTCGCGGGCGAAAACGCCGACTTCCTTCAGGTCGCGGCCGAGTGCATCGGCGATCACTTCGCCCATCTTCAGCGCGGTGCCCGACGGCGCGTCCACTTTGTGCCGGTGGTGGGCTTCGATGATCTCGATGTCATAACCGTGCGAAAAGCTTTTCGCGGCCAGTTCCAGCAGCTTCATCGTGACATTGACGCCGACGCTCATGTTCGGCGCAAACACGATTGCAGTCTTTTTCGCCGCCTCAGCAATCGCAGCCTTGCCGGCATCGTCGAAGCCGGTGGTGCCAATGATCATTTTGATGCCATGCGCAGCGCAATAATCGAGGTGCTTCAGCGTACCTTCCGGACGAGTGAAATCGATCAGGAAGTGCGCATTCGCCAGCCCTTTGGGCAGATCGGATTCAATGGTCACGCCGGCTGGCTGGCCGAGGAAAGCAGCGGCATCCGTGCCGATGGACGGCACGCCGGCGATATCGAGCGCACCGGCCAACTGTGCGTCGGGGTCGGCAACGATGGCTTCGATCAGCATGCGTCCCATGCGGCCGGACGCCCCGGCCACGGCGATTTTCATTGCATTCATGGAAAGGGAATCCCGTTTATTTTTTTTCTGGCGCGGCGATCAGCTTCAGGTACTGGCTTTCTTCCGGCACCTGTCCGCCATCGAAGCTGGCGACGCGGCCTTCTTTGAAGCGCACCACCACGTGGCTGCTCATCACCGTGCCGTCGCCGCGCTTCATCAGGAAAGGGTAATCCCAGCGTTCGCCATGAAAGACGTCAACGATCAGCGGCGTACCGAGGATAAAACGGACCTGGTCCGGCGTCATGCCGACTTTCAGCTGGTCGACCATTTCGCGCGACACGAAGTTGCCTTGCTGAACATTCGGCCGATAGACCGGCAACAAGCCGAACGATTTGCTTTCTTCGACGGTTTGCTTGACTCCGGCCGTAGTCTGCCGGGGACGCTCTTCGCGCTTCGCCCAGGGATTAATGGAGCTGCAACCAGACAGCAGGACGCCGGCGGCCAGCGCAAGCGCGGCAGCGGAACGGATGGGCAGGCGATCGGACAGCAGGAACATGGTGGCGAAGGTAGAATACCCGCTTGCTCAAAACGCCATATGATAAAGCAGTTCCCGTTCCTCTAAACGAAATCATGCCGCCGAATCACGCCGACCTGAAATCCAGCGGGTTGAAGGCCACGCTGCCGCGCCTGAAGATTCTTGAGATCTTCCAGAACAGCCAAGTTCGCCACTTGTCTGCGGAAGATGTCTACAAGCTGCTGCTGGCCGAAAACCTCGATGTCGGACTGGCAACGGTCTACCGGGTGCTCACGCAGTTCGAGCAGGCCGGCCTGTTGTCACGCAATCATTTCGAATCTGGCAAAGCGGTCTTTGAGCTCGACCAGGGCGCACACCACGACCATCTGGTATGCCTCGATTGCGGCCGTGTCGAAGAATTTTTTGACGAAGAGATCGAACAGCGGCAGCAGTCTATTGCTGCAGCGCGCGGATTCAAGCTGGCCGAGCACGCGCTGGCTTTGTACGGCAACTGCGCCAAGCAGGACTGCCCGCACCGCCACCGCTAGTGACGACCGGCGCGGCATCGTGAACTGCGCACGCCGATCAGGAATGCGACAGCGCGTTCGATAGCAGGCGGGCAGTGATGTCCACGATCGGTATCACCCGTTCATAGGCCATCCGAGTCGGCCCGATCACGCCGAGCGTACCGACAATCCGCCCATTCGATTCATAAGGTGCGGTGACGATGCTCATCTCTTCCAACGGCACCAACTGAGACTCGCCGCCAATAAAAATCTGCACGCCATTGGCTTTACTTGAGTTGTCGAGTAGCGCAGCCAGACTGGTCTTTTGCTCGAACAGGTCGAACATTTTGCGCAGCGACCCCATGTTCGATGCCAGGTCTGTTACTGAAAGCAGGTTACGCTCGCCGGAAATGACGACGGCTTCCTCGTCCTCGTGCATGGCGTCGCTCCCGGCTTCGACGGCGGCCTGCATCAGGCGGGTAATGTCGTCGCGCAGCTGCCGCAATTCGTCCTTCAGCTTGAAACGCACCTCGTCCAGTGGCAGCCCGGCGTAGTGCTGGTTGATATAGTTGGCCGCCTGGACCAACTGAGACGGCGTGTAGTCGGTATCGGTCAGTAGCAGCCGGTTTTGTACGTCGCCGTTCGGCGCAACGATCACCAGCAGGATGCGCTTCTCGGACAGCCGCAGAAACTCGATCTGCTGAAACACGCTGTCGCGGCGCGGCGCCAGCACGACACCGGCAAATTGCGACAGCTGCGACAGCACCTGGGCCGCGCTGGCAATGATCTTGTGCGACGACGTACCCAATTGCAGTCGCGCCTCGACGGCACTCTCGTCGATCGATTGCACGGTCAGCAAGCTGTCGACGAACAGCCGGTATCCGCGCGGCGTCGGAATACGACCCGCAGACGTATGCGGGCTGGCGACCAGCCCGAGCTCTTCCAGGTCGGCCATGATGTTACGTATCGTGGCCGGCGACAGTTCGAGCCCGGAAAATTTGGCCAGCGCTCGCGAACCGACCGGCTGGCCATCCGCGATGTAACGCTCGACCAGTGCCTTGAGCAGTGTTTGTGCGCGATTATCGAGTTGCATGTGCTTTATTCTAGCCGTGCGTTGGCGACGATTCCAGCCAGCAGCCCAATTATGGTCTAATCGCCGCCATGACTGAGCCCATTGCGTTTCCGACCATTGCCATCATCGGCAAACACGGCGACACCTCCGCTGCCGAAGATCTGCAGCAACTCGCCGTGTTCCTGCAAGAGCGCGGGCACAGCGTGGTGTTCGAGTCCGCTACCGCGCGCGAACTCAGCCGTCCGGCGGCGCAGAGCATGACGCCGGAGCAGATCGGCGCCCATGCGCAGTTGGCGGTCGTGGTGGGTGGTGATGGCACGATGCTGGGTATCGCGCGCCAGCTGGCGCCGTTCCGGGTACCGCTGATTGGCGTCAATCAGGGGCGGCTGGGCTTCATGACCGATATTCCGTCCGACCGTATGTTGCCGGTCCTGGCCGATATGCTGGATGGCAAGCGCGAATCCGAGCAGCGCATGCTGCTTGAGGGCACCGTACTGCGCGACGGTCAGGCGATCTTCCACGGTGTGGCTTTCAACGATGTTGTGGTCGCACGCGGCACCGGCGGCGGCATGGTCGAGCTGCGGGTGAATGTCGATGGCCATTTCATGTACAACCAGCGCTCGGACGGCCTGATCGTTGCCACGCCGACCGGATCGACTGCCTATGCGCTATCGGCCGGCGGTCCCATTTTGCAGCCTCAGCTGGGTGGCATCGTGATGGTGCCGATTGCCCCGCATGCGCTGTCCAACCGGCCTATCGTGCTGTCTGATAGCCGCGTGATCGAAATCGAGCTGGCCAGCGGTCGTGATTGCAGCGTGAATTTCGACATGCAGTCGCTGGCCACACTGCAAGTGCATGACCGGGTGGTCGTCAAGCGTTCGGTGCACACGGTCACCTTCTTGCACCCGCAAGGCTGGAGCTACTTCGATACGCTGCGCGAAAAGCTGCACTGGAACGAATACCCGTCCACAGTCGGTCAACTAAAATAGACGTTTTTTCAACTTCGCCGCCTCCCATGTTGCGCACGCTGGCCATTCGTGACTTCGTGATCGTCGATGCGATCGAGCTTGACCTGTCCTCGGGTTTTACGGTCTTTACCGGCGAAACCGGCGCCGGCAAGTCCATCCTCATCGACGCCCTGACACTGGCGCTGGGCGGCCGTGCGGATGCCAGTGTCGTTCGCGACGGTGCGGCGAAAGCCGATATCAGCGCTGAATTTGCCGGCGAGCTCGCGCCCGA